>Ga0075522_10000633_pt1 | contig 25760 bp, 20 predicted proteins | sample NGEPerA_FD_74796 | JGI IMG/M metagenome (GOLD analysis project Ga0075522, IMG submission 74796) | Arctic peat soil microbial communities from the Barrow Environmental Observatory site, Barrow, Alaska, USA - NGEE PermafrostL2-A | ecosystem: Environmental > Terrestrial > Soil > Wetlands > Peat ...
ATCCCCGGATTCAACGTGTATCCCAACGTGCCGCCTCCCATCCGCATCGGCGGCGGCGGATTCAACTCCCGGAGCAACTACGATTTCACCCTGCAGGGTCCCGACACCGACCAATTGTACGAAAAGGCAGCCCTGCTGGAGAAGGAAATCCGCAAGGTACCGGAAGTACAGGATGTCAACACCGATCTGGAATATCGCAGCCCTCGGGTGAATGTCGACATCGACCGCGAGCGCGCGGCCTTGTACGGGCTCAACCCCAGCGATATTCAGAACGCGTTGTATGGAGCGTATGGTCCCAGCTACGCGTCCATCATCTACTCGCCCATATCCCAGTACCGCGTGGTGATGGAAGTGGACAAGAAGTATCAGGCCTTCTCCGACTATCTGTCCAAGATTTATTTCAAGACAAATACCGGCGTCCTGGTTCCGCTGGATTCGCTGGCGAAGATCAGAGAGGACGTCGGCCCGCAGAGCATTTCGCACGCCGGCCAGCTTCCCGCGGTCACCATTTCGTTCAATCTCAAACCGGGCATCTCGTTGGGGAGCGTGACCGATAAGCTCCAGCTCCTGGCCAAGCAAATCCTGCCCGCGAACATTTCCGCGCGCTTCTCGGGGAACGCGGCGGCGTTCCAGGATTCTCTTGCCAACCTGAGCACTCTGTTCCTGGTGGCCATCCTGGTGGTCTACATCGTCCTGGGTGTGCTGTATGAAAGCTACATCCATCCTCTGACCATTCTTTCCGGGCTGCCCTCGGCCTGTCTGGGCGCTTTGTTGACGCTCTACGTATTCAAGGGCGAGCTGAATATTTACTCCTTCGTCGGGCTGATCATTCTGGTCGGCATCGTGAAGAAAAACGCGATCATGCAGATCGATTTCGCGCTGCAAGCCGAACGCAACGGAGCGACCTCCCCGGAAGAGGCGATCTATCAGGGCTGCATCATCCGGTTCCGGCCGATCATGATGACCACGGCCGCCGCCATGCTGGGCTCCGTTCCCGTGGCTCTCGGCTGGGGCGCGGGAGGCGAGGCGCGCCGTCCCTTGGGACTGACCGTGATCGGCGGCCTGGCCGTGTCGCAAATCATGACCTTGTATCTCACCCCGGTGGTGTACACCTACATGGCGCAATTTACCAAGCGGCGGCAGCGCCAGACTGCCATCATACGGCAGCCGGAAGTCGCACCGGGATTTTCGGATTGAGACACCCGCAGGACTGATTTTTCGGTAAGAATGAATTTCTCGCAACCATTTATTGAACGGCCCATCGCCACCAGCCTCCTGATGGGCGCCATCGCGCTGTTCGGCACCGTGGCTTACCAGAAGCTGGCGGTCAGCGATCTCCCCAACGTGGATTTTCCGACGTTGCAGGTCACCGCGGCCCTGCCCGGCGCCAGTCCCGAGACCATGGCCGCCTCGGTCGCGACGCCCATGGAGAATCAGTTCTCCAACATCGCCGGCATCGAGTCGATGACTTCCATCAACTCCCTGGGCTCCACCCAGGTCACGCTGGAATTCGCTCTGAACCGCAGCATGGACGGCGCCGCCATCGACGTGCAGTCCGCCATTACGCAAGCGTCGCGGCAACTTCCGCTGGGCATGCCCACGCCGCCCACTTTTGCCCGTGTGAATCCGGCCGACCAGCCCATCCTGTATCTGACGCTGACCTCCAAGGAGGTCCCCCTGTGGACGCTGGATGAGTTCGCCGAGACCCGCATCGCCCAGCGCATCTCGCAGGTGACGGGCGTGGCGCAGGTGCAGGTGTTGGGCGCGCAAAAGTACGCCGTGCACGTGCAGATGGATCCGCATCTGCTGGCCGCTCACAAGGTCGGCATCAACGAAGTCGAAGCGGCCCTGAAAGTCTGGAACGTCAACCTGCCCACCGGCCAGATCACCGGACCGCAGCGGGCCTTTACCTTGCAGACCTCCGGTCAGCTTACGACCGCCGACCAATACCGTTCGCTGGTGGTGGCGTATCGCGACAATACGCCGGTCCGGCTGGAGGAACTGGGCGACCTGAAGGATAGCGTCGAGGACGACAAAACCGCTTCCTGGTTTTACACTCCCCAAGAAAAGCAGCGCGCCATCGTGCTGGCCATTCAGCGGCAACCAGGCACCAACACCATCGCCGTGACCGACAGCGTCAAGAACCTGCTTCCGCTGTTTCAGCAGGAACTGCCGCCGTCGGTGCACATGGATATTCTGTACGACCGGTCCCAGACCATCCGCGATTCCTACCAGGACGTCGAGATGACCATGCTGATGACCCTGGGTCTGGTGATCGGCGTCATCTTCCTGTTCCTGCGAAATGTTTCCGCGACGGTCATTCCCAGCCTGGCGCTGCCCTTCTCCATCGTGGGCACCTTCGCCGTCATGTACATGCTCAGCTACAGCCTGGACAACTTGTCCATGATGGCGCTGATTTTGTCGGTCGGTTTCGTGGTGGACGACGCCATCGTGATGCTCGAGAACATTTTCCGGCACATGGAGATGGGGAAGAAGCCTCTGGTCGCGGCGCTGATGGGTTCGAGCGAAATCGGTTTCACCATTGTCTCGATGACGCTGTCCCTGACGGCGGTTTTTATTCCGGTCCTGTTCATGGGCGGCATCATGGGACGCCTGTTCCGCGAGTTTTCCGTCACCATCTGCGTGGCCATCCTGATCTCGGGCCTGGTATCGGTCACGCTGACGCCCATGCTGTGCAGCCGGTTCCTGCGGGTCAAGCATGGCGATCACTCCTGGTTCTACCGGATCACGGAGGCATTTTTTGACGGCATGCTGCGTCTTTACGAGCGCAGCCTGGAAGTGGTTCTGCGCTTCCGGCCCGCCACCATGGCGGTGTTCGTGTTCGTGCTGATTGGAACCGTATACCTGTTCATCAAGATTCCGAAAGGCTTCATTCCGGACCAGGACACCGATCAGTTGTCGGTGATTACGGAGGCGGCGCAGGGCACCTCCTACTACCAGATGGTCCAGTATCAAAGCGAGGTCGCCGAGATCGTGCGCCGCAACCCGAATGTGGAGGCCTTTACCTCCTCGGTGGGCGGCACAGCTTCCAGCACCCTGGGCGGACCCAACTTCGGGCAGTTGGTGGTGCGCCTCAAGCCGCGCGCCCAGAGGAAAGAACTGGTCGAGAATATTATCGCCGACTTGCGGCCGAAGCTCGATAACCTTCCGGGCATGCGCGTGTACCTGCAGAATCCGCCGACCGTGCGGATCGGCGGCCAGGTTACCAAGAGTCTGTATCAATACTCCTTGGAGTCGGCCGACAAGAAGCTGCTCTACGCCACGGCCAATAAGCTGGAGCGGCTGGTCGCGGCCGTGCCGGGCGTCGAAGATGTCACCAGCGACGTGGCCATCACCAGCCCGCAGATCAGCGTGAACATCGACCGCGACAAAGCCGCCGCGATGCAGGTGAATGCCAATTCGATCGAGAATGCGTTCTACGACGCGTACGGTCCGCGGTGGGTGTCGACGATTTACGGCGCCTCCAACCAGTACAAAGTTTTATTGGAACTGAAACCGGAGTTCCAGGCGGACCCGCGCGCCTTGTCGATGCTGTACTTCAAGGCCGACACCGGCAACCTGATTCCCTTGGACACGCTGGCGACCGTCAAACAAGAGGTCGGCCCCCAGTCGGTCAACCACTACGGGCAGCTTTCGGCGGCCACCATCTCGTTTAATCTCTCCGCGGGCGCGTCGCTCGGCGATGTGTTCGAGAAGATTGAGGCCCTGGCGGCCGCGAATGTTCCTGCCGAGGTCGGCACGAACTGGCAGGGCGCGGCCAAAGCGTTCCAGGGCCAACTGGGCGATACCTGGATCCTGCTGCTGGTGGCGATCTTCGTGGTCTACATCGTGCTAGGTATTCTTTACGAAAGCTACATCCACCCCATCACCATCCTGTCGGGGCTGCCTTCGGCCGGATTCGGCGCTTTGGCGACGCTCTACCTGTTCCACATGGATCTGAACATTTACGCGTTCGTGGGCCTGATCATGCTGATCGGGATCGTGGAAAAGAACGCCATCATGCAGATCGATTTCGCGCTGGACGCCGAGCGCAATCAGGGCCTGCCGCCGATCAAGGCCATCTACCAGGGCTGCCTGATCCGCTTCCGCCCGATCATGATGACCACCATGGCGGCGTTGTTCGGCGCGGTGCCGATCGCTTTGGGCTATGGCGCGGGCGGCGAAGCCCGGCAGCCGCTGGGCCTGGCTGTGGTCGGCGGCCTGATGTTCTCGCAGTTGGTGACGCTGTACCTCACCCCCGTGTTTTACACCTACATGGCGGGCCTCCAGGCGCGGCTGGGACGCGTCGGCAAAAAGCCGCGTACGTTCTCCCACGAGCCCGAGCCCGTCGCTACGGGTGACTAGCGCAGTCCGCGGCTATAATCAGCACATGCAAGAGCAAAACTACGCCAAACATGCGATGTTTGTGCCGATGTTCCACATGGTGCTGTTTGGCATCATCGCCCTCTCTTTAATCGGATCGTTCGTCAACCTTTGGCAGTCCCGCGGCAATCATGAGCGACTCTACAGCGCCTCGCTCATCGCAGCCATATCGGTGGCGCTGGTGTTACTGTTCTTCTTCACGCGCAGTTTCGCCCTGGGCGTGCAGGACCGGGCGATCCGCGCGGAAGAGAATCTGCGCCACTTCGCGCTGACAGGCAAACGGCTCGATCCGCGCCTCACCATCAAGCAAATCGTGGGCTTGCGTTTCGCCTCCGATGCGGAATTCGTGGACCTGGCGCGCAAGGCGGCCGAAACAGGCATGCCGCAGGACGCGATCAAGAAATCCGTGAAGAGCTGGCGCGCCGATTACGACCGCGTCTAACACGTTCCTAAGTGCGAAAGTGGACCCTAGTCACGCTGCTGGGCTTGGGCGTGATCATCGCCTATATCGATCGCACCAACCTGGCGATCGCCCTGGCATCCACCGAGTTCAAGCAATTCTTCGCGCTCAGCGATACCGGCCGCGGTGTGCTCAATTCGGTCTTCTTCTGGAGCTACACCGTGATGCAGATCCCCGCCGGCCTGCTGGTGGATCGCTTCGGCGTCAAGCGACTCCTCACGGTCAGCTTTATGGCGTGGTGCATAGTGGCCGCGGCCACGGCCATGGCAGGTGCATTCTGGGAGCTGGTCGCGGCGCGGTTGTTGCTCGGCGTGGCGGAAGCGGCGTTGTTTCCGGCCGGTCTGGCCTGGCTCGCGGAGCACGTGGAGGAACGCCAGCGCGGACTCGCCGCCGGTATCTTCGTCTCGGGAAGCAAGTGGGGACCGGCCATCGCGTCGCCTTTAGCAACCTGGCTGATCTTGGGTTACGGCTGGCGGACGATGTTCTTCCTGCTGGGCCTGGGCGGACTGGTATGGGTGATCCCGTGGATGCTGCTCGCCGAGGCAGATCCGCCTGCGAGTCGACGGCTTCGGGCAGTTAATCAACGTGTTGAGCCGTTCGGCGCGCTCTTTCGAACCCGAGCCATGTGGGCCACGCTGATCGGTACATTCTGCTACAACTATTTCCTGTTTTTCTCGCTCACGTGGCTGCCGGCCTATCTGGTAGAGAGCCGCAATCTTTCCCTGAGTTCCATGAGCGTGTATACGATGTTCAGCTTCGCCGGCACGGGCACCGTGGCGATCCTCGCCGGAGCCGCCGCCGACTGGATGATTCGCCGCGGCGCCAGCGCCTTGAATACGCGCCGCTGGTTCATCATCGCCGGTCTACTGGCGGCTTCGACCGAAGTTTTCGGAGCCATGTCGGAGTCCACCAGTGTCGCGATCTTCTTCGCGATTTTCTCCATGACCGGCCTGGGCCTGGCGACCGCCAACTATTGGGCGATCACGCAGACGCTGCTGCCGGGCATCGCTCCGGGGCGAGTCGCCGGGATACAGAACACCGCGCTGAACCTCGCCGGCATCGTCGCGCCGATCCTCACCGGATGGCTGAAGCAGGTCACGGGCGGCTATACGGCTCCCATGCAGACCATCTGGGTGGTTCTCATCATCGGCGTGGCGGCCTATCTATTTCTGGCCCGCGAAAGCCAACCGCAGCTCCCTCCCGAAGCGATTGCCGCTTGACAAAGACGCTTGGCGGCGTCAAGCTTGCGGAAGCAGCTATTTTCAGGGGGTGGTATGAGGTTAGGAACTGTAGTAGGTATATTTGCGCTCGCTCTTACTGCGTTTGCGCAGGGCGATCGCGGCACGATCACCGGCGTAGTCTCGGACCCGGCCGGAGCCGTAGTTTCAAACGCCGCGATTGAAGCCAAAAACGCGGCAACGGGCGTCGTCTTTCAGGCCGCCAGCACCGCCACCGGCAATTACACGCTCGCCCAGCTCCCCACCGGCACGTATGACATTAACGTGACCGTGGCTGGATTCAAAAAGTACACCCGCCCGGGGCTAACCGTGCAAGCGCTCCAAACCTTGCGCGTCGACATCGCGCTGGAAATTGGCGCCTCCACGGAGTCCGTTACCGTCACCGAGGCCGCGCCGCTCCTGAAAACCGAGACGGGCGATGTGAGCCACAACGTCACCACAAATAAGGTTAACGAACTTCCCGTAGGCACTCTCGGCGCCATCCGCAGTCCTTTGACCGTGTCGCAATTGATTCCAGGCACGAATGTGGTCAGCGGGGCCACGCTTCGCATCAGCGGCACGCCTGTCAATTCGGAACAGGTCCGCATCGACGGCCTGGATGCCACCTATAGCCTGGGCATGGCCACGTACTCGTTCGGGCAACCGAGCGTGGATTCGATCCAGGAAATCGCCGTGCAAACCAGTAACTATGCCGCCGAATTCGGCCAGGCGGGCGGCGCCGTCTTCAACTTCACCATGAAGTCCGGCACCAACCAGTTCCATGGAAGCGCGTACGAGTACCTGGTGAACGAATCGCTCAACTCCGCCGGCGCGTACTCCCACACCGATCCGAAATCCCGCAGGAATGACTTCGGCGGTACGATTGGGGGACCCATCTGGATTCCCAAGGTCTACAACGGAAAAGACAAGACCTTTTTCTTCTTCAACTACGAATCCAGCCCCACCACCACCGCCAACACCAACACCCTGGACACGGTTCCCACGGCGGACTATCGCATCGGCAATTTCAATGCAGCCGCACTGGCGACTGGCAACAAGAGTCTGGGACTCGACCCGCTGGGCCGTCCCATCATCCAAAACTCGATTTACGATCCGCTTTCGCAAGGGCCGGTATCGGCCTCCGACTCGCGGCTGATCCGGAATCCGTTCCCGGGGAATGTGATTCCCATGACGCAGCTGGATCCGGTCGCTCTGAAAATTCAGGCTCTGGTCCCCAACCCGCAGGGACCCAACGCGACCCAGTTGATCAACAACTACCTCAACCCATTTCAGACCACGACCCAGTCCTATATTCCTTCGATCAAGCTCGATCACTCGCTGAGCTCCAAGATTAAGCTGAGTGGTTTCTGGGGATGGACGCACTCGGCGACTCCCGCCTCCAATGGCACCTCGGACGGCTTTCCCGCGCCGATTACGACGTTTGCCCCGACGGCTTTTGACACCGTCAACTATCGGCTCAACTACGACCACTCTCTTACGCCGACCATGCTCCTGCATTTGGGAGGAGCTTACCAGACCAGCGCGCTCGACATGCCGTCACTGGTCAGCAATTACGACGCGACCAAGCAACTGGGATTAACCGGACCATTTGTGCCGGGTCTGTTCCCGGTGATCGGCGGGGGGGCAACCGCAGCACTGGCGGGCGGGATGGTCGGCGCCAACAACACCGGTGGCCTTGCCGCAGTCGGCGCTTTTGGCGCTCCTGCTGGCATAGGTCCGACCAGCTTTGGCGGAACGGTGAACACGCGGGAACAAAAGACCACCTTCGTGGCCAGCCTGACCTGGATCAAGGACAACCACAATTTCAAATTCGGCGGGGAAACGCGCATTGAAGGATACCCCAACGCCAATATCATCAACACCAGCGGTTCCTATGGATTCGGTCCGGCGGAAACCGGTCTTCCCTACTTGAACGCCACTGGACCGGTGGGCTCCGGCGGCACCATCGGGCTTCCGTACGCCAGTTTCCTGCTGGGCCTGGTCAATAACTACAACGTTGCGCAGCCGGCGGTCGGCAAGCTCGGGAAACACTCCTTGGGATTGTACGCTCAGGATAGTTGGAAGGTCACCCGCAAGTTTACGCTCGAGTATGGGCTGCGCTACGATTACTCGACTTATCAAAGAGAGCAGTACGGACGTTTCGGAAGCTTCTCCCCCAGCGTGCCCAATTTGCAGGATGGCGGGCATCCCGGCGGTGTCATCTATGAGGCCACCTGCGGCTGCAACTTTGCAAAGAACTATCCGTTTGCCTTTGGACCGCGGCTGGGATTCGCCTATCAGGTGACGCCGAAGACCGTGGTCCGCGGAGGATTCGGCATCATCTATAACGGTACACCCAACAACAACGTACTCACCCGCCAGGTCACATCCAAGAACATGGTGAGCTCTACTTCTTTTGGCCAGCCCGCCATGACCTTGGCCACCGGTGTTCCGCTGACACTGGCTCAAATTGCGTATCCCAACTTTAGTGCGAGCTACTTCCCCATCACGGCCGTTCCGGGGACGCCGGGACCGCCCACCACGTACTTCACCGATCCGAACGCCGGGCGCCCGAGCCGGTCCTATCAATGGAGCATCGGCGCACAGCGCGAGGTCATCAGGGATTTCGTGGTGGACGTCAGCTACGTGGGCAACCGCGGAATCTGGTGGCCAACCACAGGGGCATCCACGCCGGTCAATTACAACGCCCTCACCCAGCAGGACCTGTCCAATTATGGCCTCGACATCACCAACGCGGCCGACCGGGCTATCCTGAACGCTCCGATCGGCAGTGCGGCTGCCGGCCGGTTCCAGAACCATCTGCCGTACTCGAATTTCCCGCTCAATGCGACCGTAGCCCAGTCCCTGCGGCCGTTCCCGCAGTTCACTGTGGCGCCGCAGGCCTTGTGGGCGCCGTTGGGAGACACCTGGTACAACTCCTTGCAGCTCAAGGTGACCAAGCGGTTTTCGCACGGTCTCGATTTCGGCTATAACTTTACGTATTCACAGGAACTCACCAACGGCATCGAAAGCGACAGCGCCGGTCCGTTCGGAGCGGCCGGCCAATTCAACGATGTTTTCAATCGGGCGCAAAACAAGTACCTCTCGGGCTACTCACGGCCGCTGGTCAGCAATATCTACTTCAGCTACACCGTGCCGAAGTTTGGCGGCAATAAGATTCTGAAGAACGTTCTGGGCGACTGGCAAATGGGAGCCCTGCTCACCTACGCCAGCGGAATGCCTATATTGGTACCCACGTCGCAGAACCAGTTGGCGAACCAGCTGTTCCGCTCGACCTACATGAATCGTGTCCCGGGAGTGCCCGTGTTTACCCAGGACCTCAACTGCCACTGCTTCGATCCGACCAAGGCGCTGGTATTGAATCCCGCCGCATGGAGCGACCCGGCTCCCGGCACGTGGGGAACGTCCGCGGCGTATTACAACGACTATCGCTATCAACGGCATCCCGTGGAGAACTTCAATGTGGGTCGCAATTTCCCGTTCAAGGAAAGATACAACTTCGCCGTTCGGGCGGAGTTCGTAAATATCTTTAACCGCACCCAACTTCCCAACCCAAGCGCGACCACGCCCCTGACAGGGCCTACCTGCTTCAAGTCCGGCATCACCGGCGCGGCAGGCGCCTGCAGCAGCAGCACGAGCGCCACATATGCCTCCGGCTTCGGCTTTATGCAAACCGCCAACATCATCGGCGGGACGCGGACCGGCCAGATCGTCGCCCGGTTTACGTTTTAAGCAACCAGGCTACTTTGCGAGCTCCTGCGGAAGCGGAATCGTGACCTTCCCCGTGGCGGCCCACTCGACGTCGCGCGCGAAGGTGATCTTGAACGCCGGCTCTTCGGTATCTTCGGGGCCATGGCCCAGGGCAGTGACAAACACGCGACCTTTGCCGAACTGGGTGGTCCACGGAATCGGCTCGTTCGTGCCCGCGCCGACCTTGGTCTGGGTGTCGCGCGCATTGTAAAGCGAGTGATCGTCGTAGGCACTCGCCAGCACGTGATAGCTGCCCTCGGGCTGCCATCTCAGATTGGCGAACAACTCGTCCTTCTGGATCGTCAGCGGGCTCTTTAGACCCTGCGTGATGGGATGATCGGGATCTTTGATATCCAGGGCGTAGTCATGGGCGGCGGAGTGGTGCCCTTGATTCGGCCGCCAGTTCCCGCCGGACATCTTCTCCTAATCGATCCAGCCGTCGAAGGCGCCCAGCGACAGATGATACAGAACCAGTCCCTTGCCGGAGCGTACGAAGTCGGCTAGCGCGGTATCCGCCCGCTCGCCCCAGCGATTCTTGGGGTTGTTTCCGTCGTAATAATTCACGACCACCACGGCATAGGGCGCCAGGATCTCAGGCCCGCCGCCGCGAAACTCTTCGTCCACGCGCGTTTCAAACTTCTCCGTGTCGAGGGCGTTGTGGCGCGCCAATCGTGCGGGTTCTGTGCAGTCAGGATCAGGACCTGAATCCTCTCTGGATGGTTCGCTCCGGGCGGACCCTTTCCCTTCCCTTTGCCTTTACCGGCGCCGGGAGGGTTTTGCGCGGTCATGAAAATCGCACCGCACAGAGCAAGAGAAAGAGCTGCAGCGAGAGTTCGAGCCAGAATTCTAAGAATAAGCGTGGCCTATTTTTTAAGGCAACGGTTGATTGTCACGCCTGCTTGACTGCCAGCAGCGCCGCGATCGCGTCCGCAGCCTTGATGCAGTCCTCGCGCGAGACGTCGTAGTGCGTTACCAGGCGAATGCGAGTCCCGCCCACCGAGCCTGCCAGGATGCCGCTCGACTTGAGCCGCGCCAGAAACTCGGCCGGAGCCAAACCCGTGCGGGCTATATCGAAAATCACGATGTTGGTCTGGGGCTTATTGATGAGAACCTTCGCGGGATCGAGCCCGATGCGCTCCGCCATCAGCTTGGCGTTCGCGTGGTCGTCACACAGACGGCTGCGAGAGGAGTCTTCCAGGGCCACCAGCCCCGCGGCCGCGAGAATGCCGGCCTGCCGCATGCCGCCGCCCAGGCGCTTGCGATAGAGACGCGCCTCGGCCATCATCGCGGCGTCGCCTGCGAGCATCGAGCCGACCGGCGCACCCAAGCCCTTGGATAAACAAAACATCACAGTGTCCGCTTTAGCCACAATGCGCGCGGCCGTTTCGCCGGATGCCGCCACGGCGTTGAACAGGCGAGCGCCATCCATGTGCACCTTGAGCCCGCGCTCGTGCGCGCGATCGCAGATCGTATCAATGTCGTCTGTAGAAAATAAAGTCCCGCCGCCCATGTTGTGCGGATGCTCGATGTTGACCATCGCCGTGGGCGCCGGGAATCCAGTGCGAGGACGGACCACGGGTTCGATGTCGGACCAGCGCAGCACGCCGTCTTCGGTCGGAATGGGACGCGCCAGACAGCCGGAAAACCACGCCATCATCGACATTTCCCAGTCCAGGATATGCGCGCGATGATCGCAGACGACTTCTTCCCCGTGCCGCGTGTGCAGCTTGATGCCAATGGTGTTGCCCATGGTGCCGGAGGGCAGAAACAGCGACGCTTCCTTGCCTAGGATCTCCGCAACCCGCTCTTCAAGCTTTCGCACGGTGGGATCTTCGCCGTAAACGTCGTCGCCGACCTCGGCCTCGGCCATGGCGCGCCGCATGGCGGGAGTCGGTTTCGTTACCGTATCGCTGCGCAAATCGATCATGCTACCGGTTCCCCCACGAATTCGGCGAATACCTCGTTTGAGAGCAGCACGCCGCGCGATGTCAGGCGCAGCCGGTCTCCATCGGTTTCGAGGAGTCCTTCGCCAATGAAACGTTCGATCGCGGACTGGAACGGAGCCCAGCTCCCGTCTATTCCCTCGCTGAGGCGCAACCCTACGAAGAACCGCTCGGCAACAGGGTCGGCGGACGTTCGCTCCAGCTTCGCCCCATTCAGATAATCGTGAATCGACTCCGCATTCTGCCAACGCCACGTGCCGTCGAACGAATGCGCGTCGGCGCCGAACCCCAGGTACGGCTCGCGCCGCCAGTATTTCAGATTGTGGCGCGATTCGAAGCCCGGGCGGGCGAAGTTCGATATCTCATAGCGCGCGATTCCAGCTCGCGCCAGACGCTCGACGGCAATCTCGTAAAAGTCGGCGATCTGATCGTCCGAAGGAATGTCCGGCGCACCGTAGCGCTTGCCGAAAGCCATCACTTCCGCACCCAGGCGGCTGTCTTCGTCCACTTCAAGCATGTAAACGGACACATGCGGCGCATCCAAACGTTCCGTCCATTCGAGCGAGTGATTCCAACTTTCGAGCGTCTGCCCCGGAAGGCCCGCAATCAAGTCGACATTAAAATTGCCGATGCCCGCGCCGCGCAGCACTGCAATCTCGCGTTCGACAATTTCCGCCGTGTGCTTGCGGCCCGTGCGTGCCAGCTCGCGCGTGTTGAACGATTGCACGCCCAGGCTGACGCGATGGATCCCCGCACGTCGCCATGCCGAGGCCTTCTCCGGCGTGATGCCCCCGGGCGCGGCCTCCATCGTCGCCTCCGTCCACTCGCCCGGGATTTCCGCAAGCAGAGAGGAAAGCGCCTCGGGCTCGATCAGGCTAGGCGTCCCGCCGCCCAAATACACAGTCTCCGGCGTCCACGGCCAATCGGTATGCCGGAGTTCGGCGCGCACGGCTTCCACATACCCAGGCTCCAGGTCGCGCGGGAAGACACCCGAAGCGAAGTTGCAGTAGGTGCACTTCTGCGCGCAAAACGGATAGGAAATGTAGACGCCCGCCATGCTTTTCTAGAGAGCGACCGTCTCCCCGAGCTGCTGCCCGACCGCGTTCCCCATGAGCTGGGCGAGCGATTGCCCCGTGCCGGCCAGCACGAACGCCTCGCGCGCCGGATCCCAATCCAGCTTGAAGCTTTTCGAATGAGCCGAGACCCAGATTTGGCTCACCGGCGAGTTGGGACTCACCACGAACTTGCCCGGAGGCGTCTCAAACTCGATGGCCAGCGCGCCGGCGTTGAAGTCGACCTCGAACTCGTAGTCTTCGGCCGCGGCGGAAAGCCGGCGGTAGAGATCGTCCAGCGCCGATTCCGCGCGCATTTTGAATTCCTGTTCGTCCATTATGCGTGCGACGCTTTCGCGTTCAAGATTCCGTCCACCGCAGCCACATCCGCTTCGCTCAGCCGCCACGCAACCGACGAGGCATTGGCCTTCACCTGCTCCGGCGTCTTGGCCCCGGCGATGACCGAGGCGATCACACTCTTCGACGCCAGCCACGCCATCGCCAACTCCAGCAAGGTGTGCCCGCGCGATTCGGCGAAGCCGCGAAAGTCTTCCACCAACGCGAGGTTCTCATCGGTGAACACCTTGGGGCCGAATCCGTCCTCGCCGCGGCTGGATTTGGGAAATGGCTGGCCCTTGCGATACTTGCCCGTCAACAGACCATTGGCGAGCGGAAAAAACGGCAGGAACGCCATTCCCAGCCGCTGGCACTCAGGCAGAACCTCGGCTTCCGGCTCGCGATGAAACAGGCTGTAGTTATTCTGCACGCTGACGAAGTGTGCGCCCCCGCGCACCTGAGCCGCCTCGCGCAACTGCTCCGCCGAAAAGTTCGAGCAACCGATCTCACGCACCTTGCCCGCTTTGACCAGCTCATCGAGAGCGCCCAGCGTATCGGCAATGGGCGTGGACGTGTCCGGCTTGTGGATCTGATACAGGTCGATATGATCCGTCCCCAGACGTCGCAGGCTGTCTTCCGCGGCTTGGCGAATATATGCGGGCTTGGCGCCTTCTTTGCCATCGGCCATCTTCATGCCGAACTTGGTAGCGATCAGAACCTTGTCGCGGCGGCCCTTCAGCGCGCGCCCCAGAAATTCTTCGCTTTGCCCGCCGCCGTAGATATCGGCGGTGTCGAAAAAGTTGACCCCGGATTCGATCGCGGCAGTCACCACGGCCTCTGTGCCGTCCGCGTCAATACGCCAGCCGAAGTTGTTGCATCCCAGCCCGGCCAGGGAAACCTCTAGGGAACCGATCTTTCGCTTTTCCACTTGTATCCTCCGAAGGTTATTCTAACTCCGCCGCCTGGCCGAACTTTTCGCTGAACACAAATTCGCGGATCGGCTTGCGGCTGCGCGGCGCAAGATCCTTCGCGCGAAGATCCTCCGGAAGCGAATCGGGATCGCCCGGATAACCGATCGCCATCATCGCATGCGGATCGTGATTCACGGGAATCTCGAAAAGCTCGCGAGCTTTGTCTACGTGGAATCCAGCCATCATATGAACGGCGAGTCCCATCGAAACTGCCTGGATCACCAGATTCTCGTTCGCCAGGCCGAGGTCATGGAGCGCGGTGCGGTTGGGTTTATCGGCGCGATGAAGCGTCGCCACGGAGAGCGCCAGCACGGGAGCCTTATGCGCCCACGCGTTGCCGGGCGTCAGAACGCTCGCCAGGCGCTCATGCTCGGCAGGCTCGTCCTTGGTCGCGACGAGATAGCTCCAGGGCTGTCCGTTACCGCTCGAAGGCGCCCAGCGCGCTGCTTCGAAAAGGCTGGCGAGCGTTGCTCGATCCACGGAGCGATCGGAGAACGCGCGCGTGCTCCAGCGGCGGGCGAGCAGGTCAAAGATAGGATGGTCGGCGGGCGCGGGTTTTTCGGACACTCTCTATTATGGGCACACCCCGCCGCTTGCGCCGCGTTTACTCTTCTTCTTCCACTTCGCCGACCTTGGCGGCCTTGGCTGCCGCGATCACTTTTTCAGCCTGCATTTGCGGCACGTAGTCGTAGTGGTCGAACTCCATCGAAAAAGTCGCCCGGCCCTGGGTCATGGAGGTGAGATCGTTCTGGTAGCTGAGCATTTCAGCCATCGGAACCTGCGCTTTGATAATCTGGGTACCGCCCTTGGTGTCCATGCCCGCGATGCGCCCGCGCCGGCCGTTCATATCGCCCATCAGGTCGCCCGCGTATTCCACTGGCGCCTGCACTTCCACGTTCACGATCGGCTCCAGCAGCGTGGGCTTGGCCTGCTCCATCGCCGCCCGGAACGCCTTCCTGGCCGCCAGCTTGAAGGACATTTCCGAGGAATCGACGTCATGGTAGGAACCGTCGTAGACAACCACTCGGAAATCCACCATCGGGAATCCCGCCAAATAGCCTTTTTCCGCGGCCTCCACGATGCCCTTCTCGATCGCCGGGATGAAGTTTCTGGGAATCGCCCCGCCGAACACTTCATTCTCGAACGAGAATTTTTCGCCGCGCGGCAGTGGCTCCACGCGAATCCAGCAATCGCCGAACTGTCCGTGTCCGCCGGTCTGCTTTTTATGGCGGCCCTGCACGTCGGCCTTGCCGCGAATGGTTTCGCGATAAGGAATTTTGGGCGCGTGCAGCTCCACATCCACGCCGTAACGTTTCTTCAAGCGGCTCACGATCACTTCCACGTGCTGCTGTCCCGTGCCGGCCAACAGGAACTCCTTGGTCTGCGGATCGCGATAGAATCGCAGCGCCGGATCCTCTTCCAGAATCTTGTGCACCGCATGGCCCATGCGGTCTTCGTCGTTGCGCGTCTTGGCCGATATGGCGTACGCGATGGAGGGCTCGGGCAGCATCACCCGCGGATAGGCGAGAAGAGAAGTTTTGTCGGTGAGCGTATCTCCGGTAAGGGTTTCTTTCAGCTTGGCGACCGCCCCGATATCGCCCGCGTGAAGTTCGGGCACCGCCTGAATCGTCTTGCCCAGGAGAGCGCCGATGTGTGCCAGCCGTTCGGCGCCGCCGGTGCGAGCGTCGACCAGGCTGGCGTCATTCTTAACGATTCCCGACACCACCTTGAAGTACGACACCCGGCCCGCAAAAGGATCGGCTGCTGTTTTAAACACGAAGGCCGAGACCGGTTCGGAATCCACGAAATGACGCTCGACCTCTTTCCCGTTCAGAATGCCTTTCCAGGGACCCTGATCGGCGGGAGCGGGAAAATCATCGACGATAAAATTCAATAGCAGGTCGGTCCCGATGTTATGCAAGCCCGAAGTGCATAAGACCGGGTGAATGCGCATCTGGCGCACCGCGTCGCGAAGCCCCGCGCTGATGTCATCCGGGGGCAGCGTGCCCATCTCGAAAAACTCTTCGAGTAACTTGTCGTTCCCTTCGGCCACCATTTCGATCAAGGCTTCGTGAGCCTTCTGCGCGGCCTCGGCGAGGCTCGCGGGGATCTCGCCCTCCTTGCCTTTGCCGTCGCCATCGGGCGTGTAGGTGTACGCCTTCATGCGAATCAGATCCACGACGCCCTTGAATTCGCGCTCAGCGCCGATCGGCAAATGGATGGGAACAACCGTGCGGCCGAAGACCGACTGAACATTTTCGAGTGTGCGTTCAAAACTGGAGCGTTCCCGGCCGAGCTTATTAATCACGATGGCCCTGGGAAGCTTGAACTCGTCGCAATAGCTCCAGACTTTTTCGGTCTGGACCTCGACGCCGGCCACTCCGTCCACGATCACCAGCGCCGCGTCGGCGGCCACCAGTGTGCTCTGGGTGTCGATCAGAAAGGTGTTAAAACCCGGCGTGTCGATCAGGTTGATCTTTTTCTTGTTCCACTCGGCGGCCGCGATGGCAGTCGAAATCGTGAGCTTGCGCGCTACTTCCTCTTCGTCGAAGTCGGTGATGGTGTTGCCTTCATCGACGCGCGTCAGGCGGTTGGTAGCTCCGCTGGCAAACAAGGCGCCGGCCACCAGCGTGGTCTTACCCGAATGTCCGTGCCCGACCAATGCTACATTTCGGATGTCATTTGTTTCGTATACTTTCACGGGAAAATTCTCCTGTACAAAACCCGCAAACAGTGGATCTTACCACAACCAGGAGGGGTCCTTAGAGAAGTACGCTGGCGATCTGTTCCAGCGCCCATGCGGCGTCGGATTCCGCGATGCAATACGGCGGCATGAAGTACACCACGTTGCCGAGCGGCCGCAGCAGCAGCCCGCGCTCGAGAAACGCGGCAGCCAGCCGGGGACCGATCCCGTCCAGATACCCCGGCTTGTCCGAGATCAGCTCCACCGCGCCGATGCCGCCGATCACGCGCACGTCGCCGAGCGCTCGCAGCGGTTCGAACCCAGCGCGAAGCTGCTGCTCCAGGCGCGCGACGTTAGCCAGAACAGGTTCCTCGCGAAAAAAATCCAGACTGGCGATCGCCACCGCGCAGGCCAGCGGATTCGCGGTATAGGAATGGCCGTGGAAAAACGTCTTGTTCCGGTCGTAGCTCAGGAACGCATCAAAGACTTCCGCGGTCGTCGCGGTCACGCTCAGCGGCAAATAACCCGCCGTGAGACCTTTCGACAGGCAGATGATGTCGGGCGTGATCTGGGCATGCTCGCACGCGAACATCTTGCCCGTGCGGCCGAAGCCTGTGAGCACTTCGTCGGCGATCATCAGCGTCTTGTACTGGTCGCACAGCCGGCGCACGCCCGCGACGAATTCCGCGGGCCACACGATCATGCCGCCCGCGCCTTGCAGCATCGGTTCGATGAGCACGGCCGCGATGGAATCGCCCGCATCGCGCAGGCGTTGCTCCATGTCATCGAGATCGTGGACGCGCTCGACCGGAAACATCATCGTCGAGAACGCCCGCGTGAAGACCGAGTCTTCGCTAGCCGACATCGCTCCGACGGTATCGCCGTGATAAGCGTTGTGCAGCGTGAGGAACGTCTTGCGATTCGGCTGCCCGAGGTTGCGCCAGTACTGGAGCGCGAGCTTCAGCGCGACCTCCACCGCGGTCGATCCGTTGTCGGAATAAAACACGCGCGCCAGGCCCTTGGGAAGTATTTCGATCAGCCGCTCGGCCAGCTCGACTGCCGGGCGATGCGTGCATCCTGCGAAAACCACTTGTTCCAGCTCGCGTGCCTGTGCGGCCAGCGCCGCATTGAGCTTGGGATGCGAGTGGCCGTGAATATTCACCCACCACGACGAGATCCCGTCCAGGATTCGGCGGCCGTCTTCGGTGTACAGCCAGATACCCTCCGCGCGCGCGATCGGCAGAGGCGGGGGAGCCGTGAGCATCTGCGTATACGGATGCCAGAGTACCGCCCGGTCACGATCAACCAAGTTCACGGGATCAAATCCTTCGGCAGCATTTCCGCCCATGTGCGCAAGCTCTCCGGCGTCAGCGAATGGAATCGCGGCATCTCCGCCAATACGGCGACATTCCCATAATGCTCGATGGCCGCGCGATTGTCGGAGTCTCTGTCCCCGATCATGACCACGCCCGCCACCCGCAGATCCCGGCTGCGAAGCGCCTCGATGGTCAGCAGCGTGTGGTTGATGGTGCCCAGCGTCGTACGCGCGGCGACGATCACCGGCAGTCCCAGCATCGCCATCAGGTCCGCCATGGTTTGCGAATCGTTGACCGGGACCAGCACGCCGCCGGCGCCTTCCACGATCACAGGCGTCGTCATGCGCACCTGGCTCGCCAGGGGATCCAGTTCGATCGTCACTTCCACTCGCTGCGCGGCCAGATGCGGAGATACAGGATCGGGCAAGCGGATGCCCGCGTCGATCACTGGACCGCCCGCCAGCCGCCGCACTTCGGCAGTGTCGTCGTCGGGACCCGTCTGGATCGGCTTCCAGTACGACGCTTGGGGATAGCGCAGCAGGAGCGCGGCCGACAGCACCGTCTTGCCGACGCCGGTATCGGTCCCGGTTACGAAGAGGCCACGCACGCTTGTTCCATAAGATGCCCCACGAAGCGGTCCAGAATCTCTTCGGAGAGGCCAACGTTTATCGATACCCGCAGCCGAGCCGTGCCCAGCGGAACCGTAGGCGGGCGTATTGCCCGCACGTCGAATCCCGCCTGCTGCAAAGCCGCCGCAACCGCGACCGCCCGTTCATTCTCGCCAAGGATCACCGGAATAATCGGGGAATCGCCGGCCGGAACCGCAATACCAGCCTCTGTAAGCCGCTCGCGCAGGTACCGAGCCAGGAAGAGGACGCGCTCACGGCGCTCCGGCTCCGCCGCGATCACATCCAGGCTCGCGTCGAGCGCGACTGCGATAGCCGGCGGCACCGCGGTCGAAAAGATAAACGGGCGGGCGCGCTGCTCCAGATACTCGATCGCCCACGCAGGTCCGGCGACGAAAGCCCCTGAGACACCGAGCGCCTTGCCCGCAGGGTTCACCGAGACGAACACTCCGTCGCCTCCCACCAGGCCTTGTCCCCGATCTCCGTACAGACCAACAGCGTGCGCTTCATCGACAATCAGTGCCGCGCCCAGCTTCTTGTATTGCTCCAGCGGCGCGATGTCGCCGTCCATGCTGAACACCGATTCGGTCACCAAGAACGCGCTGGCCGGAACAGCACCCGGACACACGTGAGGAAACACGACACGCTCCGCCCGAGACAGCCGCGCTCCGTCGATCAAGCTCGCGTGATTCCACTCATCCGAAAAGATCGTGTCGCCGGCCTCCGGAAAACTGGTCAGCACCGCCAGGTTCGCCAGATACCCGCTGCCGAAGTACAGCGCCCGTTCGGTTCCCTTGAATTCGGCGAAGCGCTGTTCCAGTGCGGTGAAACAATCGCGCTCACCCCGCAGGAGCCGTGATCCCGTGCTTCCCGCGCCCATCGCGCAAACCGCCGCGGCCATGCGCTCTTTTATACGAGGATGCGTGGACAGCCCCAGATAATCGTTCGACGACAGGTCGATGCCCTGGGGTGGACGCCGCTTGCGAAGCAGACCGTCGCGCTCCAGCTTGGCCAGATGAGCGCGCAGGCGTTCTTCAAGCCGTCGCACGCGGTTCTTCCCCAACCAGCTTTTCTCCAACCAGCGTTACCCCGAGCTTCTCAAAGAGGCGGCGATCCGCATCCGATTCCGGATTCGGCGTGGTCAGCAGTTTTTCGCCCAGGAACACCGAGTTCGCACCCGCCAGGAAACACAACGCCTGCGCCTCTTCCGAGAGCGCCAGCCGTCCCGCGCTCAGACGCACCATCGATTTCGGCATCAGGATGCGCGCGGTGGCGATCATGCGAACCAGCTCGATGGGATCCTCAGCCGGGCGGTCTCCCAGAGGTGTTCCCTCTACCGGGACCAACATATTAATAGGTACGCTTTCCGGATGCGGATTCAGCTCAGCCAGCTGCCGCAGCAACCCATATCGCGCCCCGCGATCTTCGCCCATGCCGATAATGCCGCCGCTGCATAAGGTCACCCCCGCCCTACGCACGCGCGCGAGCGTATCCAGGCGGTCCTGATACGTGCGGGTGGTGATGATGCTGCCGTAGAATTCGGGCGACGTGTCGAGATTGTGGTTATAAGCACTGAGGCCCGCGCCTGCCAGCGCATCGGCTTGATCCTGTGTCAGCATGCCGAGCGTGCAGCACGCTTCTATGCCCAGCGCGCGTACGCCACGAACCATTTCGAGAACGCGATCGAATCGCCCGTCTTTGGGCACATCGCGCCACGCCGCGCCCATGCAGAAGCGACTCGCGCCCTGTTCGCGCGCACGCGCCGCGGCGGCCAGCGTTTCCTCGACATTCATCAGATCCTGACGATCCACCTCAGTGTCATAACGCGCCGATTGCGGGCAGTACGCGCAATCCTCGGGACAGCCCCCGGTTTTAATGCTGAGGAGCATGCACCCTTGCACTTCATCGGCTCGATGATGCGCGCGATGGATCTCGGCCGCGCGGAACACCAAATCGGAGAGTGGCGCGGTGTAGATCGCTTCGATTTCGTGGATGGCCCAGTCGTGCCGGAGCATGGTCATTAATCTTCTATATTAACCGGCTACACTGGTGACGTGAGGACGTTCGCCGTTATCGTGCTGCTACTAGCCGTCTTCGGCGCGAGCACCCAGTGCGTCGCCGACTGCCTGATGCAGCAGGCCGTCCCGCCTTGCCACCAGCACGCGAAGAGCAAGAACTCCGGGTCGGGGCCTTGCAAACACGTCCAACCCGTAGCGGATACGCAAGCCATATTCCCGCCCGTGGTGCAGGCTCCGGTTCCGGCCCAGGCTACCCTCGTACTCTTCACGCCTGAAACTGCGCCGTCCGACAGCGTCGGATCGCCCTCCAGCGTTCTTCGACTCTGATCCTCGTCTTTCCCAACCGTAACTCAAGATTCAAGGAAGCAGGAGTGTGTCATGAAGTGTCCCTTATCGGCCGCGCTGTGCGCAGCGTTCGGCCTGTGTGTCGTTTGTAATGCCCAATCCAGTGAACCGGACCTTTCGCCGGCAAACTATCTGATGAACCTGGCCTCGGGAACCAGCCTCAACCCGCTCGCCTGGCCCATGCCGATGCTCATGCAGCGCAAGCGCTCGTGGACGTTGATGTTCATGGGCCAAGGCTTCCTTATCGATACGCAGCAAAGCGGTCCGCGCGGCGCCGACAAGCTGTACTCCGTCAATTGGGGCATGGCGTCGGCGCAGCACTCGCTGGGGCCCGGACAATTCATGTTCGATACGATGCTGAGCCTGGAGCCTGCCACCGTCACGAATCGCAGTTATCCTCTGCTGTTCCAGACCGGCGAGACGGCTTATGGACGTCCGTTGATGGACGCGCAGCATCCACACGATTTCGTCATGGGGCTAGGTGCGCACTACGTGCTGCCCATGGGAGAGCATACGCTGCTGCAGTTCTACTACGCGGGCGTGGGCGATCCCGCGCTGGGACCGGTGGCGTTCCCGCATCGGGCGTCCGCGGCCGAACTGCCGCAGGCGACCGTCGGACATCACTGGGAGGATTCGACGCACATCGCCAGCAACGTGGCCACCGTAGGCGTCAAGTACCGATGGGTCCAGCTTGAAGCATCCGGCTTCCACGGCCGCGAGCCCGACGAATACCGCTGGAATATCGACTGGGGCGGGATGGATTCCTATTCGGCCCGCGTGTCGGTGTTTCCATCGAAGTATTGGACGGCGCAATTCTCCGCCGGCCGCTTGACCCAGCCCGAAGTGCTGGTACCTGGCGACGTGATTCGCACCACCGCATCGATCCAGTACACGCGTCCCAGAAGTAACGGAGAGGCCTGGTCGACCAGCGCCATCTGGGGACGGAATCACAACACCGCCAGCCAACTCGATACGAACGCTTGGCTGCTTGAGACCGTCTTCCCCGCGACGCGAAAAGATTTTCTGACCGGGCGTTTTGAAATCGTGGATAAAGACGATCAGCTACCAGAAGTGTTCCGGGTGAAAGCCATCACCGGCGGCTATACCCGCGATTTGGCGATCAAGTCGAATCTCGAAACAGGCATCGGTGCAAATGTGACCGGTTACGTGATCCCCATGGCGGTCCAGGCCGTCTACGGCAACCATCCTTGGGGTGTCCGCGTGTACCTTCGGGTTCGCCTCAAACGAACTTAGATGCCGTCCATCAAATATCGTCGCGGCCGATATTGCAGATAAAGTATTCGGCGCGCGTGGTTCCCACATTTTTGGCATTGTGCCGTTCGTTGGAACCGATGACGCCGACGTCGCCAGGACTCAGCCGATAGGGCTTGCCGTTAATCGTCAGCTCCATGGTCCCCAAGCGGATGAACATCATCTCTTCGCGCAGGTGCTGATGCGGCGGATGATTCACTTCACCGGGCGCGATGTCGCTCATGTGCGACTCAATTTTGAATCCCGTATGTGTCTTGGCGGTAAACATCCGCTTCGACTTGTTTTTCCCGTTGATCGTGTCCGGAATGTCCTTGTACAGGAACGCCTGGGTCTTCATGACTGGAAGGTCTTCCACGCGTACTGGAGGCGCGGCAGCGGCCGCAGCCTTCCCTTTTTCTTGCCCCTTGGTTTCCGATGCCGCAGCGGCCGCCAGAGCGGGGAGTAACAGGCCCAACTGTCTGCGCGAATATTTCATTTTGAAGCAGGCTCCTTTCGATGAGCGTGTGCCAGTATACACCGGGCCGCTCCGGAATGGGGACTGGCTACGCTGCCCCAGCGCGCTCCACAACTTGCTCCAGCAGGACTTCGGTAGGCGCGGGCGGGCAGCGCTGCCTGTCCCCGTTTTCGACCACAACACGTCAACGCTGCATGAACCGTTTGATGTTTTCCACGTAAAGCTCGCAGTACGCCCGACGCAAACCCTCGCGTGCCACGGGTCCGTTATCAGTGAACTCGATATAACCGCGGGCACTGGCATCGTACTTGGGCCATTTGGGCAGACTTGTACCGTTCAAGCTTGTCCCGTTGGGATCGCCCGTCTTCGCAAAGTTGGTCCAATACTGCTGCATGGCATTCGAGATTTCCCGGTCGGACGCAGCGTAGTTGGAGCCCATGTTGCCGAAGACGTACGCGACCTCCGCTCCGTGCGTCGCGCCCAAGGCTTCCCTGCCCGGCGCGGGCCGATCGAACTGGTATTCGTAGCCTGGATTTCCCGCGGCGGCGTGCCAGTTCAACTCAACGACAACCGGGCAGCGATACATCGTGTCCACCACCCACTGCGCGCCCGCGCTTCCGTACAGCGGATCCGGCGCGGATTGCGTGTACATCGCGAAAGCGCGCGAGGCGAAAGGTCCATACATCGCATCCACGGCCTTGCTCAGTTCTTCGCTGGTGGTCTGTGGCGTGCGCTCGCGCGAGTTGTTGCCGATCAGCAGCGGAACGCGCTGCTCCTGACCCTTGGCGAACACCTCCGCCGGCGGCTTGGGGAAAATCCACCCATCCACGATGATCCCGTTGGCCGGTCCGATACTCATGCGCGGTGCGGCCGTGATCTTGAGGAGATCGGCTGCGGGCATCGCGCGCAATTGCTTCAGCGATCCGTGGAAAAGCTGCTCTCCAGTTTTCTCAGCCTCCGCCAGCGTGAGCGCGTCCGAATAGGTATCTCCAGATCGCGGAGCCATCACCGCCCCCAGCCCCGTCATCCGCATGGTGGCATCGTCCGGAACTCTGCTGACCGTCCCGCTCTCCGCGATCGCTTTGTGAAACAGGCCTTTGGCCTGAGGCGAGGTCATCAGAACGTTCACGTCCACTGCTCCGGCCGACTGCCCGAAGATGGTGACGTTCTTGGGATCGCCGCCGAACTTCGCAATGTTATCGCGCACCCATTTCAACGCCGCGATCTGGTCCATCAACCCGTAATTGCCCGACGCATGATGCGGCGATTCTTTCGTCAGCTCGGGATGCGCCAGAAATCCGAACACGGTGAGGCGATAATTCGCCGTGACCAACACCACTCCCCGGCGCGCCAGGCTCTCCCCGTCAAAGTTGTTTCCCGACGCGGTGCCGGCGTAGTTGCCGCCGCCGTGAAACCAGACCATCACCGGCTTGCGGTCGCGAGCCGGCCACTCGGGAGTCCATACGTTCAGGAACAGGCAGTCTTCGCTGCTCGATGCCTGCATGCGTCCGCCGGTGTTCTGCGCGCAGGGCGCTCCGAAGGAGGTCGCCTCGCGCACGCCGGTCCAGGCCTTGACCGCGGCAGGCTCGAGCCAGCGCAGATCGCCGATGGGAGCCCGCGCGAACGGGATGCCCTTGAACACGGCTCCGCCTTTTTCGAGCACCCCCCCGCGAATCTGCCCCCCGGTAACGGCAACCGTCGGAAGGTCCACCGCGAAAGTCGTGATCCCCAGAACTGCAAACAGGACAGTGCGCATCGGCAGTCCTCCGGTCGATTATTGTATCGCGAGGATTGTATCGCGCATAACAGCGGAGTATGATGTGACCCATGAACCGAGTCGCCGTCTCTCTACTGGTCGCGATCGCGGCAGCAACCACATATGCCCAACCGGTCTCTCAACCTATCAACGATCTGCCGAACCCGTATCGCACCGTGCGCGATTGGGGCAAGCCTCCCGGCCGCGTCCCGTGGGCCGCGGTGACCGCCGTCGAAGTCTCGCCCGACGGCAGCATCTACGTCATTCATCGATGCAAGGACAACTCCTGCGCCGGCCGCCCCGAGCCTCCGATCCTCAAGTTTGATAAATCGGGAAAACTGCTTAAGGCCTGGGGCGAGCACATGTTCGTCTTCCCGCACGGCGCCACCGTCGACGCCCAGGGAAACCTGTGGGTCACCGATTCGCAGGCCAAGGACGGCAAGGGTCAGCAGGTGTTCAAGTTCTCCCCCGAAGGCAAAGTTCTGATGACGCTCGGCAAGGCGGGAGTCGTGTCTTCAGCGCCCGGCGAGTTCGACGAGCCGACCGATGTCCTGGTCGCTCCCAATGGCGATATCTTCGTCACCGAGGGTCACAGCGGCGGCACCGCCGGTAACGATCGCGTCTCGAAATTCGACAAAAACGGCAAGTTCATCAAGTCCTGGGGCAAGCACGGTTCGGGCCCCGGCGAGTTCTTCAACCCGCACACGATCGCGATTGACTCGCGCGGACGCCTGTTCGTCGGCGACCGGTCCAATAACCGCATCCAGATTTTCGATCAGGACGGCAAGTATCTCGACACGTGGACGCAATGGGGCCGACCCAGCGGCATTCTCATCATGAAAGACGACACCATGTACGTGGCCGACTCCGAATCGTTCGGCCCGGATCAGCCCGGCTGGAAGAAGGGCATCCGCATCGGCAGCGCCAAGACCGGCAAGGTCAAATACTTCATCGAAGACATGGAATCGACCACCACCGAGCACAGCGGCGCGGAAGGCGTCGGCGTGGATGCGGACGGCAACGTCTACGGCGCCGTGGTGCGGCGTCAGATGCTCGAAAAACACATCAAGAAGTAATGCTCAAAAAAGGCGCCCGATTATTTCGCTCGCGCTCGAGGCGGCCCCGCCAGTGGCGGCTGCGGCCCGACCACCGTAGTG
>Ga0075522_10000634_pt1 | contig 25685 bp, 29 predicted proteins | sample NGEPerA_FD_74796 | JGI IMG/M metagenome (GOLD analysis project Ga0075522, IMG submission 74796) | Arctic peat soil microbial communities from the Barrow Environmental Observatory site, Barrow, Alaska, USA - NGEE PermafrostL2-A | ecosystem: Environmental > Terrestrial > Soil > Wetlands > Peat ...
CGCTGCGCCGTTACCGGCGAGCGGACCCTGCCGGCTCTGGACGCGGCCCACATCCGCCCGTTCGCCGACGGCGGCGCCCATGAGGCGTCGAACGGCATTCTCCTTCGGCGCGACATCCACGGCCTGTTCGACGCCGGCTAGCCACCATCACGCCGGACATGGTGGAAGCGCAAGGTTGGAGCGCGGGCTTCCAGCCCGCACGTTTCGCCTCGCCGGAATGGCCGATGGCCCCCAAGGGCGGGCTGGAAGCCCGCGCTCCGGGCGCCGGAGGTGTTCCACCCAATCTGGCGCGAACAACAAGAGCGGGCGGCGAGCGAAACGTTGACGCGGCCGCCCCCTCCACCGCTGTCCCCCTCCCCCGCGTAGAGGCGGGGGAGGATGAAAAAAGGCCTGGGACCCTCGCTTTGGCTTCATTTGGGCGCCGGCTGTATGGTGTCACTTGACGGCGAACAGCCACGTCCGCCGCACGGTTTCGTTCCTGCAAGACATGGAGCGGGAGGATGAGCTGCGGACGGTCCCGAGTTGGAAGGCGCATCAGCTTGCGGGCGACCGGAAGGGCGTCTGGAGCCTGTTCGTCACGAAGAACTGGCGGATGACGTTCCGGATCGACCAGGTCGAGATCGAGATCATCGACCTAGACTATGAAGACTACCACTAGGAGGCAGCCATGAACGCCATTGCAGGCATCCGCATGAAGCGGCCCGCCCACCCCGGCGGGTTCGTCAGGAACGAGATCATCGATCCCCTGGGCCTTTCGGTGACGCGGGCGGCCGAGGTGCTGGGCGTGACGCGGGCGACGCTATCCACGCTGCTTAACGAACACGCCCATCTCTCGCCGGAGATGGCGGTGCGGATCGAGAAGGCGTTCGGCGTGTCGATGGACACGCTGATGCGGATGCAGAACAGCTACGACATCGCCCAGGCGCGCGAGCGGGCGTCGCAGATCAAGGTGGCGCCGTTCGACGCCGTCGCCGGGCGGCGGGCGGCGGGCATCTGATCCGACGAGAGAACCTTTTGGCGGCGCCCCGACCTGACGGGCCGAACTCTGGCGCGAACAACAGGAGCGGGCGGCGAGCGAACGTTCACGCGGCCGCCCCCTCCACCGCTTCGCGGTCCCCCTCGCCCGCGTAGGGGCGGGGGAGGATGAAGGAGCCTGGGACCTCGCGTTCGTGGGCGTCCTCGTCAACGCGGGACGCCACGAAGCGGGACTATGAAAATCATCGGCTTGCGGCGATGATAGGGACGCCATGCACGCCTCGATCGAACAGCGTCGCGACGAGATCGCCGCTCTCTGCCGCCGCCACGGCGTGCGGCGGCTGGAAGTGTTCGGCTCGGCCGCGCGGGGGACGGACTTCGACCCGGAAACCAGCGACGCCGACTTCCTGGTCTCGTTCGAAAGGCCGAGCGGCGCGGATTGGTTCAAGCAGGACTTCGACCTCGCGGAGGCCCTGACGGGTTTGCTGGGGCGGCCCGTGGATTTGGTGAGCCGGCAGGCCGTCGAAACCAGTCGCAACTACATCCGCCGACGTCACATTCTGGGCGAGGCGCAGGCCCTCTATGGCTAGGCCGTCGGTCGAACGCGACCCGGCGTTGCTGCTCGACATCGTCCTGGCCGCCCGTGATGCGCTGGCGTTCATCGCCGATCAGGACGAATTCAGCTTCAAGGGCAGCGCACTGCATCGAAATGCGGTCATCCGCTGCCTCGAGGTCATTGGCGAAGCCGCGAGCAATCTGACGGCGTCCACGCGGGCCGGTTTGGACGATATCGCGTGGTCCGAAATGATCGGCATGCGCCATCGCCTGATTCACGGCTATGACACCGTGGACCTCGACCTCGTCTGGCGCACGGCGCGCGACCGGCTGCCCCCGCTCATCGCCAGACTGGAACCCCTTATTCCGGACGAGGACAGCCTGGGCTGACGAGCCCGGATCGCCGATTGGCCCATGTCCGGTGCGCGGCGAGCTGATCGGAGGTTTTGAAGGCTAGCGAACGTTGACGCGGCCGCCCCCTCCACCGCTTCGCGGTCCCCCTCCTCCGCCGCGCGGGTGAGGATTTCTAGATCGCCGCGTCCGGTTGGCAGGCGCGCAGGTCGGCGAGCATGCCGGGGCCGGTGGGGGTCCAGCCGAGGGCCTGGCGGGTGATGGCGCTGGAGGCGTGGTTGTCCATGGCGGCGAACATCGCGAAGGGGCCGAAGTAGTCGGCGATCTCGTCCGGCGCCAGGCCGCGGGCGGCGAGGCCCAGGCGCTCGGCGATCGCTTCGGCCATGGCGCGCATGGAGACGTGCTCCTCATCGACGGCGTGGTAAATGGCGCCGGCCTTTCCCGTCTCCAGGGCCAGGCGATAGAGCCGGGCGACATCGCCGACATGGGCAGCGGAGAAGCCGTTGGCGCCGTCGCCGGCCCAGCCGACGAAGCCCTTCTGGCGCGCCGTCTGGACGATCGGGGTGATCAGGCCCTGGCGGCGGGTGTCGTGCACCTGCGGCAGGCGCACGACCATGCCGCGCACGCCGCGCTCCGCCGCTTCCAGGGTGGCGAGCTCGGAGGCGCCGCGAATGACGCCGAAGCCCTCGGTCGGCGGCGGGTCGGTCTCCTCGGCGATCTTGCCGGTGACGATGTTGACCCCCGAGGTGACCACGAAGGGCTTGCCCGTCCCCTCCAGCACCGCCAGCATGGCGACCACGGCGCGGTTGTCCTTCTGGCCGTTCTCCACGAAGCGGCTGAAATCGTGGTCGAAGGCCAGATGGACGACGCCGTCGGCGTCGCGGGCGCCCTTCGCGAGGGTGTCGGGCTCCTCCAGCACGCCGCGGTGGACTAGGGCGCCGAGGCTCTCGAGCTTGGCCGCCGACGCGTCGTTGCGGGCGAGGCCCACGACCTCATGGCCGGCGCCTTTGAGTTCCGGGATCAGGGCCGCGCCGATGAACCCGCTCGCGCCGGTGACGAATACCCGCATGACCTCTCCCGCGCCTCGCTGTTCGTGGACGGGCTCCTAGCCTGAATTTCTCAAAGATAGGAGGTGCATCGGGGCCGAGAATCTGAGAAAATTGTTGTGCAGCAACAGCTTATCTCGATTCAAGATGAGGCCCCGATGCAGACGGACTGTAACCCGAAGCGGTTCGAATTTGAAGCGGTCGGACGCAGGTCGGTGATGGCCGGCTTCGACGGCGGGACGATCACCTCCAACGCCGGCGCGCTTTTGTTGGGGCAGGTCGATCGGGGTCTTGGGCTGATCGACCGGTTTGCCGCGTGCTTCACCGACCGGCGCGATCCGCGATATGTCGAACACCGGCTGGAGACGCTGGTCGGCCAGCGCGTCTTCGGCCTGGCGCTGGGCTACGAGGACCTCAACGACCATGACGAACTGCGCAAGGACCCGGTGATGGCGGTGCTGGCCGGCAAGCTGGGACCCGTCCTTCGTGACGACTGCGAGGCCCTGGCGGGAAAGAGTAAGCTCAATCGCCTGGAGACGACGCCCAAGCGACACGGCGCCAAATACCACAAGATCGACTTCGATCAGGCGGCGGCCGACACCCTGCTCGTGGATCTGTTCCTGGAAGCCCACAACAAGCCGCCGCGCCAGATCGTCATCGATCTGGACGCCACCGACATTCCCCTGCACGGCCACCAGGAAGGCCGCTTCTTCCATGGCTACTACGATCACTACTGTTATCTGCCGCTCTATGTGTTCTGCGGTCGCCACCTGCTCCTGGCCCGGCAGCGGCGCTCGAACATCGACGGCGCCTCGGGCTCGGTGGAAGAGGTCGCCCGCATGGTGGCCCAGATCCGCCAGGCCTGGCCGCGGGTCAAAATCATCCTGCGCGCCGACTCCGGCTTCTGCCGCGAGGCGCTGATGGCCTGGTGCGAAGCCAATCGGGTCGATTACCTGTTCGGCCTGGCCCGCAACGCCCGCCTCGAAGCGATGCTCGCCGGTGAGCTGGTCCAGGCCGAGACCCTATGCGCCGCCTCCGGCAAGGCGGCGCGGGTGTTCCGCGACTTCCGCTACCAGACCCTCGACAGCTGGAGCCGGGCGCGCCGGGTGGTGGGCAAGGCCGAGCACACCCCGCAGGGCGCCAATCCGCGCTTCGTCGTCACCTCGCTGACGACCTCGGCCTTGAAGGCCCGCGCCCTCTACGAAACCCTCTACTGCGCCCGTGGCGAGTGCGAGAACCGCATCGGCGAGCAGTTCGAACTGTTCGCCGACCGCGCCTCCTGCGAGACCATGGCCGGCAACCAGTTGCGCCTGATGTTCTCCGGCTTCGCCTATGTCCTGATGGAGGCCCTGCGCCGGATCGCCCTCAAGCACACCCTTCTCGCCGACGCCGCCGTCCACACCATCCGTCTCAAGCTCCTCAAGCTCGGCGCCCAGGTGCGCACCAGCGTGCGCCGCATCCACTTCGCCATCGCCTCGAGCTGCCCCAACCAAGTCGAGTTCGAGATGGCCCATCTCTATCTGCGGCGCGCCTTCTCCTCGGGCTGACGATCAGTCCGCTCCCACGCCTGCCCCAACGCCGCACGGCGCGCCTCGCCATGCCCGGCGCCGACGACCAGCGCCGCGACCGCCGCCGCAGCCGCCCTGCGCCAACTCCAACCCACCGAAGCTTCAGAAAAATCCTCGCGCCGCCGTCGGCGAACGTCCAAATCCACCGCATCAGCGCCAAAATCCACTCATGTTTGAGAAATGCAGGCTAGCATAGGGGCTTTCAAGTCGAACAGCGTAGGCGGATGGAATACCGAATCCAGTCCTCGATCGATTGTTCGTCACCCTTCTCCCCTTGCGGGAGAAGGTGTCGGCGAAGCCGACGGATGAGGGGTCGCGCCGACGACCACCGAGTAGCATCGACCGCTTGGCGGATGGGTGACGGGGGTTGGCGGTCATGAAAGGTCTCGGCGGACTGGGCCTCCCGTCCTCGTCTGGAACGCCTTCCCCAGCTCCACCGACTATTTCGCGCCGACGCGCGAGTTCATGATCAATTTCGCCGTCGATGACCTGGATGCGATGGCCGCCAGGCTGAAGTCGAAAGGGGTGGCGATCCTGAAACGCGATGACGACGCCAGCGGCAGGTTCGCCTGGATCGTGGACCCCGACGGCGCCAAGATCGAACTTTGGCAACCCAGGCCGAAGTGACACGGAGCAAGGAAATTCATGATGCGTGCAATGCTTTTCGCGGCCGTCGCCTGCGCCAGCCTGGCGGCCGCCGCGCCCGCCGCGGCCGACGACATGGCGGCCATCCAGGCCCTCGACGACCAGTTCGCCGCGGCGGCGGGCCGCGGCGACGCGGCGGCCCTGGCCGCGTTCTATGCGCCGGACGCGACGGTGCTGCCGCCGGACGGCTCGGTGGTGACCGGCCCCGCCATCCGCGCGATGTTCGCCGGCATGGTCACGCAGGTCGCCGACCTGAAGCTGACGGCCACCGACGTGAAGCGGCTCTCGGCCGACTACATCCGCGAGATCGGCGTCGTCACCTTCGCCACGCGGGGCGACAAGCCCGCCAATGTGCGCGGCACCTATGTGGTCGTCTGGCGCAAGGTCGACGGCGCCTGGAAGCTGTGGACGGATATATATCACTGAGCGGAGCGAGGGCCGCACGCCCTCGTATCCTTCTCCCCTCGCGGGAGAAGGTGGACGCCGAGAGGCGGCCGGATGAGGGGGCGCACCGGCGTTTGGGATGAGCTTGGCCGAAGGTAGTCCGAAGGTTCAGCGCGGCCCCTCATCCGACCCGCTCTCGCGGGCCACCTTCTCCCGCGAGGGGAGAAGGGTAGCTGAGTGAGGTTCACGCGCTCTTCCTGAAATAGTCGAAGATGCGTTGGGCGAGGGGGGCGCTGACGCCGGCGACCTTGGCGAGGTCGTCGACGGAGGCTCGGGACACGCCGCGGGCCGAGCCGAAGGCGTGGAGGAGGGCGCGCTTGCGCCCCGGTCCGACACCCTCGATGTCGTCGAGAGGGTTTTTCTTCATCTCCAGGGTTCGCCGCGTGCGGTGGGCGCCGATGGCGAAGCGGTGGGCTTCGTCGCGCAGGCGCTGGAGGTAGTAGAGCACCGGGCTCTTGGGCTCAAGCATGAACGGCGCCTTGCCGTCGATGAAGAAGCGTTCGAGGCCGGCGTCGCGGTCGGGTCCCTTGGCGACGCCGACCAGGGCGATGTCATCGACGCCGAGGTCGGCCATGGTCTCCCGGGCCACCGCCAGCTGACCGGCCCCGCCGTCGAGCAGGACGAGATCGGGCCGCGGCGGGTTTTCGCCGGCCTCTTCCTCCTTGGCCAGGCGCGCGAAGCGGCGGCGCAGAACCTCGCGCATCATGCCGTAGTCGTCGCCGGGAGTGAGGTCGGCGCTCCTGATGTTGAACTTGCGGTACTGGTTCTTCTGGAACCCGTCGGGGCCGGCGACGATCATGCCGCCGACGGCGTTGGTCCCCATGATGTGGGAGTTGTCGTAGACCTCGATGCGCTCGGGCGCCGCCTCGAGGGCGAAGGTCTCGCATACCGCCGACAGGATCTTCGCCTGGGCCGAGCTCTCGGCCATGCGGCGGCCGAGGGCCTCGCGGGCGTTGAGGAGGGCGTGTTCGACCAGACGGTGTTTCTCGCCGCGTTTGGGCAGGGCGATTTCGACCTTGCGGCCGGCCTTGAGGCAGAAGGCCTCGCGCAGCAGGGCGCCGTCGGCGGGTTCATGGCTGACCAGCATGAGGCGTGGGATCGGGCGGTCCTCGTAGAACTGGCCGATGAAGGCGGCGATGATTTCCGCGTCGCCGTCGGTGCGATCGACGCGGGGGAAGTAGGCGCGGTTGCCCCAGTTCTGGCCGGCGCGGAAGAAGAATACCTGGACGCAGGCTTGGCCGCCCTCGGCGGTGAGGGCGAAGACGTCGGCCTCGTCCACCGTCTCGGCGTTGATCTGGGTTTCCTGGGCGATCGAGGACAGGGCGCGGATACGGTCGCGCAGGCGGGCGGCGCGCTCGAACTCCAGGGCGTCGGAGGCGGCCTGCATGTCGGCGCTCATCCGGCCCATGACGGTGCGGCTCTTGCCGCGCAGGAAGGCCTCGGCCTGGCCGACCAGATCGCGGTAGTCGTCCAGGGCGATGAGGCCGGTGCAGGGGGCCGAGCAGCGGCGGATCTGGTGGAGCATGCACGGCCGGGTGCGGCTCTCGTAGACGCTGTCCGAACAGGAGCGCAGCAGGAACGCCTTCTGCAGGGTGTTGAGGGTGCGGTTCACCGCCCAGGCGCTGGCGAAGGGGCCGAAGTAGTCGCCCTTGATCGAGTGGGCGCCGCGGTGCTTGCGCAGCTGAGCGGCGGGATGCTCGCGGCGGATGACGATCTCGGGGAAGGACTTGTCGTCGCGCAGGAGGACGTTGAAGCGCGGTTTCAGCTGCTTGATGAGGTTGATTTCGAGCAGCAGGGCGTCGGTCTCGGTGCGGGTGGTGGTGAACTCCATGGACCGGGTGAGATCGACCATCAGGGCGATGCGCTGGGTGTGCGGGCGACCTTGCGGGTATTGCGCGACGCGCTTCTTCAGCGAACGGGCCTTGCCGACGTAGAGCGCCTCGCCGCCCTCGCCGAACATCCGGTAGACCCCCGGCGCGTCGGGCAGCCGGCGCACCTGGTCCTTGATCAGGGCGGCGCCGATCAATGGGGAGGATTCTTCGTCGGCCATGGCCGGCAATATGGACCTCCGGCGCGGTCGTGGGGAGGGCGGGCGGAGTCACTACCCTTCTCCCCTTGCGGGAGAAGGTGGACGCCGAAGGCGGCCGGATGAGGGGTCGCTCCGGCGATTGGAATGAGCTTGCCGAAGGATAGTCCGAATGTTCAGCGAGACCCCTCATCCGACCCGCTCCCGCGGGCCACCTTCTCCCGCAAGGGGAGAAGGGTGTTCAAAGGCGTTCGTCGCCGTTCACGATCCTCGCGTGGCCACGCCGGCGCCGCGGAACACCCCCTCCCCCTACGGTGGAGGAGCTTTCCACCCCGATCTCCGAGATGTGTGCATATGCAAGCCATGAAGGGGAGGGAGGGTAGATTGGTCAGGAGCCGAGGAAGGCGTCGAGGTCGGCGGCGAAGGCTTCGGGCTGATCGAGCATGATGAAGTGCAGGGAATGATCGACCCGCCTCAAGACCTTATGCGGAGCCGCGGCGTAGGCGGCGCCGTATTGGCCATCGGCGGCGCCCGCCGGCATGCCCACCGAGAGATAGTCAGGATAGAGCAGGGTGATCGGCGTTGGAATGGCGGCGAGGCCAGGGCGGAGGTCGAGTTCCAGGTCGTCGGCCAGGGCGTTGGCGACCACGGTCGGATCACTCGCCTTGGCCCAATCGGCGAGGCGCGCCCTTTTAGTTGGACCGGTGACCATTGCCGCCAGCATCCGGTCGCGGGCCTCGGCCGGTTGAGGCGGCCCGGTGCGGATCTTCTCCGCCACCCCGCGGACCTGATCGGGGGTCGCGCCAGGACCCATCATCACCGTGGCGAAGAAAGGCAGGGTATCGACGAGGAGGATTTTCTTCAGGTGATCTGGATGGTGTTCGGCCAGCCACAGGGCGATGGTTCCGCCCAGGGAATGGCCGATGACCACCGCCGGGCTCAACTTCTGGCCGACAATGTAGGCGTCGATGGCTTCGGCGGTGGGAATGACCACCGGTCCGTCGGCGTTGCCCCGCGCGGGCTCGCCGGCGAAGCCCGCGATCTGAATGAGGTGCAGCCGGTAGCGGTCGCGGAGCCGCTCGGCGGTGGCTCTCCACGTCTCGCGGGACGAGGCGAGGCCGGGAATGAAGACGAGATCGGGGCCATGCCCGACGATCTCGATGCTGATGCGATCGAAGGTCGCCAGGCGGCTGTCCGCAAACAGCCGCGTCGAAGACGCGGTCGTCGCGGCGGCCCGCGCCATGACCGGGCCGACCGGGGCGATGAGAAGGATGGCGGCGAGAACGATGGTGGACTCGTGACGGGTCATCGGGTTGCTCCAGGATCGGTTTTCTAAGACGCTTCGGCGACCAGTTTCGCCATGGCGTCGAGGTAGGCGACGAAGGCCGTGCGGCCGGGATCGGTGAGACGGATTCGGGTCAGGGGCTTGCGGCCCACGAAGCGCTTGTCGATGGCGACATAGCCGGCGTCCTCAAGCTTGCGCAGATGGGCCGAGAGGTTGCCGTCGGTGGCCTGCAGGCGAGCCTTGAGTTCGTTGAAGTCGGCGCCCTCGCGGCCGGCGAGCCAGGCCATGACGCCCAGGCGAAGGCGGCCGTGAATGACCTCGTCGATGGTCCCGACGTCGAAATCGTCCATCGTCCCCTCACCCGTCAGGTGGGCCGCCCGGCCTGGCGCATCAGGACGAGGCCGGGCAGGAGGGCGAACAGGACCAAGGTCACGGCGTGGATCAGGTAGACCTCGGGGGTGACGCTGAACACCGCCAGCACCAGGGCCGCGGCATAGCAGCCGATCGCCGTCAGCCAGATCCAGCGTCTGCCGGTCATGGCGGCGGCGACCATCCAGCCAAGGCCATAGAGGGCCATGATGATCGAGGGCAGCAGCAAGGTCGGGACGCCGCTGCGGGTCCGCCAGCAGACGATCGCCACCGACGCGAACAGGGTGAACATCGTCCAGCCGGCGCCCTGCCAGGCGATGGCGGTGGCGCGATTGGCGGCCGTCCCGTCCTTGGCGCGATTGAGGCGGCGCACGATGACGGCCAGCGCGGTCATGAAGATCGCCACGGACGCCAGCCAGATCGCCCCGGACACCCAGGGAGGCGCCGATATGCGGCCGCTCATCAAGGTCCACTCGCCGAAGTTGGCGAGACCGAATACCGCCCCGGCGACAACCAGGATCGAGCCGCCGAGAAGCGGCGTTGACCGGCCCTCCTCGGCCATGTCCTTGAGAAAGGCGATATCGGCGTGAAGATCGCGAAGTTCGTCGGTCATGGCGAGGGTTCTCCTGTTGGAACCTTCATAACGCCGTGCACTTTGTGATGTAAAGTGCTTTTCCTAGATTCGTTCCTCGCCAACCGCGATCAGGGTGTGCAGTGCCGGCGTCAGGGGAACGAAACCGCCGGCGTGGTCGCGGAAATAGAGGAGACCCGCCGCCCTCGCCGGGTCGAAGCCGTCGGCGACGAGTTCGGCCTTTCGGTGCTTGAAGGTGCCGGTGGTCTCGATCCTGGGCAGGAGGCGGACGAACAGGGGTCTGGCCCAGGGCGGAAGGTCGGCGTCGAGGCGCGCCGCCAGAGCGGTGAGGTCGAACCCTTCGCGGACGACCAGCGCGGCCATGCCGGCGCGGCCATCCATGCCGGGCACGGCGACGCCGTAGACGTTGGCCTCCATGACGCCGGGGACGGCCAGGAGACTCTGGGCGACCTCGCCGGTGGAAACGTTTTCGCCCTTCCAGCGAAAGGTGTCGCCGACCCGATCGACGAAGTAGAAGTAGCCCGCCGCGTCGCGACGCATGAGGTCGCCAGTGGCGAACCAGGCGTCCCCCGCCCGGAAGACGTCGCGCAGGACCTTCTTTTGGCTGGCGCCGCGATCGGCGTAGCCGGCGTAGGCGCCGCGGGCGTTCTCGCCGATGCGGCCAAGGCATTCGCCGGCCTCCCCGATGTCGGTGGCGATACAGAGCCCGCCGGCGCCGCGCACCGGCGTCTCGGTCTCGACATCGAAACGGACCAGGGCGACGTTGAGCAGGCCCGGCAGCCACGGCGGCGCCCGGCCGATGGCCCCCAGGCGGCCGTCGAAGTTGAACATCGACACGTTGCCCTCGGTCGAACCGTAGAACTCAAGCACGCGCGGCACGCCAAAGCGCGTCTCCATGATCTCCCAGACATCCGGACGAAGGCCGTTGCCGAACGCCAGGCGCAGGTGATGCGCCCGTTCCTGCGGACGGACCGGTTGGTTGGCGAGATAGCGGCAGAGTTCCCCGATGTAGACGAAGAGGGTGGCGCGCTCGAAGGCCACGTCGGCCCAGAAATGACTGGCCGAGAAGGTCCGCTTCAGGGCCACCGAGCCACCGTTGAGCAGCGCCGCGCCCATGGCGCAGAGGCCGCCGGTGGCGTGGTGCAGCGGCAGGGTCAGGTACAGCCGGTCGGCGGGACCGGCCCCGGTCGCGCCGGCGAAGCCGCGCATGTAGAGCTGGGCGCGCATGTGGGTGATCCGCGCGGCCTTGGGGAGGCCGGTGGTGCCGCTGGTGTAGATCAGGAGGGCGGTGTCGGCGGCGGTCATCCCCGCCCTCCCCTGCCTTGGTGGCCGGGAAGTGGGAGCATCGGCCAGGCCATCGTCGAGGTTCCAGGCCGCCGTCGGCGCCTCCAGGCGCGCGGCGGTGGTTTCATCGACCACGCAGATCCTGGCGGCCGAAGTCTTCAGGCAATGGGCGAGGGCCTCGCCGCGCAGCTCGCCGTTGATCAGGGCCGCGACCACGCCGACCTTGGAAAGGCCATACCAGAGAGCGAGGTATTCCAGTCGGTTGGGGAGCAGGATGGCCACCGTGTCGCCGCGCGCCAGGCCCCGCGCCAGGGCGAGGTGGGCGAAGCGGTTGGCGAGGGCGTCGAGCTCGCCGTAGCTGAGGTTTTGCCCGCCGAAACTGATCGCCGGCCTGTCGCGCCAGCGATCGACGGCCGCCTCGAGATCGTCGCAGATCAGTCGCGTCGATGTCGCCGAGATCGAGCGCACCCGCGCCAGGGTGCGGATGAGTGCGGTCACGAACCGCCAGTCGCGCGCCAATCCCTTGAGCGGCGCCGTTCTCATGGCGCAAGGGGCGATCGCGTCACGCGCTGATCATCTCGCCCAGGTTCGGCTCGGCTCACAACCGCAACAAGGATCGCATCAACGCCTGAACGTTCGCCAACACCTCCGGTGACACCGCGCCCTTCGGCTCGGCGCGGCGCGCCCGCCAGTCGAGGCTCTTGATCTGGTCGGCGAGTATCACGCTGGGCGGATCGCGGCTGACCATCACCTCGAAGACGTAGCCCTTGATCCTCGAACTCATCGGACAGCAGATCATCATGCCGCGCTGGCCGTTGTAGCGGGCCGGGGTCAGGACAAGAGCCGGACGATGGCCGGCCTGCTCGTGACCGGCCTGAGGGTCGAAATGCAGCCAGACGATATCTCCTGCGTCCGGGACGTAGTCCGGACTCACCACGATTCCTGGCCCATCGGCGGCTCGAAGTCGACCTCGTCGGGGTAGGTTTCCGGCGTCATCCTATCCAGCAAGCGGTCGAGGTCATGGACCGGCCCCCTGACCGGCTCGATGACGATCCTGCCTCCCTCCTCGCGGATATCGATCGCCTGATCGATGCCGAGATCGGCGGAGGCCATCACCGAAGCCGGGATCCTCACCGAAGCGCTGTTGCCCCATTTGCGAACGTGCGCGCGCATCTCCAACCTCCATGTATCGACAAGGTAGATATGTGCGCGGACCGGCGGCTGTCAATCGGCGGACAGGCGCCGAGCGAGCGGCGCGATCCGAGAAGGCGAACGCGCTACTGCTACTGCGTCGGAAAGGGGGGACCGCATTGACTTCACCGACATGACGCCGTCGCTCTTTTCGGAGCGCGGGCTTCCAGCCCGCATTTGCAAGCGACGAAAAGAGCGGGCTGACAAGCCCCGCGCTACGGTCATGACGAAGTAAGACTAGACGCCGAATCATTCGCGCCTGGCGCGCGCGGCGTCAATGATCTGGCGCAATCGCTCGAGCTTGGCGTCGCGCTGCACCCAGGGCTCCAGATCGCCCCGCGCCCACAGGATTCAGCGCCACGCCTCGGCCTCGCCCTGGGCGGTTCGCGGGTAGAGCGGCGCGAACCCGGCGGATCGATACTTCTTGGCGAGGTAGAGGTTGTTCGCCATGGCGGATGGTCCGAGACCGCGAAGAGCCGAAAATGGTCAACGACATGCGGGCGTTGAGGAGGTCATGGTTTCACGGGTCATCGATATGGCGCGGAAGGTCCATGGCGTCGTGCAGGACCCGAACCGCCTCCAACACATTTCCCACGGCCCGAATGACCAGGACATGCCGGGGTCGCGCGATCCGGCTCCCCTGCGAAACGCGCTAGCGGCTGTGCCTGACAGGGTAGAGGAAGATTCCGGGTGGCAGATCGGCGCGCGCACGAACGCCTGGCCGCCCAGGGTTCATCCTCAGGTCACGCAAAGCCGTGCCCAGCAAGAGTCGATAGCGATCAGCGACGACAGCCCCGAACGACGCCTCGCTTTCTTCGAGGATACTGTCCAAATCGCGCCGGGCGCGCGGCGCGATCTCCAGATCGATCACCGGGGATCACGGCGCCCGCGCGCCGCCAGCCACGCGTCGAGCTGATCCCACTCGACGGTTTCACCTTGCCCGGCGTCGAGTTCGTCGATGCCAACCTGGATCGCCGCCCGCAACCGCTCCAGCTTGATCGCCTCCCGATCGGATCGTTCCTTCAGCAGGCGAAGCGCCGCCCTCACCACCTCGCTGGCGTTCTGATAGCTCCCCGACGTGACCCGATCCTCGACGAAGCGGTCGAGCGTGTCGGTCAGGTTGACGTTGCGCGTGGCCATGCCGGACCATACAACGACTGGCAAAGATTGCCAAAATCGGGCTACCCCTCCGCCGCCACGTAGATCTCCCCGCCCCCGGCGCGGAACTTCTCCGCCATCTGGGCCATGCCGGCCGCCGCCACGTCGTTCTGGCCGGCGGCGGCGTCGCGGATTTCCTGGCTGATCTTCATCGAGCAGAACTTCGGCCCGCACATGGAGCAGAAGTGGGCGGTCTTCATGGCTTCCTTGGGCAGGGATTCGTCGTGGAACTCGCGAGCGGTTTCGGGATCGAGGCCGAGATTGAACTGGTCTTCCCAGCGGAATTCGAAGCGGGCGCGGGAGAGGGCGTCGTCCCAGGCGCGGGCGGAGGGGTGGCCCTTGGCGAGGTCGGCGGCGTGGGCGGCGATCTTGTAGGCGATCACGCCTTGCTTGACGTCCTCGCGGTCGGGCAACCCCAGGTGCTCCTTGGGGGTCACGTAGCAGAGCATGGCGGTGCCGAACCAGCCGATCATCGCCGCGCCGATGGCCGAGGTGATGTGGTCGTAGCCGGGGGCGACGTCGGTGGTCAGCGGCCCCAGGGTATAGAACGGGGCCTCGTGGCAGACCGCGAGCTGCTTTTCCATGTTGGCCTTGATCTTGTGCATCGGCACGTGGCCGGGGCCTTCGATCATCACCTGGACGCCATGCTTCCAGGCGACCTTGGTGAGTTCGCCCAGAGTCTCCAGCTCGGCGAACTGGGCGGCGTCGTTGGCATCGGCGATGCAGCCGGGCCGCAGGCCGTCGCCTAAGGAGAACGACACGTCATAGGCGCGCATGATCCGGCAGATGTCCTCGAAGTGTTCGTGGAGGAAGCTCTCGCGGTGGTGGGCGAGGCACCACTTGGCCATGATCGAACCGCCGCGCGAGACGATCCCCGTCACCCGGCGGGCGGTGAGCGGCACATAGGCCAGGCGCACGCCGGCGTGGATGGTGAAGTAGTCCACACCCTGCTCGGCCTGTTCGATCAGGGTGTCGCGGAACACCTCCCAGGTGAGGTCCTCGGCGACGCCGCCGACCTTCTCCAGCGCCTGGTAGATCGGCACGGTGCCCAAGGGCGTTGGGCAATTGCGGATGATCCACTCGCGGATGTTGTGGATGTTGCGGCCGGTGGAGAGGTCCATGATCGTATCGGCGCCCCAGCGGATCGCCCAGACCATCTTGTCGACCTCGTCCTGGACGGAGGAAAGGACGGCCGAATTGCCGATGTTGGCGTTGATCTTGACCAGGAAGTTGCGGCCGATGGCCATCGGTTCCAGTTCGCCGTGGTTGATGTTGGCCGGGATGATCGCCCGCCCGCGCGCCACCTCGGCGCGGACGAACTCGGGGGTGACGAAATCGGGGATCTCGGCCCCGAAGTCCTCGCCGTCGCGGATAAAGGGATCGGCGGCCTCGCGCCGCAGGTTCTCGCGGATCGACACGAACTCCATCTCCGGAGTGATCACGCCGGCGCGGGCGTATTCGAGCTGGGTCACCGCCGCGCCGGGCCTGGCCCTGAACGGCAGCCGGCTGGAGATGAATTGCGGCGCGCGATGGCGGCCCCGGGCGTTGCCGTTGTCTTCCGGCTTCACCGCGCGCGGCGCCACCGCCTCGACATCGCCGCGCGCCAGCACCCAGGCTTCCCGCGTCCGCTCCAGGCCACGCTTGATATCTATGGCGGCGGCGGGATCGGTATAGGGTCCCGAGGGATCGTACAGGGTCACCGGCGGCTCGCCGGCCGAGGGATGGACGGCGACCTCGCGGAACGGCACCCGCAGGCACGGGTGCAGGACGCCGGCCTGGAAGACCTTGCGCGATCCCGGCCGCTCGCCGGTGGGAATCATGGTCTCGATCGGCGCCTGGATGTTCATCGATGATCTTTCCGCCCGTCGGCATGGCTTCAGAGAGAGCCAGGCCCGCGATGGCGGAGGACGGACCGCGCCGAGCGGCGCGCATCCCTCGTTCCCTCCCTTCGCCGGCATGACCCGGATCAGGTTCGGCGGGTCGCCGCCATGTCGGGCGGCCTCTCAGTCCCGTCAAGATCGGGACACCCCGGAGAACGGCCCAGACCCTACGCCCCGCCGCGCGTCGGTCAAGCGGCTGCTGGCCACTTCGAGCGTGTGAACAAACCTCCCTCCCCTTCATGGGGAGGGACAGCCGACGCGAAGCGTCGGCAGGGTGGGGCAGTGTCGATCAACCCCGAGGTTCGTGGGGTTTCGCACAGCCCCACCCGTCCCGCTTCGCGGTCCACCCTCCCCATAAAGGGGAGGGAGGAATTTTTCACGAATCAGCGCCGGGTGACCGTAAAGCGCAGGAGTTGTTCCTGGGGCAGCGCCCAATCCGGCTTCAGGCTCGCGGCCTGCTGATAGTCGAAATAGGCGGAGGTCTCGTCGTCGAGCCCCTCGTGGGCCAGGGCGCGGTCGTAGTAGGCCTTCTCCGGCTCGGTGACGCCGAGCGCCAGGCCCTTGTCGATGTCCTGGAGTCCCTGGCGGTAGCGCTTCTCGCCGAGGTTGACGGCCCCGCGGTTCATCCACGCTTCGCCGACCTTGGGCGCCAGCGCGATCGCCGCGTCGAAGTCCTGGCGGGCGTCCTCCCAGGCCGCTCGCCTCAGCTTCATCACCCCGCGGTTGGTGAGGGTCGCCGCCCTGTCGGCCGGATCGAGCTCCTGGGACAGCAGGGCGTCGTCGCAGACGCGGATCGATTCGGCGTCCGACAGGCCGTCGAAGGCGGCCTTGGCGCACTGTTCGGCCGGGCCGCCACCGAACATCGTGACCATGGCCGCCGCCGGCTCCCCGGGCAGGAGCGCGAGCGCGGCGCAGGCGAACAAGAGGCGCATGTTGATGGCCATGCCTCCCTTTGAGCATGGGTGTTTGCTCAGGGCGCAAGTCTCGCGCCCACGCGCCGGGTTTGTCAATTTCCGCGGCGTGGGCCGGCGACCTCGGCGCGGCCCTTGCGACGTGGCGGGCGCCGCTTCGAACGGCGTGCCGCAACGGGACGACGCACGACAATGCCCACCAACCAGTGGATGCGACCGGATCCCGCACTGACCCCTCCCGACCGGTCGGCAAAGCGTTCGCGCCGAGCGACCGACGGCGAATCGCGAAGCCTGCTCGAGATCGCCCTGGCCGCCGGCGGCGTCGCCGCCTGGCTGTGGTGCGCCTATGAGGTCGCCCGCACCCTGTTCCGCTAGGCGACCGGCCGGCCGCCCGTTCCCGCTAAACCACCGTCCCGAACAAGGCCCCCACGCCGGTGGTCACGGCCATCGCCGCCGCCCCCCAGAAGGTGACGCGCAGGGCGCCGACGATCATGTTCGCGCCACCGGCCCGCGCCGCCAGGGCGCCCAGCACGGCGAGAAACAGCAGCGATGTCGCCGAGACGAAGACGATCAGACCGGACGCGGGCGTCACCGCGGTGACCAGGATCGGCATCGCCGCGCCGGTGGCGAAGCTGAGGGCCGAGGCGACCGCGGCCTGGATCGGGCGGGCCTCGAGGGTCGCGGAAATACCCAGTTCGTCCCTGGCGTGCGCGCCCAGGGCGTCATGGGCCATGAGCTGATCGGCGACTTGCCTCGCCAGGCCGGGCTCCAGGCCCCGGCCGACGTAGATCGCCGCCAGTTCCCGGTGCTCGCCCTTGGCGTCCGCCGCCAGTTCGGCGCGCTCGAGTTCGAGATCGGCCTCTTCTGTGTCCTTCTGCGAGTGGACGGAAACATATTCTCCCGCCGCCATCGACATCGATCCGGCGACCAGGCCGGCGATGCCGGCGATCAGCACGCCGCCGCGAGAGCCGTGCGCCGCGGCGACGCCCAGGACCAGGCTGGCGGTGGAAAGCAGGCCGTCGTTGGCCCCGAGCACGGCGGCGCGGAGCCAGCCGATGTGGCCGGTGCGGTGTCGTTCTCGCTGGTGCTGCGACATCGTCGGGCCTTCCTGTCCACGCCGGCCGGCACGGCGCGAGAGATGGATACCGATCCACCGCCAAGTTACAATCCGTCGATGATCCGTGCTATGGTCGGCGGTGACGACGAACCCATCGTCCGCCAAGGGCAGGCGGCGTCTCGATGTCACCGTCTCCGGGTATGGCTCGCGCTCCGCGAGTCTCCGGTTGCTTGAAGAGGGCAGCGCCATGGCCGCCCATCAGCCGCTCCACCCCGAGGCCGCCCTCAGCCTGGCGCTGGCGGTGATCGCCTCCAGCACCGCGCCGGTGGTGCTTCTCGACGGCGACCTGACCATCGTCGCGGCCAGCGCCTCGTTCTTCCGATCGTTCGGGATCGATCCGGCGAGCGCGCCGGATCGTCCGCTGTTCGCGCTCGGGGCCGGCGAATGGGACGTGGCGCAGCTACGCTCCCTGCTGAAGTCCACCCTTTCGGGAAGCGCGGAGATCGACGCCTACGAGATGGATCTCGTGCGCGAGGGTCGCCAGACCCGCCATCTGGTGCTCAACGCCCGAAAGCTCGACTACGCGGACGCGGAAAACGTGCGTCTGGTCCTGGCGGTCGCCGACGTCACCGACGCCCGGGCCAGCGAGAAGATCAAGGACGATCTGATCCGCGAGAAGGCGATCCTGCTCCAGGAGATCCAGCATCGGGTCGCCAACAGCCTGCAGATCATCGCCAGCGTCCTGTTGCAGAGCGCCCGCAAGGTCGATTCGGAGGAAACCCGGACCCATCTGCACGAGGCCCACCAGCGGGTGATGTCGGTGGCCGCCGTGCAACGCCAGCTCGCCGCTTCCCAATTGAGTGGTGTCGCCTTGCGCCCCTACCTCGCCGACCTCTGCGAGAGCATCGGCGCGTCGATGATCCGCGACCACAAGCAGCTCAGCCTGGCGGTCTCCGCCGACGAGAGCGTGACCACCGCCGATGTTTCCGTGAGCCTCGGGCTGATCGTCACCGAACTGGTGATCAACGCGCTCAAGCACGCCTTCCCGGGCAGACGGACCGGCAAGATCAGCGTCGCCTACGCCTCGGACGGCCCAAAGTGGACGCTGTCGGTCGATGACGACGGCGTCGGCATGCCCGCCGACGCCGCCAGCCTCAAGCCGGGCCTGGGCACCAGCATCGTCGAGGCCCTGGCCAAACAGCTTCATGCCCGCGTTCACGTCGCCGACGCCAATCCGGGAACCGCGGTCTCGGTCGTCGGCGGCTAGCTGGCCAGGACGTCGCGCGCATCGACCGCGCCCGGCGGCGGCTCGCCGGCCAGGAACAGCGACAGGTTTTCCAGGAACGCCGCGTCGTTGCGGGCGCGCTGGCCGCTGGTGATACCGGAGGTGTGGGCGGTGAGGCTCACTCGCGGATGGATCCAGAAGGGACTTTCCGCCGGCAGCGGTTCGGTCTCGAAGACGTCCAGCACGGCGTGTTCCGGGACACCGCGATCCAGCGCGGCCAGGAGGGCGGTCTCATCGACCAGGCCGCCGCGCCCGATGTTGACCAGGACGGAGCCGGGTTTCATGGCCGCGAAGAAGGCGGCGTCCGCCAGCCGGTGGGTGGCGGCGGTGAGCGGCGTGGCGAGCACGACCACGTCGGCCCGGAGCAACAGGACCGGGAGCTGGTCGATCGGGGCAATGGTCTCCGCCAGCGGGTGGGGCGCGAGATCGCGGCGCACCCCGGTGATCACCGCGCCGAAGGCCCGGGCGCGTTCGGCGACCGCCTGGCCGATGCCGCCGAAGCCGACGATCAGCCACCGCGTCCCCATCACTTCGCGCAGGGAAAACCTGCGCCACGCCTTCGCCGCCCGCGCCGCGCGCCGCTCCGGTCCGCGCTGGAAGTGATCGAGCACGCCGGCGACGACATATTCCGAGATGCCGACGCCATAGGTGTGGGTCGGCGTCAGCCGCACGCCCTTTTCGACCAGCTGGCGGAAGATCGGGTGATCGAAGCCGGCGGCGGCGCTCTGCACCCAGGCGAGTTTCGGGGCCTTGAGCATGGCGACCATGAACGCGCGGGCGGCCGGGCTCTCGAAGACATCGTTGCTCGCCCAGGCCGCGTCCGGCCCCGACGGGTCGGTGTCGGCCGCCTGGCCCTCGACGGTGATCTGGCCATGGCGGTCCATGACCAGGAGGGTCAGCGCCCGGCCGTGAGCGGCCAGGGCGTCCCGCACCCGGGCGAGGGAGGCCTCGTGGAGCAGCAGTCGCGTCGTCCCGGTCATCGTCGTCATATCCACTTGCGAAGTCGGCCCACGGTCACCGCTCCGGCGGTCAGGGAAGCCAGGGTTCCGACCACGATCCAGAACGCGATCCCGCCGCCGCTGGAGAAGGGCGGCTTGAAATCCATGCCGAGCAGACCGGCGACCGCGGCGGTGGCGCCCAGCAAGACGCTGAGGAACGTCAGCCTGCGGATCAGCATGTTGGTGGTTTCGGCGGTCCGGGTGGTGAACAGATCGAAGGAGCTCTGCATCAGTTCACGGCCATGTTCGATGGCGTCGAGCGTGCGTTCGAAACGGCGTTCGAGGGCCTGGAAATGCACGGCGGCCTCGGTATTGGCGATCTGGGTGAAGTCCGGGCGGGAAACCCCGTAGAAGATCGATCGCTGCGGCCCGAGCATGCGGCGCAGGCTGGAAACATAGCGCCGGCCGAGCACGACGTCGCCGAGCAGCGCTTCCCGGACGCGCGTCCGGGAGAGAATCCGCGCATCCAGGGCGTCGGTGTAGAGTTCGACATCCTCCAGCGCTCCGAGGAAGGACTCCAGGTGCCAGTCCAACAGCGAGGCCGCCACCTGCGGGCCGGTCAACCCTCCGATCAAGGTCTCCGCCTTGTCCTGGTCGCGAAATTCCTGGAGGAAAGGCACGTCATCGGCGTGGAGGGTGATCAGCCACTGGGGGGCGACGACAAAATCCAGCCGGGACGCCTTGGCGGTGCGCGGCAGACGCCCCTTGGCCTCGGCGTGCGGCAGGACGGCGAACAGATCGCAGTGGAAATAGTCGGCGTAGTTGTCGAGGGCGAAAGCGATTCTGGGTCGCGTCAGGCCGGCGACGCATTGCGGGGTCAGATCGAAGGCGGCGATCAGGCGGCGCATGTCCTCGGCGTCGGGCGCGCCGACGTCGGCCCAGAGGATATGCTGCTCGGAAAGCGTGTCCGTGACGCCGGGTCCGAGATCGATCTCGCGATCCTCTCCGTTCGCGTCGTAGAGAAATGCCTGGATCATCGTCGCGCGTCCTTCAGGCCGCGTGTTCGGCGAGGGCGTAGCGGCGACAGTGTTCGAGGTAGGCCGCTTCGTGGCTGGCGACCAGATCGACGATGCTCGACCACAGCCAGAACGGGGCGTCCAGCCCCTTGGGCCAGCGCCGGAAGAGATCGGCGCGCCACTCGGCCCCAACCTCCGGGGCCATCTGGCCCCCGTGCGCCCTGCCGACGACCGCGCCCAGGTAGTGGGAAGCCGCCTTGGCCTCTTCGCGGCTCAGGGTGTCGATCTCCAGCTTGAGATCCTGCGGTCGCAGTTCACGCAGGACCACGCTCCGCCCGAGCAGCCGGCCGGCCAGCATTCGCTCGCCCAGGTGCGGCGACAGGGCACGGGCGCCGGCGACCACCCGCTCGGCGTTGACCCTGGGCATGACGGCGTCCGGATAGCGCGGGGCGGCCGGCTGGACCGCCTCCTTGACGTCGATCAGGCAGAGTTCTTCCGCCCGGCCCGGCGATCCGCCGACCCCGACCAGCGCCGCGTAGCGCAGGCGGCCGAGCGAACTGCAGCCCTTCATCCAGTAGGCCGCGTCGATGAGGCTGACATCGGCGTCCGCGTCGCGAGATTTGAGCGCCGTCACCATGCGCTGGACATCGTCGGTGGAGAACAGTTCCGCCAGGGCGGCGGATTCGTCCTCGCCCAGATCCCAGAACCGTGTTCCGCGTGCAATGCGCGGCAGGACATCCTCGATCCGCGCCTGGGCCAGATCCCGCCAGCGCCGGGCGATGGACCGATTGAGAGCCGCGTCGATGGCCCGCGGCCGTTTCGATGGCCCGCCGGTCTCCCCCTCGCCGCCCACAGCCGCCTGGTATCCGGCCATCATCTCCTCGAGCATCGAGGCGGTGGTCACGCCGGGGAGATCCGATCCGCGCGCCGCCGTGGCCAGGGAGAGGCCCAGGCGGATGAGATCGTGGGCCGGATTGCCGATCACCGTCTGGTCGAGGTCGCGGATCTGAACCTCGACCTCGCCGGCGGCGCTGGCCACCGGCCCCAGATTGCCGAGATGGCAATCGCCGCATATCCACACCGGCGGTCCCCGGGGCAGGCCGTGATCGCCGCGGGCTTCCAGCCATTGATAGAACTTCTCGGTCGAGCCGCGCACATAGGCGTGCGCCGAGCGGGCCATCTTCAGTCGGCGATGATCGGCGAGCAGGGCCTGGCGGTCGGCGGGCGACGGAGAGGCGGCGTGTTTGACCATCTCTCTCCACCAGGCCGAAAGCTCCGTCCGCCGGCGTCCGGACGCATGGCCGACGCCCACCCAACGGACTCTGAAGGCCTTTGTTCCGGAGCGCGGCGGCGGGGAGTTGATTCACCGCGCGCGATGTCCGCGAGCATAACGCCAGTGTCATCGCCGCCAGGGACCAGGGTCCGAACCGTCTCGAGACACGGCTCACCGACGTTCAGGCGCGCCGGCGCGCCGCGGCCAGCCAAAGCTGAGCCATCAGTGATAGCCGATGTCGGCCCGCACTTTTCCCCGGAAGACCCAGTAGGACCAGCCCGTATAGAGAAGAATGACCGGCAGCAGCACAAGGGTGCCGACCAGAAGGAACGCCTGGGTGCTCTCCGAGGAGGCGGCCTGCCAGAGGGTGTAGCGGTGGGGCACGATCATCGGCCAAAGACTGATGGCGATCCCGAGGTAGGACATCAGGAACAGGCCGACCGCCCCGACGAACGGCCCCGCGTCGCCGCGCCCGTTCAGCGCCCGCCAGACGACCCAGGCGAGAACCGCGGTGATGATCGGCACCGGGGCGAGCCAGGCGGCGTTGGGCCATGAAAACCAGCGATGGGCGATCGCCGGATCGGCGGCCGGCGTCCACACGCTGACGATGAGGATCGCCGCCAGAACGCCCAGCAGGGCGAAACGCCCCAGCCGGCGGGCCAGCGCCTGAAGTTCGCCCTCGGTCTTCATCACCAGCCAGCCGGCGCCCAGGAGCGCATAGCCGAACACCAGGCCGGCCCCGGTGAGCAGCGAAAAGGCGCTGAAGCAGTCGAAGCTGGAACCGGTGAAATGGCGTCCCTCGACCTTGAAGCCCTGAATGAACGCGCCCAGCACGATCCCCTGGGCAAAGGTGGCGATGATCGAGCCATAGAAGAAGGCGTGATCCCAGACCCCCTTGCGTTCGGCGTCCCGGAAGCGGAACTCGAAAGCCACGCCGCGAAAGACCAGCGCCAGCAACATGATCGCGACGGGGAAATAGACCGCCGGGATGATGATCGCGAAGGCCAGGGGAAAAGCGGCCAGGAGCCCCACGCCGCCCAGGATCAGCCAGGTCTCGTTGCCGTCCCACACCGGCGCGATGGAGTTCATGATCAGGTTGCGCGAGGCGGTGTCCGGCGCGAGGCCGTAGAGCATGCCGACACCCAGGTCGAAGCCGTCGAGGAGGACATAGAGAAAGACGCCGATCCCCAGGATGGCGGTCCAGATCGGAACCAGATCGAGGGTGAAGCCGGTCATCTTTCGCGCGCCTCGTCCGGGGCCGGCGGCAGGGCCTCGATCGGCGACCGCGGCCGGCCGCTCTCCACCGGCCCTTCACTGGTCTCGGCCGCGAAGCTGCGTCTGACGATCCTGGCCATCAAGGCGATCCCGGCCGGGAACATGATCAGATAGACGACCATGTAGCCGGCCAGGGACAGGGCGACATCGGCGCCGGTGAGCGACGGCGTGACCGAATCGGTGGTGCGCATGAGGCCATAGACGGTCCACGGCTGGCGGCCGACCTCGGTCGTCGTCCAGCCCGCCAGCACGGCCAGAAATCCCAGCGGGGCGACCCACTGGCAGACGCGCAGGAAAGCCGCGCTTTCATAGACCCGCCCACGCCGACGCAAGGCGTTACCGATCAGGACCACGGCCAGCATGATCAGGCCGATCCCGACCATGAGCCGAAATGCGAAGAAGGGAATGGCGACCGGCGGCTGGCGGTCGCGCGGCGCCTCCTTCAGGCCATGGATCACGCCATTTGGATCGTGGGCCAGAATCAGGCTGCCCAGCACCGGCACATCGATGCTGAAATCGTTCCTCTGGCGCGCCTGGTCGGGGATGGCGAAGAGCGTCAGCGGCGCGCCGGCCATGGTCTCCCAGCGGGCCTCGATGGCGGCGATCTTGGTTGGCTGGTACTTCAGGGTGTTGAGGCCCTGGGCGTCGCCGAGCCCGATCTGCAAGGGAACCAGCGCCAGCAGCAGCCACAGGGTGGTCGATAGCATCGCCCGGCCTTCGGCGGCGGCGCGGTCGCTTCGGATCAGCCACGCGGCCACGCCCAGCACCACGAAGGCCGTGGTCACGTAGAAGGCGGTGACCGTGTGCGCCAGGCGATAGACGAAGGATGGATTGAAGATGATCGCCATCCAGTCGGTGGGGAAGAAGCGCCCGTCGATCAGCTTGTAGCCGGCCGGGGTCTGCATCCAGCTGTTGGTGGCCAGGATCCAGAACGAAGAGAACAGGGTGCCGAACGCCACCATCAGAGCGGCGAAGAAGTGCAGCCAGCGCGGCACCAGGCTTCGCCCGAACAGCAGCACGCCCAGGAACGCCGCCTCGAGGAAGAAGGCGGTCAGTCCCTCATAGGCCAGGAGGGGCGAGAGGACATTGGCCGTGGCGTCCGAAAACCGACTCCAGTTGGTTCCGAACTGGAACGGCATGATGATCCCGGAGACCACGCCCATCCCGAAGGCGACCGAGAAAATCTTGGTCCAGAAGCTGGAAATGCGAAAGAAAATTTCCCGACGGCTGACGAAATAGAACCCTTCGATGAAGGCGATGTAGGACGCCAGCCCGACGGTGAACGCCGGCAACAGGATGTGCCAGGCGATCACCCAGACGAACTGAAGCCGCGAGAGAATGACCGGATCGAGGTTCATGGTTCATGGGCCGGCGGCGAACAGCGGAGCGAAAGGCTCTTCGCCATCGCCGCCGGGCAGGTGGATGTCGAGAGCTGGCTCATGTCTGGCTCGATGTCGGCAACCCTCATCGCGCCGTGGCGCCGACCGGTCAAGCGCGGCCGCGGGACTCTCCCACACGTCCGCCCGCCAAGGCTGAGCTTGGACGTTTCTTGGATTACGCCAAAGCTTGTCAGCGAATAGTTAAGACAATTTAACTATGACTCTGTTTCGGAACGTCTTCGCTATCGGCGGGTTACGGCGACATGACATCTCTTGATGAATCACACCAAACCGTGCTGGTCGTCGAAGACGACGGCCTGGTCAGGTTCGACACCGCGGAAACTCTGCGCGACGCGGGATTCGAGGTTCTCGAGGCCGGCGACGCCGTGGAAGCGCTGGCCGAAGTCGAACAACGCGGTGACATCCGGCTGCTGTTCACCGACATTAACATGCCAGGCGAGATGGATGGCATCCAGCTCGCCCGCAAGGTTCACCAGCTTCACCCCGCCATCCAGGTTCTGCTGACCTCCGGAAAGGTCAGGCCCCGAAACGGCGAATTCCCCGACGACGGCGACTTCATCGCCAAGCCCTATTCAGCCGCCTCGATGACCCGCGCCGTCTGCCGGATGCTGGCCTGATCGCGCGGACCCCGCCGGGCCGTTCCTGGCGCGGACGATCCAGGTCGCCGAGGCGAGACAGACCCCTTCGGCGGTGAGATTCCGCTCCAAGGCGGCGCGGATCGCGGCGGTCGCCGGCCCTCTCTGAGCCGGTTGCTCGCGAAGCGCCCGCCCGAGCGGCCCGATGTTCAGGGCGATGGCGAGGCTTTCCTCGACGTCGCCGGAGCGGACGGGCTGATCCAGCGCGGTGAGTTCGACGCCGGAAAACCCCGCCCGGCCGAGGATGTCCCTGATCCGCGCGCCGTCGGCGAAGGCGAAGGGGCCGGGAGCGCCCGGTTCCGGTGGCGAAGGCGGCGGCGCCAGATGGGGGAGTGCGGCGGCGAGCGGCAGGGTCATGAACGGGTTGAGATCCATATTCCTCCAGCACACGAAGGCCAGCCGTCCGCCCGGCGCCAGGGCGGCGCGGATGTTGGCGAAGGCGGCCACCGGATCGTCGAAGAACATCACGCCGAATCGGGAATAGGCCGCGTCGGCGCCGGCCGGCGCGAAAGGGTGAACCTGGGCG
>Ga0075522_10000636_pt1 | contig 25644 bp, 24 predicted proteins | sample NGEPerA_FD_74796 | JGI IMG/M metagenome (GOLD analysis project Ga0075522, IMG submission 74796) | Arctic peat soil microbial communities from the Barrow Environmental Observatory site, Barrow, Alaska, USA - NGEE PermafrostL2-A | ecosystem: Environmental > Terrestrial > Soil > Wetlands > Peat ...
GGGGCACGCAGGCCGAATTCAAGATGATTCAAGGCGCCTTCGCCTGTGCCCCGACTGCAAATCCACCCTTGCGTAGCGGCGCTTTGCTCTTAATATTGCTTTTGCGTTTGACCACCTTGGACGAGGCGTCTAGGGTGCGCGTTCTTAATATTCGGTTTTTAGTATGATTGGCACAATTCGTCGGCATCAACAGTGGTTATGGATCGTTATTATTATAGCGATCTGCGTTTCCTTTGTCATTTATTTCACGCCCAGCCGGAAGTTCGGCATGGACCAGATGACCAATTCCTCGGTGGACCTCGGCACAGTCAACGGCCAGGCGATTACCCCCCAGCAACTCCACGACGCCGAGCAGGAGGCCCGCGTTTTCTTTCGCTTGCATTACGGCGAATGGCCCGACACGGAGGACAAAAAGGTGCAAGTCCGCCACTGGGCTGAACAGCGCCTTCTGCTGGATGCCGAATTGCGCGATTATCACATCGTTGTTCCGGCGTCAGCCGATGCCCGGTTGACCAAACAGATTTTTGGCCTCCGCCCTGACGAAGCGCTGCCGATGGATAAGTTCAACGAATTCGCCCAAAACGAACTGGCCCGCAAGGGCGGGGTGAGCCTGGATGATTTTGAACGGTTCGTGCATCACCAAGCCGGCCAGGAATATCTCGTCGCGCTGCTGGGCATGAGTGGAAAATTGATCACGCCCAAGGAAGCCGAGTTTTTCTATCATCGCGAAAATGAGCCGGTCGCCACGGAAATTGTTTCGTTCCCGGCCACCAATTTTTACGGGATGACTCAACCGACCGAGAAGGAACTGGAGGATTTTTATACCAAGCGCCAGGCCGACTATCGCATTCCCGATCGCGTGCAAGTGAATTACGTTGTCTTTCCCGCCAGCAATTATATGGCGCAAGCGGACAAACAATTAGGCACCAATCTAAATGAGAAGGTCGATCAAGCCTATCTGCAAGAGGGCGCGACGGCCTTCAAAGACGAGGCGGGCAAGCCGTTGGAAATGACCGCCGCCAAGGCGAAGATTAAAAAAGAAATGCGGCAATATGTCGCTCTGACCGAGGCGAGAAAAGAGGCCAACTCCTTCCTGAATGATCTCGCGAAAGGTCACAACGAGCAGAATCCCTTCACTCCCGGCGATCTGCAAACGCTGGCCAAGCAAAAGGGTCTGGCCGTCAAGACGTCGGAACCCTTCGACTTGATTGGCGGCTCGAAAGAGCTGCCCGTCCCGCCCCGGAATCTGAAGGTTCTTTTTTCGCTCCGCGCCGATGACCCGGATGACAAGGATAGGTCGATGTTGTATGCGCCTTCCCCGCTGATTGGTGAAGAGGCGGTGTATGTGACCGGCCTGCAAAAGAGAATCCCCAGCGAAATCCAGTCACTCTCCGCCGTGCATGACAAGGCCGTGGCGGATTATCGCGAAAACAAAGCGATGGAATTGGCGAAAGCGGCCGGCGCTCGCTTCGAAGTCGCTTTGCAATCCGGCTTGGCGCAGGGGAAATCCTTTGATGCCATTTGCGCGTCCCAATTTCTCAAACCCCAGGCGCTGCCTCCATTCTCGCTGGCGACGACCTCGCTGCCGGAAATGCCGGAGAAGGCCGACTTCGAGCAACTGCAGTCGGCCGCTTACAATTTGCCGACCGGCCAAAGCTCGCGGTTGATCCCGACGGCGACGGGTGGTTTTGTGGTCTTTGTCAAAAAGAGGCTGCCAGTGGACGAGGCGGCCATGCAGCGGGAATTACCAGGGTATCTGGCCAAGATGCGCGAGCAACGCCAGATCGCCGCCTTCAATGAGTGGTTTGGCCGGCAATTGCAATTGCACCTCGCCGTGCCGCCGGACCGCACGGGCCCGACGAGTTGAAGCGTGACCGGCGTCATTAAACTTTCGTCGCCCGCCACGGGCGACTTTTGGGAAATCCCGGTCCTGCATGAAGACGAGCATTTGCTGGCGTTGAACAAACCCGCCGGACTGCTCATTGCGCCGGACCGCTACGACCCCGCCCGGCCCAATCTGATGAAACTGCTTCATCAAGGGATCGAACGCGGCGCGCCCTGGGCCAAACAGCGCGGCCTGGCGTATTTGATGAATGCGCATCGACTCGATTTTGTAACCAGCGGCGTCATCCTGCTGGCCAAAAACAGGCCGGCGCTCGTGGCGCTGGCCGCGCAATTTGGCGCCGAGAAACCGGCCAAGATTTATGCCGCGCTCGTGCGCGGTTCGAGCGCCGAATCCACTTTTGCGTCCGATGCCCCACTCGCGCCGCATCCGATGCAAATGGGAGTGATTAGAGTTGACACCAAAAGCGGAAAGCGCGCCCGCACCGAATTTACCGTGCGGGAACGGTTTGACCGCTATCTGCTGCTCGAATGCCGGCCTGTGACCGGACGCACCCATCAAATCCGCGTGCATCTCAAGCATCTGCGGCTGCCCTTGGTGGCCGATGAGGCTTATGGAGGAGCGCCCTTGTTTCTTTCCACTTTGAAAATGGATTATCATTTGAAGCCGGGAAAGGAAGAGCGCCCCCTCATCGCGCGCGCCGCGCTCCACGCCGAACAATTGATCCTGGCCCATCCTGTCACCGGCGCGGAAGTGAAAATTGCGGCGCCGTGGCCCAAAGACCTGACGGTGGCGGTAAAATATCTGCGGCGCTATCCCGGCGGGAAAAGTCTAGTTGACAACCCAGTCTAGGATGGCTTTTTGGCAATGCAGGCGATTTTCCGCCTGGTCGAAGATCGTTTGCGCATTGGCCTCGAAAGTTTCTTCATCGATTTCCTTGCCGCGGTAGGCCGGCAAACAATGCATGACCAGCGCTCCGGGTTTGGCCAGTTCGACCAGGGACCCGTTCAGTTGATAGTCGGAAAGTTCCTGGCATCGCGCGGCCGATTCGGCTTCCTTGCCCATGGAAACCCAGACGTCGGTGTAGAGCAAATCCGCCCCGCGCGCCGCTCCGCGAATATCTTCGGTGCAGATGATTTTTCCCTGCGCCCGCCGCAGGATTTCCGGCGAGGGCTGGAATTTTTTTGGCGCGGCGATGTGAAGTTCAAAGTCCAGCTTGGCCGCCGCAAAAATCCAGGAGATCGGAACGTTGCACGCGCCGTCACCCACAAAGACAACCCGCTTGCCTTGGATGGGTCCGCGCTTTTCCTGGAACGTAAAAATATCGGTTAAAATCTGGCAAGGATGCTCGTCATCGGTCAACGCGTTGATCGTCGGAATCTTCCCGTATTCGGCAAACTGTTCGACGTCTTTCTGGGCGAAAGTCCGAATGACCGCCCCGTGAATCATTCTGCCCAGGACGCGCGCGGTGTCCTTGATCGGCTCGCCGCGCCCGATCTGTGCGTCGGCGACGCTGAGAAACATGACTTGGCCGCCCAGTTCGCGAATGCCGACCTCAAAGGAAACCCGCGTGCGGGTGGAAGACTTGGTGAAAAGCAACGCCCAAGTCTGTCCTGCCAGCGGCTGCGACCCGTGATGGCCGCGCTCTTTTTTCATTTTAGCGCTGGCGATAAAGAGGTTTTCGATCTCGGCCCGTGACAACGCTTCGATGCTCAATAAGTTTTTCATGAAGACAATTTGGCGGCGACAGATTCAATGATGCGCAATCCCTCGGCAGCTTCGTCGCGCGATAAATTGAGGGCCGACAAAAGGCGAAGGACGCGCGTGCCGGCGGGAATGGCGAGCAAGCCCGCCTCATGCAATCGGTGGACGAATTGAATGGCCGGCGGCTTTTCGTGGGCGGAAAAGGCGGGGATTTTTTCCGCCAATTCAACCCCAATCATCAAGCCAAGTCCCCGCACCGTGGAGATGACCTCCGGAAACTTCGCCGCCATCTTGAGCAATTCCGTTTTAAGGAACTCGCCCATGCGGCGTGCGTTGTCCGCCAAATGATCGCGTTCGATTACCTCCAGAATTTTCAACCCCACCGCGCAGGCGAGAGGCGAACCGCCGTACGTTGTGCCATGGGTTCCGGCGCTGAGCAAATCCGCCCACGGTTCGCGCACCCAAAAAGCCCCCATCGGAAATCCGCCGCCCAAGGATTTGGCCATCGCAATCCCATCCGGCAGGAAGGCGTCGGCGCCCGGTGTCCCTTCGAGGATGCGCTGGAAACTTTGAAAGCGGCCTGTGCGAAAGTGTCCGCACTGCACGCCATCCATCAGCAGCAGTAATTTCTTTTCGTCGCACAATTGGCGCAAGCCGAGCAAATACTCCGGGGTGGCCGGAGTCACCCCGCCTTCGCCTTGCACTCCCTCGATCAAAATCGCCGCCGTGGCCGGGGACAAAGCGGCCCGCGCGGCCGCGAGGTCGTTGTACGGAATATGGCGGAAGCCCGGCGTCATCGGCTCAAAACCTTTCTTGACCTTCGCCTGACCGGTGGCGGAAATGCCGGCCAAAGTGCGGCCATGGAAGGAATTATCCGCGGTGAGAATTTCAAATCGTCCTTCGTCATGGCCAAATTTGCGCGCCAGTTTGAAAAGCCCTTCATTAGCTTCGCCGCCGCTGTTGCCAAAAAATATTTTGCCTGGACCGATTAAACGGACGAGTTTTTCGGCCAGCCGTCCTTGCGGTTCCTGGAAGTACAGGTTGGAAATGTGGACAAGCTTGCGAGACTGATCGATCAGCGCCTCCGTTATTTCCGGATTGGCATGGCCCAGCGCGCAAACCGCGATGCCGCCGCCGAAGTCCAGATAGCGCTTGCCATTGACATCCCAGAGCCGCGATCCCTCTCCGCGTTCCAAGGCAATTTCAAACCGCGCATAAGTCGGGATGACATTTTTCTGAAACCGTTCCTGGATGGATTGCATTTGGTTTCGCACCACCGCAGCGGGAGTGGAAAGAATTTCTCTCATGGTTTAATCTGTCTCGGCAAAGTCATTCCTCAGATCGTCTTGCGCCCGGGGAGTCAGGATTACTGGGAAGCCCATGCCTCCACCAATTTTCGGGCCTCTTCCGTGGAAACTCCTTCTCGCTTTGTGATGCCAGCCAGCAGGTCGATTTCCCGGGCGATCTCATCAAGCGGCGTATTTTCAGGCAGCCGGGTGAGAAGCTCCATGACGAGTTGGCGATTGCTCATATCAATATAATAACATGACCGGAAAAATTTATCCGGTCAACGGTCTTTACAAAACGACTTCGGTTCCCAGCCCTTCTTTGGCGAAAATCTCCAGCAGAAGGCAGTGGGGCAGGCGGCCATCCAGGAAGGAGACTTTCTCGACGCCTGCGGCGACGGCTTCGACGGCGCTCTTGACTTTCGGAATCATGCCTTTGTCAATAACTCCTGAGCTTTTCAAACCTTCCACGTCGCCAATCCGAAGCTGCGCCATAAGTGTCGCGGGATCGGGCGGTCTGCGCAATAAACCGGGGACGTCGCTCATAAAAACCAGCCGCCGGGCTTGCATCGCGATGGCGGCCTGGGCCGCGCTGACGTCGGCATTGCAATTGTAAATCCGGCCTTCGTGGTCGCGCGCGGTCGGGCTGACCACTGGAATAATGCCGTGGCGCAGGCAGTCAAGCAACGCCCCGATTTTAACTTTCGTGACCTCCCCGATAAAGCCCGCGTCGATCTGTTCGCCTTGTGGGCCGTTGAGCCAAAGTTTGCGGCAGGTGAAAATCTCCGTGCCCGCAAAGCCTTTGGCCTTTCCGCCAAGTTGCTGAATCGTCTCGACAATTTGCGGGTTGATTTCGCGCGAGAGGACTTGCTCGACGACATTTGCCGTTGCCTCATCGGTCACTCGCATTCCCTGGACAAACGCGGCTTTTAAACCGGCCTTTTCCATCGCGCGGGTAATCGCTTTGCCGCCGCCATGCACGACGACCGGACGGAGTCCCGCCGCTGCCAGAAAAGCGAGATCGCGCGCCACCCCCTCGCGTCCAGCGGCATCCGGCGCGTCCATAAAACTGCCGCCGTATTTGATGACGCAGACGGCTCCTTGGAAACGTTGCAAATAAGGCAGCGCTTCCAACAACACTTCCGCTTTGGCAATGAGGTCCTGCATCAGTCGATGCTATTTATCCGCCCAACGACGAGGGATCATTGACGTCGCCTTTGTTGAAATCAACGTAGTTTTCAGTCAAGTCCGCTGCATACATCAAAGCGCGGCCCGGCCCCTGGTGCAAGTGGATGTGCAAATCAAATTCCGCCCCCGCCGTAATCCGGCACAAGGCCTGGAAGGAAACGCCGGTGGGACGCCCGCGTTTGAGCGAGAACAAAACTTCCGGGCTGCCGGGCAGGCTATAACCCACATCGACTTTCTCCTCGATTAATGCGGCGGACGAATAGCCCAACGCGCACAGGATGCGGCCCCAATTCGGATCGCCGCCGCACCAGCTTGTCTTGACCAGCGCGCTATTGGCGACGGCCCGCGCCGCCGCATCCGCCTCGCCGGACGTTTTTGCGCCGTTGACGCAAACGGTGACGAAGCGGGAGACACCTTCGCCGTCAAGCACAATTTTCCTGGCGAGGGTTAACGTGACTTGATCCAGGGCGGCTTGAAAGATTTTCCAGTCCGGCGAACCGGCGCGGAAGGCGCGATTTCCGGCCCGGCCATTGGCCAAAATGAGGACGGTGTCGTTGGTGCTCATGTCGCCGTCCACAGTGATGCGATTGAAACTTTTGGCGACGGATTCGTTCATCGCGCGTTGCAGGAGTTTGGGGGAGAGCGCGGCATCGGTGGTCAGAAAGCAAAGCATGGTGGCGTGGAGGGAGCGGAGGGCAGGGCGCGCGCCGGTCGGGCTCATGCCGGGCTGGATCATGCCGGCCCCTTTGCATATTCCGCCGAGCCGGACAGTCTGGCCTCCAAGCTGAAACTCGATTGCCGTTTCCTTGGGCCGGGTGTCGCTGGTCATGATCGCGGTGGCGGCCTGATGCGCATGGTCTGGAGTTGCGTCGAGCGCCTGCGAGGCCGCCCGAATTCCCTTCCGCAAATTAGCCATGGGCAGCAGCACGCCAATCCGTCCAGTGGAAGCGACCAGGACATCGCGCGGAGAAATTTTTACCGCTGCGGCGGTCAGCGTGGCCATCGCTTGGGCGTCGCGCAGACCCTGTCGGCCCGTGCAGGCGTTGGCGTTGCCGGAATTAACGACGATGGCTTGAGCGCTTCCTTGCTTGACTCGCGCCGCGCATAGCTTGACTGGCGCGGCGCACACCTGGTTCGTCGTGAATACGCCCGCCACTGACGCGGGCGCGTCGGAAACGATCAAGGCGAGATCATGCTTGGGTCCCTTGTTGGAACCTTTGCCGGTGCCGAGCCTTTTTATGTCGCAAAAAACGCCGGCGGCTCGAAAGCCCACGGGAGCGGTAACAGAGCCGCTGATGGATCTAAATAAGGTTTGTTTCACAATAGTTTCATGCCCAGGAGTTGTTGCGGGCTGTCAAAAAGAATGGCGCGGGCGCTGGCGAATTGTTTGCGCTTAGAATCCCACTTGTCCGGAATTCTGTTTCAGCCAATCTTCGGCCGTGCGGTAGCCTGGGCAGACTTTTTCCACTTCCGACCAGAAGCGGGGCGAATGGTTCAACTCCCGCAAATGCATCAACTCGTGGACGATGATGTAATCGCGCACTTCCGGCGGCAATTGAATCAAGCGCCAATTCAGCGAAATGGTGCCGTTATAGGAACACGAACCCCAGCGGCTTTTTTGATTCCGCACGACAATCTTCTTGACGTCGAGTTGATGGGTCGCAGCCAATTCCTTGACTCGCGCGGCCAGTTCGCCGTGGGCGAGATTCTGCAAATGCGCTTCCAAGGCGGGGCGCAGATTGCCGTCCAAGTCGGGCAGGGGAGCCGTTTCCGGGCCAAATCGCAAGCGGCCGCCCGCGCCCAGATTTTGCACTTCCAGGACGACCGGCTGGCCGCGAAAAAGAATTTCCATGCCGGGCCGCAAAACGTGCGGCGGGATTTTGCGCGCTTCCAGGATGCGCCATTGTTTCTCCAGCCAGGTTTTGCGGCTGGCCACGAAATCGCGCGCAAACGTTTTACTCCCGCAACGCGGCACCGTCACCACCACCGTTTTATTCGTCTGCAAACGCAAGACATAATTTCGCGCCCGGGCATGACGGCGATAAATGATGGGCATTCGATGGGCGTGAACTTCAATGACGTCCGCCTCCGGCCCAAACGAAGACTCGGGCTTGAGTCTGAAAAATTTTCGTAATCTTTGAATACTCTTCAATTGGCCTAGGTTAGCATCCGTTAAGCTGAATAATAAAGGGGAAATCGACAAAAATCAGCCGGGCCTAAAGTTTCTCCAATTTTACTTCAGCGGCAATCGCCGGCAGGGGTGGTTTGGGCCGTGTCAAACATCCGCGCCAGAAGCCCAGTCCATAAAATACGTGGCTGATGAAGGTCAGCGCCATAATCCAAGGCACCCAGTGGAGTTTTTTGGCCGGCAGCAAAACAACCGTTTGCAGCAAAACCGCCCCGCCATAGGCCGCCAGCGCCCAATCGAAAAGGCCCGGCAGAAAAGCCAGCGCCAGCAAATAGAGACAAAAGAGCGGCGGGACAAAATTGAGCGCGGAGCCAAAGGTCGGCTGCAGGCGAAATTGCTCGGCGCGTCCCCGTCCGTAATTGGCCAGCATTTTGACGAAGGCCAGGAAAGTTGCGCGCGGCTGGCGGTAAACGAAGCACGCGGGATCGTAGATCAATTGGCCGCCCCGTTTTTGTAATTCGTCCATCAACGCATTTTCTTCGTTGGGATAGAGTAATTCGTTGAAGCCGCCCAGTTCCAGCAATGCGTCGCGCCGGGCCAGCAGGTTGCAGAGAATTAATTCTTTCTCGCTGGTCGAGCGTATTGAACCCACTGCGCGATAGCGGGCGCAACTTGGGCCGAAAGCGAGCCAGCTTCCCATGGTCAAAGCGAAGGCTTGCTCAATTTTCGACGCGTCCGGCGGGCAGAGGTTGGGGCCGCCCAGCATCTTCACTTCCGGCGATTTAAAATGTTCCACTGCGCGGCGCAAAAGGTCCGCTTCCGGCCGCGAGTCGTCATCAAGAAAATAAATAATTTCCCCGCGAGCGGCGCGCAGGGCGGCGTTGCGCTGCACCGACGGTTGTTTGCCCCGGGCCACAATGATGTCCATTTTGTCGGCGGGATAATCAAGCTGGCGCGCCGCGGCGACGGCGCGAACTTCCGCTTCGTCCGGTCGCGCCGCAATGATCACGGTCACCGTGGGCAGGCTGTTGTTCACCAGAAAAAGCTAAAGGCTGCACGTCCGCCTTCAAAGCTCAAGTGTTTTCTCCTTTCGGCGCGGGCAGGATGACTTATATTCAAGAATGTCAATGATGCACGAGAATACGTCTGTTCAACTCAAACGCGATTGCCCGGCCGTCCAGATTCCGCTGGGCGCGGTCGTGACCTTGCCCGCCGGCACGGAGGTCGATATTTCGCAATCGCTGGGCGGAAGTTATACTGTGCAAACCAACGGCGGACTGTTTCGCATCGCGGCGCAAGACGCCGACGCGCTCGGCCTGCAAACGACGACCAGTTTGATGGAAGAAGTTTTGAAGAAGCCGTCCGGCCCGGCGGGACCGGTCGATGAGACGACGGTGTGGGCCACTTTGAAAAGTTGCTTTGACCCGGAAATTCCAGTAAATATTGTTGACCTTGGTTTGGTCTATGACATGCACATCGAACCGTTGCCGGACGGCAACAGCAAAGTGCTGGTCAAAATGACTCTGACCGCGCCGGGGTGCGGAATGGGAACGGTCATTGCCTCGGACGCGCAGCAGAAACTTCTTTACCTGCCCGGCGTGGAAGAGGCGGTGGTGGACATTGTTTGGGACCCGCCCTGGCATCAGTCGATGATTACGGCAGACGGACGAAGGGTCCTTGGCTTGGAATAATTGTTATTCCGCGCCGTCCACTACTTGACAAAGAAGCGGCGCGATTTTATGGCCGGAGCGTTTCTCGTATTGGGCGGCCATATATTCCATGAAGGTTTCCACCGCTGACCTTTTGACCAGGTTAATGGTTGCGCCGCCGAAACCACCGCCAGTCAGCCGCGCGCCATAGGTAGCGGGATGCTCGCGGGCGACCTCGACCAACAAGTTCAATTCGGGCGTGCTGTTCTTGAAAAAGTCGCGCGAGCTTTCATGGCTTTGATACATGAACTGGCCGAATTGCGCGAAGTCGTCGTGGCGCAGGGCGTGTTCGCCGTGGATGACCCGCTGGTTTTCGCCCACAATGTGATAAGCGCAGGCACATTCCCGCTCGGTTAATTTAGCCTTGTTCGCTTGCAGCATTTTGAGATCGACGGCGCGAAGCGCTTTGACCCCGAGGGCGCGGGCGGCGGCTTCGCATTGTTGACGCAGTTCATTGTATTCGCCGCCGACCAGGGCGTGTTTGACGCCAGAATTGCAAACGACCAGCGAAATTTCACCGATCATGGGCGCGCGATTGACGGACAGCTCCCGGCAGTCAATAAGAATGGCGTGAAAGGCCTTCCCGTAAAGCGATGAGATTTGGTCGAGCAATCCCGACTGCACGCCGACGAATTTGTTCTCCGCCGCCTGGCAGAGTTTGGCCAAACACATCCGCTCGCTGGGCTTGAGGTCGCGCAACGCGCCCAGGCGATTGGGGCGGGGAGGAACGGTCGAGCCGGTTTCCGTGATGGTGTAGGGATACAATCGGCGCACCGTCAGGGCGGCGGCCACTTCGAGCGCGGCCGAGCTGCTCAACCCCGCGCCAATCGGCACCGTGCCGTAAATCGCCGCGTTGAATCCCCCAAAGTGAATGCGGTGCTTTCGCAGTTGATCGAGCACGCCCTTGATATAGTTGGCCCAGGGCGCGGCTGGATTCTTGGAGAGATTGCCAATCGAAAATTTTTCCGCGCCCGGAAACGCGGAGGAAGCCAGCTCGATGATTCCATCAATGCGCGGAGCCGAGGCGATGTAAATATATTTGTCAATGGCCACGGACATGACCAGGCCCTCGTTGTAGTCGGTGTGGTTGCCGAGCAATTCGAGCCGTCCCGGCGCCCGGACCAGATGGGTGGGAGCATGGCCGAATTTCGCTTTGAAGAAATTGGTTGCCTCGATCATTTTGGTTTTTACACGATGCGCGGTGGGACGGGGTTTTTAGGCGTCGCGGCCATGATTTGCGCGCTGGTGATCAAAGCCCATAAGAACGCAACGGCGAAAATGCCCAAACCGACCAGAGGCCACCGAATTTGGCGCCAAATGAGGGAAAGATTCTCCATCGGATTATCCGAAGGCTGGGCCAGACGCGCCCGGTTGGCCAACATCCACGTCAGAAGATGAGCGCCGGTCGCCATGCTAACAATAAGGCCGGCCAAGGCGATGATCGTTTGTCCATAACCGACCGGCTTTCCCGCCGCCAGTGAACCGGAACCGGGCCAGGCAAGGTTGGCGGTCAGACAAGCCCAGGCCTCGGCACGACTGCGGGGACCCTGCAAATTGCGCGCTAAGGTAAATTTCATACAAGCCCCAAAAGCTCACAAATAACGCCATCCATGGTGATGTCCCAGTGTGTGCGGCAGAATTCCGAAAATAAACGGCAAAAGGCAATGGCTCGTTAGCCCAAGTATTGACAAAAGCAAACCCGCCAGTGCCAGGCCGCGGCCTCGTTGCTGCGGAAATGCCTCGTGCTGGCTTAACGCGATAATCGAGAAAACAAGCCCGAGGACGCCAAAGAGGAGACCAAAGCAGCAGCAGACATTGGAGAGAATGCCCAGGACCAGCCCCGCGACGGCCATCCCATTGCCGGGCGATTGTCCGGCGACGGGCGGCATGCTAACGACCGGCGGCATAACGAATTCGGGGGCCGACGACAAGGGCCGCCATTCATTGCCGCCCTCGGCCAGAATCAACGTGGCTTGGTTGAGCCGTCCTTCCGCCTGCCATTGCCGGACTTGATCGGCCGAAATGGGACCGTAGATCTTTTGATCGCTGCCAATGACTTTGTACATAAGAATTGCAATTTAGTGGAACAAGGGGACATTGCGAAAAATTCCAAAGAGCACCAAGCCGGCGACTGTAATCCATCCATACACTGGGCGCGTCACCAAGCCGGGCAGCGTTTTGCCCGTGGTGAATCGGATCGCCTCGCGCGCACCCAGCCAAAGCCCGACCGGCGACAGGGTCACAAAAAAAGGATTCAGCCGCCAGGCTTCCGCCAGATGGCCATGGGTCAATTGATGGGCCGCTCGCAGCGAACCGCAACCTGGGCACCACAATCCTGTCGCCGCATGAAATGGGCAGAGGGGGTAAAATCCCGCAGTCGATGGGTCGAACAAAAACAAAACCACCAGGGCCAGCGCGCCGACCGTCAACGCAGTCATGGCCAGAAAAACCTGCCAGGGCGGTGCTGCCAGCAAACGGTTCATATTTCAATGAGGGAGCAAGTTCTGCAAGTTCGGCATGAGGTCGGGCGAATTGGCAAAGGCGATAATGCCGATGATCATCATAATGATGGCCACAATCCCCAGCACAATTCCCGCAATCGCAAAGGCCGATCCCGTCTGCTGCGGATTATTTTTCAATTGCGCCAGCGCAATGATGCCAAGCACGAGGCTGACCGGCCCTAAAATATTGCAACAGCAGAGCACGGAGACCAAACCGGTCACGAGCGCCCAAACTGCCATCTGGCTGTTTTTCGGCGCGTTCACCGGCATCGAGATCGGGGCCGGAGGAGGAACGGGCGCCATGGCGGCGAACTCGGGCAGTTGCGAGACTGTTCTCCAAACGCCCGAGCCTTCGACCAGCACGCGGGTTTGACCGTTGACTCGTCCTTCGGAAATCCACTGGCGAAGCTGATCGACAGAGATGGGACCGTATTCCTTTTGATCCGCTCCGATTATCTTGTACATGGCGCCAAGATGCCTTTAATCGGTTTGCGCAGTCAAGCGCGGGCCGTGTTTAAAACGCCTCGATCAATTCGCGCAATTTCGATTGCGCCCGCCCGGAATCGATCAATTCGGCCGCGCGGTTCCAGCCTTCGGCGAGGGTCGCGCTGGCTCCGGCCAGCAACAACGCGGCGGCGCTGTTGAGCAGCACCACATCGCGCTTGGGGCCGCGGTCTTCGCCGTGCAAGAGGCGGCGGACGATCTCAGCATTGGCCTGGCGGTTTCCTCCCGCCCAATCGGCCAGGGTGGCGGGTTGAATAGGGAACTCGCCGGGCGAGAGAGTGCGGGAGAAAACTTCGCCTTCGCAAAATTCCACCACATGATTGTCGCCCAAAGTGGAAAGCTCGTCCAAATAGCGCTCGCCTTCACTGTCACTCACAGAACCGCACACGACCATGCCGCGCCGCACGCCAAGGCCCGGCAAAACGGCGGCCAGCGGCGCGCACAGTGGCGGACGCGGCACGCCGATAAGCTGGCGGTCGGGACGCGCGGGGTTGAGCAGGGGACCGACGAAATTGAAGATCGTCCGCTGTCCTCGCTCCCCGCACAAACGGCGGGCGGGCCCAATCTGCCGGAAAGCAGGATGATAATTGGGCGCGAAAAAAAAGGCGAAATGATGGTCGCGCAGCGAGGCGACGGCCAGGGCCGGAGTCAAGTCGATCTTTACGCCCAGCGCCTCCAGCACGTCGGCGCTCCCGGCTTGCGAGGTGATGGCGCGGTTGCCGTGCTTGGCCACATTCACCCCCGCCGAAGCCACCACCAGCGCGACGGTCGTCGAGATGTTGAAGGTGTTGAGACGATCTCCGCCGGTGCCGCAAACGTCGAGGATGGGACGGGCGCGGGTTTCCGCATCCAGCGGAGGCACGATGGCCATGTCGCGCAGGGCGCCGGCGAAGGCGGCAATTTCGGCGGCGGTTTCCCCTTTGCGCGCCAGCGCGGTCAGGAATTCCGCTTTGATTTCCGCGCTGGCCGCTTCACCCGCCAACTCACGGACGGCATCGGCAACCTGTTCGCCGGTCAAAGCGATTTCCTGGGCGAGTTGTTGAGTCAGCGCGACGAGCACGCTGGAAAGTGTAGGAAGGGAGGGCAAAGTTTGCTAGCGTTCAGTTTTTGATGTTGTGAATTCGGAAGTATTGCCAACCCATACGGCCGCCTTGTTCAAGCAGGCGGTTGCCCGCGCGGCGGAGTTGCTGTGCGCCGGCGAGTTGGTCGCGTTGCCGACCGAAACGGTCTATGGATTGGCTGCCAACGCCTGGGACGCCGCCGCAGTTCGGCGCATCTTCGAGATCAAGGGACGCCCCGCCCAGAACCCCATCATTGTCCATGTCGCCAGTCTCGAACTGGCGCGCCGTTGCGTTTCCAATTGGCCGCCGCTGGCGGGCAAACTGGCGGCGGCATTTTGGCCCGGCCCCCTGACGCTGGTCCTGCCGCGCTCGGCGGAAATTTCCGACGTGGTAACGGCGGGCGGAACCACGGTGGGAGTCCGCTGGCCAAGCCATCCTTTTATGCAGGCGGTTATTCGGGAGTGCGGTTTTCCTTTGGCCGCGCCGAGCGCCAACCAGGCGAATCAAATTTCCCCCACCAACTTCGAGCATGTGCTCAAGGATTTGGAGGGCCAGATTCCGCTCATTGTTGACGGCGGCCAGTCGCAAGTGGGGATTGAATCGACGGTAGTGGATCTCACCTCGTCCTCGCCGCGCTTGTTGCGACCGGGGATGATTCACGCGGAAGCGTTGCTCGTCATCATGGGCGGCGAGTTGTTGAACGGCGCGCCGGGCGGCGAAGCGGTTTTGCGCAGTCCGGGTCTCTTGCCGAAACATTATGCGCCCAAAGCCAAGCTGGTTCTTTGGCAATGGCGCGATGAAAACGAACTCATGACGCGCGTCAACACGGTTAAATATCCCCGCGAAAAAATTCATGTCATCGCCTATAATTGCATTCCATTGCGCCAGCAATTTGGGCGCGTGTCCGTCATCCCGCACGATGCCGAAGCCTTTGCCCGCGCCCTTTACGCCGAACTGCATCAATGCGACGAAGCCGGGGCGGAGCTGATCGTGGTGGAAACGCCGCCCGCCGGGGAGCAATGGCGCGCCATCGCTGATCGATTGGCCCGCGCTGCCAGTTGACGAAAAAAGTGAAGTCAGCCACTATCCCCCGCGTCAAAAGCGAGAAAATGAAATGCGTAGGTCTTGCCTGGCTGTTGTGGTGCCTCATCGTATGCGCCGCGCAGGCCCAAGGTGTCACCAATAAAGTTCAATCCATTCATTTGGACGAAGCCATCCAAATGGCTTTGCAGCACAATTTGAATGTCCAAATCCAGCGCTACTCGCCTTTGCTCGACAAATTTGCGCTGGAGGCCGATTACGGCGTGGCTTATGACCCGCAGTTTGTTTCGACAGTCAAAGATACTTTCATCGCCCAGCCCGGCCAGTTGATCAACGGCATCCAGGCGCCGCAGGTCAACGAGGACGATCACAGTTACGCCGTCGGCATCGGCAGCGGCAACGGCGGCAATGTGCTGACGCCTTGGGGCTTGCAATACAGCCTGGGCACGACCTTGGACCGGACTGCCTATACCCGCCTGGGGGTGGATACCAACGGCCTTCCCTTTCCCGTGTTTACCCAGAGCAAAACCTTTGCGGGTTTGACTCTCGATCAGCCGCTCCTGAAGAATTCTTGGATTGACAGCGCGCGCGCCAACATCCTCATGGCCAAGAAGACCATCCAGTACGACGAACTGGCCTTTCGCCAGCTCGTCATGACCAACATTAGTTTGACAGAACAAACTTTTGACGAGCTGAATTACGCCCTGGGTAATGTCAAGGTGCAGGAGGACGCCGTGGGCCTGGCCGCTCAACTGGTCGGGGAGAACAAACGAAAAGTGCAGGCCGGCGTGTTGACGGCGCTGGACGTCGCCCAGTCGCAATCCCAGCTTGCCTCGGCCCGGGCCGCGCTGCTGGCCGCCCGGCAATTAGTGGTCACCGACGAAAACGCCTTGAAAAGCCTGATCACCGACAAATACCGCCGATGGTTTGACATCCAACTCATCCCGGTGGAGAAACTTTTGCCCGTCCCCGAAAGGTTTGACCTCGAGGAAAGCTGGCAAACCGCCCTGGCCAAGCGGCCCGATATTTTGCAGGCTCGCGTCAATGTGGAACGGCTCGATGTCAACCGCCGCTTCCAGAAAAACCAACTCTTTCCGCAATTGGATGTGACCGGCAGTTACGGGCGCACTGGTTTGAGCACCGACTTGGGCACGGCCTATGACCAGATTCCCGGCAACAATTTTCCCAGTTATTCCTATGGCATGATTTTAAGTTTCCCGCTGGGCAACAGGGCGGCGCGCAACAACTACAAGGCGGCCAAGGCCTACCTGCAGCAGGCCCAACTCCAATATCAACTCGTGGAGCAAAACATGTTGATCCAGGTGCAAAACACCATCGAAACCGCCCGGAGTGATTTCGAGCAAATCAATGCCACCCGCGACGCGCGCGTCTATGCCGAGGAAGCTCTCAACGCCGAACAACGCAAATTGGAAGTCGGCACCAGCACGCCTTTTGTCGTGCTGCAATTGCAAAGCAACCTGACCGCCGCGCGCTCGGCGGAAATTCGCGCCCTGGCCGATTACAACGAAGCTCTGGTCCAATTGTCCCAATATGAGGGCACGATTTTGGAGAGGCATCATTTGACGGTGAAAATTTATTAGAAGCGCATGTTGCCCGCCATGAACACGCCCCAGACGCCCAGTTCATATCCCCGGCCCACCGTCAGCGGAAAGTTCTTTCGGCTCAATCACGGTAAATTTTATGCCAAAGGGGTCACTTACGGCCCGTTTGCTCCGAATAGCGACGGTGATCCTTTCGCCAGCCGGCCGCAAACCGTGCGCGACTTTGACCTGATCCGTCTTCTGGGCGCAAACCTGTTGCGGGTCTATCATGTCCCGCCGCGATGGGTGCTGGATATGGCCGAGGGTTATCGGCTTAAAGTCTTGATCGATATTCCGTGGAGCAAGCACGTTTGTTTTCTGGATTCGCCCGCGCTTCAGGAGGAAGCATGCCGCGCCGTGCGTCAAGCGGTGCAAAACTGCGCCCGGCATCCCGCCGTTTTCGCCTACAGTGTGGTCAACGAACTGCCGCCCGACATTGTGCGCTGGAGCGGGGCGCGAGCCGTCGAGAATTTTTTGGACGAACTGGTGCAAGTGGCCAAGTCCGTCGATCCCGAATGCCTTTGCACTTTCGGCAATTATCCGCCGACCGAATTTCTCCACCCGCAGAACATCGATTTTTATTGTTTCAACGTCTATCTGCACCAGCAGCGGCCTTTTGAAAATTACCTGGCCCGTTTGCAGATGCTGGCTGACGCCAAGCCGCTCATCCTGGGTGAAATTGGGTTTGACAGCTTGAGCGAGGGCGAGGCCGCGAAGTGCGCAATGCTCGACTGGCAAATCGAATCCGCCTTCCGCGCCGGGCTGGCTGGCGCGGTTGTTTACAGCTTCACCGATGACTGGCATAAGGATGGGAGAAATATCCTGGACTGGAATTTCGGCTTGACCACCCGCGAACGGCAGCCCAAGGAATCCTTCGCCGTGGCCCAGCGAAAATTTGCCGCGGCGCCTTATTTTCCGCTGCCCCGCGCCCCGCGCGTTTCGGTGGTGCTGGCCTGTTACAATGGCGGGCGCACTTTGCAACCCTGTTTGGATTCGTTGACCCATCTTAATTATCCTTCCTACGAAGTCATTGTGGTCGATGACGGCTCGACCGACATTACTGCGCAAGTGTCGTCGCTCTACAAAAGCTTTCGCTATATTCGCCAAACCCATCAGGGTTTAAGCGTGGCGCGGAACGCGGGCATTTTTGCGGCGGAGGGAGAAATCATCGCCTTCACTGATGCCGATTGCCGGGCGGACGAGGACTGGCTTTATTATGTGGTGGCGGATTTGTTGAAGGATTCTTTCGTCGGGGTGGGTGGGCATAATTTTCTGCCGCCGGACGACTCCGCCGTCGCCGCCGCCGTCATGGTTTCGCCGGGAGGTCCGGCCCATGTCATGCTGACCGACCGGGTGGCGGAGCATATTCCGGGTTGTAATATGGCGTTCTACAAATGGGCGTTGTTGGAGGTCGGCGGGTTCGATCCGATTTTCCACCGGGCCGGCGATGACGTGGATATTTGCTGGCGTTTGCAGCAGCGCGGCTTTGCCATCGGGTTCAGTCCGCCGGGGTTTGTCTGGCATTACCGGCGCTCGACGGTGCAGGCGTATCTGGGCCAGCAAAGCGGCTACGGCGAAGCGGAAACCATGCTGGTGCGGCGGCATCCGGAATACTTCAACACTTTTGGCGGCAGCATCTGGCAGGGCCGGATTTACGCCGCGTCGAAATTTGGCCTGACCATCCGCCGTCCGATCATTTATCACGGTCTCTTCGCGACCGGTTTTTTCCAAAGCGTGTATTGCGCGGACCCGGCCACCGGCCTGATGTTTTGCACCAGCCTCGAGTACCATGCCCTGGTCAATCTGCCTTTGCTGGCGCTCTCCGTGCCGTTCCGGGACCTGTTGCCGTTCGCCGTGACAAGTATAATGATTTCCCTGGGTGTTTGCGTGGCGGCGGCGGTCCAGGCGGATTTGCCGCGCAACAAACGCCGCGTCTGGTCGCGCCCGCTCGTCGCGCTGCTTTTTTTCCTGCAACCCATCGTGCGGGGTTGGGCGCGTTACCAGGGCCGCCTCAATCTGGCCCCCACGCCGCAGGCCGCCTTGGAAAGCCTCGAATCCATGACCATGCGCGACCGTCCGGGCGAATTGGACCAGGTCGAATATTGGGCCAGCGCCGCCATGGACCGGGTGGGGTTCGTGCGCCACATTTTGCGGCGGCTGGACGAGCAAGGCTGGGAAATCAAGGCGGACATGGGCTGGAGCGATTACGACGTGGAAATTTTCGGCAGCCGTTGGGCGCACCTGCAAATCACCACGGTGGCCGAGCCCTACGCCGGCGGAAAACAGCTTCTGCGCTGCCGTCTGCGCACCGCCTGGTCTCTCGCCTCCAAAGTGGCGCTCTGCTCGATGCTCGGCTTCGAACTCGTCGTCATCGGCTTCATCTGGTACACCCTCTGGCAGATATGGTTTTTGCTCCTGACCGTCCCGGCCTTCGCCTGGTACGTCAAACGCGACCAGCGCGATTTGCAAAGCCTCATCTCCGTCCTGCTCGATGCCATTGCGGAAAAAAACGGACTGATTAAACTCAAGGGCGAAAACAAAAAGTGAAACAATACCTCGATCTTTTGCAAAACATCCTTGATCACGGCGTCACCCGGGGGGACCGGACCGGCACCGGCACCAAAAGCATTTTCGGCGCGCAACTGCGTTTTGATTTGTCCAAAGGTTTCCCGCTCGTCACCACCCGGAAAGTGTTTTTCAAGGGCGTCATCCGCGAGCTTCTCTGGTTTCTGGCCGGCGACACCAACATCAAATACTTGACAGACCACAACGTCCACATTTGGGATGCCTGGGCGGATGAAAAGGGAGACTTGGGCCCCGTCTATGGCGCGCAATGGCGGGCCTGGGAAGGTCCCGATGGCAAAAAAATCGACCAAATCACCCAGCTCATCCACCAACTCCGCGCCAAACCAGAATCCCGCCGGCATCTCGTCACCGCCTGGAATCCCACCGTCCTCCCCGACGAAAGCATCAGCCCGCAAGACAACGTTCGCGCGGGCGTCGCCGCGCTGGCCTCCTGCCACGCCCTCTTTCAATTCTACGTGGCTGCGGGGCGGCTCTCCTGCCAGCTCTACCAGCGTTCAGTGGACTGCCCGGTCGGCATGGTCTTCAACGTCCCGCAATATTCATTATTGACACACCTGATCGCCCAGCAATGCGACTTGGAACCGGGCGATTTCGTGTGGACCGGCGGCGATTGCCACATCTACCTAAACCAAATCGAAGGCGTCCAAGAGCAACTCGAGCGCGACCCGCGCCCCCTCCCCAAGCTCATCCTCAAGCGCAAACCCGCCTCGATCTTCGAGTATCAATTCGAGGACATCGAAATCACCGGCTACGACCCGCACCCGGCGATTAAGTATCCAGTGGCGGTGTGAAACCGTACGCATAATGACGGACGCCAGCGGAAAAGCGGCGCTGGCGCGCACGCACTCCAAAAGCTGCCGCTTTTTCGGCGGCGGGAGTGCGCGCGAAGCGTCTTGGAGCGCGGCGCGCCAGCGCCGCTTTGGCCAGGAAACAGGCCTCACGGCGATTGAAGAACTTTCTCTTACCCCCGGCTCGATTCTTCGTGGAAGCCGAGAAGGTAGTTGTGATAACGGTTTATACGTATTATTTTTGATTCGTGAAAATCGGTTATGATGCCGAAGTGGAGGCGTTGAGCATCACCTTTTGCGAAGCCACGGTGACGACCAAACATTTGGCGGAGGGCATTGCGGCGGATTATGATAGCGAGGGCCGTCTCATCGGCTTGGAAATCCTTGACGCGCAAAAGCGTTTCGGCGGCGTTGAAACCATGCGGCAGGTTGAATTGGAGGGGGTCGGCGGCTAAGGTGAAAACGACCGTTGAACTCGACGCTTCCAACCGGATCGTGCTTTCGCGGGAACTGCGGCGGGCCGCCGGAATTTCCCGAAGGCAAAAACTGACCGTATCCGCGACACCGGGGCGCATCGTTTTGGAAATAGAGGCCAACGCTTCCGGCCGCCTCATCAAACGCGGCAAGCTCAAGATCTGAACCGTCGCCGTTCCGGCCACGCCGATCGAGGAGGCTGTGGCGCAATCGCGCCACTACACTCGCTGACCTTCCTTGATACCGGGATTTTGATTGGGCAGTTTTGAAGCTGCACTCGGCCGTTGACGAATGCCCATGCGACTTCTAAGGCGAGCGTATCTTGTAAAACTGTTGCACGTTGTTTGTCGTGGGTTGCGAGCTAAATTGGAAAAGTTCGGGCGCGGTGTTCGAAGCGGTGCCGGCCACGGTCCAGTTGCTCAGCGGAATTGAAAGGTTGGTGGTGGTCAGCACGGTGAAGGACGTGTTCGTGGCGCTGCCAAACGCAAACTGAATCGGCCCTCCCGGCTGCATGGGCAAAGCGGTCAGAATTTCCGGCGGGCCGAGTGACACTTGCACAATTGGAATGATTTGGCCCAGCAGCGTAATATGCGCCGTCCGGGGCAAGCCCGGATTGGCCGCGACGGAGAAACTGACTACACCGTTCGTGACGCCCTGAATAGTCAGCCAGGTTTGATCACTGGCTGGAGCCGGGGAAAGCAACGCAGCGGAGGCGGGCACTACCGCTGGCAAAGCGTCAAAAGCTCCCGCGGAACTTTCCACCCTGGCGGTCGAATCTACGAAAGCATACGGTATTTCATAGACCTGCCCTGACCGCACGCTCATCGTATAAAGATTTTCCTGGCGATCGACCGCCAGAGGAAAACTAGCGCCCGAGAGGGATGCGACTGTGGTGACGTTGCTGTTAAACGCAGTCCACTTGTAGATCCCTCCACTGCCAAAGTAAACATTGCCGGAACCGTCAACGGCCGTGTCAACGAACGGCTGGGAAGTTCCGAAGGTTGATGGCGTCAGTGCAGTCACCGTATTGTTTGCCGCAGTCCACTTGTTGAGGTTGATGTAATCATTAAAGTAAACATTGCCCAAACCATCCACTGCCACCGTCGTGATAGGTCCGCTCACAGACGCCAATGTGGATACGGTGTTGTTGGCAGCCGTCCACTTGTTAATCACTCCTACAGTGCCCGCAGAGGACTGATTCTCGATCGCGACGTAAACGTTGCCTATGCCGTCCACTGCCAATCCGGACAGGAATTGAGAGAATTGAGAGTTCCATGGGAACAATGCAGTCATGTTGCTGTTGGCGGCGGTCCACTCCATGATCCAACGACTGCTCGAGTCGAAATAAACATTGTTCGAATCATCCACTGCCACTAGTCCGTAACCGAATTGGTTGCCAGCCGTGTTCGGTACCGAATACAGGGTTTTGTTCGCCACCTCCCACTCCGTTAATCCCGAGTACGCCGCAATATAAACATTGCCTGCTTTGTCCATCGCCAATTGACTGGGTTCCTCCAGTCCAGAGGACACCAGGGTGGTTACTGCGCTCGCTGCCACGTAGGTTGAACCCGCTTGAGTGACGGTAAGCGTCTGATCGCCGACTGTCAGTGTGCCAGCGCGCGTTGCCCCCGGATTTGCATCGAAACTGAAAACCACATTGGCGCTGCCTGTGCCGGTTAAACTCGGCGCGACTAGATGCAGCCATGGGACGTTCGCCATATTCGTCCAAGGGCTGGTAGCCGGCATCACAGTCAGAATAACGCTGTCACTTCCGGCGCCTGGCCCTTCCAGGAGCGCGGTTGTGCCAAGGGAAAAGATCGGGCCGCCCTGCACGATCGGAATGTTTTGTCCAAGCAAGAGAATATTGGCCATCCGATTGGGACCACTATTGGAAGTAAACGAAAAACTTACAACGCCGTTGGTAATGCCAGTGATGGTGAGCCACGGTTGGCTGCTGGCCGGCGCAAACGGTGGGAGCAGATTCTCCGTTGTGGGCAACACCGCAGACAAAGAATCGTTGCCTGCTCCATTGCTTTCCAATTTCCCGCTCTGATCTACAAAGGCGCACGGCAGTTCTTGAAGCCCGTTCGAGATGTTCGCCGATGTATTGGCGATCTGCGTGAAATAAACATTGCCCGAACTGTCAACCGCTATGCCTCCTCCGTTCTGCGCCGTTGCGCTGGCGAAGCTTGTCAATGGAGTCATGCTGGCGTTGGCCGCACTCCATTTAATGACCGTGGTGAAAGGCGGTAAGGAAAAGTACTGTAGCGTGTAAATGTTGCCCGAGCCATCGACAGCCAGGGCTACCGGCCCCGCGCCGTTAATCCCCAGCGGGATCGGCAATGTGATCAAGTTGCTGGTGGCCGCCATCCATTCGTCGATCACATGCCTGTCATAGTCGGCCACGTACACATTGCCCGCGGCATCTACCGCCACGTCATATGCGTACGCAATGCCAGAAGACGCCAAAGTGATCAGGTTGCTATTGGCCGCTGTCCACTCACCAATTGAATTGTCTGGTGAGTCCGCAAAATAGACATTGCCCGAGGCGTCCACCGCCAACTCACGTGGGTACTCGATCTGGACCGCGATCCCGGCGGCTAACGTGGTGAGGTTGCTGTTGGCGACCGTCCACTCCTTGATGGCGTTGTCACCCGAGTCAGCAATATATACATTACCGGAGCCATCCACCGCCACACCGCGCGGCTGACTCAGATTCGATGAAATCAAGGTGGTTTGGGCGTTGTTCGTCACGATCCACTCCGTTATCGCACTATTGTAGGTGTCAGCGATATAAACATTGCCGGCTTTGTCCACCGCGACACCATTGGGATCATTCAGCCCCGAAGACGCCAGCATGGTCATTCCTTGAGCCGCAACGTAGGTTGAACCTGCCTGAGTGACGGCAACGGTCTGTTCGCCAATGGTGAGCGTTCCGGTGCGCGTGGCGCCGGGGTTTCCATCAAAACTGAAGACCACATTAGTGCTGCCTATGCCCGCTGAATTTGCCGGGCTAAAGTGCAACCACCCGGCATTCGCCATATTCGTCCAGGCAGCCGTCTGGGGCGTGACGCCAAGCACGACGCTATTGCTTCCCGCGGTTGGCCCCACCACCAGATTTGTCAAGCCCAACGCATAATTGGTGGTTTGCGCCTGCGCCGCGTTTAAGAGCAAGCAGGCCAGCGCGACGGACATGCCGCCAAAGAAGCGGATGAAGCGGCCAAGCGGAGGCACGCCAAACACTGGGGAGGAAGGATGGGGAATTCCTTGCATAGATGTTTTTTCGAGTTTTTGGCAAATAAAGCTAATCGCAACTTTTGGGTATATACAATTGACCTTACTATAAAGCAGTCCCCCAATGGCAAGTTCAATTTCACGGATTTCACGGATACGAGGCTGCCCAACAGATAGCAAAACCGCGATCGAACCGTAGGAATAAGCAAAATTGCGTTGCGGTCCGAAACCGATTACGTTCAACAAAATGAAGCTGAAAGGGCCTCATAGTTTGGATAAGTTTTACGCCGCCATTGTAACTCGATTGCGCAGGTCTGGGGTCCCTTGCGCGATCACGGGCGGGCTTGCCTGTGCTCAATTTGGCACGGTCGAGCATACGGAGGATTGCGACTTAATTCTGGCCGCAAATCATGGGGAAACGCTTCTGAAGGTGTTGCAGACTTCCCCTTACGACCGGGCCGGTTGCCGATACCGCAAGAGTAGTCCACCATTGGATGTTCGCTGGCTCGCCGGTGGATTTACTTCGCATTTTTATTGGTCATCCGCCGGCCCGGAGAAACCCTATCTGGATGTGTTTTGCGCGCCACCGCGCGTCAGTTCCCCGTGGGAAAGGGAAACGACGGGTCTATTTGCCAGCATGCACACAGTCGCCGAGATGAAACGAACCAAAAGACGAAAGGATTGGGATCAAGCTACGGCGCTGGGAATTAAGATGCTCGAAATTGGAGACGAGCGGGGCTGGTTGCACATATTCGATGGCCCGGCGTTGCGCGCACTAATAAGGCAACACTCTCCGAGGAAAGAGGAATTGCGACAGCGGCCCATTCTCCAACTGGCCCTCGAAGGCAGCCCGCTATTAGATCGCGCCATCCAAACAGAGGTGGAATTCTGGACTCACTTGGACGCCTTGCGCCTTCGTGTCTATCAAGATTGCATGGAACCTTACGCTCGCGCTCTTCTCAAATCGGCAAAGGTCCAGCCAACCGATCTTCAAGGTCAACATCGGGTGCGGGTGAAATACGCCGAAAGATTACTGCCGACGCGTCCATTACAAGACTACGGGATTGACCGCCTCATAGAGGAGGCCAAACAAGCCACCGCCATTGGCCTGGATCCACAAATACTTCGATACCTGCCATCGGCAACTCCGCACTTTGCCAATATTACCGGTTCAAGCTAATGGCTTCTTCACAACATAGCCTGCGCCAAAGGCAAGAGCTTGGCCGAATTGCCCTTGATTTTCACCGGCGTGCCTTCGGAGACGAGATGGCACGGATTAATTTTTCACCGTTGGCGAAGCGTAAAGCCTATCTAAGACGCCTCAGAAGCAGAATCCAGCAGCAAAGCGGGAGCCAAGATAAATCCGCGGAGTCTGAGGAATAAATGGGACTCGGATTCGGAGCGCATCAAAAAAAGCGCGCACCGTGCGCGTCTCTTCTTGACAGCCCTCCTCGTGGACCTTCGAAAAATAGCGCGCACGGTGAGCGGCAGAAATCCTGGCTTTTGTGTTATAAAGGACATGATGGACGAAAAGGACGAGAAAAGAATGGCCGGAATGAAGAATGGGAAGGTTTCAGGAACTTTGTGGCCAATCTGTCAAAAGTTTCACCCCTATTTTTTGCGAATTTTGGGCGATCGGAGTTTATGGACGGGGGCGCTAAAAGGGCCTCCAGTCAAACCCAGTCGCACTCAGTCAAACCAATAAGGGTCGAATTTGGGTTGGGTTGTCCGGGTTTCCACTACGATAATGCCATTTTCGTATCGGGGAGCGTAAAGAAGAAGGTTGCGCCGGTGTCCACTTTGGCTTCGGCCCAGGTACGGCCGCCGTGGCGGGAAATGAGGCGGCGGACGGTGGCCAGGCCCATGCCGCTGCCTTCAAATTGATCGGGAGGATGCAAACGCTGGAAGACGCCGAATAGTTTGTTGGCATAGTGCATGTCGAATCCAACGCCGTTGTCCTGCACAAAGAAAACAAGCTCGCCCGGCTGTCCTGGGA
>Ga0075522_10000637_pt1 | contig 25613 bp, 26 predicted proteins | sample NGEPerA_FD_74796 | JGI IMG/M metagenome (GOLD analysis project Ga0075522, IMG submission 74796) | Arctic peat soil microbial communities from the Barrow Environmental Observatory site, Barrow, Alaska, USA - NGEE PermafrostL2-A | ecosystem: Environmental > Terrestrial > Soil > Wetlands > Peat ...
TGATTTCCATCGTCGGCGTCGCGCTCGGCGTGGCCGTGCTCATCATCGTCATCAGCGTGATGAGCGGGTTCGACCACGATCTGCGCGATAAAATTCTCGGCTTCAACGCGCATCTTATCATCGCTCAAACAAACCTGGTGACGGGGTCGGGCACCACGATGAAAAATTATCAGGCCGTGGCGGACATCATTTCCAAAAATAAAAATGTGCGCGGCGTTTCGCCGTTCATCATGGGGCCGGTGCTGGTGGAAACCGAGGGCGACACGAACCGCCCGGCGTTGCAGGACGCCCCGGTGTTGCGCGGCGTGAACCCGGAGACCGAAGGCAAAGTCAGCAAGCTGCCGGATGAAATCATCGCCGGGAATTTTGACTTGAGCGGGCATGGCATGGTGGTCGGCGCGGATTTTGCCGGCAACCTGCATTTGCAGGTCGGCGACCATCTGTCCGTGCTGTCGGAGAGCGCGATCAAAAAAATTCGTGACGCCTACAAGCGCAAGGAAGAAGTCATGGTCACTCCCGACGATTACGAGGTGCGCGGCATTTTCAGTTCCGGCTATTACGATTACGACGCGCACGTCGTCATCACCTCGCTCGACAATGCGCAGGATTTGTATGATCTCGACGACTCCGTCCACGGTTTGTTCGTGATGCTGAACGACCCGTATCAGGCGGCGGCGGTGCAGATGCAGTTGGAGCAATCACTCGGCGATGAATACAGCGTCACCACTTGGATGCAGCAGAGTTCGGGCATTCTCACCGCGCTGGTCGTCGAGAAAAACGTCATGTTCTATCTGCTGTTTTTCATCGTGCTGGTGGCGGCGCTGTGCATCTTGAGCGCGCAGATCACCTTCGTCATCCAAAAGACGCGCGAAATTGGAATGTTAAAGGCGCTCGGCGCGACCAAACTGCAAATCTCCGGCATTTTTCTTTTTCAAAGCGCCATCATCGGCGTCATCGGCGTCGCGTCGGGCTTCGGGCTGGGAATGCTGGCGGTCGTGTATCGCAATGAATTTCTGTATTTCATGCGCAGCACGACCGGCCTCGAAATTTTTCCCGCGTCCGTCTATGGCTTCGGCGAACTGCCCGCGCTCATCGCGCCGCGCGACGTCGCCGTGATCTGCATCAGTTCGTTTATCATCTGCATTCTGGGCGGACTGCTGCCGGCCTGGCGTGCCGGTCGTCTGAAACCTGTGGAGGCGCTGCGTTATGAATGAACCGCTGCTGTCCGCCCACGGACTCACCAAAACTTACGTCATGGGCAGCCGCACGCTCGACGTGCTGCGCGGCGTGGACGTGGAAATCGCGCGCGGCGATTTCGTGGCGTTGCGCGGCGCGTCCGGCACCGGCAAAAGCACATTGCTCCATCTCATTGGCGGACTCGACACGCCGAACGCGGGCGAAATTATTTTTCACGGGCAGAAACTTTCTGGATTTTCCGAAAGCCGGTTGACTAATTTCCGCAACCGCAGCGTCGGGTTTGTTTTTCAGGCGTATCATCTGCTGCCGGAACTCACCGCGCTGGAAAATGTCTGCCTGTCCGCGCGCATCGCCAGAATTTCCGCCGGCGACGCGGAAAGGCGTGCGCGCGAACTGCTCGGCCGCGTCGGGCTGGCGGCGCGCGAAGATCACAAGCCGTCCGAGCTTTCCGGCGGCGAACAGCAGCGCGTCGCCATCGCCCGCGCGCTGGTCAACGAGCCGGAACTGCTGCTGGCCGACGAGCCGACCGGCAATCTGGATTCGCACACCGGCGGCGAAATCATTGATCTTCTAAAAAGCCTGCGCGTCGAAAGGCAAATGACACTCGTCATCGCCACGCATGATGAAAAAGTCGCGGCGCACGCGCAGCGCGTCATTCAACTCGTGGACGGACAAATCCGATTGTGAGAATTTACGATTTACGATTTACGCGCTTTTCTGCATGAGACTCGTAAATCGTCATTCGTAAATCGTAAATTGAGAAATGAGCCGCGACTACTGGGAACAACGCTATCAAACCAAGGAAACGTCATGGGAAAAGGGCGCGCCGTCGCCGGGACTGGTGGATTTTCTGGCGGCGCATCCTGGCTTGGAGCGCGGAACGGTTTGCGTTCCCGGCTGCGGCACCGGCCACGATGTGCGAGAATTTGCGAAAGCCGGGTTTGAAACTTTTGGCTTTGACATCGCGCCGAGCGCGATTCAATTGTCGCAGGAAAAAACCAGGGCCGCCGGCCTGACGGCAAAATTCCAGCTTGCCGATTTTTTGCGCGACGAGCCGCCGCAGAAATTTGACTGGCTGTTTGAACACACGCTGTTCTGCGCCATCCAACCCCATGAGCGCGACGATTACGTCCACGCCGTTTTGCGCTGGCTGAAGCCGGACGGGCAGTTTCTGGCCGTGAATTATATTTTGTGCGGCCCGGACGGCCCGCCGTGGCCGACGACGCGCGAAGAACAGTTGGAAAGATTTTCGCCGCACTTTGAACTGGTCGCCGGCTGGATTCCGCGCTCGTATCCGAACCGCGAGGGCCGGGAAAGAATGTTCTGGTGGTCCTTGCAGAAACACGCAGACAGCAGCCATTGATTAAAATGATTTGAAGCCTATTATTTCACCATGCTTGATGATCGTGATTACATGAGACAGCCGGAGTCCCGGAGCCGCACGTTCCGGGGCTTCCACTGGTCGTGGACGGTGGCGCTGCTGGTGGTCAACGCCATTGCGTTTATCGTCGAATGCGTTGCCCTCGGCTATCCGCCGAGAATCACGGAAGACAATTATTTTGCATTGAGCGTCGAGGGCATCAAGCACGGCTATTACTGGCAGTTTCTGACTTTCCAGTTCATGCACGCCGGCGTGCTGCACATCTTGTTCAACAGTTGGGCAATTTTTATTTTTGGCCGCGAAATCGAATACGAACTTGGCGCCCGGAAATTTTTGGCGCTGTATTTTTCCAGCGGGATAATCGGCGGCGTGGTGCAGGTTCTCGGCGGAAATTTCTGGCCCGACAATTTCGGAACGGCGGTCGTGGGCGCATCGGCGGGCGCGATGGGTTTGCTGGCCGCCTTCGCCATGCTTTATCCCGAACAGCCTTTGACCATCTTCATTTATTTTTTCCCGGTCACCACCCGGGCGAAATACCTGCTCTGGGGCGTCGCGTCGTTGTCGCTCGTGTGCCTGCTGTTTCCGCAGTCGCCGTTCACGGCGTTGCTCGGCTCCAATGTTTCCAACGCCGCGCATCTGGGCGGCATGGCGATGGGATTTTTCTTCGTCCGGTTCATCATGCGCACGGACTGGTCGCGGCTGGGGGACACGCTCCGTTCGTTCAAGCGCCGCCCGCCGGCGGCCTCGCCACGTCCGCCGCGCCAGATGGTTGAAACAGAGCCGGAGAATGAATTTGTGGTGGACGAAGTAGACCCGATCCTCGACAAAATTTCCGCGCACGGCATCCAGAGCCTGACGGCGCGCGAACGCGAAATCCTCGAAAATGCGCGCAAGAAGATGACCCGTTCATGAGCGTCCGGCGTGTCCGCAGCCAACGGTGTGAACAGTTCAGGCTTTTTAATTTGGCATTTTTTGTTTTTAATTGAACCATGATTACGCGCTATTCGCGCCCCGAAATGCGGGCGATCTGGACGGACGAAAACAAACTAAAGATTTGGCTGCAGATTGAACTCCTCGCCAGTGAAGCTTTGGTGAAGGAGAAAATTGTCCCGGCCAAAGATTTCGCCAAGATCAAAGCCGGCTGCGACAAATGGTTCGCCGATCTGCCCGGCCTCGTCGCCCGCCAGCGCGAACTGGAAAAAGTTCTCAATCACGACGTCATCGGTTTCACGACCACCGTCGCGGAAAAAATTGGTGACGACGCGAGCCGCTGGTTTCATTTCGGCCTCACCAGCAGCGACGTTGGTGACACTTGCTACGCCGTGCAAATGGTTCAATCGGCTGACATTTTAATTGCCGATGTAAAAAAACTTCTGCCCGTCATCGCCCGGCGCGCGAAGGAGCACAAGTTCACGCCGTGCATGGGGCGCAGTCACGGCGTCCATGGCGAACCGACGACGTTCGGTCTGAAAATGGCGCTCATGCACGATGAATTTGGCCGCGCCCTGCGTCGCTTGGAATCTGTCCGCGAAGTGGTTTCCGTCGGCAAAATTTCCGGCGCCGTGGGAACAAGCGCCCACTTGTCGCCGCGAGTTGAGAAATTTGTCTGCAAAAAACTCGGGTTGAAACCCGCGCCCATCGCCACGCAAGTCGTGCAGCGCGACCTCCACGCGGAATTTCAACTGGCGATGGCGCTCGTCGGCGCGAGCATCGAGCGCTGGGCGGTCGAGTTCCGCCATTTGCAGCGCACGGAAGTTTTGGAAGCGGAAGAGGCGTTCACGGTCGGACAGAAAGGTTCCAGCGCCATGCCGCACAAGCGCAATCCAATTACTTGGGAACGCCTCACCGGCCTCGCGCGCGTGCTGCGCGGAAACGCAATCGCGGCTTTGGAAAATGTCGCGTTGTGGCACGAACGCGACATTTCCCATTCGTCCGTCGAGCGGATTATTTTTCCCGATTCCTGCACGCTGCTCGATTATATGTTCGGCCTGCTCACGCGCCTGATGGACGGCCTCGTTGTCTATCCGGCGAACATGAAAAAAAATATCGGCTTGAGTTTGGGGATGTGGAATTCGCAGACCGTCCTGCTCGCGCTCATCAAGAAAGGCCTGAAGCGCGAAGCCGCCTACAAGCTCGTGCAGGACGCCGCCATGAAAACGTGGGAAACCAAGCACGCCGGCCGCGACGACATTGATTTTCTCGACGTGCTGAAAGCCGACCCCGCCGTGGCGAAACATTTTAAGAAAGGCGAACTCGAAAAACTCTGCTCGCTTGATTTTCATTTTAAGGAAGTGAACAACCGGTTCAAGAAACTGGGACTTTAATAGCAAATCATCTACGCTATGAAGCTGCTTAATTTTTTCGTAATAACTTTGGCGTTTTTTATGGTTTCATTTTTAGCCTCTGCTAAGCCAAGTGAAGCTCACTTGATTGAAATGCTTGGCTCTGGAAACTATGAGAAGATAAATGATGCGTTGGACCGATTGCCGCATATGTATCCCAACAGCACTAACGCTATCGAAATTATCAAAGGGATATTAAGAAGTAACGAGGTTATGAATGTGACGGAAATTGCAATGCAGCCAACCCAAGGCCATCCAATAGAATTGCGTCCAGTGCGTCACGTTTTGGTTTTGCGCGCTGCTGCCCGTTCTCTTGGAAATTATCATGCCACATTGAACGACGAGGATCTTGCCATTGTTTACCAACTTCTCAAATCAAGAGATGAAAATGATACGATGGACGGACTTAAGGCTCTGCGCGGCCTGAATAATCCGCAATGCGTGTCCGTTATTTTACCACTCCTTGAAGACTCAAATGTCCATGTTGTCCGCGATACTATTCGCACCTTGACCATCATTGGAGATAAAAGCACCATCCCATCCATTGAACCACTTTTGAAAGACCAGCGCGCTGATGTCAGGTGGGATGCTCAAGCAGCAATTAAATCGCTGAGGTCGAAACCTTGAGTTTTTAACAGTAAATTCCTTTTACTCTTTTTATTTTGTAATCGGCGCGCTGGCAACGGCGTAGATGATCTACGTTTTATACTTTGTTCCGTTGTGATGAAACACAGCGAAGAAATTTCCACGATTTTTGTCGAAGCTGAACCACGCTTTAATTAAGCTCAAAGGATTATGTATTCGCCCGCTTCAACTCGCTACGACTCGCCCAACTTCTACCGCCGTTGCGGCCGCTCCGGCGTCAAGCTGCCGCTGATTTCGCTCGGCCTCTGGCATAATTTCGGCGCGAAGGATTCGTTCGAGATCGCCCGCGCCATCGTGTGCCGTGCGTTCGATCTTGGCATCACCTGTTTTGACCTGGCGAACAATTACGGCCCGCCGGATGGTTCGGCGGAGGAAACATTTGGGCGCATTCTCCGCGAAAGCCTCGGCAAATGGCGCGATGAAATGATCATCACGACGAAGGCGGGTTATTATATGTGGCCCGGCCCGTATGGCGAATGGGGTTCGCGGAAATATCTGTTGTCGTCGCTCGACCAGTCGCTCAAGCGGATGGGTTTGGATTATGTGGACATTTTTTATTCCCACCGGCTCGACCCCGATACGCCGCTCGAAGAAACGATGGGTGCGCTCGCCCATGCCGTCCGCAGCGGCAAGGCGCTTTACACCGGCATTTCAAATTATCCGCCGGAAGAAACGGCGCGGGCGGCGAAAATTCTCCGCGAACTCGGAACGCCGTGCCTCATTCATCAACCGCGTTACAGCATGCTGGACCGCTGGGTTGAACCGCAACTGCTCGGCACACTGGAATTGGAAGGCATCGGCTGCACGGTTTTTTCGCCGCTGGCGAAGGGCGTTTTGACCGACCGCTATTTCAAGGGCATTCCCGCCGATTCGCGCGCGGGCCGCGATCAGCGTTTTCTCCGCCCGGCCGACATCACCGACGGAGTTTTGGCGAAGACGAAACTATTGAACGACCTTGCACAGTCGCGCGGCCAGACGCTCGCGCAGATGGCGCTGGCGTGGGTGTTGCGGCACAAAGTCGTGACGAGCGCGCTGATCGGCGCGAGCAAGGTGCAGCAGGTGGATGATTGCGCGGGCGCGGTGAAGAACCTGAGCTTCAGCGCGGCGGAACTGGCGCAGATCGAAACGATTCTCGCCTAGCTGCGTTTCGTTTCTTTTCCGCGATACGCCGTCAGAAAATAAACCAGCACCGCCACGACCATCGCCGCCAGCCCGCCCCAAAAAATCGTCCAGCGGGCTCCTGCCGGACGCGTGCAGGCGGCAAACCACCAGCCGGCGCCGAGGTAGCCGATGAGGTTTCCGAAGCCGTTGTTCATCAAAGTCAGCAACGCCTGTGCGCGCGCGCGCCACGCGGCGTTCACATTTTGGTCGAGATAGATTTGCGCGGTGATGAAGACGAACGCGAACGACGCGCCGTGCAGCGCGATGCCGATGAGCAGAAAAGTCTCGCTGTTGACCGCGCTGAAAACGAACCGCGCGATGCTGAAGCCGAGGCCGAGGACAAAAATCCATTTCATCCGCCATTTCAACAGCAGCCAGCCCATGCTGGAGATGGCCGCGACCTCCGAGAATTGCGCGAAGCTCATCCACGCGCTCGTGTGCGTGAGGCCGAGGTCGCGCAGGTTCGTCGGCGCATACGGATAAAACGCCGCGAGCGGGATGTTCAACAGCGTCGTGGTGATGAAGACGACGCGGAGGTTGCGGTCTTTCAGCAGCGCCAGCGCGTCGAGGCCGAGGCGCTCGTGCCACGAAAGGTTCTCGGCGGACTTCGGGACTTCCAGCGACGGCAGAAAAAAAGTGAACGCCGCGAGAACCAGCCAGATCGTCGCGCTGGCGTAACCGGCGAGCGGCGACATGTCTGCGTTCAGCAAACTGATCAGCACGCAGCCGCCGATCCAGCCGAACGTCATCATCACGCGCATCGGCGCGAACTCCCGCGAATCCGCCAGCCGCGCGAAGACGATGGTGGACGAGATGCTCAACATCGGCGCGCTGGCCAGCGCGAGAATCTGGATCAATCCGAGGACAAGCCACGAGTTGCAACCGGATTTGACGGCCGTGCTGACGAGCGCCGTCATCACCGCCGTGGCCAGCGCGAGCCAGCGCAGCACCCGCGCCGGCGGCACATGACGGTCGGCCATCGCGCCGAAAATCAGCGGCGAGACGAACGCCGCCAGCGCGCCCGTGGCGAACGCGAACGGCTTGATGCCATGCAGCCCGTGCGCGTCGAGGATGCGCCCGAGCGGCACCGTCCAGGTGCTCATCGCCGCCGCCTGGATGAAAAACAAAATCATCAGCTCGGCATATTCGGCCTTGCGCAGCGTCCTTAACATCGGCGCGGAGAATAGCCCAGCGCGGCGAAAATAAAAAGCGCGCAGCCTTTCGGCTGCGCGCGAACCATCGTTGTGATTTGAAGCGGCGGATTATTTCTGCAGCTTGGCTTCCCAATCGCGGGATTGGACATCGCCGTTCCGGTTCATTTCTATTTTGCCCTTGATGGCGCCGTCCGCAAACGTGCCGGAATATTTGTTCGTCATCGAGTTGCCGTTGAAGTCGCGCACGATGCTGAAGGAAACGTCCGCGCCGGCGACCTTGCCGTCGGCGATTTCCGTGTCAGCAGCGGCCGCGCCGCCGCGTCCCGGTGCGGTCAGTTTGCCCGTGAGCTTGTCGCCGTCCAGTTTCAGCACGAGGGTGTTCGTCCGGTCCGGCCCGCCGTTGCGGCCCGCCTGCGTCCAGATGTAGGTTCCCGTCGGGTCCACTTTTTTATCTTGAGCCTGCGCTTGGATGATTGTGCCAGTCAACAGGACGGCACCGAGCAGGGTTTTTGTGAATTTGCTTATGGTCATATTTCTTTCGTTGGTTGTTGGTTGTTTTGCAAGTAACCCAAAGATGTTCAATGTTTCTGCACCAGGGAAACTCGTCCCCGAACAAATGGTTACGAGGTTCGACAAAAGACTACATACTTGGCCTGGCAAGTTCAACTGATTACATCTGCCGAAATTCCGTATGAAACCTGAATTTGTCAGAGGTTCAAAAACAGTTGAGCCGCGAAAAAGAGCGGCTTGCAAACTCAATCAAATAAGCGCATGGTTTGACCGTTAAATGAAAACGATTCACGCCATTTTTGAACAAGGCATCTTTCGCCCGCTGGAAGCCGTCGAACTGGCCGAGCGGACGGAAGTGGAATTTGAACCGAAGGTCGTCGGCGTCAAAAAACCTAAACCCGGGGCGATGAAGGCCATTTACGAGATCATGTCGCGCAGCTATGAAACCGGCGAACACGACATCGCTGCCCGCCATGACGAACATCAGCCATGAGCGTGGTCTTCGTGGACTCCGTCGGCCTGCTTGCCCTCTGGAATGCAAATGATCAATGGCATCACGCCGCGAAAGAAGCGTATAAAAAAATCAACCAGGATGAAGCCACGGTTTTGACGACCACATTCGTGCTGGTTGAATGTGGCAATGCGGCGGCATGGCGGGTCTTTCGGGGTGATGCAACTGCGATACGAAAAAAATTTGAGGAGGCGGAAACTTTGATTTGGCCGACCGAAACCGACTGGCAACTGGCATGGCTTGCCTACCAGCGAGGCGAAGCCGATTCCGCCGGCATCGTGGATCACGTTTCGTTTGCCGTGATGCGGCGGCTGGGCATTTCAAAAGCCTTCACCAACGACCGGCACTTCAAAGCCGCCGGATTTGACCCGATGTTTTGACCACCGACGGAAATCACCCGCCGAAGTCCCGTTGCGATTTGGTTTGTTTGCCCGGCAAAATTTCAATTCAATTAAGCCACGGATTGAAATTAAAATCTTATAACAAGCAATGAACCAAAAAGTGACAGAGTTTCAGTGCATCATGCCGTTGGAAAATATTCCTTCGGTGTTGAAAGTTGGAATTTTGTCGCACGAACGGGCATCGAAACTTCAGCACCGCTCGGTGGCAATGCAGGAGGTGCAGGAAAAGCGCGATCTAAAGCATGTGCCCGGTGGTTTGAAATTACATCAATATGCGAATTTGTATTTTCACGCCCGCAATCCAATGCTCTACAAACGCAAGAGCGAAGTGGAAAGTTTGTGTGTTTTGCGCGTTTCAATCGATGTGTGCAATCTTCCGAATGTGGTATTAACAGATCGCAATGCCTCCTCCAGCGATTACTCGGCTGATTTCGTGCGTTTTCTTCATCCTGCACAATGGGCACTCCTAGATTTTGATTCCATTTACGCAATGGACTGGAATCGACAACACGCAAACAATCCGCATGCCTACCGAATCCACAAATTAAAAAAATGCGCGGAAATCCTCGTCCCACATTGTGTCGATCCAAAGTTTTTGATCGGAGCGTATGTGGTGAATGAACCGACTGGTTCAAAATTAAAGTCGCTGGGTTTTATTCTGCCCATAACGATTGATTCCGAAATGTTTTTCCGCTAACTTAAATTTGCCATGTTCAAAGCACTCATAGGTGATTTATTTGCCACCCAAGCTCAAACACGGGTGAACACGGTGAATTGCATCGGCATCATGGGCAAGGGCGTGGCGCAGGAATTCAAAAAACGCTATCCGGCGATGTTTGAAGAATACGCGCCGCGTTGCGAGCGGAAACAAGTGCGACTCGGCGAACCTTATCTTTACCGTGATGCGCCGGGAGTTTTGATTGTAAATTTTCCAACCAAGGATCATTGGCGGTCGCCATCTCGTCTCATGGATATCGAGCGCGGGCTGGATTATTTCGTTCAGCATTACGTCGAGTGGGGCATCAAAAGTGTGGCCTTTCCACCATTAGGTTGTGGAAATGGCGGATTGAATTGGACGGAAGTTGGCCCTTTGATTTACGGGAAGTTGCATCGTCTTGATATTGATGTCGAAGTTTATGCGCCGTATGGAACGCCAAAGAGCCAATTGACAGAAGACTTTCTTGGTAGTCCTTCGCAAATGGAATTGGAAGGCAAAGGTCGCAAGCATGAAAAACTAAATCCTGAATGGGTTGTTTTGATGGAAGTCCTTCGTGAATTGGAGAAGCAGCCATATGCCAATCCAGTAGGCCGCACAATTTTTCAGAAGATTTGCTATGTTGTCACGGAAATGGGTGTTCAAACTGGATTCCAATTCGACAAGGGCAGATATGGGCCGTTTGCCCCAGAGGTAAAGCTGGCACTACATGATTTTGCAAATCGAAACTGGCTTCATGAGGAACATCTGGGGAAAATGATTGCGTTGCGCGTCGGCCCGCAATACGAAAAGGAGCGGTTAAAATACGAAGAGGTTTTGAAACGTAATGAACGGAGAATTTTCAAAACCGTTGACCTGTTCAGTCGAATTAAAAACACCGAGCAAGCTGAAGAGGTTCTGACAGTGCTTTTCGCAAGTCGTCAGTTGAAGCAGGCAAAACCGCAGCACGAAGTTGCTGAACAAGACCTTTACGATTATATCCTAAATTGGAAAAAAACATGGCAGACAGAGGAAAAGAAGCAAGCCGTTGCCGGTGCAATCCGAAATTTGGTTATGCTTGGATGGATGAGATTGCAATTTAGCGAATCACTTCCCGACGCAATTTGAAAATTTAACTTTTGCCTCGTCAGTTCAAATCGTTTCCGACACACGCTGGATTTTCAGCGCGTTGCCGCTGGCGTTGTCAATTTCAACCACCGCGCCTTGCAGCTTCACGTCGTTGCGCGCCACTTCAAAACGCTGCGGCATGGACGTGCGGAAACGTGCGAGCACCGGCTGGATTTCGCGGCCCAAAACACTTTCGTGCGGGCCGGTGAAGCCGGCGTCGGTCAGATAGGCCGTGCCGCCGGGGAAAATCTGTTCGTCCGCCGTCTGCACGTGCGTGTGCGTGCCGACGACGGCGCTGACCTGGCCGTCGAGCATCCGCGCGAACGCGATTTTTTCCGAGGTCGCCTCGGCGTGAAAATCCACGAAGATGATGGACGTGTGCTGGCGCAGCCATTTCGCCTCGTCGAGCGCGAGCGTGAACGGATTGTCCAGCGGCGGCTGCATGAAGGTGCGGCCCTGCACGTTCATCACGGCGACCGGGGGCAGGTCGCGGATTTTCAAAATCGCGCTGCCTTGGCCGGGCGTGCCGGGCGGATAATTCAGCGGACGGAGAAAACGCTTTTCGTTTTGCAGCAGTTCCATGACTTCCTTTTGATCCCACAAATGGTCGCCGGTCGTGATGGCGTCCACGCCGTAGCCGAAAAGTTCCGCCGCGATGTCGGGCGTGATGCCGTTGCCGCCGGCGGAATTTTCGCCGTTGGCGATGACGACGTCGAGGCCGTGCTGCGCGCGCAATTTTGGCAGAAGAATTTTGACCGCGTTGCGTCCCGGATGGCCGACGATGTCGCCGATGAACAGAATTTTCACCGGAAAAATTTAACCGCGAGTAAAGCGAAAGACACGAAAGAAAAGAAACCGCGAATTGCCCTCACCCCGGCCCTCTCCCATCCGATGGGAGAGGGAGAATCGTTTCCCGTCTCCCGACAAATCAAGCGGCGGGATTGGCCGGACGGTCAGAAAATAAATGGAAGACAAAGATTACTGTTCCCTCTCCCGTCGGACGGGAGAGGGTCAGGGTGAGGGCGTTTTCAAAATCAAAGCCAGCAGGCAATTGAGCCGATTATGGCGGCGATGAGCCAGAGCAACAGCACGGCGCGAGTTCGGCTCAAACCGGCGCGCACGAGGCGGTGCGAGAGATGATTCGTGTCGCCGATCCAAAACGGTTTGCGTTTGAGTGTGCGGAAAATGACGACTTGCGCGAGGTCGAGCAGCGGAATTGCCAGAACAAAAAGCGGTGCGAGCACGGCGAACGGATGCGGGTTTTGCTTAGTGTAAAAATGCGGCAGGATGGCCATGACTGCGAGCAGGTAGCCGACGAGATGGCTGCCGGCATCGCCGAGAAAGGCGCGGGCGTTCGGAAAATTCCACGGCAGAAATCCGACCAGCGCGCCGCACATGAGAAAGCCGGTGATGGCGACGAGGTATTCGCCATTCGCGGCGGCGATGAGCGCAAAAATAAACGCGCCGATTGCGCCGATGCCGGCGCAGAGGCCGTTCATGTTGTCCATGAAGTTGAAGGCGTTGATGACGGTGAGCAGCCAGAGAATCGTGATCGCGTAGCTGAACGCCACGCTCGGCACGAAAAGCGTGATGCGTTTGCACGCGATGGCGACGAGCAGCGCGATTAAAAATTGCCCGATGAATTTCGGCAGCGGCTTCAATTCATGTTTGTCGTCAAACCAACCCAGAATCGTGATGGCGACTGCGCCGAGGGCGATTGCGCCGAGTTCCCACCACCGTTTTTCCAAATGGGTGAAGGAAATTTTCACGACACCAAACTGGACGAGGGCTGCGCCGACGAACAGCGGCAATAAAATTCCGGTGAGCACGGCGAATCCGCCGGCGAGCGGAATTGCGCCGGCGTGGATTTTGGGCGCGTCGTAATTTTTCCCGTCGCGCGGGTCGTCCAGCAGATTTGTCCGCAGACACCATTTGCGCCAGAGCGGCAGCGCAAGGAGCGAGGTCGCGAACGCGCCCAGAAAGGCGGCCAAAAAAAAGTTGAATGGGAAGTTCACAATTTATTAGGTGGCATCGGCGCTGCCGCGCCGATGTTTGCCGCCGCAGCGGCAAACCCACCATTGAGCAGTTTCAGATAAACATTGTATTGGTCGTCCACCATTTTTTCGACGCTGAAATTTTCGCGCACAAATTCCTGGCCGCGTTGCCCAAATTTTTTCCGCAAGGCGGGATCGTTTGCAAACTGCAAAAGTTTTTGCGCGACGGCTTCAATGTCGCCGGTGCGGATGAGGAATCCCGTTTCATTTTCCCGGCAAATTTCGTCCGCGCCGTCGAAGGCGTAGGCGACGACGGGTTTGCCGGCGGCGAGCGCCTGCGGCAGCGCACGTGACAAAGCCTCACGATAAGACAAATGTGCGACGCAATCCATGATGCCAATGTAGCGCGCGACTTCGCCGGGCGGCACGAGGCCGGTGAAAATGACTTTACCGTCGAGGCCGAGCGCGCGGATTTGTTTTTCGATTTCGCCGCGCAGCGAACCGTCGCCAACGAACAGCAGGCGTGCGTGCGGAACCTGCGGAAGAATTTTAGCGAACGCGGCGAGCAAATCAGCGTGGCCTTTGAGCCTGAAAAGGCGGCCGATTTTGCCGATGACGAAATGGGTTCCATCAAGTCCGAGTTGTTGGCGTAATTTGGGATTGTTCGTCGCGTTCAAGAACGGCTCCAAATCAAAACCGCTGAAAATGCGCGTGAACATTGACGGGTTTCCGATTTCGGCGGCGAGATAAAGTTTGGTCATGGCGTCGGCGGAGCAAAAAAAATGATCGGTGACCTTGGCGGCGCGGCGCTCGGCGGCGGTGAAAATAAAATTGGCAATCGCGCCTTGAAAACTTCCAAACGACGGGCCGTGAATGTGGTGGATGATGACGGGCACGCCCGCGCGTTTCGCCGCGAGTCGTCCGAGAATTCCGGCCTTGCCGCTGTGTGTGTGGACGAGGTCAGGTTTTTGCGCGCGGAGGATTTTTTCCAGTTTTTGCAGCGCGATGAAATCTTTGAGCGGATGCACGGGGCGGACAAGTTCGGGGATGAGTGTGAAAAATTGATTGCCCTCACCCCGGCCCTCTCCCGTCCGACGGGAGAGGGAGAAGATTTTTTCCGCTTCATTTTCCAGCGAGCCTTCGGGGCCAATCGTCGGGCCGGAAATCAAATTCACCTCGACGCCGGGTTTGGCGCGCAGGCCGTTGATGGTGGCGAGGGTGTTTTCCTGCGCGCCGCCAATGACGAGCCGGGTGATGATGTGGGTGACGCGCATGGCGTCAGTGGCCGCGCAACTGCGCGAGGCGTTCGCGGACGATTTTGAATTCGGCGGAATTGGTCGGCGCGTTGGCGAGATAGAGGTTGTAATTGCGGACGGCTTCATTGGTGTCGTGCTCGCGCCAGCCGATTTCTGCGAGGCCGAAGGCGACTTGAAATGAATTGGTGTAGGTGGACTGCAGCCGGCGGTAATCTTCGCGCGCCTGCGGGAGGCGGTCGCTTTGGAGATAAGCGAGGGCGCGATTGAAGCGGGCGGTCGGGTCGTTGGTCTGGATTTCGAGAACGCGGGTCAGGGCGGCGACGGCGTCGTCGTAATGGCCGATCTGGAGGTTGGCGTAGCCCTGACCGAAGAGCCATTGCGGGTCATCGGGCGTGCGGGCGAGCTTGCGGGCAATGACGTGGAGGGCGTTGGTGTAAAGCCCGCGCAGCATATAGGCTTGCACGGCGGTCATGAGCACAGTGTCGTTGGTGGGATTCAGGGCGATTTCAGTTTCAAGCAGCCGGGTGCCGTCGGCGATTTCATTTTTTTGGAAATGCGCGGCGGCGGCGAGGATGTGCGGTCCGGTGGAATTGGTTTCATTCAAACCAAACGTGCGCTGGTCGGTGAGCGGATCATGCAATACTTCCAGCGCCTGATCGGGCTGGCGGTTGAAAAGATAAATCTGGGCGAGTTCGACGCGCGTGGCCAGGTTGTGGGGCGCAAGCTGGCGGACGCGGGTGAATTCCTGGGCCGCCTGGTGAAACATGGCGTCCTGCATCAGATTAAAACCGCCCGCGAAACAAAAACTGATCTCGTCGAACGGGCCGTTGGCGTTCAACACCGCGTTCCAGTTGCGGTATTTTCCGAACTGGTCGGGATTGATGGGTTCAGGGGCCAGTTCGTTGGTGTGGCCGGCGCGAAGCGTCTGGTTGAATTTCAGGTTGATGCCGGCGACGACATTGTCGGGATTGAGTTGCTTGGCGGCGGCGAACCGGGCGGCGGCCTTTTCCAGTTCGCCGGCGCGTTGCAACTGGACGCCCCAATCGTCGAGGCTGCGCGAGCAAAGCATCCCGACGAAAATGCTGTTTTGGTTTGGCTCTGGCGTGGAATAAAGATGCACCAGCAGCCAGTTGAAAACATTTTCATGCGCTTTCCGTTCGGGTTTGAACAGCGCCTTCTGAACAGTCGGACCGATGGTTTCCGTGGCGTGCGGCCAGAAAGTTTCGTTTTCGGCGATGATATTTTTATCCAGCGCCGGCGGCAGCAGCTCATGATCGGGAAATGTTTTCATCAAATAAACCAGGCCGTGCGGTTCCTGATAAAATTTTTCAAAGTAGTAGCCATAGCTGGGATTGAGATAACAAAGGGTGTTGGACTGCGAGAGCGAATTCAGCAATCCAAAAATGACCAGCGGACTGACAAGATTTTTGTCCGTCGTTTTGACGATCAACGGCCATTTGTCCGGGTAGCGTTCATGCAAATACCGGTGATAGGCCGCCCAGTTCAGCGATTGTGAGTCCACCACGGGAAAGGCCTGCGTGCGTCCTTCGCGCGCCAGCATCGCATGGATCAAAAGCGAGCGCAGCGGCTGGTTCTGGCCGGGGGCATCGCTGTCGCACAATAAAATCGCGCCGTTCTTGGGCAGGTCTTGCGTGGTGAGCCGGGCGAATTTCAGCAGCGTGTCATTGTTGATTTCGCGGATGACCGGCGTGTTCTGGTAAATCATGGCGGCGATGGCAAAGGCGGCGGCGGTGAATGTTGTGGCGACAATCACCGGACAAACCCAGAGCCACTCTTTCGGCAGAATTTGCCTGGGCTTTGGATCGCGACGACCGGGCAGCGCTTTCTTGCCGAACACCAGCAAAAAATAGCCGCAGTTATAACCGATGCCCAGGGCGGCAAAATAATAAAGCGTCAGCGACGGCGTGCCGAAAAGCTGCTGCGGGCTGAACGGCGGGTCAAACATCACCCACACGCACACGGTGAAGATGGCACCATACACCAGATGAAACATATTATTTGCCAGCGTCACGCCAATCCGGCTGCTGTCGCCGAAACCCGCTTTCCAGCGGATGGCCATCGCCAGCACCGGCAGCAAGGTGGACAGCGACGCCAGCGCAAGATTGTAGCGCACCGTGCCATCCTTGATGTCCCTGACCACCTGCCAGTCCGCGTGAATGTTCGGGCGAAGCGCCTCCCAGATGCCCATTTTGAGATTGCCGGAAAATTTCGCCAGCACCGGCAGCAGCAAAAAGAAAAGCATTCCGCCCAGCCCGCACAGCATCATGCGCGTCAAAAAAGTGATGTTGAAAAATTCCACCCGTTTCAGCCAGATGATTGCCGCGAGGAACACCGGGAAAAATCCGACGAACGCCCAGTCCTCCGCCATGCCCGCGCCAAAAGCCGCCGCCGCCGCCGCCAGCCGCCAGGGCTTTTCGTCCAGCCGGTATTCCAGCAGCAGCCAGATGATGAACGCAAACAGCAGCAGGTCGAAAATCTCGCCGGTGTAATTCGTCGCGTGTTCCCAAAAGGTAAGTTGCAGTCCCGCCAGCACCACTGCCAGAACCGGCGGAAAAAACGCCGGCCAGCCGGTGAGAAAAGAAAAGTCGCTTTTCTCGCGCTGCCGTTGCGCCTCCGTGCGGTCCTGCGGCAAAACCGCCACCGACCGCGCCAGCAGCACCAGCGTCAACGCCGCGCACACTGCGGAAAAAATGTTCAGCGCCAGCGGAATGCTGGCGGGCGGCAGCCAGTGGAACGGCAGCGTCGCCAGATAGGACACCGGGCCGAACAGTTGCGGCATCCAGATCCAGCCCGAGGCCGTCGCCACCTGGCCGATGTTCAGCAGCGTCACCCAGGGGTTCAGCGTGAAAACATAGACCAGCAGCATCACCCCGCCCAAGAGCCACGGCAAAAACCGCAGCACAAAGTTTTTCTTGGGGTCGGTCTGATTTTTAATTGGCATCAGGGTTGATTCAGTTTGAATCCAAGAACCGCCGGTTGGCAAGTTCAGTTTCGGCGGCGCAAATCCGCCACACACTCGACGTGCTGCGTCTGCGGAAACATATCGAGCGGCTGCACGCGTGCCAGTTCAAAGACACCGTCCGCGCACAATATGTTCAAATCCCGCGCCATCGTCGCCGGATGGCACGAAACGTAAATCACCTGCGATGGTTTCGTTTCGCGCAATAATCCCAATGTTTCCGGCAAACAACCTTTGCGCGGCGGGTCGAGAATAACCGAGGTTTTTTCCGGAGAAAATTTCTTCAGCAACGCCGGCAAAACTTCCTCGACCTTCGCGGAAATAAATTCGCCGTTGCTGATTTTGCGCGACGCTAAATTTTTTTGCGCGGATTTTACCGCCAGCCGGTCATATTCCACGCCGACAAACGATTCCACCAAATCAGCCAGTTCAATCCCAAAAAATCCCACGCCGCAAAATAAATCAATCAGATGTTTTGTTGGAGTCCAAGCTTTAGCTTGTTTTTTGGAATCTTGCGGCGAGACGTCGGAACAAGCTGAAGCTTGAACTCCAGTGTCGCGCAAAAATCCGCGCACGGTTTCCACCAGTTTCGGCAGCAGAAAAAAATTGTTCTGGAAAAACGAATCCGGCGGCACATCCCAGTTTTCCGGCGGAATCCGCAGCACGATTTTGATTCCGCCTTTCGGCGGCGGATTGGCGCGGACATTTTTAATCTGCTCGCTGATGGCCGGCTCGGCGATTTTACATTCCTCGATGTCCTCGACGAAATTGTCAGCCGCGCGGATGAAGCCGATGACGAGTTTTTTCGCCGGGCCGTTCCACTGGCTGCGGATCATGATGCGGTTGCGATAACCGTAAGGCTGCGGACTCGGGATCACCGGCGCGATTTTGTCCGCCGGAATTTTTCCGACGCGCTCGAACAGATCCGAAATCTGCTTGTGCTTCAGCCGCAACTGCGTCGCGTAGGCGATGTGCTGATACTGGCAGCCGCCGCACGCGCCGAAGTAACGGCATTCCGGCGTGACGCGTTCCGGCGATGATTTTTCCACGCGCAACAATTTCGTCCGCGCAAAATTCTTTTTGACCTCGATGATTTCCACCTCAACCGTTTCGCCCGGAAGCACGAACGGCACGAACACGACGAAGGTTTCTGGTGACGGGTGACGGGTGACGGGTGACACGATTTCACTCTTGGTCGTCGCGGAGAAATTCTTGTCACTTGTCACTTGTCCCGTGTCACGCGCCACGCAGATGCGCCCGACGCCTTCGCCGCCGAACGCGATGTCGTGGATTGTCAGGGAAAGTTTGTCGCCGATTTTGAGAGACACGCGGCAAGTTTAGAAAATAAAACGTGCGCGAAAAGTTTATTCGCGTGACGGCGACACTGATTCAAACGGGTTGAAAGTTTTTGCGTGCCGGAAATCTTTGGCGTTCCGCGTGGCAATGATCAGATCGTTCCTTACGGCCATGGCGTCCAGCAAACTGTCCCAAAGCGGCTGCGGCTGGCGTTTTACTTCCGGCGAATGTTTTAATCGCCCCCACGTCCGGGCGGTTTCCGCGTCCCACGGAATTATCAGGCCGTCATAAGCCCGCAAAAAAACATCCAGTCGCGAATTGATCTGGACTTTGCGCGCCTGGCTGGGGCTGGCTTCCGCGCCTTCTTGAATTTCGGCGATCACCGGAGACGGCACATACCAGTCTGCGGACTCAATCCACTCGATGACCTTTGGATCAGGGGCTGGTTTCCACCATTCAGACAAAACATTGTTGTCCAGCAGGTATTTCATTTCCTCGGCAGGAACTCCACCGGCCCGATGGCGCGCAACGCCGCCGCCGCCGCCTTGCGGTCAATGGGCTTGAGCCGTTGCAGTTTGTAACGCGGCTGGCCGTGTTCGGTCAGAATCACGTCCTGCCCGTTGTCCGCCGCCCGGACGACGCGCGAAGTGTCGCGCCGGAGTTCTGTGAGTGTCGCTTCCATGGGGACAAAATACACACTTTTAGCACCAGCGCAACTCCGTTCCGGCAATGGCTTCCTTCATTTCAGCGGGGATCGTGGATGGCCAGGGTGAGCTTGTCGCCGGTTTTGAGAGACACGCGGCAAGTTTAGAAAATAAAACGCGCGCGAAAAGTTTATTCGCCACGCGACAGTTTAAAAAACGTGTGATATGGACTGATGCTAATCCAGAAGCACAAACAATTGGGCATCCAATCTTCTCGTGTTGAATCCCAATATCCTTGCAAGACCATCGGTATCGCCGGCCCATCCGCAACGGAATTGAATCTTGCCTTTATTTCCAAAGTAAAATATCGGATTGCGCCATCTTTTTTGAGAAGATCGGCAAGTGCTGGCTGGTAGAGAACGCTCCCCTCCTCGCACGTTGCCGAGTTAATCGCAGGCCACTTGTTCGCATCTGAAATCGTCCGCAATTCGATTCCCAAATCTGATTTCGTAACCACCGACAAACGAATGTTTTCTTCGTCAATCTGTGTAATTTTATTTGTGCCATTAAAAAAATCCCACGCAGCGCGCAAAATTTCTTCGTCAGACTTTAGGCCTATGCCTTTCGTGGCTGATTTTTCTTTAACAAACGAAACAATATTTTCACTCACCGCGAATGGCGGAAGGAGTCGGAATTGTTTGTAGTCGTCAAATTTTCCAGACGAGTAACATGAATAAAAACGACTGATGCAGGCCAAAAGCTTCGCTCGCTCACTTTCTGACAGATTATCCAAATTTGTCTCGGCTTGCTTAAGAAGGATTTGATTAAATTCCTCCAAAGAAACCGGGCGTGTTTGAACTTGAGATAAAAAGTTGCCTGCTTGGGCAAGTTCATTTTGCGCGTGTTGCGAGAATTTTATATGGTTCGCCTTATGATTATTTATCGCGGCTCTACGGAATTTGTGGAATATGAAAAGTGAAACAAGCGCGAGCGTGACAAATATGCAAACGACAAGAAAGAAGCGTTTCATTTTATCACAAAAAACTGCCGTCAATTCTTTTTCAAACCGGCAATCGCCGCTTTCATTTCCGCAAGGTGAACGTCGGGATCGCCCGTGTCGGTGACGTGGACGATTTTTCCGTCGAGGCCGATGAGAAAGCTCACGCGCCTGGCCATGTTTTTTCCGGCCATCCGCACGCCGTAAATGTCCGCGATCTTGCCATCGGGATCGGCGAGCATGCCGATAATGTAGGAGACGAGGTGACGAGTCTCAAACTTTTTTAATTTGAAATGAGACTCCTTACGTCGTCTCCTACTTTTTCAGTGTTTTGAGATGTTCGGAAAATTTTGCAAATCCATCAACCTGCGATTCCAAACGTCCAATCAATTCGGCATCCTTTATTTTTCCCGAATCGTCGAGCAGGCTGTTGATTTGCGGCATGAAAACGCGCACGGGAAAAATATGCGCGTTGCGATAGCCGAAAATGGCCTGCAACTGCTCGACCGGTCGCAGTGCGCCCCACATTCCCGCCGCCAATCCGGTGAAGCAAACCGGCTTGTGCTCGAAGCTTTCGGGAAATTTGAGCATATCAATAAAATACTTCAGCACGCCCGGCACGCTGCCGTTGTATTCAGGTGTGACGACGTGAAGTCCATCTGATTTCAAAACGGCGTCGGCGAACGGCAGAAATGATTTCGGCTTTTCCGCGTAGGAAGTCAGCGAGAAAATTTCCGGCGGCAATTTCGCCAAGTCCAGAATGTGCACCGGCACTTTCAGTCCGGCATAAATTTCCTCGATTTGCGCCGCGACTTTGCGCGTGTTGCTGCCCGGACGGTTGGTGCCGACGATCAAAGTAATCATGCCGGACAATCTAAAGCGCGTTTGGACTTTGGCAAACTTGTTTGCGCGCAAAGTAGGGCAGGCATCTTGCCTGCCCGGCGAGCGCGTCAGCGCGAGCAGTTCGTCGGCTTTGCAGCCGGGGCAGGCTGGAAGCCTGCCCTACTTTACGCGCGGCCAGCGGCGGCAACCATTTTGCAGCCACAGCCACCAGACCATCCAGAACGCCTCGATGATGATGCCGCGCGTGATTTTGGAGGCGCCGGCGATGCGTTCGGTGAAAATGATCGGCACTTCGGCGATCGTGAACCCCTCGCGCCAGAGCCGGTGCGTCATTTCGATTTGAAAACTGTAGCCGTCGGATTTCACCGCATCGAGTTCAATGGCCTGAAGCGCGCGGCGGTGGAAACATTTGTAGCCGCCGGTCGGGTCGGTGACGGTCATGCCGGTGATCAGCCAGACGTAAATGCCGGCGCAGCGGCTCAAGAGCAGACGCTTGAGCGGCCAGTTGAGCACCCGCACGCCGCCGGAATAGCGCGAGCCGAGCACAAGGTCGGCGTTCTCGGCGGCCTTGAGAAAATTCGGGATTTCGTCCGGATCGTGCGAAAAGTCGGAGTCCATCTCGAAGATGAACTCGTAATTTTTTTCCAGCGCCCACTGGAAGCCGGCGAGGTAGGCGCGGCCCAGACCGCTTTTCTTCGTCTCATGCAGGACGTGGATTTGCGGATGTTTCGCCGCGAGTTCATCAGCGATTTTGCCGGTGCCGTCGGATGAATTACCGTCCACGACCAGCAAATCCACCGCGACCGGCAGCGACAAAAGTTTTTGCGCCACGCGCGGGAGATTTTCCCGTTCGTTGACAGTCGGCACGATGATGAGCGTCTGGTTCATGCGGCGGCGTAAATTGTTGGAGAAAACCGGCCGCAAAACAAGCGGACAGTTCAAGCGCGCCAAAAACTTTCATTGCCAGCCGAAATCGTCCGGCATAGTTTTCAGCGGATGTTTAATTCGCTGATCCACCGCATTGCCGACTGGAGTTTTCTGCTGACCAACCCGGTCTCGCTGGCGCTGACGGTGTTCCAGATCTGGATGCTGATCCACGCCATCCGCAACCGCGAATGGCTCTGGGCGCTTTTCATTTTCGTCGGCTGGGGGCTGGCCGCGCTCTGGTATTATTTTTCCGTCTATCAAGGCTCGTCGTCGGCCATGAGCGGATTTGAACTGCCCGGAGCGCAAAACCGCGCCCGCATCAGGCAGCTTCAGGCGAAAATCCACCATCTCGACAACGCCTACCATCATTTTCAATTGGGCGACGTTTATTTCCAGCGCGGAAAACTGGCCGAGGCGGAGAAATGTTATCGCGCCGCGCTCGAACGCGATCCGAACGACATTGACACCCGCGCGCATCTCGGCCAGTGCCTGCTCCGACTGAAACGTCCCGCCGAGGCGCGTCCGCTGCTCGACGCCGTCTGCCGCGAAAATCTAAAACACGACTTCGGCTACTCGCTCATGGCCTACGCGGAAACTTTGATGGCGCTGAACGAAACCGAAGCCGCGTTGAAAATGTGGCAGCACGTCGGGGAAAACCATTCCTACCCGCGCGCCAAGGTGCAACTGGCCGAACTTTATCTTGCCAGAAATCAAAACGACCTTGCCCGCGCCCAGCTCAACGACGTCATCACCGACGACCTGCACGCGCCCGGCTACCAGCGGCGCCGCGACCGCGTGTGGGTGCGGCGCGCGAAAAGTTTGCTGGCGCGCCTCTAGTCCGCTGCAAGATCTGTTCAAACTTTCATTGCTGCAAAAAAACGGCAACGAGCCGCTTGCCGCCAAAAATCCAGATGGCCGCCGCCAGCGCGATGTAAGGGCCGTAGGGCAGCCGCGACGACCACTCGCGTTTGCGCAGCAAAATCAGCAGGATGCCCACCGCCGAGCCGATGAGCGAACTGACCATCAGCGAGAAGAGCGCGCCCTGCCAGCCGAGAAACGCGCCGATGGCCGCCATGAATTTCACGTCGCCCAAACCCATCGCCTCGCGCGGCAGGATGATTTCGGCGCACTCGGCTTCCAAATGCGCCACGTCGTCGGGATTGATTTTCTCGTCGTCAATCTGCAACGCCGACGGCGATAGCCGCACGGTCACGTTTTTGTAGCCGCGATCCACCAGTTCGACGGTGCGGGCCTGCAAAACGATGGTGTCCGACTTGCGGTAAAAAATTTCCTCGTAGGAAATTTCCTTGTCCGGCAGGAACAAGGCCGTCTCCGAAAAAACAATTTTTGTCTCCGGCGGCAGATTGATTTTTTGCCGTCCAAACAACAGTTTCCCCAGACGCAAAACGGCATAAACAATTCCCGCGCCGGCAACGATGCCGACCAAACTCATCACCGCGCTCTCGCTCCACCGTTGAAAACCATGCAGCGACGGCAGGAAAATCGAGATCACAAATCCAACCGCCGCGCCGCCGAGCGTGATTTCGTCCGGAATGATGAAATGCTCGAAGTCAATGAACGTCGCCACGATGAGTCCGGCGAGAAAAATGGAATAAACGAGCGCGAGCCACGGCGATTGCGCCCCGAACGCCAGCCAGCAGGCCAGAAAGGTCAGGCCGGTGAGCAGTTCCACGATGAAGTAGCGCGGCGAAATCGCCGCGCCGCAATTTTTGCAGCGGCCATGCAGCGCGAGCCATGTCACCAGCGGAATGTTCAGGTAAAACGGAATCGCGTATTTGCATTTCGGGCAATGCGACGGCGGCGAGACGATGCTCAACTCCAGCGGCATCCGGTAAATGCAGACGTTCAAAAAGCTGCCGATGACACAGCCGAGCGTGAAAAAACACAGCGACCAGAAATGGAACGGCACGGCTTCCCAGTTATGCACGCTGAAAATGTTGTCAAAAAGCTCGCTCATGAATTTCTCGCGCCTCTGTCACGGGCATTTTCCTCCAGCGCGCGGCGCATCACGTCGAGCGGCGCAGTTTTACCAGTCCAGATTTCAAACGCCTTCGCGCCCTGGTGCAGCAACATGCCGAGGCCGTTCGCCGTCTGGCAGCCGGCAGTTTTCGCGGCGGCGAGCAATTTCGTTTCCGCCGGACGGTAAATCATGTCATAGACGGCGCGCGTTTGTTTCAATGAAAACTGTTTTTCATCCAGTGGCGAGGTGTCGTCCGTTTTCAAGCCGAGCGAAGTCGCGTTCAAAAGCAAATCCACCAACGTAGGACAGGCTTCCAGCCTGTCCATTTTCCGCTTAAGCGGGCGGTTGGGCAGGCAAGATGCCTGGCCTACGTTGGGTGGGTAACCAACTGAAACTTTCACGGACGGAAATTGTTTTTTGATTTCGCGCGCGATTTGTTCGGCCTTGGCCGGTGTGCGATTAACTAGAAAAAGCTCCGCGACATTTTCCGACGCGAGTTTTAGGGCCGCCGTGCGTCCCGCGCCGCCCGCGCCGAGCAGCAAAACTTTCGCGCCGCGAAGTTCCAGCTTCAAATCCTCTCGCAACGATTGCGTGATGGCGTCCGCGTCTGTGTTGAAGCCGGTCGCGCCTTTCTTGTTGAATAGAATTGTGTTCACCGCGCCCCATTTCATTGCTGATTCGTCAAGCAAATTGACCATTTCCAGCGCCAGCAGCTTGTGCGGCACGGTGAGGTTCAGCCCGGCGAAATTCATCGCCTGCGCCCCGGCGATGGCGGCGCGGAGGTTTTTCGGATCCACCTCGAACGCGAGGTAGCGCCAGTTCAGGCCGAGCGCGGCGAACGCGGCGTTGTGCATCGCGGGCGACGCGGAATGTGCGACGGGCGAACCATAGACGGCGCACAGGCGCGTCGCGGCGTTGATGGCGGCTTGAACCGGTTGTGACACGCGCCATTTATATTCGGCCACGGCGCGAGTTCAAAGCGCAAAGTCCGGGAAGCGGCAGTGCTGCCGCACCGCCGTGCGTCGCGGCAGCGACGCACCCACCATTTCAAATTAAGGCACTACCCGGGAAGCCCGCGAATTGACGGCGCGCGAATCGTTCACTAGGCTTCGCATGAAAAACATTCCATGAACGAAATCAAAAATCCGCTGGCGGGGCTGATCCAGGAAAATCAATTCATCGGCTGGACGTGCCGGATGGATTACGAGCAGGCCGTCGTCCTCACGAGCGACGATTTGAAGGCGAAGGCCAAAGGCGTGCCGCTGCACTGCTTTTTGCTGGCGACGAGTTTTGATCCGAAAAAATCCGGCGATGAAATGGCCGGCGAAATTATCCTGCTGCGTGTCACCGGTTCCGCGCCGCTGCCGCTGGATGGTGACTTGATGCGGACAAAAGTGGAGGCGCTTCAGAACCGCGCGTTGAAGGATTCCGCCGGCGAACTGGCCAAGGCGGAGTTTCAGTTTGGTGGATTGCAATGCCGCATTCTCGGCACGTTTTACAACGAAGCGGGCAAGCTGCGTCTCGGCAGCGACCTTGAAAATTATTCCAACGCCGTGGAACTGGAAGTGTAT
>Ga0075522_10000640_pt1 | contig 25601 bp, 22 predicted proteins | sample NGEPerA_FD_74796 | JGI IMG/M metagenome (GOLD analysis project Ga0075522, IMG submission 74796) | Arctic peat soil microbial communities from the Barrow Environmental Observatory site, Barrow, Alaska, USA - NGEE PermafrostL2-A | ecosystem: Environmental > Terrestrial > Soil > Wetlands > Peat ...
TGCGCCGGGCTTTTTGGCCACCATCGCCTGCGCTTCCGTCAACGCAGACTTGACACCAGCGTCGGGGTGCCAGAACCACACGACTTTGCCGTCCGCCTCAAGTGCCCTCGTCAGAAGCACCTTCGGCGTCCATCGCATCCCGCCCCGCGTTCGCGACGATCATGATACGCCCCTTTTGGTGGGACGGGCGAAGAGCGATATAGGATAATCCGAATATTCTGGAAAGCCGAATATTTTTGCAAGCTATACTTGACAAACAAGTCAGGCCAATGCACGGCGCGGTGGTGATTTGCCTGTCAGGCAGTCACATAAACCGTCGGGCAGCGGTGCCTGCCGTGTCGACATGTCCGTCGGGACCTCGCTTGCCGTGATCGTGCCGACGATCTCTTCCTTCATCGGCCATTACCGGAAGGGCGCCCCCGATGTCAGCGTGCTCAGGCGATGGACGCTGCCGATCACCCCGGGGTCATCCCCGCACGACGAAACCCGTCCAAATAGTGCTCGCGATCGGCGTCGTATCGGATCGGCATATGGCTGACGAGCCAGGCAAGCGAAATATTGGGCTGCGCCCGTTGCAGCTCGCGCAAGGCCGGCTTGGCCACATCGTCGCGGCCCGCCATGCCGGCAGCCGCGGTCAAAACCCGATGACCGCCAACGAAGTCGCCGCGTTGCCGGATGGCCTCGCTGGCGAGCCGCATCGCCTCGTCATAATTGCGCCCGACAAAACAGGCGTAGGCGGCGATGCCGGAAAAAACCGCCGAGAAGGGATCGCGAGGACTGAGGCGCATCGCGCGTTGGGCCGCCGCGCAGGCCTCTTGCCAGCGACCGCAATATGACAAAGCGAGGCCGTAATAACCCTGGGCAAGCGAGAAATTCGGATTGAGACTTAACGCCGATTCAAACGCGGCCAGCGAGTCATCGAAGCGCCGCTTGAACAACGACACGCTGCCAAGCGCGTGATGCGCCCAGGGGTCTTCGCTGTCGGCATGGATCGAGGCGAGTGCCGCGCGTTCGGCGATCGGCACGATGGCTGCCATGTCCGCCCAGCCCATATGCGCGCTGAAAGTGTAGCTGGTGGCGAGTACGCCGAGGGCCTGGCCGTAGTTTGGATCGATCGTGATCGCCTTCTCCAGCAGCGCCTGTGCGACGACGTTGTCCTGCCGCGTCACCCGCCAGTAATGCGATAGCGCCCGCATCACCAGATCCCAGGCATCCATGCTGTCTGGCGGCTTGCGTTGGGCGCGAAAATTTTCCGCGGCATAGAGTTGCGGTTCGATCGCGGCGACAATGGCTTCGGTAATTTCATCCTGGACCGCGAACACGTCCGCGATGTCGCGGTCGTATTTTTCCGCCCAGAGATGGCTGCCGGTTGCGACATCGTTGAGCTGCGCCGTGATGCGTACGCGGTCGCCGCTCTTGCGGACGCTGCCCTCGACAACGTAGCCGACGCCCAGTTCCTCGGCGACCTGTTTCAGGTGAACGGCCTTGCCCTTGTAGGTAAACGACGAGTTGCGCGCGATCACGAAGAACCAGCGCAACTTGGAAAGCGCCGTGATGATATCCTCGCTGATCCCGTCGGAAAAATACTCCTGCTCGGGATCGCCGCTCATGTTGGTGAAGGGAAGTACGGCGATGGCGGGCCGATCTGGCAGCGGCATCGCCGGACGCGGCGGCTCGTGGATTTCGTCCGCAGGCTCCGCCGCATGAACGAGGTCGGCACCGTTCGGCCTGGTATCGACGACACCGACAAAACGGACGCCCTTGCGCGCAATCGTGCGTATCAGCTTCTGGTCTTCGCCGCTGTCGCCGACCGCCTTGCGCGCAGCGTTGATACGGCTGGTCAGCGCCGACTCCGAGACAATGCGTCCGCCCCAGACCGAAGCAAACAGATCATCCTTGCTGACGACACGATCGCGGTTCTGCAGGAGATAAATCAGCAGGTCAAACACCTGCGGTTCGACACCGATTCGCAGGGAACCCCGATGCAACTCGCGCCGTTCCGTATCAAGTCTATGTTCGCCAAAGATAAATTGCAACGGCAGCGCTCCCAAACCCAAACGCGTCTCAGGAAATAATCAAGCTCATCTCAAGCAAAAATCGAGCTCCGGGCAAAGTCATTTGATGCCGCCCTGCACCTTCGTGACTTCCGATTCAGTCCGATCCGAACAGAGATCATGACCTAAATCCGGGTCACAGGCGAGTGGGCGCGATTGATCCAGAAAGGACATCGGCCAACATCTCATGTGCAGCGGCGAAGCGCTTCTAGCCCTATCCAAGCGCCGGGTTCGACCGCTATGATGTCTCTCCTCAGTTTGGGGCAGATACTGGCTGGCGTTGATCGTGGAGACGCACGCCGGCGCACCGCGGAATGAATAGAGTGAAACATGATCATCGACCACGTCAGGCTGCTTGCTCTTGCAAACCGCATCGTCACGGTTGGCGGCAGCTCGCCTACTGAGGCGGCTATTGTTGCCGACCATCTGGTCGAGGCAAACCTGCGCGGCCATAGCCATGGCGTGGGGATGCTGGTCGCCTATGTACGCGACCTCGAGGCCGGTACGCTAAAGGTCAATCAGACGCCTGAGATCGTGTCGAACACCGGCACCATTTCGGTATGGGATGCCCGAGCGGGCTACGGCCAGGTCATCGCCCGCCAGGCTGTCGAATGGGCGATCGAGGCGGCGCAAAAACATGGTGTTGCGGTAAACGGGCTGCGCAATGCGCACCATATTGGTCGCGTCGGCACCTACGGCGAGATAGCCGCGCGGGCGGGAATGGTGGCTCTGCACTTCGTCAACGTCGCTTCGGGACCGCCGCCGGTAGCGCCGTTCCGAGGCCGGGAGGGAAGGTTTCTGACCAATCCAGTCTGCATCGCCATCCCGGGTACGATCAACAACGAGCCGATCCTGCTCGATTTCGCAACCAGCCGTGTGGCCATGGGAAAGGTGAGGGTTGCGCACAATGCCGGGAAGCCGATGCTTGACGGCGCGTTGCTCGATCACACGGGCCAGCCCACGACCGACCCATCCGTTATGTACAGCGAGCAACGCGGAGTGGTGCTGCCTTTCGGCGAGCACAAGGGTTCCGGATTGGCGCTCGTGTGTGAATTATTGGCTGGGGCCATTGTCGGTTCAACAAGCGTAACCACGCCAACGCCGCCCGAACGTGGCATCCTCAACGGTATGTTGAGCATCGTCATCGACCCCACCCGCCTTTCCATGCGCGACAGCATGATGACCGAAATGGACGCCATGATTTCCTGGGTAAAATCGGCCAAGCCTGCCGACCAGGATCTCCCTGTCCTGGTCGCCGGCGAACCCGAGCGAATCGCCCGCGCCGAGCGCATCGACCATGGCATCGAAATAGATGGCACGACCTGGGCAGCGTTGTCAGCCATCGCAGAACGCTATCAAATTCGTCTGGATGGCTGAGAGCCGGGACAGCCTGGCTCACTGTGCTGCGGCGTAGTCCTTGCAGATGACGCGCGGGGGGCCGCCCATCCCATCAGCGGACTTTGCAAGGCTTCGCGGGGTTATCCATTGGTGAGTAGCCCGCACAAACCGGGACACTCCACTTCCGCGCTATCCGGTGAGGGTTGTTCCGTCACGGGACGAATGCCTTCCTTGGGGACCTGAACACGCCTACAACTGCTCCCTTGATCCTGAGGTCATTGCCGGCAAGCCCGAACCGCCAACACCCGGCACAAGCCCGGGAGGAATGCGATGAACCAGATTCGCTTCTGCAAATCGTTCGACGGTGTACGCATCGCATATGCCAGCGCTGGCCATGGGACGGCGATGGTCGAAGTCGCGACTTGGCTCAATCATCTCGAACACGATTGGAAGAGTCCGGTGTGGGGTCCCCGCTTGACCGAGCTGTCGGGACATTTCGCGCTGACGCGGTATGACGGCCGTGGATGCGGCCTTTCCGACCGCAAGATCGAAGACTTCTCGTTCGACGCCTGCCTGCGCGATCTCGAAGCGGTGGTGGACGCAGCCCAACTCGACCGCTTCGTTCTTCTTGGCAGTTGTCAGGGAAGCGGTCTCGCAATCGTCTATGCGGCGCGCCACCCCGAACGTGTGAGCCATCTGATCCTTTACGGAGCCTTTGCGCGCGGACGGCTGAAACGCAATCCGTCGCCGCAGGACATCGACGAAACCAACACCATGCTCAAGCTTGTCGAACTGGGATGGGGCCGCGATAACCCGGCGTTTCGCCAGGTGTATACGACGATTTTCATCCCCGACAGCAGGCCGGAGCAATTCCGCTGGTTCACCGAACTGCAGCGCATGTCGACGTCGCCCGAAAACGCCGTCGGCCTGATCCGCGGATTCGACGCGATGGATGTCTCTGATCTATTGGCTGACATTCGCAGCCCGACGCTGGTGATGCATGCGCATGGCGACGGCCGGGTGCCGTTTGCCGAGGGCCATCTGGTCGCGAGTGGCATCGCCGGTGCGGAATTCGTTCCGCTGGAAAGCCGCAACCACATCCTGCTGGAGCATCAGCCGGCATGGCGGCGGTTCTTTACCGAGATCGCGCGCTTTGTGCGCGCCCATGGCGCGCAGGGGGATCGCGCCGACACGGAATTTCTGGAGCTGACCGGGCGCGAACGCGAAGTGCTGGATCTGATCGCGCGCGGGCTCGGCAACGAGCAGATTGCGACGGATCTCGCTGTCACCCACAAGACCGTGCGTAACCACATCAACAGCATTTTCGCCAAGCTGGGGACGCCCAACCGCGCCCAGGCGATCGTCCGCGCCCGCGAAGCCGGACTGGGACAGATGCCGTCCGAGTCCACAAACCAGCGTGCGACCCCATAAGCTTCGAGTGGCCGGCGGACGTCCGCTTTGGTGCGCAACACGGACTCAAATCGGACATTGCGCCACATCCTGACAACGGCTTGCCATCCGCGTGCGTGTCTTATTGCCAACCGGCGCGGCGCAGAGCCTGGGTGACGAGGTTGCCATCATCGGGATTCGCATAAGGAAACCACGCGGCGAATTCGTCCGAGGCAAGTCCGGGATAATCGCGCTTGAGCTCCGCGGTTGCCTTCTCGGCCTCCGGCATCCGGTCGCAGGCGGAAAGACACGCCGCGAGAACCTGGCGGCCGAGCCAGAATTTCGGCTGAAGCCGCACGGCCCAGTGCGCGGTCTGCAGTGCTTCTTCGGGGTTGCCGAGGTGCATATCGGCGAGCGCCTTGGACGGCAGGCACAGGCCCATGCCCGCGTCCCCCACCCGCAGGCGCATGGCAGTGCGGATGAAGACCTTGGCAACATTGAACTCGCCGGTCATGACGGCGTGATAGCTGCGTGCCGTCGATGCGAGCGCAAAACTTGGATTGAGCGTCACCGCCCGCTCGAGGAAATCGTTGGCCTCGTCGTGGCGCGCCTGCCAATCAAGCGCCTGCCCCAGGATGTTGCATGCCTTGGCCTCGGATGGATCGATCTCCAACGCGCGCCGCGCGCATGCTTCGGCATCGCGGAGCGCGTCGATCCACCCCGCGCCGCGTTGCACCTGCGCGGACAGATAGGTCGTCACCGCCATCATCGCGTGGGCGTGGGCATAGGTGGCGTCCTCCTTGATCGCGTTGCCGAAGGAAGTCAGCGCCTCGGCCCATTGCCCGGCGTAGAATTGGCTGTAACCGAGTACGAGGTGCTGATAGGCGGCCTCGGATCCTGTGGCAGCCAGCGCCGGCCGACGCAACGCCTTCCGCTCACTCTCGGCGACGGCCGGATCGAGCGCGGCCACGATCAGGGGACACACTTCCGACACCCACGATAGCGGGTTTGCGCTGGGAGCGTCGTAGCGCTTGGCCCAGCGAATGTAACCGGTCTCGGCCTCGGCAAGTTCGATCACCAACGACGAACCGTCGGCCCGGTCGGTGATGGTGCCGTAGATCAAATAGTCGGCGCCGGTCCGTTGCGCGAAATCCCTCGGAACGAATAATGCATCACCTTTCACGCTGTTGGCTGCGGCGCGCGACAACACGCTGAACCAGCGGCAACCGGACAGCGTCAGCGTAATGTCGTCCGATAGTGCCGTGGCCAAAGCAGCGCCGGCGTCAAGCGCACCCTCATACCGAAAGGGCAGCACTGCTATGACGGGCGCATCCGACTGGGTTCTGGTCCATGGATCCCGGTGCACATATGCCGGACGTTTGAGGAGGTGCGATGCCGCGGCCGGTGGACGCGGGGCCGATTTCAACGCGACATAGACCTGATGGAGTTCCGGTGGCGGCTCCTCGTCAAATTCGAGCTTCAGGCGCGTGTTGTAACGTTCATAATACAGCAGCGCCTCCGGGATGCGGCCGCTGGCGGCTTCAATCTGCATCAAGCGGGATACCGCCTGGCAGCTCATTGGCGAACGCTCGATCAGACGCGAGAGTGCCTGGATCGCACGCTCACCGGTGCCGGAATCGAGCGGCTCCGCCGTGGCGCGCAGCACGCAGCTTTCGACCTTGGCTTCAAGGTGAGAGGACTGGATCGAAAGCCATTGCGCGAACGGCTCCGATCCTGGCGACGCGCCATCGAGCAGCGGCCCGCGGTAAAGCTCGAGCATCAACTCCGCGTGCGGGAGGTCGCCCACCTTCGTGAGGCTTTCCAGGCGCCAGACATCGCAATCGACGATGGCCGGCCCCAGCGTCACACCGGTGCGGGACGTCTCGACGAGACCCGGGCCGACGATCGGAATGGCGCGCAACTCGAACAGCACCTGCCGCAGGCTCGCCTGGGCCTGCTCCTTGAAGCGATCCGGCCACAGCAGATCGAGCAACACTTCCCGCGCCTCGCTGTGCGACGCCTTCAATGCGAGATAGGCCAGCATGGCCTGTGCCCGGCGCAGGGAAACCTGGCCGACCGAAATGCCGTCTTTGATGAAGGCGAAGCCGCCGAGCAATTGCAGCTGCAATCCTGATTCCGCGCCGATCACAGCGTGTCCTCCCAACGCAACTCATCGAAGTTGGTGGTCCGGGCCAAAAAATGATTGTCACGTTAGCAGAAATAACGCCAACGCCATCCACCTTGCCCGCAGAAATGACGGAAGCATAACGCGCTCAGGATAGCTTGCGGATGTCCGGCAATCGTCCCCGCCGGCCGGCAGAAGAGACCAAGGGAGCTTTGTCATGTTGCAGAAATACATAATCGAACGCGATATTCCAAAAGTCGGCACATTCGAGCGCGACCAGCTCAGGGATGCGGCAAAGACCTCGAATGCGGCGCTGGCCAAGCTCAGCCCCGATGTGCAGTGGGTCGAGTCCTATGTCGCGGAAGACAAGACCTTCTGCGTCTATCTGGCGAAAGACGTCGGAGCCATTCAACGGCACGCGGAAATCAGCGGGTTCCCCGCCACGAAGATCACTGAGATCAAGCGAATAATCGATCCGACCACAGCGGCTGCCTGATGCCCATTTTCAATGCGCATCAGCGCCTTGAACCTCCAGGCGGGTCGTTCTGCTATGGATGGCCCGCCACCCCCGGATGATTCCACGCCCTGGGTCCTCTGGCCTACCATTTCGTCCTTTTTTCACCGATTGCACGGTCGCCCTGGGTCAGGCGTCTCATGACGCGGATTTGCGCCATGTCTAAATGGACGGCAACTGCAGATCGGCGTTCGCCGCCCTGCGTCCTAACCGCCAAACGAGGTAATCATGACCCAAGTTACCACGCCAACCGCCACCGGTTCAGCACGCCTGCAAGGAGAATTGTGGGGCGTTCGGGCACGAGACTACGCCGAGATACAGGAGCCGATGTTCCTGCCGCTATACCAGGATCTGCTGCGCCGACCGGAATTGGCGAAAGCGGGTGCACTGCTCGACATCGGGTGCGGCCCGGGCCTCGCCGTTCAAACCATGGCCAAAAAGATCGGAAAGACCGCCGGGGTCGATGCCTCCGCCCCCTTCATCGAGATCGCGCGCGCACGCGTGCCGAACGGAGATTTCCGCGTCGCCGAGATGGAGGCATTGCCGCATACGGACGGCGCCTTCGATGTCGTGACCGGTTTCAATGCGTTCCAGTATGCCGCTTCGCCAGTGAAGGCGTTGCAGGAGGCGCGTCGCGTCGCCAAGCCCAATGGACTGATCGTGATGGCGGTCTGGGGATTGCCCGAAACCTGCGACGCTGCCGGACATCTCAAGGCGCTCGGCCCGCTGATGCCGCCGCCGCCTCCCGGCGCGCCAGGGCCATTTGCGCTGTCGGATGAAGGAAAACTCAGGGCGCTTGCAACCGATGCCGGACTAACTCCGCTCGCCGTCGTGGACGTGCAATGCCCCTGGATCTATCCCGATCTCGAAACGGCCCTCAAAGGCCTGCTGTCGGCAGGACCGGTCGAACGCGCAATCCGCGCGTCCAGCTTCGAGCGGGTTCGTGACGCCGTAACCGGCGCTATCGCGCCTTACCGCACAGCTTCGGGCGGATATCATCTGGACAACTCGTTCCGCTATGTCCTCGCAAGCGTGTGAGGGGGCAGCAATGCCATGCGATCCGTGCGCCTTTGCAGCTTTCCTGATGGCTGTTTGTGTCGATGCTCCGGCGCTCGCTGGACGAGCCATTCGCCGGTTCAATCCTTAATCTCCTGCTCAGATCCAATAACAGTTAGCCCTGGAGGCCGAAGATGACATCTGGCGTCAAATTGCTTCCGCAAAACTTTGCGGTGGATCGGGCCGAGTTGGAAGGCCTCAAGACGATCGCCATATTTTGCGGGATCGGCCTGGTCGCTTCGCTGTTTTGGGCGATCTACGATCTCAATCCAGGCGTCGGATTTAACTGATGACCCCAGCGCGGGCGATTGAGTGCGAGCCACCTCGGCCGTCTTATGAGAAGACCGGCGCTCGCCGCCAGGCCGATCTGGTCAAGCTCGTGGCCGGGTTCTCCAATTCCTTCCTGCCATGAGTTTGGGCGCCGGTCAGTTAGGCCGTTGGCGCAAGGCCTCGCCATGCGCATCGTTGCGTCACTCCGGGAGCCCTGCCAGTCGCAGTCCCTCCAGCACTCTTTGCATCTTGCTATCGAACGCGGCGGTTCCGGTAGATGGCTCGAAGGTTTTCAAAGTCGCATTCGGCCACAGCTTGAGATGGTGAACCAGTGCCTCGCGGGCCTCCTGCTCGCGGCCAACCAAAGCATAGGCCGAGGCCAGTAGAGCCACCGGATTTCCCGCATTCGGCGCATCAAGCGCCGCGCGCGCCAACCACTCGATCGCTTTCTGATCCTCTCCCCCCATCAGATAGGCCAAACCCATTCCCTGCTGCCAGGTCCAGCGCAACCGCGAATGCGGCGCCAGTCGGTCGGCTTCGAAGAATTCGGCAAGAGCCTCGTCGGGCCGCCCCAACATCAGCTTGTCATATCCGATCTCCTTGTGGGGAAACGCATACTTGGGAAAGCGCTGGGCCAGTTCGCTGCATGTCTTGATGGCAGGTTCGAATTGTCGCTTCGCACGCAAGGTTTGACACCGGGCGCCGAGCACTCTCATGCTTCCCGGTGCAATAAGGAGGGCATCCTGCAGAGCGAGATCGGCCGCATGAAGGTCGCCGAACTCATCACCCGACCAATGGTTCAGCACACCGGTCGCAATTGCAGAAGTCAACATCGCCAGGGCTTCTGCATTATTCGCGTCGAGGTCGACCGCCCATTGCCGGAGCGCGCGGGCCGCCTCATAGTCCTCCCGGGAGGTTAGATTGATCTTTTCGGCGATGCGGGCCAGCCGTGCCGCTGTCTCGATATTCGTTCTGGCCGGTCCGGATTGGGCAGATCGCGCGAAATAACTCCACGTTAGAAGCCCGAGACACAAGACGCTGATTGCCGCAATGCTTCCCGCGGTCGCTCGTGGAACAAAAAAATGTCGCGACTTGCGCGGTGCGGCCATTGCCGGGGATCGGACCTCCGGATGGCCGTCGGTCGTCTCCGCGCCCGGCATTTGCGAAGCAGGCAGGCCTTCAGTGACCTCGCGCACGTCGATCGTTTCCACGGCGCGGCGTTCAAGGGAACTCGCGGAAGCCGCCTCGGACGGCTTCCGCTCCTCCCGCACTTCGCCGACAAAACGGACACCCTTGCGAGGCAGGGTTCTGATCAGACGCTGTTCCGTCCCGCTGTCACCGATGGCGTTGCGCACGGCGTTGATGCGCGTGCTCAGCGTCGATTCGGACACGATGCGGCCGCCCCAGATCGACTCGATCAACTGGTCCCGGCTAACGACGTGCTCGCGGTGACGGATCAGGTGTACCAAGAGGTCGAAGACCTGGGGCTCCATGGCAACCGCGGTTGCACCCGAGCGCAACTCGCGGCGGTCCAGATCGAGAGCGTATTTCTCAAAAATATAGAGCAAATTCAGATACTCCAGCGCCCTAACAGTCATCTATCACGTCTTTGGCGCGCTTCGAAGAACGAAAATAATGAGTTTCATAAGCAAAAAATGACGTGTCCTGAAGGCACCGCGCAAGGGTTTGGGGCACGCTCGCCTGCGCTGATTGATCTGCAAGCTTAGCAGAGTCAGGTCGCCGCGCCGAGATAAAGCGGTCATTTTGTATTCAATATGGAGCAGGGGCCACGATTACAGCAATCGCTCACGCATTGTCACGCGCTTTGCGATCAGCCGGTGAATTCCACATTCTCAGGATCGGCGATGCTGGTGGATAGTTCGGCCGCAAGCGCGGTTCCAGGCTTGACGGCGATGGAACAGACCAACCAGCTATCGGCCCCGATCCTTCCTGCCATGAGCCGGACATCCTCCCCGCACCGTGATCCGGTCTCCCCCGGTAAGAGGAAGCCGCCCCGCCGATTTAAGGCGAGCATTGATGCAAACGACGAGCCGGACCAACGCGCCGGGGTGGTCCATCCAATCGTGAACCAGCGGTTCGGCCGCCTCGTCAAGGCGAGGCCTTGCCGCGGCGGCTCGCGCCGCGGCATTCGTGAGACTGCACGATACCTGCGCAGGCGCGGCGTGATACCCGACGTCATTTGGCGTCGGCCTACCCCTCATCTGAAGGAGGCCAAATTGTCGTTGCGATACATTTCCTTGATCGTTTTTCTGATCGCCGCCTGCACGGGCTCTCCGGCGCGAGCGACCATCTGGTTCGTCTCCGGCACCGGTTCCGACAGCAATGTCGTCTGTTCCTATCAGACCCCGTGTCAGACCCTGGGTAATGCTGTTTCGAAGGCCAACGTGAATGATACCGTCGCATGCATAGGCACGGTTGATCATTTCACTCTGACAATCACCAAATCCATCGATATCGACTGTTCCGGAGCGCGAGCTTTCGCCCAAGGCGGGTTTCAGGGCACGTTCGATGCCAGCAGGGCGGCGATCACCATCAACATCCCCGCCAGCGTGGACGATCCGTTCCAGACCGTGCGGCTGCGCGGCATCTCGATCTCCGGCAATAGCACCAGAGATTTGGCCAAGGGCATCAATATCGTCGCCGCGTCAGCCGTATTCATCGACGACGTGAGCATCACGGACGTCAGACAGCAGGGCATCCTTGATGGACGCACCGGCGGCCAGACCCACCTGTACGTGGCTAATTCGATCATCCGCAACTGCGGCGGGCCCGGTATCGTCGCGGCGGCGGCGACGCCGGGGATCACGGTGCTCGACAACGTACATTCGGAGCACAACAGCTTCGGCCTGGCGGTTGCAATCGGCAATAACGTTACTGTCAGCCGATCCGTTCTGTCAGGCAATTCCGTCGCCGGTGTCATCGGCGATGGCGGCTCGCAGATCGTCGTCGACGATTCGACCATCAGTCACAACGGCAGCGGCGTGATAAGCGGTTCGTCCGTCAGGCTATCCAACAACAATATCGCGTTCAACGGCACCGCGATTTCCGGCTCGGCCGGCACCTTCGGCAACAACCGGTTTTCCGGGAACGCCTCCACCGGCACCGCTCCGGTGCCGCTCGGCGGCGCCTCGAGCGACTTCGCCCAGCAATAGAACCGGCCGCTTCAGGGGCGCGATTGAGGTCACCGGTCGCGCCGGCCAAAGGCAACGACAGCGCCTCGAAATCCGAAAAACCCGCCTCAAGAAATAATCAAGCTCATCTCAAGCAAAAGACGATCTCCCGGCAAAGTCATTTGATCTCACGCCTTGTAGATTCGTGAGTTCCGATGCAGTCCAATCAGGAGAGAGAGATCATGACCCAAATCCAGGCCACCAGCGGGGAAGTGAAGGGCAGTCCAGTCGGCCGATTGCTGGCTTTCGTCTACGGATTGGCATCCTACGCCATATTCTTTGCGGCATTCCTCTACGCCATCGGGTTCGTATCGGGCCTGATGGTGCCCAAGACCATCGACACCGGCACGGTCACATCGATGCCGGAAGCGCTCATCATCGATCTGCTCCTGATGTCGGTTTTCGCCGTTCAACACAGCGTCATGGCGCGCCCGCAGTTCAAGCAATGGTGGACCCAATTCGTGCCGAAGCCGGTCGAGCGCAGCACCTACGTGTTGTTCGCGAGCCTCGCGCTTGTCCTGTTGTTCTGGCAGTGGCGTCCGATCCCCGCCATCGTGTGGGAAATCAGCGATCCGCGGATCGCGATGGCTATGCTGGGCCTGTCGTTGATCGGCTGGCTGATCGTATTGACGAGCACGTTCCTGATCAACCACTTCGAATTGTTCGGACTAAATCAGGTCACCAACCATCTGACCGGCCATCCGATGCCGGCACCGCGCTTCCGCACGCCGCTTTTCTACAACTTCGTGCGGCACCCGATCTATCTCGGCTTCATGATCGCGTTTTGGGCCGCCGCCACCATGACGATCGGGCATCTCCTGTTCGCGGCGGTGACCACGGCCTACATCTTCGTAGGCATCCTGCTGGAAGAACGCGATATGATCGATCTCTTTGGCGACGACTATCGCCGCTATAGAGACCGTGTTTCGATGGTGCTGCCCTGGCGCAAGTCTCCTCGATAGATGGATGCCGGGGGTAAGGAACATTCGCCATGATCGACGAAGCGCAGGGCCGCATCGATTACAATGAATGCGGATCCGGCCCTGCCGTGGTGTTGCTGCCGGGATCCTGCAGCACCGGCGCGGCGTGGCGGCCCGTCATCGCCGCGTGGGGCAGCCAGTTCAGAAGCGTCACCACTAGCCTGCTTGGTTATGGCGGAACCGGCGAACGACGCATCGCAGGCGAGCCCTCGATTGCACGCAACGCGGAAGCCATGGAGTCGGTTATTCGCAAGACGGGCGGCCGCGTTCATCTCGTCGGCCATTCCTTCGGTGGTCTCGTGGCGCTGACTGTAGCGCTCCGCAACCGGGTATCTCTCGCAAGCCTCGTCATCATCGAAGCGCCGGCTGTCGACATTTTACGGGAGAGAAAAGAAGATAAACACTATGGGGTGTTCCGTCGGATGACCGACAATTATTTTTCCGACTTCGCGGGCGGCAACGCCGAAGCGATCGCCGCGATGATCGATTTTTACGGGGGAGCCGGCACCTTTGCCTCATGGCCGCCCCGGCTACGGGCCTATGCCGCGGAGACCACGCCGGTCAACATTCTCGATTGGGCCGACGCATACGGCTTCCCGCTATCAGCGGCGTCGCTCGCCACCCTCAAGATCCCCCTCCTCGTCGTTCGGGGTGGGGCAAGTCCTGAAGCCGTGCAGCGCGCCAACGCGCTGTTGTGTGAACACGCGGGCAATGCCACTCTGGCCACCATCGATGGAGCGGCACATTTTGCGATCGCAACCCATGCCGTCGAGGTCGCCAGCCGCATCGCCGCGCATGTTCATCGTGCGGAGGCTGAACTGAAATTCCCCGTATGAGGGAGAACCAGCATTTCATGCTGGACGGCGGCCATCAGACCATTGGCCGATAGTGCTGCAAGTGACGATCTATTGTAGGGATTTTGATGTCCGATTTCACGCTTTGGCTGCGGGATTTAGGGCTCGAGAAATACAGCGCGGTCCTTGCCAGTCACGATATCGACCTGGCGGTGGCCCCGGACCTGACCGAGCAGGATCTTGAGAAATTGGGGCTGTCCCTCGGCCACCGCCGCAAATTCCTGGCGGCTGCGGGGAAGCTTCGTCAGGTCGCGACTTCCTCCCCGGCTGCATCGACGCAAGACCAGCCCTCCCCTCAACCCGCGCTCCTGGCCGAGCGCCGCCAGGTCACCGTCGCATTCATCGATCTGGTGGGCTCGACTGCACTCGGAAGCGAGTTGGATCCCGAAGACCTCATCCGCCTGCTGCGCCAGTATCGGGAAGCCTGCGTTGCCGCGGTCGGCAAATATGACGGCTATATCGCGCAATATCTGGGCGATGGAATACTGGTGTATTTCGGCTTCCCCCTCGCGCTGGAGCATGCGGCCGAACTGGCCGTCCGGGCCGGTCTTGAAACCGTCGAAAGAGTCGGACGGCTGAAGCGGCCGGATGGACTGCCGTTGCAGTGCCGCGTCGGAATCGCGACCGGGCTCGTCGTGACGGGCGGAGCATCCGGTGTTGGCGCCGCGGGAGAGGAGACCGTCGTTGGCGACACGCCTAACTTGGCGGCGCGCCTTCAGTCCGCCGCTGAACCCGATTGTGTGCTGGTCAGCCCCTCGACGCATCAACTGACCGAGGATTTCTTCGACTATTCGTTTCTCGGCGAGCAGACGATCAAGGGTTTCAGTGAGCCGGTCCTGGTCTGGAAGGCGCTTGGCGAGAGCGCAACCGAGAGCCGCTTTGCCGCCGCGCACGCCGCCGCCGCCGGTCCCATGATCGGACGCGAGCGCGAACTGGCATTCTTGTACGACTCCTGGCAGCGCGCGACGAAGGGCGACGGGCATGTCGTGCTGCTGGCAGGTGAAGCCGGGATGGGCAAGTCGCGATTGCTGGAGGCGCTTGCCGAACGGGTGCGGGAGGAACCCCATCGCTTGCTGCGCTGCCAATGCTCGCCCTATCACCGCAACAGCGTGTTGTTTCCGATCAAGACATTGCTGCGTCACCGGATCGACATCGGTCGTGACGTGTCGATCCAGGAAAACATGGACCGTATCGGGCGAGCGCTCGAACGGGTTGGCCGGCGCTCGCGTTCGTCGAATTTGCTGTTGGCGGAACTGCTCGAGATTCCCGTTGAAGATACCCTGTCTCCCCTCGAGATGACTCCCAATCAGCGCAAGAACGAAACGCTCGCCATCGTCGAAGACTTGCTGATGACGGCGTTGGACGGGCCGGTGCTGTTGTTGCTCGAAGACGCGCACTGGAGTGATCAGACCACGCAGACGCTGGTCGACCGCTTGCTGAAGCGGATCGGGCGGGAACACGCGCTCGTCCTGATTACCCATCGCCCGGAACTCAAGGTCAACTGGTCCGAGCACGCCCAGGGCACACAGATCAACTGCAAGCCGATCGGGCAGGATCACTGCGCCGCCTTGATCCGGCAAGTCGCCAGTCGGACGCAAATGGATGATTCCCTGGTCCGGGAAATCGTCACGCGAAGTGACGGCGTTCCGCTGTTCGCCCAGGAATTGACCAGGGCCGTGATGGATATGCGGTCGGCGGGTCCGAGCGCCGTTCCCCTTACCTTGCAGGATTCACTCATGGCGCGGCTTGACCGGTTGGGTCGCGCCAAGGATATCGCGCAAATCGCTTCGGTTTTCGGGCGCCAATTCTCTCTTGCGCTGCTGGAGGCCGTTGCCGGTGCTAGTCCCGGCGACCTGCGGGCTGCCCTGGCCAGCCTGCGTGCATCGGGGCTGATCTTTGAGGCGGGTAACGATGACGGGTTGAGCTACAGCTTCAACCATTCGCTGGTGCAGGAAGCGGCGTACGAAAGCCTTTCGCGCAGCCGCCGGCAACTGCTGCACGACGAAATTGCGCGTCGTCTTGAATCCCCATCCACGGCAACGGGCGAAAACGAACCGACGCTGATCGCGTACCATTACAGCCGCGCCGGAAACGGGGAGAAGTCGTTCGAATTCTGGTTGCTTGCCGCGGATCGCTCCGGTCAGCGCCTGGCGTTCGCCGAATCCGTCGCCAATCTCAGTTCCGCGCTCGCGGAAGCGGAGCGCGTCACCGATCTGGCGCGGCGCACGCATCTCAAGCTTGAAGCACAATTGAGGCTGGGGACGACGCTCGCCCTCCACAAGGGTCCGCAATCCAGCGAGGCCGAACTGGCGCTGGAGGAAGCGCGAACGCTCGCCACGACGGCGGGCGCCGGACCGCAATTATTCCAGGCCACCTGGGGATTGTATCTGAACGCGGCGCGGAACCAGCGGCTCGACAAGGCCGAGTTGATAGGCGACGAGCTGATGACCATCAGCCGCGAGCTCGGCGACGAGGATCTGAAATTCGAAGCCCTGCATCATCGCTGGGGTTTTGTCTATTTCAAGGGCCAGACCGAGGAAATGCTCCGACTCACGGCTGACGGCATCGAACAGTACGATCGCGATCGCCATCACAAGTTTTCCTACCCCTATGCCGCGCATGATCCAGGAGCCTGCGCCTATTGCGTGCGGGCGTTGGGACTGGGTCTTTCGGGTCGCGCGCGGAGCGTCAGGCCCGCGCTGGACGATGGGCTGGCGCTTGCCGATTCCCTGCAACATCCGTTGACGCTGGCATTTTTCAACTGCCTCGCCTGCTTCGCGCTTCATATAGTCGGGGATGCGGACGGCTCCCGGGAATTCGCCGAACGGTTGGTACAGGTCTCGGCCAGGTACGATTTTCCGGCGACCAAAGCCGTCGGATCGTTCATGCTCGGCTCGGCGCGCGCGCTTGAGGGGAATATGGCGCCCGCGCTCGAACAGATGGAGCCAACCTATGAGGCGACTTTCAGTTATGGATTCATGGGGATGCTTCCCGGCGTCATCATGGGTGAGGCGCTCGCCCGCGCCAATCGCAACCGGGAAGCGCTGGCTCTGGTGACGCGGCTGCTCGAGGGATCGAGGACGCCGGAAGAAGGCGTTTTCGTTCCCGAGCTATGGCGGCTGCGTGGAGAGCTCGTGCTGAGACAATCGGCCGACGACGCGCCGCAAGCGGAGCGCCATTTCGGAACCGCGGCAGACCTTGCGGCCAAGCAAGGAGCATTGATTTATCGATTGAGAGCCGGAACATCACTTGCCCGGTTGCTTGCGGAGCAAGGTCGGCGAGACGAAGCCAGCACCGTGCTCGACCGCGCCAACGCGAACCCGCTGGACGAATGGCAAGGGCCCGAGATCGGGATCGCCGCCCAACTACGGTCGGAACTCGGCTAACAATGGCGAGAGCGGACAGGTTCAGGCCTGCGAGCGACCACAGGCAAACGATTGCAAGGTCGGTCGGGATGCGGATATCCCGACCGCCATGTCCGCGAAGTGAAATATTTGCTTTCCGCCTTGGGCATATCTGGCCCGACCCGGGGTGTTGTAATAGGTTGACGAAACGTCTCCCATAAATCCTGGGGCTAGCAATGAAGCGGCGTGACTTCATAACGGGGCTGGGAATGGCGGCAGCCCTGCCCGCGATTTCGCGCGCCCAGGAGGCTGCGCCGACGATCGGCTTCCTCAGCACGCGCTCACCGGACGAAGCCGCCGTTCATACCGATGCCTTTCGTCGCGGACTTGAAGGGATGGGCTATGTCGAGGGTCGCAGCGTCGCCATCGAATTTCGCTGGGCCAAGGGCGATTACAGCCGGTTACCGGCGTTCGCGGCCGATTTGCTCAGCCGGCCGCTTGCGCTGATCGTCACGGCCGGCGACCCGGCTGCGCGGGCGGTCAAGACGGCGGGCTTGTCGATTCCGGACGTCTTCATCGTCGGTCAGGACCCGGTGCGCTCGGGCCTGGTCAAGAGCATGAACCGGCCGGGGATGGCCACGGGTGTCAATTTCTTCACAGGAGATCTCGGCGGCAAGCGACTGGAGCTTCTCTGCTCCATGGTGCCGTCGGTCCAGACCGCAGGCTTGCTGGTCAACCCACGGTTCGGGGCCGAGGCGGCTCAGCAGCACCGGCAGGCGGTCGGCGCGGCAGCCCAGACGCTCGGCCGCAAGCTCGTTGTAAAGGAAGCCGCAACGGATGCCGAGATCGACGCTGCGCTTGCAGGATTGGTCGAGGCCGGCGCCTCCGGCCTGATCGTGCAGAACGATCCATTCTTCGACAGCCGGCGCGACAAGATCCTGGCGCTTTCCAGCCGTTACCGGCTGCCCGGCATTTTCCACATCCGGGAATTCCCGGCCGATGGCGGGCTCATGAGCTATGGCGCCAGCCTCGCCGATAGCTATCGCCAGGTCGGCGCGTATGCCGGCAAGATATTGCGCGGCGCCAAGCCGGATGACCTTCCCGTGCTGCGGCCGACCAAGTTCGAACTGGTCATCAACACCAGGACCGCAAAGACACTCGGCCTTGCTGTGCCACAGATGATTCTTGTCGCAGCCGACGAACTGATCGAATGAGGCTCGCGCGGCTTCCGGTTTTCAGCGTGTCGGCATGGCATTCGATGACGGCGCGGGAGCGATCTCGAAGTCAAACCCGTCGCGGGTAAATGGCTCGTTGACCAGCTCGAAATGCCACCACTCCCTGGCATACGGACGAAAGCCTGCTGCCACCATGTCGGATTTGAGCGTTTGACGGTTGCGCAGCGCCGTTCCCGTGGCGTTCGAGGTGCTTCCAAGCGGGTCCAGACAGTCGTAGCCCGTGCCGAAATCGATGGCGCCGTCCTCGAATCGTTCGCCCTTTGGCGCGGTGCATGCCTTGAGAGGCCGCGAGGGATCAGGCGGCGCCGGCGAAAACCCGGCCGGGACAATCCCCAAATCCACCGTGCTCCCCCGCGAGTGAGCCGATCGTTTTGCGAGATACCCGAGCGCGAACAGTCTTTGCTTGTCGGTGCGCGGATAAAATTCGGCCTTCATTTCGGAATGGGCGGGATCCCTGCTCCACTGCAGGAAATCCCCGACGGCCCGCTTCGGGCGATAACAATCCCAGACGATGAGCGAGAGTTTTTGCCCGGCAAGCTTCTTCTGTACCGCCTCGAGCGCCTTTGCGGCCGACATCGTGAGGATACACTCGGCGGCGAGATAGCCCTTGATCGGCCGGCCGACAAAATTGTGCGATCCCGCATAGCGAATGTCCTGAACGATCGTGGGGTCGACATCGCGCAAATATACGAAACCCTGGGGCAGCGCGGCGCTTGCAAGAGCTGGAGCCGGCAGCATCATGACGATCAACGCAAGCCAGCCACGGATGAGCATGTCGAGGGCCGCCGGCAGCCACGTTGAAGGGCGGTATAGATAGCGCCGCAGCCGCGCCATCAGAGCGGACCCAAAATGGCCCATCGGGGATCGCAGAATTCCCTCACCGCCATCGTGACGCCGCTGCTGATGATGTCCCGGCGCTCGGATGAATCCATCTTGAGCTCTTCGTCCCGGTTGATGATCGAACCCGCCTCCAGCAGGACGGCCGGCATCCGGGTCGTCCGGAGGACGATGAGCTGATCGTAGCTGTAGACACCGGTTTCCCTGTTCAGCAGCGGATGCTGGTATCGTCCCATGATCGGCTCGCTGTATTGCCGGGCATAGTGCAGGCCTCCGGCCTTCATTTCCCTGGCCACCAGTTCGGCGAAAGCGAGGCTCGTCCTGAAATCCGGATTGCCGCGGGAAACGAAAACGGAATAACCGCTGAAGCGGTCGCTGAAATGGCTTTTCTTGCCTTCGAATTCCCAATTCTCGAGGAATTTGTTGGGCACCGAATCATGATGGATCGACAGGAACAGATTGGCGTGCAGATCGTTGGCGGCCGCGACGCGCTTGCCGAGGCTGCGCCTCGCCTTGCCCTCGGTGACCAGAAGCCTGGTCTCGGCAAAGCCGTTGGCTTTCAGTTTATTCGCGATCTCGCGCGCCATGCGCAGGTTGAAAGCGAACTCGGCGACGTTGCGGGCGCTGATCGCGCCTTCCGACTCGGCGGTATGCCCGACATCCAGCACGATCCGGAATTTTGCGGGAACGCAGGTCGTTGCGGCGGATTTCGAACCGGAAGGAATCGCGGCAACCGGCTTCCGGACAGTCGGCTTCACGGCGTGCGATTTTCGCGGGGCAGGCTTCGCCGAGGCGGTCGCCCGCGGCGGGACAGCGTGCTTATGCGATTTGTCCGTCTTTGACCGGCCTTTGAAGGCATCCGTCAGCCAGTTCGCGCGGCTCATTCCGATTGGCAAAACAGCCAATGCTGCGATCGCTGCGACAATGGTACGGCGGCAGAACCGAACATCGAAAGCCGCGCCACTGAATTTTTTCCCTGACGACGGCAATGCCTGCTTTCTCCCGGAATGATCGTCGATCCGTACTTCATTGAAAGCATGCCGGCACCCACGGCACGGGATCATGAACCATAAGTCGCTGGAAATAAACCCGGCGCATTAGCCGAACAATCAATACGATACACCGATACCAGGACACCGCCCGTCCGGAATCCCCGGGTCGTCGGCGCTTCAACTCTTTTTTCCCGCCTTGATCTCGTCGAATCTGGCGAGCGCGCGATCGAATTTGGCATTAAAGAGCCACATCGCCTCGAGAATGTCGCGGAAAGTTGCCGATGTTCTCGCCCTGTCGGCCTGTCCAAAGGCGAAGACGCTGTTGTTTCGCAGATATCCCATGATCCTCGGGTCGGAAATCCGATAGTTGAGCAGGTTTCCCGACCTCAATGCAGACGCAGTCGGAGCGGGAATGATCTGGATCAGTTCAAACAGCTTCATTTGATCGATCGGATTCGGCAACGTCTTCACGATCGCCGTAACTTGCGGAAAAATATCCGCGTGAGCATTCATCAGGCCGTCGCGCACGGCGGTCCAGTGGTTAAATCGATGATCGAGATTGCCGACCCGCGCCTCTTCCTGCTCGTCGCGACGGCGCAGTGCCGGATCGAAGGCAGCTATCGACTTCTTTATCGCCGCCCATTTGCTTCGGCCATTTTGATCTTCCGATGGGCCGGTTTGCAGACTTCCCTTGTACTTGTTCGAACGCGCATTCCCCACATTTTGATCGCCATTGGTCTCGGCAAAGAACAGCCCGAGCGAGATGCGGCCGGCCGCTTCGACATTCGCGCCGTCGAGGCCCTTTGCTCGCGCAATGGCCATCGCCAGATCGACGACGTCCTTGAACGGCGTATCCGATTTTTGCGCGTCGGCGGGCGGCGCATCCATCAGGTCGAACAGGCCGGTGTACTCGTCGATCAACGACTCGCGGTCGGCATCAAAATACGCCGGTGGGATTCCGAACTTGTTGGGCCGTCCGATCCTGGAGGGAACAGCGTCGGTGAGGTCCTTGTAGGCGCTCATCATGCCGTTGCGTGCGAGATAGAGCGCCTGCCCCGGCAAGTTCGGCAGCCGCTGGCCGGCGATCTGCGCGCGCCGTTGGCTCAGGAGCCGCTCAAAATTTCCCAAGGCCTGGTTGTACGCGGCGAGCGCATCCGATTGTGCCTTTGTGAGCGTGGCCGTCTCAGCCATGGCTGGCGAGACCAAGCCGGGATTGCCGATGGCGATGGAAACCAGCAGCGCGAACAGAAGTCCGAGGGCTAGAACTCCCGAAGACGCGCCGGCACGGTGAATTATCCCCATCGCGGTTTCCCCATCATCGTCAACAATTCTGGGCGCACATCGGCTGGTTACTCGGCGCTACGCCTCGTTGTCAATTTTTCGGAAAGCGTCGATGCACTCGAGCGCCTTGTCTGGCAGGCGGTTCACCAGCCAACCTGAACAGCCATTCATAAGACTGCGCTTGACGCCGCAGAGCGCATTGTTCATCTTTTCGCGGCATCACAAGCCTACCAACGAGGAAACAAATGAAGAAGATCGCTTTCGTTTTGGCCGCTCTTGCCGCTATCAGTTTTGCTCTGCCGGTTGCAACCGCACAGGCTGGTGACATGCATCACCACCATCATCATCACCACCATCATCATCACCGCTGATAGAAATGGCCCCTTAACCGGGGCCATTTTTCCTGGTGCCGATGGACTGCCGCCGACCGCTTTCCCCGTGTGACCTGCCTCACTTCGCGCCGCACCGATCCGCTCCATGGTGTGGTCGTTGCATGCAGCTTGAACCCTCAAGGAGCGGAAGATGTCCACCGAGAACCAGAGCCGCGCATCGTCCCTGAACGAGCTCATGGGCGAGATCGCCGACGCCGAACTCGACAACGTCCGCGGCGGGGACAAGGCGACCACCAAAACAGCGACGAAGTCGACGACAAAGTCCACTGATACCTATTTTGCGATAACGATGCAGGAAGTAACCATCAGCAGCTGATCGATCACGCCGCTCCCGCGGCTCATCGAGAGCGAGGGATGTCGGGTTCGTTCCGCATCCTGGCCGATACGAATGGCGACGACGCCCGGTCCGCAATTCGATCTCTGCACGACGAATATTCATCGCACCCCAGCGAACGACCGGCATACTTCTATTCCACGCGGCAATCGGGGCACGGCGACATGACCAGACCGGTTTTGGCGAGCTTTTGTGCGTGAGGCACTTCACGGCGGGACGTCCCGCGCGCGTCCAGGCTCCTGACCATGGACGGAGGGAATAGTCTTTTCGTCTCACCACCGGAGACTGACCATGAACGACCTCAACGATTTGACAGAACAGGAATTGAACGCGGTTTCCGGCGGCGCCAGGTCTGTCGTCGTCGTCACCAAGGTGCAGGAAGTCAAGCCCGGCGCTCAGTCGTCCATTCAGGTGCATTGGACAGCGCGGCTAACGCGATTGGGACCGGTACTCATCTTTAAGCAATTCGATTCTTCGCTTCCTCAAAACAGGAGACTACAATGACCGCCATCAACACCGCCAACAACGACCGCGAACTGAACGCCGGCGAACTCGACGCCGTGAGCGGTGGCACTTCGAAAGCCCCCGCCCCATCCAAGCCAGCGCCTCCCGCTAAGGGCGGTGGGGTTTTTGAAGTCGAGGATTACTCCTTCGATATCGAGCAGGTGATTAATTAGGCCGGAGATCTCGACATCGACGCTCCAAACGCGCATTTCGCTTCACCCCCGGAAGAAGCCGGTCCGCTCGCGAGCGGCCGGGATGGCGTGAAAAAATGCGCCGGTTCTGACGCTTGGTAGTCGCTCCGGCGCGTGGCAACATGCCTGCTCCCGTTCGATCGCCGAAACTGGAGCAGCCATGGACCCGTTACCGACTGCGAATGCAGAGATGACGCAATTTTTCCAGCGGTGGCTGGAAACCTTCGCGGGCTTTGTCCGCGAGGTCGACTACGCCTCGGCTCGACCGCTGTTTCATCCCGACGTGCTCGCCTTCGGCACGCACAGCGACGTCATCTCCGGCATCGATACCTGGGTCGCCAGCCAATGGGACAATGTCTGGCCGAAGACATCGGACTTTCGTTTCGTAGCCGGGCAGACCGCGATCCTGGCGTCGCCCGACGGCAGGATGGCGACCGTGATCGCGCCGTGGACGAGCACCGGCTATCATCCCGACGGCAGCCCGTTTCCGCGTCCCGGCCGCGCCACCCTGGTGTTTTGCAGGAATGCCGACGGCTGGCTTTGTATGCATTCCCATATGTCGCTCAACCGCGGTGTGCCGCAGGCGAGCCACGCCAACCGGCCGGTGAAAGGTTAGATTCTATTTTTGACGCGTTTTCTTCATGCGAACCGGCGGTCACTTCGCTCGAAAACGCTATCTCATTCCGGTGATGGAGTCCGAGATGGCGCGCGGGTCGCGCGTCGGCCAGCGGCCGGCGTCGACCTGGGCCACGAAGTCGCCGACGATGTCGTTGAACAGGCCTGGCGCCTCGAGATTGATCGCGTGCCCGCAATTCGGCATCACCGACAACGCCGCCGAGGGAATCGTGCGCTTCATCAGCAAGGCCGGCGTGAGACAGGGCCAGTCCTCGTCGCCGGTCAGGATCAGCGTCGGTACCGTGAGGCCGGCCATTTCCTTTTGCAGATGATACAGCGACGGGCGCTCCTTCTGGCAGCCGAGTTGGGTGTTGATGGCGCCTAACGCCGAATGGCCGGCCAGCGCCTGCTTGAAGATCGCAAAGCCGCGCGGGTCCTTGGCTTCGAACTGCACGCGGGTCGGACCGTGGGCATAACGCGCGGCGAACGCCGCCATGCCATCGGCCCGCAGCGAGGCGACGACAGCGTCGGCCTCGGCGCGAAACCGCTCGCGCGTGTCGAGTTCGGCGCCATAGCCGCAGCCCGCCACGCACAGCGACAGCGCCCGCGACGGATGCCGAAGGCCGAAATGCAGCGCCGCGAACCCGCCCATCGAAAGGCCGCAGACATGCGCCTTCGGAATCGCGAGATGATCGAGCACCGCCAGAATGTCATCGGCGGCGCGGTTCTGGCTATAGGATGCCGGATGCTCCGGCACGTCCGACGGCGGATAGCCGCGCGCGGCATAGGCGATGGCCCGGTAGCGCTGGCCGAAATGCCCGAGCTGCGCTTCCCAACTGCGATGGTCGCCGGCGAATTCATGGACGAAGATGATCGGCGCGCCGCTTCCGGTTTTCTCATAGTACAGCCGCACCCCGTCATCGGTGGTCGCAAAGGCCATGGTCAACTCCGGTTTCGGACGATTGAAATTCTCGGATTGCGTGCCGCCCAGTTGAACGCTTCCTTCAGGAAATGCCAAGCCTGAGGATTCGCCTTTTGGCGGTAAACGGGCATGCCGACGGCGTTGCGCCAAGCGGTTGAGCGGCGCAGGCAAAACGGATATCGATACCTATGGATGAATGCCGCGTGTTGACTTTCCGGCGCATCCTTTAAATACTTCGCCGGACAAGGGAAGAACGTCGCAAAAGCGGCGAACCAGTCTCGGGGAGGAACGCTGATGCCGACGTCACGCAGGACGCTGTTGAAGGGTGCCGCGGCCACGGCCGCCGCCATGAATCTCGACTGGTCGCGCGCGCGCGCGGAAGCAGAGACCGTTCGCCTCGGCGTGATCTACGACCTGACCGGCCCGTTTGCCGCGGGCGGCTCGGTCGCCTCCTCGGTCGGCACGCAGATCGCGATCGATCTCGTCAACGAGAAGGGCGGCGTCGGTGGCAAGTACAAGATCGTCCCGGTCGCAGCCGACTCCCAGAGCAAGCCCGACGTTGCGATCAACGAGGCCGAACGCCTGATCAGCCAGGAGAAGATCGACATCATCAACGGCATCTATGCGAGCGCGCACGCCGTCCCGCTCGCAGCCAAGGTCGAGCAGCAGAAGAAGATCCTCTGGATCACCACGGCGGTCGCGACCGCCGTGTTCAAGGACAAGAATCTGCATTACGTCTTCCGCGCCCAGATCCACTCCGACCAGTATGGCCAGGCTTTTGCCGGCTTCCTGGCCGAGCACGCCAAGGCAAAGCTCGGCATCGATCCCAAGGAGCTCAAGGTTGCCCTCGTCCATGAGGATGGCCCCTACGGCGTCGGCGTCGCCGCCGCCGACGAGGCCTATTCCAAGGCGGCCGGCCTGCAGATCGTGCTCAAGGAAGGCTATTCGGCCTCGGCCCCCGACCTCTCGGTGCTGGTGACCAAGATCAAGCGCTCGCGCGCCGACGTGATCTCGCACGCCGGATACAATCCCGACATCACGCTGTTCCTGCGCCAGGCGCGCGAGAGCGGATTGCGTTTCAAGATGCTGTTCGGCGCCGGCGCGGGCTACAGCCAGCTCGACAAATTGCGCGCGACCTTCGGCGCGGACATCGACAATTTCTGCAATATCGATCCGGTGCCGG
>Ga0075522_10000641_pt1 | contig 25577 bp, 22 predicted proteins | sample NGEPerA_FD_74796 | JGI IMG/M metagenome (GOLD analysis project Ga0075522, IMG submission 74796) | Arctic peat soil microbial communities from the Barrow Environmental Observatory site, Barrow, Alaska, USA - NGEE PermafrostL2-A | ecosystem: Environmental > Terrestrial > Soil > Wetlands > Peat ...
ATCCTGACCGGGGTGACTTCGGGATTTTTGCCGGCCTGGCGGGCGGCGCGGATGAACCCGGTGGATGCGTTAAGGAACGAATGAAAATCCTGCGCATGATTCAAGCGGAGGCGCGGGAGAGCTTCTTCATGGCGATCGGCGCGGTCGCGGCCCACAAATTGCGGTCGGCCTTGACCCTTCTGGGGGTCTTGGTCGGCGTTTTCTCCATCATTGTGGTCATGACGGTGATGCGCGCCGCGCAGAAGAAAATCCAGGCAGACCTCACCCAATTGGGCGGGCAAACCTTTGTCGTCCAAACCTGGCCGCCCCTGCACTTCGAGGGGCCGGAGGGCAACCAAAAATATTGGCGGCGCAAACGCATCAACCTCACCCAAGGCAACGAAGTGGCGCGCCGCGCCACCCTGGCGTTGAGCGTCGGATTGGAGGATAGCGGCCTGATTAGCGGAACGATGATCTCGCGCTATGCCAAAGGGCCGCCCAACGTCTGGATATCCGGCGAAACTCCGGGCAGCTTCCCGGTGCAAAATTGGATCATCCAGGAGGGGCGCGGGCTGCTGGAGTCCGACGTGGAAAGCATGCGCGATGTCTGCGTGCTGGCCAGCACGCTGGCCGACACGTTGTTCCCGTTCGGTTCGGCGGTGGGCCAGCGGGTGACTTTCAACAATGTCAATTATAACGTCGTCGGCGTGCTGGAACCCAAAGGCACCATGGAGGGCGGCCACCAGGATAATTTCGCCCTCATCCCCATCACCACGGGCGTCAATCGTTATGAAGACAAGCGCTGGATGAACATCAGCATCCTCGTGCAGGCCCGGAGCGCGGAGGGTTACGACGACACGGTCGAGCAAGTGCGCGGCATCATGCGGCAAATTCGCAAAGTGCCGCCGGGGCAGGAGGACGATTTTGAAATTTTTTCCAACGATTCGCTGATGGCCCAGATGGAAGGCTTTACCCGCAAACTGCGCATTGGCATTACCGTGATCAGTTCGATTGCTTTGCTGGCGGCGGGCATCGGCATTATGAATATCATGCTGGTTTCGGTCACGGAACGCACGCGCGAGATTGGCATCCGGCGGGCCATCGGCGCGAAAAAGCGCAGCATCATGACCCAATTCATCATGGAAGCCATTGTGCTCTGCGAGGTGGGCGGGGCGATGGGAGTGACGTTGGGAGTAGCCGGCGGAAATATAGCGGCGCATTTGATGCAACGCCCGCTGGTCCTGCCTGTGGATTGGATATTCATTGGTCTCGGAATTTGTTCGCTCGTCGGCATTATTTTTGGCACTTATCCCGCATACAAAGCGGCCAACCTGGATCCGATTGAATCCTTGCGCTACGAATAAAAAATAAACGGCTATGTTTTCCAAACAACTCAGGGCGCTCGCTTCAGTGGCGGCGCTGTGCTTTTTCATTTCGTCCTTAGCGGCGCCGGGCCAGCCGGCGCCGGCGCAAAAAACGCGCCTGCTGACCATCGACGAAGTCATTCGAATGTCCCTCACCAACAACCTCGACATTCTGATCAGCCAGCTTAACCCGGTGATCGATCAATTCACCGTGAACGGCCTTTATGGCGTCTATCAGCCGAATTTGACCATGAACGCCGTGCATACCTATAACTCGTTTCCGCCCGGTATTCTCACGGCGGAAGCGGGCCTGCATTACGGAGGTTCCGTCGAGTCGGTTAACACCTACACTCCGGGGTTGAGCGGGGCATTGCCGACTGGACTGACCTACACGTTCACCGGGCCGCTCTCGCGGCAATCCGTCACCCGCAGTCCGGTGCAATATAGCAGTGATCCGGGAGTGAGCCTGACCCAGCCGCTCTTGAAAAATCTTTGGATTGACAACTACCGCTACCAAATTTTGGTGAGCAAGCAAAACCTCAAGATTGACCAAATGGGTTTGCGCCTGCAAATCATGACGGTGATCAACAATATCAAGGCGGCTTACTACAACCTGATTTTTGCCCGGCAAAACGTGCAGGTCGAAGAAGCGGCCGTGGCCTTGGCCCGGGAAACGATGCGCGAAGACGAACAGCGGGTGCAGGTCGGCGCCCTGGCCCCGCTGGACGAGAAGCAAGCCGCATCTCAAGCGGCTTCGGCGGAGTCCGATCTGCTGACCGCGCAGACGACCCTGGTCTTGCAGGAAAATATAATTAAAGGGCTGCTGGCGCTGCGGTTGGAGGAGTGGACCGGCGTCACCCCGGTGCCCTCGGAACAATTGCTGGCCGTGCCCGAGAATCCGAACGTCCAGGAATGCTGGCGGGCCGGGCTGGAGCAGCGGCCTGATTTTCTGCAAGCCAAACTCAGCGTCGAAAGGCAGCATATCACCATCAAATACGACTACAACCAGCTCTTCCCTGAAATCGATTTGACAGGCGGTTACGGGCGCAATGCCACCGAGTTGACCTTTGGCGACAACCTGACCACCATTAAAAACGGAAACTTCCCCGCCTATTCCTACGGCGTTCTCATGACCATTCCACTGGGAAACAGCGGGCCGCGCAACAATTACAAATCCGCCAAAGCGGGCCTGGAGCAACTGGTGCTGCAACTAAAAAAGGTCGAGTCCGCCATTATAGTGGGGGTGGACAATGATGTGAAAACCGTTAATGCCGATTTCTTAAAGGTCGATTCCACCAGAAAAGCGCGCAGCTACGCGGAAGAAGCGTTGCAAGCCGAACAAACAAAATTGCAACATGGCAAGAGCACCAGCTTCGTCGTTCTCCAATTGCAAAACAACCTGACGACGGCGCGTTCCGCCGAAATCCGCGCGCTGGCCGATTACAACATCGCGCTGGAGCAATTGGCTTTTGACGATGGCACAACCCTGCAGCGAAACCATATTTATTTGCAAGTGAGGTAGAAAGTTACAGATCGACGCTGAGACCGGGAGCAGGTTGAATGATTCTAATGGCTGGATGGCGCAGCCGTATTTGTTCCTCAAACCATTGCCGGGCGGACAATTCGCCGTGGCCCAAAAAAACCGCTTTTGGAGAAACGACCTCGACGAAATCAAGGAGCGCGTCCCGATTGGCATGGGCGGTCAAGTCGAATTCATCGATTTCGCAATGGGGCGTGATTTCCCCCGCCTCGGCGCTGAAAACAAAGGTCTGGCCGGACTTGGCGGCTTTGAGCCGGCCGCCGGGCGTATCCGGATCGGCGTAACCGACAAAAAAGATGGCTTGCCGTTCGTCCCCGGCCATGCGGGCAGCCAGGTCGTGGGCGGGGGTGCATTCGGTCAACATGCCCGCGGTCATGACAAAAATGCGGCTGCCGCTCAACCTCATTTTTTGCATTTGATCCCGGTCCAGGACAATCAATTGCAAATCGCGGGTCAGATTCAACTTGGGATGGTGGCGCGGAGCGAGATGGGATTTTTGGTCGTAAATCTCGGTGAAAACCCGGCCTAGGCCGCCAATGTAGATTGGCTGGCGCGGAATTTTCCGAGCGTCCATCATGAGCGACAATTGCGCGAGAATTTCCTGGGTGCGCCCTAAGGCAAAGGAGGGCATCAAAACCGAACCTTTGCGATCCAGCACTCGTTGAATGGCGGCGGCCAGGCGGTCAATTTCGGCTTCGCGCGTGAACCCGGGAATGGGCGCTCGATTGCCTCGGGTCGTTTCCATAATAAGAACGTCGGCTTTGACGCCGGAAAATTGAGCCGCTTGCAAAAGGGTTTGATCGTGAAAGCAAACGTCCCCGGTATAGAAAAGGGTCTGCGTTTTGCCTCGCACCATGATTCCGGCCGAACCGAGGGCGTGCCCCGCGTCATAAAACTCCAATTCCGGGGAGTGCTCCCCAGCGCGGGTCTTTTGCCAGCCAGCCCATTCGACCGGGCGGTTGTATTTAAACCCTTGGAAGTGGGCTTCGTTATCTTCCACCTGGTCGTGGGTGAACAGCGGATAATCGCGGATGCCTTTCTCGTCGCGCTGGCGGACCATTACATTGACGGAATTATGCAGCACACGTTTCGCTAAAAAGTAGCTCAACTCCGTCATCAGGACGTGGGCTTTCGGGAAATGCCGCATCGCCACTGGCAACGAGCCGATGTGGTCATGATGGCAATGAGAAATGGCAATGGCATCCAAATCTTCACGCTCCACGGCCGAATAAAGAGGCAACGCGGCCCGGCCATCGCGCTTGGGGTGCATGCCTGTGTCCATCAGGAGACGGAAGCCGTCCATTTCCACGAACCAGGCGCTGGCGCCGATGTCCGAATCGGGATTGAGATTAACAACGCGCATGGGTGATTATTGTCTCTGGGAGTCGCCAAAAAAGAATAAAAAAAGTTTTGAACATTTAAGAAAGAGGCGCGTCATATATATAAGCCTCGGACAACGGGCTGGGTGGGTTTTTGGTTTTCCCATCGAGTTGTGTTTCCGAGGTCAAGGGTTGGTTAGTTTGGTTGTTGGGGGGCGGACGCTGCAATGGCGTCCGCCCTTTTTTTATGGAGAATTGGTCTGCATCCGCGCCGCCGTTTTTAAGATCAACTCCTGAATGCCTTCGTATTTCGCATATTGGGCGGGGGGCTCGAAGAGGTTGACATCAGGAGGCTGGAGTTGCACATCCTGGAATTTGACCACCGTTGGAGGCGAGGTGAGCTTTATCTGAATCGGGAAATTGCCGTAATCCGTTGCCATCCAGACAGACAAGTCGTAGTGCTCGCCGTCGGCTTCCGTGACACTCCACCTGCTTTGTTCGCAGGGATGGTCATCAACGGTTTCGTTGGTCAAGGCAGTTTTGATAACGGTGGGAAGGCTTACCGGGTCGCTCCCCTTATTGGGGCCGAAGGGCAGCTCAAGGTAAGACGAAAACATGGGATAAATCACATACATTCGATTCCGGTCCGGCCGAAGGAGGGTTATGGTGTGCATCTGACCCAACTGGACGGCGTCGGCCGAGGGGAGATTGGAGGCGCCTTGAAAAGAACTCACTTCCAAACGCATATTCCCTGCGAGCACGGCGACATTGCACTCGAAGTTTGTCTCGGCGGCGCTGGCCACCTGAATTTGCGCTTTGCCGTAAAATGAGGGCCGCGAGCCAAGGACGTCGAGCAGGGCGTGCGGAAAGCCCGCCGGAAGTCCGCCCGGCAGTGGCACTTGCGCACAGACGGCATAACACGCCACCCAAAATCCCACCGCCACCTTAAATAGATGCTTCATCATTTTCCCTTGCCCTTGCGTTTGGTTGAAGATAAACGCTCCGCGCCAATTCTCCAGTGAAATTAATTACCCCTCCGCCACCGCCCAGTAGCGAAGACCACGGGCGCTGACCTCCAGTTCGCCAAACCCGAATTGCGCCATGATCGCCTCATAGATGGCCATACCCGCCAAAATGACGTCGGCCCGCTTGGCGGGGACGCCCACAATTTGCTGGCGTTGCGCGAAGGTCATTTGCCATTGCTCCTGCAAATGAGCCCGCAGGGTGGGTAGAGTGATGCGCGCCGTTTCGATTTGCTCCCGATCAAACCCTGCCAGTTTCTTTTCGATGCGCGCCAGGATGGTGGCGGTTCCGCCAGTTCCAACCAATCGCGTCTGTCCCGGGGCCGCTCGCAGTGCAGGCTCCAGGAAAGGCGCGACCTCGGAGGTAAGAAAAGTCTTCAACCCCGCGCGGCATTCCGCCAGCGCCTCCAAACCGGGCGGATCATTGAGCGCCAACTGTTCGAGCAGCCTCACTGTGCCGATACTGTAACTATGCCGGAATTGCGGCTCTCCTTCGTCCCCGACAATGAATTCGGTGCTGCCTCCCCCTACGTCCAGAACCAGGACGGGCGAATGGGCCAGTTGCGGATTGCTGGTCACCCCGCGAAAAACCCACTCCGCTTCCTGGTCGCCGGAAAGAATCTCCATCTCCTTGCCTGCGCGCGCGCGAATGGCGTCGGTCAACTCGTAAGCGTTGTGGGCGTCGCGGGCCGCACTGGTGGCGATGACGCGCAGTGACGATGCTCCCAAATCAGCCGCCTGGGCGGAATATTCAGCCACGACTTCCGCGCTCGAAGCGATGGCAGATGGCTGCAATTGCCGGGTGTGGTAAAAGCCGGCGCCCAAGCGGGTTTGCTTACTTGTTTCACAAATTGGAGTGATTAACCCATCCGCCACATCGGCGACAAGCAGCTTTACTGAATTGGTGCCGATGTCGATGACAGCGCGGCGAACTGGAGCAGGACGGTTCAAGGGCTACTTGGAAGCGCGACGGGCCAGGACAGCGCCGCCAATGATCCCGGCGTCATCCCCAGCCTTGCTGGCTACGATTTCGATGCCCTTGCTCGTTCCGCTCATGGCGTAGTCTTCGGCGGTCTCGACGATGATGGCCATCATTTCGTCTCCCAGGGCGTCAATCACTCCGCCGCCCAGCACGACCATTTGCGGATTGAAAACGTTGATCAAATTGGCCACCGCAATGCCGGTGTATTCGGCCGCTTCTTCCACGATTCGCTCGACAAATTTGTCGCCTTTGCGGATGGCCTTGCGCAAATCGCCGCTGCGCAAATCGGTCAAGTCCGATCCCAGCATCTCGGTCAGCAAGGTTTTCTGGCCGTCCTTGACCGCCGTATGGATTTTTCGGAAGATAGCGCTGCGGCTGGCCAGGGCCTCGAAGCAACCGCGATTGCCGCAGCCGCATTTGGGTCCGCCCACTTCCAGGACCATGTGGCCGATCTCGCCCGCCGTGCCATTGAAGCCGGAATAAATTTTGCCATCAAGGACGAGGCCGCCTCCAATGCCAGTGCCGATAAAAATGCCGATGGCATTGCGCGGCTTGGATTGGAGTTCGGTTTCAAAAACCCCCAGCATCGCGCCGTTGCAATCGTTCTCGATGGAAACAGGGAGGCCCAACTCCTTTTCGAGGTTTTTCTTCAACGGCACGTCCTGCCATTGCAGGTTTGGCGCAAAAATGACGCGGCCCGACGGCGCATCGATCGCCCCCGGAGCGCCCACGCCCACGCCGCGCACCTGCTTGAGATCGAGATCGCATTCATCGACCGCCTCGCGCACGCAACGGCCGATGCGTTCGACCACTTCGTCCGCGCCCCGTTCCGATTTGGTGCTCATTTTGTTGCGGCCCAAACAGGTGAGCTGGGCGTCAAAGACGCCGGCCAGGATTTTGGTGCCTCCCAGATCGACGCCGACAAAATATTCTCCCTTGGCGGTGGATTCAGGCATGGCAGGAAATAAAAGTTAGATTGCTCATGCCTCCAGGACGCTTTCGATGCGCCGCCGCAGTTCTCCGTTGATTTCTTCGGGCGACTGACGGCCATCGACCATGGTAAACCCGTAAGTGCCCTGCAACTCCTTGAATTTCAGCGCCACGCGCGCTTGATATTGCAGGAAGCTGTCGAACATGTCGCGCGAGAGGCCCAGATCCATGCCGCTTTCCCAAAAATCCAGGGAATGATTTTTGGAGAAGTTGCGCAGCACCAATTCCTCCGGCGGCACGTTTAGATAAAAAACAGCGTCCGGCACCAGCGCGATTCCGTAGAGGTTCTTCAGCCACGCCAAATCAATGCCCCGCACCATGTCGCGCACCATCAGCGTGTAAATGTAGCGGTCGGCCAGCACCATGAAACCGGCCCTTAAGCCGGGCAAAATAATATTTTCCAACTGATCGGCAAAGTCCGTCGCGTAAAAAAGACTAAGCGTGGTGCGGCTCAAAATATTTCCCTGCTGCGCCTGATCCAGTTCTTCGCTGACCAGGGTGGAGCGCTTGAGGCCCACTTGCACGGTGGCATGGCCGCTGCCTTCCAGCCACTCGACCAGGCGGGCAATTTGGGTCGAACGTCCGCTCCCGTCCGCGCCTTCCACTACGATCAGTTTTCCGGCCAGCTTGGTCAGGTCAACGCCGGGAACGCCCTGGCCGTAAAAACGGCGGGGCTTGTTTCGCGGGACAATACAGCGGCGGTTTTTTTTCGCGGCGAGATGACGGGCGTTTTTCATGATTGCACTGTTTTATTCAAGGCGAACTTGGCCAGGTCCACCTTGGCGGCGACAAGATCGCGCACGATGTTTTGCTGGGCTTCAATGGGCTGATTGGCATCCATGACCAAGAATTTGAAGTCTGCGCTCATGGCCAGATACTGCTCCAAAATTCGGCCCTGAAAAATCCGGAAGCTTTCGTAGGGATCGGTCGAGAGGCGCAAGTCCATCCCCGCCTCGAAATATTTCAACTGCGGACGGCCGTCCAGAATACGCTGCAACGAAGTTTCCAGCGAGGCTTTGAAGAAGAAAACCAAATCGGGCAGCGCCGCGAAATTATAAATGCCCCGCACCCATTCCGCCGGACATCCGCGCACTGTGTCGCGGGCAAAGGCGGTGAAAATGTAGCGATCGCATAACACAATATATCCCGCGCGCAGGAGGGGGACCAACTGCCGTTCATAGCGGTCCGCAAAATCTGTGGCATGGATGAGGCTGAAGGTCGTCGGCGAAAGCAGTTCCCGTTTCTTGCCCTTGCTTGTCGCATTCTTGACCAGGGTGGAAGAATTCCATTCGCTGAAAAAAACCTTGAGTCCCTGCAACTCCAGCCAGCGTTTGAGCAAATAGATCTGGGTCGATTTGCCTGAGCCATCAAGACCCTCGACCGCGATCAAACGCCCCGGAAATCCCAGTTCAGCAAAAGTCTTCATCCGCGCTTACCTTTTACGGTCTTCCCCATCGAAAAGAAAACAAAATCCGAATCGGCTTCAACTTGCGTCTCTATTGCTGGATGACGCGATAGAAACGAGGAGCGTTGCCTGCGCCGAGGGTGTCAGACGCCCCGCCCACTCCATTGGTGCCAAAAACTGCCGCGCCAAGATTTGTCCAAGTGGACTGAGTCAAATCGGACGTGTATTGTACTTGATAGGACTCCCCGGCCATGGAGTTCCACGTAAAAGAAATAGTTGAACCGCTTCGCACCACGCTTTGCAGAAAAGGCGCCAGGAAACCAACGCGGAAAATAGCGCCGTCGCCGCCCTGCGCCAAATCGTTCACGCCGCCTTCGGACGTGGTGCCGTAAAGTCCGCCGTCGCTGCCTTGGATGACGCCGACATAGGGAAACGCGCCGTCATAATTTCCATTAAAGGAAACGAGGGTGGTCAGCCCGCCGCTCGGGGTCATTTGAAAGAGCGTGCCATAGCTGGTGGCAGGAAACCCAAGGCCGCCGGAAAAAGTAGTGCCATAGAAATTGCCGTCGGCCGCCAGGAGCAAAGCCGCTTCCGGATAACTGCCGTTGGTGCCGTTGAAGGACACCAATGGGGTCAACACGCCCCGAGGTGTAATTTTGAAAATAGCGCCCTCGCTGTTCGTCCCCCCCGAATAAGTCGTGCCATAAAAATTGCCGTCGCTCCCTTGCGCCAGGCTGGCATACGGATTGGCCCCGTCCGCACCGTTCTTGAAGGAATAAAGGTTGGTAAAAACGCCGTTGCTGTTAATGACGAAGATGGTGCCATTGCCTCCGTTGACAATATTGTTGGTGCCGCCCTCGAAGGTAGTTCCATAAAAGTTGCCATCAGCGCCCTGCACCAGTCCGGCCAGGGGATAAAACCCGTTGGTCAAGTTAAAGGCAAACGACCAAATTAAAGTTCCATTCGTGCTCACCTTAAACACAGTGCCGTAACCGCGATCGATTCCGGCGTTGGTCGGACCCGCCTGGGTGGTGCTGTACAAATATCCGTCCGCGCCAAACACCAGGTTTGCTTGAGGATTGATCCCGTCGTCTTTCCCCGTAAATGAGTAGATGGAATGAAAATCACCGGCGGGAGTGACGCTAAAAACAGTGCCCCAGTCGAAGGCGCCGCCGGCAGCGGTTGTGCCATACAGGGTCCCATCGGGGCCGCTGACCAGTCCGGCGGAGGGATAAGAACCATGGATATTATCTAACGCGATGACCCAGGAAAAGACGCCGTTGGTATTGAGGCTGAAGACAGTGCCATACCCTTGGGCGCCTCCCAAATACGCCGTGCCGTAAATGTTCCCGTTGCGGCCCTGCACGAGGCTATTTTGGGAGTAATCACCGCTGGAGCCGGTGGCAAGCGAGGCGACAGTGTTGAATACAAGGTTGGTCAATTGGGAGGCCTCGTTCGTCACGGTCAGCGTGATAGGGCCGCTGGTCGTGCCCCCGAAGGAATTGGTCACAACGACGAAATAGGTTCCCGCATTGCTTTGCTGGGAATTGATGACGTTGAGCACGTTGTGGCTGGCTCCGACGATTTGTTGATTGTCAAAATACCATTCGTAACCAAAAGGCTTCGAGGAGGCGTTCGTCACCGCGACAGAGAACATTGCGGTAAACGTCACGGGAACAGTCTGGCCGTTTGAGGGCGTTATGGAAACAATGGACGGCGTTTGCGCGGGACTGGACGGCGCGACCAGGCTGGCGGCAGCCGCCAAAACAGTTATTCCCGTCCGCACTGCTTCCCTAAAGGGTAATTTGGCCATCTTTTATAAATCCTTTCCTGTGGTCTGCGGTTTGAACGCGCCCGTCCCTCTCATTCCAACAATGGCACAACGAGAGCGAAAAGACGAGTTCAATTGTCGCGCGACAACAGACGAATGGCCGTTCTCGGGAAACATTGACAGAAGCTGGTTTGAAACCCTATTGCTTAGTAAGCTGTTAGATTGCCATGAAGCCGAAATCAGTCCGCCTCTTTATCAAACCGTGGTGCGGTTGGTGTCACCAAGCCATCGCCTGGCTTGACGCGCGGGGCATCGCGTACGAAACACTGGATGTTCTGGCCGAACCTCTCGCCCGCCAGGAGATGCGCCAATTGTCCGGGCAGAGTCTGGCCCCGGTGATCGATGTGGACGGCGAGATTTTGGCTGACTTCGATACCGTGCAACTGGCAGAATTCTGGAAGCGATTTGAATGAACCTGCTTTCCACTCCTCCCCGGCCCCGGCTGCCCGAATGGCTGCGCCTTTCCCTCCCCACTTCGCCGGGCTTTGCCCGCACGCGCGCGCTTCTCGATGAGTTGAACCTCCACACCGTTTGCGAAAGCGCCAAGTGTCCGAATCATTGGGAATGCTGGAGCAAAGGCACGGCGACCTTCATGATCGCCGGCGACCATTGCACCCGCGCCTGCGGCTTTTGCGCGGTTAAAACGGCCAAGCCCCTCGCCTTGGAAACCGATGAACCGGCGCGCGTCGCCGAAGCGGTGAGGCGCATGGGCCTCAAGCATGTGGTTATAACCGCCGTGGCTCGCGATGACTTGGCCGACGGCGGCGCGGAACATTTTCGGCAAACCATCGAGAACGTGCGCAAACTCAATCCCGCGATTGCCATCGAAGTTTTGGTGCCGGACTTTCTGGACTGCGACGAAGCCATTGATTCGGTGTTGGCGGCCAATCCGCATATTTACAACCACAATCTCGAAACGGTGCGGCGGTTGACCCCCAGCGTGCGGCATCGAGCTACCTATGACCGCTCCCTTAGCGTGCTGGCCAAGGTCAAACAAAAGCGCGGCGACTCGATTTTCACCAAGTCCGGCTTGATGCTCGGCTTGGGAGAGCGCGAGGAGGAACTGTTCGAAGCGATGGCTGATCTGCGGCGTTCGCGATGCGACATTTTGACTCTTGGCCAATATCTTCAGCCGACCCTGCGTCATTTGCCCGTCGTCGAATTTATCGCCCCACCTATTTTCGCGCGCTACAAAACTGCGGCCGAGAAAATGGGATTCCTCCATGTTGCCAGCGGGCCGCTGGTGCGCAGTTCCTACCACGCCGACGAATTTCAGTTGCCCTCGGACAAAATTTAACCGTTCGGCCACCGATCCGCCGTCTCAGAACGAGACAAAAGAATCTCCAAACTGGACACTCCCCACGTTTGGTTCTGATTTAGGCGTTCTCACTTCCTGCTGATTCATTGGCATATTGCTTGCTACTCAGCATTTTCCACTAGAGTATCCTAAGTGTGATGCCCGGTGTTGGTATCAGGGAAATTACTAGCGGACGATCTCGAACGTAGCAGGGTGGTTCATCCAAAAACGATGATAAAACGAAATATTCTCGTCCAGCGTGCGGTAAGGTTGCTCTCTGTTTTTTCCGTGGCAGCCGCGCTGGGTGTTTTTATTTCTCCCGGATTGCAGGCGGCGCAGCCGATAACCGATGCCAACCCGATGCGCTTGCCGCAGGCGGGCGATTATGGTTTGCGCATCATCACCTCAAACTTGCTGGAATTGACGTTGATTACGACTCGTTCCGCGCCCGCAAATTCCAGCGATGACGCGGTGACGGCTTGGGACTTTGTCAATCCCGCCGCCAACAGCTTGAGTGCGCCAGCAGCGACGCGTTTTATCGTGAACGTGAGCGGCGGCCAAGTGGGCATTCAATCGGTCGGTTTCAAGCGCCGGCCGATTTACGCGGCGGTCACCAACTACGACCTGCGCATTGGCAACGCCCTTTATTTGCAGTTGAGCAGCCCGATTCCCAACAACGCTGTGGTGCAGGTCGGCAATCCGGACGGCAGCCTCTGGGGCGCCGATGTCCAATTTGCCGCCACCAACAGCCCGATGCGAATCACTCCGGTGATTCACGTCAACGAGGTGGGTTACATGCCCGGCTACAACAAATGGGCGCAGGTTGGCTATTATCTTGGCAGCATGGGCGAATTATCGGTTTCCGCAAACCTCGGTTTCAACATCGTCAGCGTTGCCACCGGCCAAACGGTCTATTCCGGCGCCCTGACAACTCGGGCGGAACAAGGTTTCAATTCGCCCGCGCCGTACCAGCATGTGTTGGAGGCGGATTTTTCGTCATTCACCAACGCGGGCCAATATCAATTGCAAGTGCCGACTTTAGGGGCTTCGTATCCTTTCGTCATCGACTCCGGGATTGCGGGACTGTTCGCCAGGACCTATGAACTGGGCTTGTATCATTCGCGCTGCGGTTATGCCAACGCGCTGCCTTACACGCGTTTTAGCAAAGGCGCCTGTCACGATTTGCCGACGGTGGTGCCCGACATGAGTTATACGGAGGTCAACGGGGTTCTGCAGGAAATGGCCACGCAATTCGGCCCCGGTTCCCAACTGAGCACTACACCTCTATTGACCAGTATCAATGCCAGTCTTTATCCCTTCGTCAATACCGGCCCGGTCGATACCCACGGCGGCCATCACGATGCGGGCGACTACAGCAAATATACGGTCGATGTCGCTCAACTCTGTCATACGCTGCTTTTCGCGGTGGATTCGCTCCCGGGCGTGGCCCAACTCGATAACCTGGGTGTCCCCGAAAGCGGCGACGGCGTCCCGGACGTTTTGCAAGAGGCGCTGTGGGAAATTGATTTTCTCTCCCGCCTGCAAGATGCCGACGGCGGCTTCTATTTCCTGGTCTATCCAACGAACCGTCAATATGAGGCGGACGTGTCGCTGGTTGCCCCTGCCTTGGGCGACCCCCAGTGCGTCTTTCCAAAAACCACTTCAGCGACCGCCGCAGCGGTCGGCGCTCTGGCCGAAGCCGGGTCATCGCCCTACATGAAGAAGTACTATCCATCCAATGCCGCCACTTACATGGCTGCTGCGATCAAAGGCTATCAATTTCTGCAAACGGCCATTTCCAAGTATGGCCGCGCCGGCTCTTACCAAGCCATCCAACAATATGGCAACGCTTATACCAACGACGACTTGCTGGCGTGGGCTTCGGCCTCGATGTATGCCGCGACCGGAAACGCCGCCTACCAATCGGATTTAACCAATCATTTCAACCCCTCCGATCCCAACACTGTTTACTGGGGATGGTGGAGAATGTACGAGGGCTACGGTTGCGCCATTCGCGATTATGCTTTCGCCGCGCGTTCCGGCCGTTTGCAGTCCAGCCAGCTCAATAACAATTACCTGACCAATTGCGAGGCGCAAATCATCGCCTGTGCCAATGACAATGTGAGTTGGGCCAATCATAGTTCGTATCACAATAGTTTCTCGGATGCCTATAAGTCATCGTTCAATGCGGGTTGGTTTTTTTCCGTCAATCAAACTTTTGACATTGCCGTCGCCAACGCCATCACGAACGATCCGGCCTACATTCCCGCGATGCTTGGCAACATGAATTATGAGGCCGGGTGCAATCCGTTAAACATGACCTATGTCACAGGCATTGGCTTAAAGCGCCAGCACGAGATTGTCAGTCAATATGCCGACAATTCGTTTCGCTCGCTGCCGCCCTCCGGTATTCCGCAGGGCAGTGTGCAGAGCGGCTTTGTCTATTTGCAGCCCTATGATTCGCTCTGCAGCCAGTTGACCTTCCCCAACGATACGCCCGCAGGCTCCAGTTACGCTCCTTACGACCGCTGGGCTGACACTTTCAATACCATGACCGAGTTAGTGAGCTGGCAACAAGGCCGCAGTCTGGCGGCGATGGCCTATTTGATGGCGCAAACTTCCACGGCGACGCAAACTTGGCAATACGCTGCCGGGACGATTACCGGGTTGCCCGGTAGAGTGACCAACGGCGTGCCCGTGACGGTGGGACTCTCCGTGTCCGGTTTAACCATGACCAACGCGATGTATGTCTGGGAGGCGGCCGGCCAGGATCCGACCCCGGGAGCGACATTTACCTTCGTGCCCAATACGGCCGGGGCCTGTTGGATTGAGGTTGAAGCGGCGCTGCCCGATGGCCGCCGTGTCTTTGCCACCAACTCGTTCCAGACCATCTCCGTGACACCTCCCAACCCATATCTTTCCTCGGAAGAGACTCCCGATTCCACCGTGATCGCGCTCTACCATCTGGATGACAATTGGGCGGACGCCAGCGGCAACGGACTTGCGTTAACCCCGGCGGGCGGCGCTTACTTGGACAGTAACAACGTCTCATGGATGGCGAGTCCAGTCGGCAGTTCGCTGCATGCCATGAACATCGGCGATACCGCAACGGTGAGCATTCCAAACAGTCTGATCTGGAATTCCGCGACCCGCAAAATTTCCATTGAGGCCATGATCTATATCAGCGCTTATTTGGGTTACAACACCGCCAACGTGGATGTGCTGGCTTTGGGAGATCAGAATGACAATTGGGACTCGACCTTGGAATTGATGGATGATATGTATGCCGGCCCAACCTTTCGCGCCGGCGGGACTACGGTGGCTGCCAGCAGCACGATCAGCAGCGCCTTGACCGCCGAAACCTGGCATCATCTCAGTCTTTCGATTGACACCAATGGTTACACGATGGAAGTCGATGGAACTAACATCGCTACTTTGGCGGCAAACAAAGACCTGTCGAATTGGGGCCAAAACGGCAACGCTCACATCTTGACCCTCGGTCACTTTAACGGATGGATCGACGAAGTGGTGGTGCGCAACATCACCACCAACGCCGTTACTTCGGGCGGCTCCGGCGCATCCGGGACCAATGCCTCTCCCGTAGTTAGCTTGTCCGTCCCGTCGGGCTCCTATTCGGCTGGAGCCGATATTCTTTTAACGGCGGCTGCTTCGGTCTCGAACGGCGCGGTCGCCAGCGTCACTTTCTACGAGAATGGAATCCAAGCGGGGCCGGCCCTGACTGCCGCACCTTATGATATGATTTGGAGCAATGTCCCGGCGGGAAGCTACAATGTGACCGCACAGGCCCAGAGCGCGGCTGGAACGAGCACCGTTTCGGCGCCGGTTGCCATCCTTGTCAGCCCGAATGCGCCAGTCATCTCGCCCGGCGGAGGGACTTATACCAACCGGGCCATTGTCACTTTGGCGGGTTCGACTGGAACAACCATTTTTTACACGACAGACGGCACTGCGCCGACGCCCAATTCAACCGTCTATCTGGCGCCGCTGACTCTGGCGACCAACGCCATTGTCAATGCCTACGCCGCAGCCGGAGCAGCGGCGAGTCCGATTGCCAAGGCTCAGTTCACGATTATTAAACCCTCCGGGGGCGCCTTGCCGTCTCCTTGGACGAATTCCGACATCGGCGCGGTGGGGCTGGCTGGCCGCGCGGCTTATTCCGGCGGCGTCTTTACGGTGAATGGCGCCGGAGCGGACATCTGGGCCACAGCCGACGCATTTCAGTATGTCTATCAGCCATTCAACGGCGACGGCCAAATTATTGCGTGTGTCTCCGGTCTTCAGGCGACGGACCCATGGGCGAAAGCGGGTGTCATGTTTCGGCAATCGCTCGACCCCAGTTCAGCGCAGGCGCTCATGCTGGTTTCTGCGGCCAACGGCGCCGCATTTCAATATCGCGCCTCATCTGGCGCCTATGCCGTGGAACCGAACGCGGTTCCAAACGACGTTAGTCCGTATTGGGTGAAAATGGCCAGGGTCGGCAATGTGTTAAACGGTTATGTTTCACCCGATGGCGTAACTTGGAGTTTAATTGGCTCGAGTTCTATCGCCATGACTTCGAGTGTCTATGTTGGACTGGCCGTGACGGCGCACACGGCAACGCCGGCTCTTTGCGCCGCCACGTTTAGCAGTGTGCGAGTCGCCGGCGCGGCCAATACTGCGATTTTGAATCCCATACTCAACCCGGATAAGAGCATGACCCTCTCCTTCGTCGGCCTTCCTGGTTATACCTATCTTATCCAAGCGGCCGGCGCTTTGACATCGCACACCTCCTGGCAAACCCTTTCCACCAACGTCACGGACGTCAATGGCCTGTTGCAATTTACCGACCCCAATGCCGGTTCCTATCAAAGCCGGTTTTACCGCACTGCATTGCCCTTTTGAAAAGAGGCGGGGCTCTTAGGAAAGCTTTTTCTTGGCTTCCTCGGGAACGCTTACTTTCGTCGAGCCTACCCCGTTAATTTCCACCGTGGTGGTGCGGTCAATGTCGCGGTCGTTGCCATTGAAGTTGACGGTGCCTTCCAGCTTGAATTGATATTTCGTCAGGGCGCCGTCTTTGATCCAGAACTTGACGGTGCCTTTGGCATTGCTCACCGCCGGGCCATCCCCGCCGCCGGGCCGGCGGAAGCTGAGCAGGCTCTTGGCGCCGTCTTCGGTCATGTCCCCCGAATAAACGTCATCCGACTTGGTTAGCTCCTTTGTTTTGCCCGCTAAATTGGCGGCTTCCTCGGCCGGATTTTTATAATTCCGCAGCCGAAAAGCGAGAAAGCGAATGGGATTAAACTGTCCATCGCCGTTGTCCTTGCTCGCTTCCTGAAGAGTCTGCCAGCCGTCGTCCGTCTTGATGATAGCCTTGCCGCCTTTGATCACGGCCTCAGTCGTATTATCGCGCATGGAGAAAGTGAGATAAGTGTAGCCATCCTTTTCCGTCTGACCCGTGCTGGGGCCTGGGCGAAACTGTTTGGCTTCGACGGTTGTTTTCCAGGCGTAGCTATCGGCTGCCGCCAGTTTATCGGCGGCGCTTTTAACGTCGTCATTGGGAGTGGAGTCGGCGGCGAACAGAGGCCCCGCCGTCAAGAGAACTATCGCGCAAAGGAGATTTTTTTTCATAGGCGCAAGGATTAAACCCTGCGCCTGTCAATGGCAAGACTCAAGTGCCGCCTGCTCAGGCGGCCGACGATTCGTAGGCCGGCGCTTTTTCGAGGGCGGATTTGGTCGAGTCAATAAAAACTTTGGAATCCGACCAGCTAATTTTTTCGATCTCGAAGGGTGAGAGCAAAACCTTCTTGCCCGAAAGCCAGCTTCCCATGTCCAGGACCACATGGTCAATGCCCCAGGTTTCGTCGTCCATCAAGAAGTCGGCGACATGTCCAAATGCCTCCTGGCCGCTGCCCTGGATCTGATAACCCATCAAGGTCTCAGCGCTGCGCAAGTGGGCGTCCGCGTTGGTCCCGCGCCGCCGTTTGCCCGGCGGTGGACTCACCGGTGGCATATTGACCAGCGGCGCCATGGGAAAGTCGCTCACTCCCCAAAGCGCGCCGCCCTGCCAATAGAAGGGCCAGTTATAATACCGATAATACTCTTCTTCGTATTGACGCGAAACCGGCTTGTGCAGGTCCGCGGGTGGACTGTTCTCGATCTGGTGGCGCGTCAGGTGAATCGGCAGGAGCTTTTCCTGGGCATTCCATGGCCCCAGAGCGTGAGGGGCGAGAAGGACAAGGCGGCCCGGCAGCCATGCGCCGGTGTCCGCCACGATATAGCGAACGGCCCAATCCTGGTCATCAAAGTAGATGTCTTTGACATGGCCGATATGGCCGTCCTTGGCCCCAAGTTTGTGACCGACAAACTTTTTGATGCTGCGTAACATAGGCGATTATGATTTGGAACTGCGAAACGCGGTGGCCAACCCCCCCACAGCCAGAACGATGCCGACGATCAACAGCCAAATGGCTTTATTGGTCGGCGCTCCGGTGAAGAAGTTGGAAATGTGCGAACCGGCGGAGTTGGAGGCGTTGACCCCGAAAACGATCAACACAACTCCGGCGACGAGGGCGGCGAGCGAGATAACTTTGTTCATATTATTATTAGCTTTCTTTTTTGTTATGATTAAATCACTCGTCTCACAGCGGTTGACGGCCCTGAACCAGGCGGACCAGGATCATGATGACCGCGATGACGAGTAATATGTGGATGAATCCTCCCAGGGTATAGCTGGTGACCATTCCCAGCAACCAAAGGACAAGCAAGACAACGGCAAGTGTGTATAACATATTTTTATCTTTCTTTTAGAGTTGGTTTATTGGGAAACCGGGGCTTCAACCCGCATGTGATTCGTGACATGGGCCACGCCTTGAACATCACTGACAATTTTAGTGGTAAGGTCTTTTTGGGCGGCATTCTGGGCCACGCCAGTCAAATAAACCACGCCGTTCCGCGTCTTTACCTTGGTATCCAGCGCGCTGGTGGAATGATGCGAGAGCAACGCCAGTTTAACTTCGGCGGTGATGGAAGCGTCGTCGATTTTGTCGCCGGCGGTTCGATCAGGCGCGTAATCCCCATTGGCCGGCGTCCCGGTCACGGCAGGAGCGCCGCCGACAACCATCTCGTTGTGGACTACGGTCACTCCATCAACATCCTTGGCGTACTCGGTGGTCAAATCTTTTTGCTCGGGATTGACCACGACGCCTTGAAGAGTCACGATGCCGTCACGGGCGGTGACTTTGGTGCTGGCGCTGACATTGCGATGAAAGAGCAACGCGCTCTTGACCTTTAGTTCAATCCACTTATCCGTATGAGTGGTCGGCATTTCCTCCGTGACCTGAAGCTCGTTATTGACAGTGACCACGCCAGGCAGGCTGCTGACGGTATCGGCCGCCATTGCTTTTTGCGAGTCATCGGCCACGGTGCCGGTCAGCGTGACGACGCCGTCCTTGGCTTTGACATGAATGGTATCGTCCCTGAGGTAAGTTTTAAAGACGTAGGTGTTTTTGGCCGCCATTTCGACGCGCTCGTCGGCGCGGCTGGCTTGAGCCGGAAGGGCGGCGATCATCGTCGCAGCCATCGTCCCCAATATGAGAGTATGTTTAAGTTTCATTTGATTTTCCTGTTGTTCGCTGTTTATTTATTACTGTTACTGCCTCAAACGGTACTCCTCGCTCGATTTTCTGGCTATGAGGGGAGGGCCTCGGCGTAAATCATTATCTTCCCTGACGCACCCCCATCCGCTTAACTTGTGTCTCATCAGGAAAGGGATGCCCCGGCAATTAGGGTTTTTCCCGCTCGACACTGGGTGGGCGCAGGGCATACTTATCCCCAACAAATGTTTAATTCTATTGTCGGACCATGTTAAATCGTCGCGTATGGGGAGGGGTGATCTTGGCGGTGGCATGCTGTGGCGGTTTATGGGCCCAGGCGCAACCAGGCACTAACAGTATAACATTGCCGGCCTCGGTGCCCGACCCGCTTGAACCGGTCAACCGGATCATGTGGGATTTCAACAAAGAATTGCTGACGCACGTCATCAAACCGAGCAGCAAAGCGTATCGCGCCGTGGTGATTAAGCCCGTTCGCACCGCCATCACCCATTTTGGGCGGAACCTGCTCTACCCGGACCGGCTTCTCAACAATCTGCTCCAAGGGCGCTGGGCGGGGGCCCGCGATGAAACGTCCCGCTTCCTTTGCAACACGCTGGCCGGCGGTTTGGGGTTTATTGACGTGGCCACCTGGCGCGGCCTGCCGAAGTCGGACGCCACCTTCGGTGATACCTTTGGACAGTGGGGATGGAATCCGCAATTTTTCCTGATGCTTCCCCTATTAGGGCCGAGTAATGACCGCGATGGGCTGGGACTGGCGGCGGATGCGGCGGCCAATCCATTGATTTACTTCGACCCTTATTCGTACATCACCTACGGCGTTTATTATAACAACGTGACCGACCAGGTGGATGACTATGTGCGCTTCAGCCAGGCCGAAATGGACCCTTACTCGCTCATTCAATATGCCTGGACCTTTGTGCGGGAGAATCATGTTGTCAACTTTAAAGTGGAGGGCAAGCAGGACAGGCCCTCGTTGGAAACGCTGCAGTCGGTGTTTTTTACCTTCGACAATCCGGAGTTTCCCGATCAGTGCAAGACGCGGTCGGTCTTGATCCCTGGCACCGGCAAAAAACTCAAGTTTACCTATTGGCTGCAACATGGACGCGCGCCGGTCGTTTATATTGTTCCGGGGTTGGGTTCGCACCGGATGTCCGAAACCTCCATCGCCTTGGCGGAGCTGGCTTATAAGAATGGCTTTTCCGCCGTTTGTGTCAGCAGCCCGTTCAACGCGGAATTTATGGAGGAAGCCTCGACGGCCGCGTTGCCGGCTTATTCGCCAGTGGATTGTCATGACTTGCATGTGGCGTTGACTGAGGTCGATCACCAGTTGGGGAAAATGTATCCGGGACGGATCGCTTCCCGCGCTTTAATGGGTTATTCAATGGGCGCCTACGAGTCGCTTTACATCGCGGCTGGAGAAACCAACCAGGCGAACTTGCTTAAATTTGATCGCTACGTGGCGATTAATTCACCGGTCCGATTGCTCCATGGCATAGACAAGCTCGATGAATTCTACGATGCCCCGCTGCAATGGCCCGCGGCGGAGCGCACCGAGAAAATACATAACACCTTTTTAAAAGTCGCGGCCTTGAGCAGAAGTCCGCTCCGTCCGAAGTTGGGCCTGCCCTTTGATGCGGTTGAATCCCGCTTCTTGATTGGCATAACCTTCCGCTTCATTTTGCGGGATATTATTTACAGCAGCCAGGAGCGGCATAACCAGGGAGTGTTAAGGCAGCCGATCAAGGACTTGCGGCGAGCAAGCCTTTATGATGAGATCTTAGGCTATTCCTACGGAGATTACTTTGCAAAGTTTGTCGTGCCCTACTACGAAACCCGGGGGGTCGATTTGAAAGCGCCGGACGCGCTGGAAAAGGCCAGTAACTTGCGCAGTTTTACCGACTCGCTGCGCGCCAATCCAGATATTCGCCTCGTCGAAAATGAGGATGACTTTTTGTTGTCCACTGACGATACTGCGTGGCTGCAATCCACCTTCGGGCCGCGGATGACTTTGTTTGTGCGAGGCGGCCATTTAGGGAACCTGTCGCACCGCGCAGTGCAAAAGGCCGTGCTGGCGGCCTTGGAGGAACGGCGTCCTGTGCCTCAGGGGAAGCAACCCGTCGGCCCGCCGCCGCAGGTCAAAGATAAAGACACCCCGGCGAAGGTTCCCGCCATTCCTTGAACTAGTGGAAATGCGGATGCAAAAGCCAGCATTGCTGACAAGCGAAAAAGGGTTAGCGTTTTTGTGACCGGATAAAATTGCATTTTCAACCTGGAGATAAATTATGAAAACCCATCGAGTTTCTTATTGGATAACGACGATCTTGCTGTGCGGCTTTATGGTGTTTTCAGCCGTCTTGTATTTGGGTCACGCGCCCGCCATGATGAAAGCGTTCGCTCACCTGGGGTATCCTTCTTATTTTCCGACACTGTTGGGGGTGGCAAAATTGCTGGGCGTGATCGCGCTCTTCTCTCCGGGACTTTGCGTCATCAAGGAATGGGCGTATGCGGGCTTTGCGATTACCTTTATCAGCGCCTTCATTTCTCATTCCGTGATGGGAGACGGTCTGATGGCGGCCGCGCCGCTTGTGGCGCTGGCCTTTCTGGTGGTTTCTTACGTGACTCGTCCGGCGGATCGCAGAATTCCGCGCACTTTGATTGAACGTTCGCAGAGCCGGAGCACGACTCTCAGCCCTCTCAGCGCTGTCCGGCCCGTCAAGAGGCCGGCCTGACAAGCTTCAAAAGCAAGAGCGCCCCCGCAATGGAAAAGGCCGCGCTGTAGCCGAATGCGGCCGAGGTTCCGCGTTCAGTCCATAATAGCCCGACGATAACGCTGGAGAGCAAATCGCCGATGCCATTGACGGTGGCCAGCGCGCCAAAGGCGACGCCGTGCTGCTCAGGGCTTACCAGTTCCGCGCAAAGCGAATCTTCCAACGTCTCCTCCAGCGCAACGTTGATTCCGCCCAAAATAAAAATGAGCGCCAGCGCGCCTATGGTGGCCGGCAGGAATATAACGCACAACGACATGGCTGCGGAGAGCAGGTAGCCTCCGGCCAGCAGATAATTTTTTGGAAACCGGTCCCCCAGCCAGCCGCCCACGAAAGCGAAGGCGGCGGAAAACACGTTGTGCAATACATAGAGAGCAACGGCGACCGTGGCCGCTCTGCCTGCGCCCAGGGCGGGGGTCAATTTCTGGGTTGCCAATAAAATGAGCATGCTATGGGCGAAGGCGCCCACGCCAAATAATCCGACGGCGACGAGAAGTCTCCGATAGGCGCCCGGCAGCAAGAGCAATTGTTGACTCAGCGAAATATGCGCCACGGCCATTCGCTTCTTTTCTTTGACCGCAAAGGCCATCAGCGCTGCGGCCATCAAACTCGGGATGAGGGTGAATGCGAATAATTTGGGATAACGATGGTGGAACACGGGCAATAAGAGCGCCGCCGTGGCAGGCCCGGCGATGGCTCCGACGGTGTCCATCATCCGTTCGAAACCAAAGGCGCGCCCGTAGGTGTCCTTCGTCACCGCTCCAGCCAGCAACGCCTTGCGCACCGGTGTGCGAACCCCGCGGCCGAGCCAGGCGCAGGAGCGGGCCACCAGGACATGCCAGGCGGCGGTTGCCAATCCGAACGCCGCCGTGCCCGCCGCCGTCACCACATAGCCAATGACCGCGATGGGTTTGCGGCGTTGCAGTCTATCGGTGTAATACCCTGAAGCCATCTTGGCGAAGCTCGACAGCCCGTCGGACAAGCCTTCGATCAGGCCCAGCCACGCCGCCGCGACCCCCATGCTGGCCAGGAAGGCCGGCAATAGGGCCGTGGCCATTTCATGCGACCAATCGCTAAAGAGCGACGCCAACCCGATGCCGAGCACGGTGCGATTGAGCCAGCGGGCAGGGAAGCTGGACGGATTTGTGTTCAGTTCTGCGCTCACTCCGTTTTCCATGAGTTAACAAATACTCATCAATTCTGAAAGAATTTTAATGTATTGTTAATCTAAATTTAATGTCCACCGCGTCAGATTAAGCAACGGTATGCGAATTTTGGTAATTGAAGACGAGCGAAAAGTGGCGGACTTCGTGGCTCGGGGTCTGCGCGATCAACGTTTCGCCGTGGACGTTTCCAATGACGGCCAGACCGGCTGGGAAATGGCCAGCGCCTGCAATTACGATCTGGTCGTCCTTGACCTGATGCTGCCGGGCCTGAGCGGGTTGGAGATTCTCAAGCGGCTGCGTCAACGTTCCCAGACGCCGGTCCTCATTTTAACCGCGCGCACCGGCACGCCCGAGAAGGTGGAAAACTTCGAGGCGGGGGCCGACGATTATTTGACCAAGCCTTTTGCTTTTGACGAGTTGCTCGTGCGAGTCAAGGCGCTGCTGCGCCGGGGTGGAACGGATCGGTCCACCATCCTGCGAATTGGGGATTTGGAAATTGACCGCTTGAAACAACTGGCCAAGCGCGCCGGAAAACGCATTGAACTGACGCCCAAGGAATACAGTCTTCTTGAATATCTGGCGGCGAACACGGGGCGAGTTATGTCAAGAACAATGATTATTGAGCATGTCTGGGACGAAAGTTTTGAAGGGCTGACCAACATCGTGGATGTGTATGTCCGCCATCTGCGCAGCAAGGTGGATGACCAGCATCCGAAAAAACTGATCCGAACCGTGCGCGGGGTGGGCTATTCCATCAGCGACGAGGCCGAGACATGAATCCCCGCTTCCTGCGCTTAGTTAACATTATGATTGACGACTCGAAAGGGCGGTCAGGTTGATTTCCAAAGCGCCGAAGGGGTTGGGAGCCGGTTCAAGGTGGAATTGCCCTCGCCTGCGCTAAAAACGGAAAATTGGAGTTTAACAATGCAAGCTGAAGACATGGAAACGCAAAAGACGGAACGGAACATCGTCGCCACGGACACTCATGAGCCGGCCGGCCCGAACCGAAATGCGAACTGGCTGAACGGGAAAACCTTGTTTGTCTTGGGAGCGGTAGTGGTCTTGTGCGTTGCTTTGAGCTTATGGGGAGGCCGCTCCCATGCCACCGTCGCTGAAGCGGCGCCGGTAACCGTGGCCGCCGCCAAGGTAACGCGCGCAGATCTGGCCAATGAAATTACGGTTCCCGCTGAGTTTCGGCCTTATGTCGAAGTTGAACTGCATGCCAAGGTTTCGGGTTATCTGGATAAAATGAACGTGGACTTCGGCGACAAAGTCAAGTTGGGCCAGCTTCTGGCCACCATTGAAGTCCCGGAATTGGAGGATCAACTCCATAGCGCGATGGCCATGCAACAAAAGGCCGAAGTGGACTACACGAATGCGAACCTGATGTATACGCGGTTGCAATCGGTCAACGTCAAACACCCCAATCTCGTCGCCCAACAAGACCTCGATACTTCACAGTCGAAGAATTTTGCCGCCGCTGCCGCCATCGCGGCCAGCAAGGCGGACGTCGAGCGATTGCAAACGCTGGTAAACTATACCCAAATCGCCTCGCCCTTCGACGGGGTTATCACCCTCCGTTCCGCCGACCCAGGCGCGCTCATCCAAGCTGGGACGGCTTCGGACAGCCGCTCCTTGTTAAGGGTTTCGGATAATTACCACCTGAGGCTCGATTTTCCGGTTTCCGTCAACTACGTAAGAGACATTCACCTGGGCCAGTTGGTTGACGTCAAGGTGGATTCGCTCGGGGGCAAGACGTTCACGGGGAAGGTCACGCGCTTCACAGATAAAGTGAACGAGGATACCCGCACCATGACCACTGAAATGGAAGTGGAAAATCCCAAGCTGGAGATTGTGCCGGGAATGTATGCCGCAGTGGTGTTGAAAGTCGAACAGCGCCGGCACGTTCTGGTAATCCCCACCCTGGCGGCCGGGAGTGCAAAGGACTCGACCGTTTATGTGATCAACCCCAATCATGAAATCGAGGCCCGCCCGGTCACCCTCGGTCTGGAAACACCGGAGAAATATGAGGTGACCTCCGGACTGAAAGAACGCGAATGGGTGATGATCGGTGATCGCTCACTGGTGCATCCGGGCCAGAAAGTCGAAGCAAAACTTGTCAGCCAGCCCACCGTGCCATGAAACGGCTGCTTTCCAGCTTCGACGGTTCCGCAACTTTTACCTGCCGAATCGAAGCGCGCCCGGCAAGCCAGCCAGCTCGTCGAAAGGTCGAGCGCCGTCGCCGGTTCTCGTTTGGAAACGAACGCCTATTGCTGCTTCAAAGACAACATCATGAGCACAAAC
>Ga0075522_10000645_pt1 | contig 25547 bp, 27 predicted proteins | sample NGEPerA_FD_74796 | JGI IMG/M metagenome (GOLD analysis project Ga0075522, IMG submission 74796) | Arctic peat soil microbial communities from the Barrow Environmental Observatory site, Barrow, Alaska, USA - NGEE PermafrostL2-A | ecosystem: Environmental > Terrestrial > Soil > Wetlands > Peat ...
CGCCTACGCCGTGCACCCTCCCCCAGACACTGCCGGGAATATGCGTGGGTCGTGAAGCGACTTCGCAGGAAGAGGCCGAAATGACCGCGGTCGGCAAAGCCGGGATCGAGCGCGAGTACGGCTGGAAAGACTGGTCGGCCTGTTCGAGCGGAGAGGCGTGCTTCAAAGTCAGCCAACCCTCGAGGGCGATGGTCGGAACCAATGCGGGCGTCTTCGACGGCGGCAACGGTATCTACCCTGGCGGCGGCCTTGGCTCAGCGTGCTGGATATTCGTCTATCAGGACTCCGACGGCTGGCACTACTCCAACGCCGGCTGCGCCCAGAACCCAGGCTACGTCCCGGGCATCGGGACTCACGTCTTCGTGACCGGCGGCTGCGCCAATTTCCGGAATGCCCCTGGCCTCAGCTCGACTGTGCTCGGTTGCCTGCCCAACGGCTCGATCGTCGACGTCGATAGCGCTCCGGTTTACCTAGATGCGCACATCTGGTGGCATCTGGTCGGACGTGGCTGGATGGCGCACGACTTCCTCGTGAAGCCGCATCTCGCGGTTGGCACGTTCACTCACTACGCCACACCCAGCGCCAATAGCACGCCGGGAGGCATCACGAACGGCCCAGACGGCAACGTCTGGTTCACCGAGGAGCTCGCCAACCGGGTCGCCAAGGTGACCGTCGCAGGCGCCTTCACCGAGTACGTCGTCCCCACCCCGAACAGCCTTCCAGCAGACATCGCAGTTGGACCGGACGGCAACCTTTGGGTCACTGAGGCCAAAGCCGACAAGATCGCCCGGGTGACCACACGTGGCACCTTCACCGAGTACCCCCTCCCGCGTGGAAGTTCGCCCGCGTACATCGTCCAGGGTCCCGATGGAAACCTTTGGTTCACCGAGATCGCCGCCAGCAAGGTCGCCAAGATCACGACCGCGGGAGTTGTGACCCAGTACACCATCCCGACCCCTGACAGCAGCCCGACCGATATCACAACTGGGCCAGACGGCAATCTCTGGTTTGTCGAGCGAATCGGAAACAAGGTGGCCAAAGTGACCACTTCGGGCGTTTTCACCGAGTACCCGGTCACGACCCCCGGCAGCTTTCTTCAGGGCATTGCAGCGGGGTCGGACGGCAACCTCTGGTTTACGGAACAAGACGTAAACCGCGTCGCGAAGATAACCACCGCGGGCGTGATCACCGAGTACCAGGTCCCAACGGCGTACAGCCTGCCCCAGATCATCACGGCGGGACCCGACGAAAACCTTTGGTTCACAGAAAACTACGGCCCCAAGATCGCCAAGCTGACAACAGCGGGTGTCATCACCGAGTATTTGATACCGCGCGGCAACAGCGGTCCCTACAGCATCACGGCAGGGCCGGATGGAAACCTCTGGTTCACACTCGCCTTCATCTCAGAAATCGGGTCCCTCGTTCCCTGACCCGTCGCGTCAGAGCTGGCAACCTCGGCAGAAGTTGAGCGGTTCCCGGTTCGAGCCGATCTGGCTGAGCCGGTGCCCGCAGCGCGGGCAGGTTTCAAATGTACCGCTATGAACGAGCGGTCCTGCTTTGACTCTTCGTAGTTCGATTGGCAAGGATCGCCTCCACCGCTCGGCTCAGCACGGCCGGGATGGCGGCGAACAAGTCAATCGACACGAGATAAGACGGATTTATGACGCAAAGAAAGTCTCCTGGAGCCTCACAGAGTCTCCCGGTCAAGGTGTCAAATAAGGTGTGAAATCTGAAGCGGGTGAAGTTACCAGCCTGGCGCTTCCCTAGTGCCCGGACATCAGCGAACCGAAGGCTTGGTCAGCGCGCTGGCGCGTCGGCGTTTCCCGCCCTTTGTGCAGTCTGAACAGAGTCCGGTGAAAAGCAATTGGTGGCTTGTGATCCTGAAACCGGTATCGCTTTCAACGGCTGCAGATGCATTCTCCAAAATGCAACCTGGGAGACCAAGTACTCGTCCGCACGAATCGCAACGCACGTGGTCGTGGTGCTTATCACGGAGCTCGTAGTGCGCCTTGCCGTCGGCCAAGTCAATCCGGTCGATGAGCCCTTCTCGCTCCATCCCTGCGACTGCCCGGAAAACGCTGGAGTAGTCGGCGCCGCCAAGTGAACCACGGACCGCTTTGTGCAGCTCGTCGATTGACCAGACATGACGGCCCGGAGTTGCGAACAAGAGTCTGACTCCGTCGCGGATCGGACTTGGAGGGGCCACGCGTCCACTATACCGCCATATGCATATACATTGCGCAATGCCGTTGTGCAATACTCTTGCGCATGCACGGAAGGCTCGGGGTGGTGCGGAACCTGGGGGCGTCGCTGACGGTCGTTGCGCTGACGTTAGCCGGCACGGCTTGTGGTGGAAGTCCGTCGGCGGGACAGCCCGGATTAATCAAAGTGGTGGCCGGTGAGAATTTCTGGGGGAGCATTGCGGCTCAGCTCGGGGGCTCGAAGGCGAACGTTCAAAGTGTCGTCTCGGACCCCAATGCCGATCCCCACGAGTACGAGAGCAGCACGAATGATGCGCGCGCTTTCGCCGACGCGCAGCTCGTCATCCTGAACGGCGCTGGATATGACGACTGGGGTCAGAAACTGCTAGGTGCCAATCCAAGCAACCACCGCCAGGTAGTGACTGTCGCCCAGCTTCTCGGGAAGAAGGCGGGCGACAATCCTCACTTCTGGTACAACCCCGACTACGTCACGAGAATCGCTGATCTGATCACGTCAAGTTACAAGACGATTGACACCGCAGACGCTGCGTACTTCGACCAGCAGCGCGCGAACTTTGCGAGTGCACTGAAGCCGTACCTTGACCGAATTGCGGAAATCAGGGCCAAGTTCAGCGGAAAGCCGGTTGGCTCGACGGAGAGCATCTTCGTGTACATGGCGAACGCCCTCAGTCTCGACCTCATCTCTCCACCTGAGTTCATGCAGGCCGTGTCTGAGGGCAACGACCCGCCCGCGAGCGCCGTGGCCAGTTTCCAAAACCAAATCACCAGCGGGGCAATCAAGGTCCTCGTTTACAACGTTCAAACGGCGACCTCAATAACGACCAATCTAAAGACCATGGCGACGGCGAACCACATCCCGGTAGTGGGCATTTCCGAAACGCTTCAGCCCGAGAGCGCGACTTTCCAAACCTGGCAGCAATCGCAGCTGGTCAACCTCGAAAACGCGCTGGTCGCTGGGACGTCGTGACCGAACCTGCATCCGCGATCGTGGCGCGGGATCTGTCAGCCAGCTACGGAACTCGCCCCATCTGGTCGGGGGCAACCTTCTCGATCCCCAGGGGGTCGTTCACCGCCATCCTCGGCCCGAACGGCGGTGGGAAGTCGACGCTGATCCGGATGATCCTCGGCCAGATGTCTCCTGCCGTCGGCAGTCTCGAGGTGCTAGGTCAACCGCCGCATCGCGGCAATCCTCAGATCGGGTACATCCCGCAGGGATCCAGCTTCGATCCCGAGCTTTCGCTCCGCGGCCTTGACTTCGTCGGCCTCGGGATCGACGGCCACCGCTGGGGCATACGTCTTGCCGGCCGCGCACAGGCGGCCAAAGCTGCCGGAGCCGCGACTCGCGCCGTTGGTGCAGCTGGCTATGCGGACCGGCCCCTTGGACGTCTTTCCGGAGGCGAGCAGCAGCGGTTGCTCCTCGCCCAAGCCCTGGTCGGTAGCCCGACCCTGTTGTTGATGGACGAGCCTCTATCGCACCTCGATGTTCGCAACCAGGGCGCCATCGTTCAGCTGATCAGCGAGGTGTGGCGCGAGCGACAGCTGACCATCCTGCTCATCGCCCACGATGTCAATCCACTACTGACGCACATCGACCATGTCCTCTATGTCGCCCACGGCAAGGTCGCCATGGGAAAGCCAGCCGACATCATTACCTCAGAGTCGCTATCGGAAATCTACTCGTCGCCGGTTGAGGTACTGACCGATAGCCGCGGACGCCTTTTCGTGGTCGGCCTCGAGGAGGAGGTCAGCCACCCTCATGCATGATCTGGCCATCTTCCTCACAATCTCGAACACCTCGCCCCAGCCGAGCTGGAATCCGCTCGACGACCTGGCGATGCTCTTCCACTACGAATTCATGATTCACGCCTTCGAGGCGGGCACCATCGTCGCTATCGTGGCGGGCGCCATCGGCTACTTCGTCGTGCTCAGGAGTTCCGCATTCGCTGCCCACGCTCTCTCCCATATCGGCTTCGCAGGCGCTACCGGCGCCGTGCTCCTGTCACTCAACCCGATCTTTGGTTTGCTGGCCTTCACGCTAGGGAGCGGGATTGCGATCGGCGCGCTCGGCAATCGTGTTCGCGGCCGCGACGTGACGATCGGAATCGTGCTCGCCTGGACCCTTGGGCTGGGTGTCCTCTTCATTTCCCTGTATCGCGGCTATGCGACTGAAGCCTACGCACTGCTATTCGGCGAGATCCTCGGTATCAGTTCTGGCGACGTGGTCGTCACTTTGGTCGCGGGCGTTGTCACCGTTGTCGCGCTCGTCGCGGTCTACCGACCACTGTTGTTTGCCTCAGTCGATGAAGAGCTGGCCGGCGCCAAAGGTGTGCCCGTAACTGCGCTGTCGATCGCCTTCATGGCCATCCTGGCGGTGGCGGTTACCGAGGCCGTGCAGGTGGTGGGAGTGCTCTTGATCTTCGCCCTCATCGTTACCCCGGCGGCCATTGCGGTGAGGTTTACAAGCAGGCCGGCGATAGCAATCCTGGTAGGCGTGCTGCTGGCCCTCGGCTTCACTTGGCTGGGGCTGAGCATCGCCTTCTTCTCGCCTCACCCGGTGAGCTTCTTCATCACCTCGCTTGCATTTGCGACCTACGTCGCGGTCAGGTTGTCGGAACCCATGCGACTGCGCTTCTCGAGTCGGGCTGCCTTCACAACCGCATAGACGAAGGTCGCCAGCTTGGAAACCAGCGACGTGTGCGCGCCGTCGTGGCTTTCGACAGGGGATTCTGCGCCCTTGTCTACGAGCCATTCGCGCATCGCCTGGGGCCACGCGGTCTTGAGCCATCGATACCAGATAAGGTGTGAAACGGGGTGTCCAAATGACGCACCCTGACGTGTCGCGTCAGACTCAACCACAATGTATAGGCAGCCATAGACGTAGATCCAGAACATATGGCGCTCGCGCAGGGAATCGAACCCTGAACCTTGGAATTAAGAGACTCAAGACAGATCGTCTCAGCGCATCTCAGGGCGTGTCAGGGCGTCTCTCACGTATTCGAGTTATGACGCAATCGTCTTGGTTCGTCTCAGGGTGCCTCACTGAGCCTCTCGGTGAAGCTGTCAACGAAGCTGTCAAAACCGAGCTCTTGTTTTGTAGGGCCTAGTCAGATAGAGTAGTTTGCAACGCAAACTATGGTGCCTGCCTCCGCGGACGACGCTCGCCAAGCGGCTCAGATCGCTGGTCGATTTTCCGATCTTCTAGGTCTGCGCCAGGCTGTGTGCGGTGTCGGTTTGCTGCTGATGTTTGGCTGTGAGTTGGCTTTTCCCCTCACGTTGGCGGACATGCGCGCGACAGGCTTCCAGATGGCCGAATGGGGGCTTGCGGTGCTGGTAGTGGGAATCGCGGTCTTGGCTCTGTGTGTGCTCTGGGTCTCGGCGTGGTATCGACGCCACTACGGCCTTGTGAAGCGAACCCGCTGGCAAAACCGGTTGGCCAAGGTCGTCGGCGCCAGCGGTGCCGTCGCCTTCCTGGTCCCGTTTGAAGTCGACATATTCGCGATGAACTATGGACACGTGGTACCGGTGGATCTCACGGTGTTCGCCCTGGCGCTTTGGATTGTCGGGTACTGGCTTTACCTCGGTCTGTCGTTCTGGCACTACTTGGTTCTTGCGGGTCTCGGATTGGGTCTCGGCCTCGCTTCAATTGCCGGAATTCCGCCGAATACATTTGCCTGGCACCTCCGCGAGGCAACCCTTTATTTGGGGATCGCCATGCTCGCGGGCGGCGTTATCGACCATGTGATCCTGACGAGATCCCTATCTCGATCTGAGAGTCCGGTTGGCCACGAGTCTTGAAGACATCGACCCGCTGGACAGGCTCGTGCACGAGCCGGCCCGGTTGGTCATCTTGACGGCACTCGCCTCTTGCGCAAGCGCGGACTTCGTCTTTCTTCAGCGCGTGACTCGGCTGACGAATGGGAATCTCTCAGCGCATCTTTCTAAATTGAATGACGCTGGACTAGTTGCTATTGAGAAACGGTTCATCGACAAGAAACCAAATACCCGTGCGGCGATCACCGCCAAGGGACGGCGTGCGGTCGACGAGCACTGGTCGCGTTTGGAACAGCTACGCGCCGGTGCTCGCGACCTAGCGCCTCAAACTCGAAAGTCCAGTCACTAGTAGTTTCACGACTGCACGTCGGCGCTCCCGGCAACCTACGGCACCTAGCGATGATTGCCGCGATGGAGGTCCGAACCAGCAACCTCGCAATATTTCGCCGTGTCGGCGGCGCTCGGCGTTCTTGAAGCTGTCAAATGCCGCAAATGTGACGCACTGCGGCAGACTGACCACAACATGTAGGGCGCAGATGCCACGCAGACACAACATATTGGTGCTCGCGCAGGGAATCGAACCCTGAACCTTGGGATTAAGAGGAGATTGACCTTCCTTGCCAGGAAGCGTCAGGACGTGTTAGCGCGTGCCACACGTATTCGCCGGTCTAACGCGTTTGTGCCACAGAGCGTCCTGGCGTGTCACAGACTGCCCCGGGTAAGCTGTCAAATAAGCTGTCAACGCGCCTTACCGTGCGGCTTCAGACGGCACGATGAAGTACCGGAGCGTCAAGACGGCGAGCCCGAGCACCCAGACATCGTGCCGCGCCTCTACATGGACGCCATCTCCAGCTAGGTTGTCGACGGCATATACCGCAATGGTCTCATTCACGGGAAGCCGGATCGGCATGAGTGAATTCGCGTAATAGACTCCTTGCGGGCCTCGTCCAGAGTCCGGTCGCGTGGTGAGCATGACCCCGCCTGCGCGCTCTCGATGGTAGTCAACTGAAAGCACGCTGGTCAGGCTCCCGCCGGGAAGTGGGAATGCGATGTTCATGAAAGTAGCGCTGCCGATCCTGCTGTTGGCATAGGCCGCCACGTAGATTGCGCGGCCTGTCTGTCGGTACGTTCTGATCCAGCCGCGTACCCCAGCACGTCCATCGCGGCGCTCCGACAAGGGGACGATGATGCTGTCGACAGGTTCGGTCTCCTGGCCAGGACCCGGCAAGTTCACCTGTTCGACCCTCGCGCTGAGCAAATGATAGAGCCGCGCCAATGGCCTCAGAGCTGGGCGCCATTCGGCCGTGACTTCGAGCCCGTGGAACGCAGTGCGTTCGTAGAACGCGCGGACTGCAGGGTGCACAGCGTCGACCCGGAACCCGGGGCGGTCGTACGATCTGAGGTCGTCGACGATTCCGTGGGGCGCTGGAGACCGACTGTCCAGCGAATTCGAGGCCACGAAAAACTGGGGCCCGACGTGCCACCCGCCGCGGAGTTTGCTGAATGGCAAGGCGGCGCCCGCAAGTGATGAAGGCGGGGCCAGAGCAACCCAGGCGGCCAACCCGGCGGTGGCGAAGCCCGCACCGTTGAGGACGCCATGCGTTGCGACCATGGTCCCGATGCCGATAACGGGGCGGTGTGTGGCCTCGCCGATCATATACAGCACCGCTAGCCCCATAGCCGCGATAGAGCTGAGACTCGACGTGAGCAGCAGCGCCCGAACAAGTCCCTTGGTCACCGGTGCGATTGCCCCTAGGACGATCACGGCCAGGGTCACCAAGCCAGCCGCAAGGACGAGCGTGGCGGCGACCTCGAGCACCTTTGAGAAAGCGATGCCCAGGCCTACAAGTGCAGGCCCGACCACGAAAGCGAAGGCGGTCCAGCGAAATGCTCGGAGCGCGCCGCGCTGCCGGTCAGCTAGAAAGCGGCCTGAGGCCCCGCACATGATGGCGCCGGCGAACCCGGCAAAGTGGAAATGGATCGCTGTGCGCAGAAGTAGGTCCGGGCTGTACGGCAGCGCAATGCCGGTTCGGTTCATGAACAGCCACAACCAGCCGACAGAGAGGTAGAGGAGGCCGGCATCAATGCACACCTCGGCCGGGATGGCGATTCCCCGGCGTCGAAGTCGATGGAACCCGGCCCAAAAGCAGATGGCTGCGGTGACTCCCCAGGGGATCGTGAGCGCAGCTGGGATGCCTCCCGCCGGCAGGACAAGGGCGAGCCCGACCATCGCTGCCCCGGCCGGCTGGATCCAGGCAAGCAGGCGCAACTGTTGGCTCGCGGGTTCGAGGGCGACGTGAAGGGCGAGCGGCACAGTCACTGCGACGCCAAGCATCATCAGGATCGTCGTCAGATCGACTGACACCAATCTGAGCGATCGGGCGACTACAACCACGAGCCACCAGGACGCGCCCAGCGCGATCGCGAAACGGAACGAGCGCCGGGCCAAGATTCCACCGGGCTGCCCGAAAGCCACGTCCGCATAGTCGCATCCGGGCCCCGGGCACGTCGGCGCACCGATCAATGCGTTCGGCGCAACGGGGCTGTGATCGTCACCTGCCGCGTTGTGCACTACGGAATTACTCGGTCAGATGACGCCGGGCGCTCACCTGGTGGCAGGGGATTATTGGTTCGCCGCGACCCGGCTCTAGTCCACGGAATTGAAGCCAGCTGAGTTCAATGCGGGCCCTTGTCAACACCCCGTTGGGGGCTTCTTTCTCAAACCGTAAGCTGTCAACAGCGGAGCGGCGGCACGCCGCCCCCATCGCTTGGCACGTCAGGTACACCAGAGGCACGTCCTGACGCTCTGAGACACAACAGGTTGGTGCTCGCGCAGGGAATCGAACCCTGAACCTTGGGATTAAGAGTCCCCTGCTCTGCCAGTTGAGCTACGCGAGCGCGATGGTGGTCGACTGTCGATTCTAAGGTGCCCGAGCGCTTAACACCCGGGGTTCACATGGGCGGCGCATCTCACTACGGTTGCTCACGTGCGAGCCAGGGCGCCGTTGGACGTCGACCTGGAGGACAAGCTCCTTTACGGCCTAACTCCGATGCGCCTTGCCTATCTGGTAGTGGCTTTGTTATGCGGGTATGCAGTATGGTCGCCGCCCTGGGCGCCAACCGCAGTGCGGGCCGTCCTTGGTTTGGCGGTCGTTGGAATCGGAGCGACGGCAGCGTGGGGTCGGTGGCGGAGCCGGGCTGTCGACGCATGGATCGCAGATCTCTCAATCTTCGTGCTCAACACCCATCGAGTCTCATGGCGCAACCCATGGTTTCCGCGCCGTGACAATCGGCCAAGCCGGCTACCAGTCAAACGTCCGCCGCATGGCCCGATTGAGATCGTGGTGGCTGCGCGTGCGCCGAGGGCGGGAGCGACGACTGTCGCCGTCGAGCTTGCAGAGTGTCTCGCGGGCAACGGATATGCGGGCGAAATGTGGTCGGTGAGACCGGCGCTGGCGGGCTATGAGCACAAACCGACTCCATCTGTCTTGCTGGTGTCGGTTGCGGCGGTCGACGGCGGGCGCGTTTGCTATCTGGATCGTGGGTTGGGGCCATACGTCGCCGGTCTCATTCCGGAGGACGAACACGTTCGCGAGGCGGCTGCCCTCAACCAGGCCACCGTCGTCGCGTTTCCGGATGCGCCCGCCAGCCGAGCATTCCGGGCGCTTGCCGAGGGCATCGCTGCATCCGCGTGATTCCAGATATCAAACTCGGCCCTTTGCGTTTGGCCCCCAGGGCTCCAGCAGTCTTGTGGAATGGCGCCACCAAAACGACTGTGATCAAGACCGGCCCCATCGGCTTTGCAGGTGCCACTGAGGCCGATCGTGTCCGTTGGATCAGCGCATTTCGTCGCCTCCTCGACGGGCTCGACTCTCCGCTGCAAGTCCTTATCGACGTCGAGCCAGGAGCGGGACCGGCCGAACCTGACGTCTCCGCGCTCCCAATTGACCCGCACGACATGCGCAGCGCTGACATGTACTTCGTTGATCGAATCGCACGATTGCCGACAGCGCATCGCTGCGTTGTCTCGTTGGTGACGCCTGACGCTCAGGAGGCGCGACTGGCAGCGGCACTCGGCGATATAGGACTCACCTTCACGAGCGGCCCTGCGCCCAACGACGTCCTCTTTGGCACCGAACAGGCAGCCCACTTCATGCATTCAGGCGGCTGGAGCCGCACGTGGAACATGGAACGCCTGCCCGGCGCCGAACTCGAGGCGGGATGGCTGCATCGCCTGCTACCGCCTGGCCTGAGGGTCAGCCTCTCCTGGCACGCGACTCCGCTACCTGTCGCATGGATCGTCGAATACCTGCAGCGCCAGCTGGTCGGCATGAAGGCGACCCGATTGCAGGAGCAGAGCAATGGAACCGCCGACCCGGCTCTCGCCGGAGCTCTGCCCAATACCGAGGATCTCCAGCGCCGCCTGACATCCAGCCAGGAGAAAGCCTTCCACGTATCCGTCTACCTGACGTTGACGTCCCCGACGCTCGAAAGCCTCGAGGTTGGGGCGAAAACGATCGAGGCCGCCGCCCGCGCATCACTCTGCCACCTGCAGCCGTGCACGTTCAGGATGTTCGATGCGTACCTGGCCACGCGGCCCGCCGCCATCGATCGCCTGCAACGCAAGCGCGTTCTCGATACCAGCACGCTCGCCACCTTCTTCCCGTGGCTCGACTCGGAGCTTCAGCAGCCGGGGGGCCTGGTGATCGGGACGAGTCGGGCGACCGGAGCGGCGGTCATGTTCGATCCTTTCGACCAGCATCGCTATACGAACGCCAACATCGGAGTCTTCGGCCACTCCGGCGCGGGCAAAACGTACCTGCTGTCGGCGATTGCGATGGGAGCCCTCGGGCGCGGAATCCAGGTTTTCGTTGTCGACCCGGAGCACGAATACGGGGAGCTCGCCAAACGGCTGGGCGGGGTCGATGTCCCGCTGGCGCTGGGTTCCGGCCACGCTCTAAACGTCCTCGAACTCCGGCCGTCCGACCGCCGGGACGAATCCTGGGTTGGACCGGCGACCGCCGACGCTGTGGACCTGTGTGCAACCGTCTGCGGCGGACTCGACGAGCGCGAGCGAGCGCTGGTCGAAGCCGCAGTCCGCTGCGCATATCGCGACGCGGACCCTCCACTCCTGCGCGACGTGGCCGCCGGCCTCCCGGAAGATTCGCGCGTCGCCACGATTCTGAAACGCTGGGTGCACGGAAGCCTGGGCCAGATGTTCAGCGCTCCTACGAACATCGACCTCGACGCTCCCATCGTGGCGTTCGGCATGCGCGAGCTGCGCGATGAGATGGTCGCGCCCGTACATTTCCTCCTCGCCGAGGCTCTGTGGGCGCGGATCAAGAGGAAGGACCGCCGCCGCATGCTCATCGTCGACGAGCTTGGCCTCCTGTTCGAGGACCCGACCATCCGCCGATTCGTGGTCAGCCTCGCGCGCAGGATCCGCAAGTACGACGGATCACTCGTGTTTGCGACCCAGAATCCAGGCGACCTGCTGAGCTCGGATCAAGGCGCGGTGGTCGCCACCAATCCGGCAGTCCTGCTGTTCGGCGTCCAGCGCCCAGGTGAGGCGGCCAAGCTGCAGCGCACCTTTCACCTCAGCCGGCACCAGCGCGCCTTTCTCGAGACCGCCCGGAGGGGAGAGTTCCTGCTCGCCGCCGGAACCGAGCGGCTGGCGGTGCAGATCCAGGCCCCGCCTTGGCAGGAAGAGGCGATGCGCGTGTCTCGTGAGGCCCGACCTCCGCCATGAACCGGTAGGCTAATTGCGAAGTGCGCAGAGTCCTCCATTACCGAGCTCATGGCCTGCCCGAGCAGCGTCTCGAGCGTGTGCACGAGCAGTTCGAAGCGCTGGCCGCCGCCAGGACCTGGCGCTGCGACGCGCCATGGATCGCCAGTACGCGCTCGACCGGCCTATTCGAGATGGAGTTCTTTCGTCACCTGTGCATGGAAGACAGCGGTGATCTGTCCGCGGCCGGCTTCGTAAAGATGGCGGGCGACGAGACCGACGCCTTGATCATCACGATCTTCATGCGCGACCTGAGCGCCGAGTACGGAATCAAGGTGGCTATGAAGGACGAGGACCACCCGCTCGCGAAGCTACGCCGCCTGGAATTCCACAGGGGCCGACTCCCGAGTGGGCTGTCGCTGGAGGACGTGCTGGCTAAGCGCCCGGTGATCAAGAAGGTGGAGGGCGAGCGCATCTTCTTCTACCCGCCGACCTTCCGTCTTCACTCGCAGGGCCCTCCGAGCCCCGAATGGGCATACGCCCTGTGTGGCATCCGGGCCTATGCGCCGACGCTGCTGGAGGCCGAACAGGAAGCGCTCAAGATCCTCAGAGGCTTCGGGCACCTTGGCGCCTGAGCAGGCATTCGGCGCCGACGGATTCCTAGACTCCGCCGACGGAGCCAAGATCGCGTATCGCGCTTGGCCGCAGGCAGGCGCTCAGGTCACGTTCGCGGTCGTCCATGGCCTCGGCGAGCATGCCGGCCGCTACGAGCGATTCGCCGAGGCTATGGCGCGGCGTGGCATGGGTACGTTCGCTGTCGACCTGCGCGGTCATGGCAAGAGCCCCGGCCAGCGTGGCCATGTCGACTCGTGGTCCCAGTGGACGGATGACGTGTCCGCATTCGTGAAGCACATCGCTGCCAACGTGGGTGGGGACGTGGTGCCGCTCGGCCACTCTTTCGGCGGCGCGGCATTGTTGAGCACGGTGCTGGCCGGCAAGCTGCCACGCACGAGGCGCTTCATCGTTTCGAGCGCGGCGCTCAAGGTGAAGGTCGCGGTGCCCGCCTGGAAGATCAAGCTTGGGACGGCAACGTCCAGGTTGGTGCCGAAGCTGGCGCTGGACAACGAGGTCGATCCGAAGCTCCTTTCACGGCTCCCTGAGGTTGTCGAGGCTTACCGTACCGACCCATTGGTCCACAGCAAGATCTCGAGCCGGCTGTACACCGAGTGGCAGGCGGCGACGAAGCACATCCTCGATCACGCCAGCGACATCAAGATCCCATTCCTGATCCTGGCGGGCACGGACGACGGCCTGATCGACCCGGAGGGCAGCAAGCTGCTGCATGAGAGGTCGGCTTCGGTCAGCGAGCTGAGGCTTCTGGAAGGCCGCTACCATGAGCCGTTCAACGACCGCGACAACGAGGAGGTCTTCACATTGATCAGCCGCTGGTTGGCGAAGCCGTGATCCCAGCCCTCACCGGGCTGCCACTGCTGGCGAGCCTCAACCTTCAGCCGGGATCGTGGCTGTTGTGGATCCTCGTCGGATTGATCTCAGGCGCAATCGCCGCGCGTGTCGTGGCCGGTCGCGGGTTCGGCTGCGTCGCCGACATACTCGTTGGCGTCGCCGGCGCCTTCATCGGCGGCTACCTTCTGGCGGCCATCTTCGGGGCCAACACGACGGTGGGCTTCTGGGGCAGCATCGTGGTCGCCTTCATCGGCGCAGCGGCGCTGCTGGCGGCGCTCAAACTTTTATCCGGCGGCCGCCTCTGACGCCTGGCTGCCAGCAGCGCGAGACGCGACCGCCTCGACCGCTGACGCCACCTCCGCCGGCATGAACAGCGGGATGTCGTGCGGTGAGTCGAACCAGCGGACCTCCACGTTGGGTGCCAGCTTGGCCAGGCGTTCGGCGCCCACCTCCCTCGACTGCGAGATCTTGGCGGGGCCGTGCTTGGCGAGCAGGGCCGCAGCCGGAACCTCAACTCGCGGCCAGAGCACGTCCGGCTGGGACTCGTAAAGACCGCGCAGCAGCTCCAGGCGCACTGGCGCGGTGAGTGTCAAAACCAGCCCATCAGCGTCGGCGATGACTCTCGCTTTAACGAACGACTCGAGGTCCTGATCCCACGTGCCTTCGAAGTCGCGCTTTGATTCCGCGAGCGCGTCCTCGAACGAGGCGAACCGCGGCAGTGGCGGCTGCATCAGGGTCTGAGCCTCTTCCCAGCTGAATAGATTGGCGGCGCTTTGCACAGGTCCGTCGATGAACACCAGGCCCGATGGGATGCCCGGGTGCGTGCCCACAAACTCCAATGCGACAGTGGCTCCCCAGGAATGGCCCACGACCAGCGGCCTTGGCAGGCCGAGCTCAGCGATTAGGAATGTGACGTCGTCCAGCAATTGCTCCATCGCGTAGCCGCCGGGAAACGCCGGCGCATGCGGTGGCTGGCCGGTCAGCCCATGTCCGCGCTGGTCCAGCGCGACGAGCCGGCCGCCAGGGAGGTGTCGCGCGAGTCTCTCCCAGTACCGGGCGTTGGAGCTCAGACCGTGCAGCAGAACCAACGGCGGGGAGCGCTCAGGGCCGGATTCCGGTCTCCACTCGAGGTAGTGGAGTTTGACCCCGCCCCGCTCGAGCCAACCGTCTGCCGGTGCGCTCACCGAGCCAGCCTAGCTCGCGGCCGCAGCCAGCTCCTCAGAACGGGACTCGCTTGCCTGGACCGCCGGCCGCTGGCGGCGCCTGATGAGGAGGGCCGAGAACGCCGTCAGCACGAGGACCGCGATTGGCACCAGCAGCGTGGGCTTGAGCGCATCGATGTAAGCACTGACGAAAACGTCATGGGCGAGCGAGGTGAGCTGCTGCGCGACCGCCGGCGGCAAACCCGCGGGCAGCTTGGCTCCGTTCTGACCGGTGCCAATCTCGAAGCCGTTGGCGGCGACCGAGCTGAATGCGGCCACGAACTGCTCCCTGTATGCGGCTGGGAGAGCCGCGGCGTGACTCACCGCCTGGTTGTGCAGAGTCGTAGCGAGATTGTTTTGGAGCAGGGCGCCCACGACCGCGCTGCCGACAGCGGCACCTACCTGCCGAGTGGTATTGAGCACGCCCGATGCCGCACCTGCCATCCGCGGCGAGACGTTGCGCATGGCAATCGTCGTCATCGGCGCAAACGTCATGCCCATGCCTGCACCGGCGACGATTGCCGGCACCAGGAAGTTGATCCAGGTTGAATTTGGACCAGCGACGAATGTCAGGCTGCCGAATCCGATGGCGAAGACAAAGATCCCGGTCATCAGGATGTACTTCCCTCCGATCCGGTCGGCCATGCGACCGGCGAAAGGAGCAGTGAGCATCGAGGTCAATGACATCGGCGCCAGGGTCAGGCCGGCGGTCAGCGCCGAAAAGTCGCGAACCGACTGGAGGTAGATGACGATGGGCAGGAACAGGCTCATCATTCCAAAGCTGATCGATGCCGCAATCCAGTTGGCGACCGCGAAGTTCCGCTCCTCGAACAGCACCAACGGGACGAGCGGCTCCGACTGGAAGCGCTCCCAGATCACGAACAGCACCAGCATGACCACGCCGGCTCCGATCACCTCCGGGATCGTGATCACGTAGGACGCGATCTCACCCCACTTGAAACGCTCGCCTTCGATGAGACCGAAGACCACGCCGAAGAGTCCCCCGGTCGCCAGGATGACGCCGACGAAGTCCCAACCGTGGCGGCGGCCGGGCCTCAGGTCCGGGATGATCACGAAGGTCGCTATGAACGCGGCGATGCCGATGGGCACGTTGACAAAAAAGATCCAGCGCCAGTTGATGTAGGTGACGATGGCGCCACCGACCGTCGGTCCCGCGAGAGTGGCGAGACCGGCCACGCCGGCCCAGATGCCGAAAGCGGCTCCTCGCCGCTCGGGCGGAAACAAAGTGGTCAGGATCGCCAGCGTCTGGGGAGTCAGCAAGGCGCCACCCACTCCCTGCAGGACACGAGCCGCGATCAGCTGGTTGGCGTCCTGGGCGAAGCCGCACAGGGCCGAGGCAAACGTGAAGATGGCGAGCCCGATCGCGAAGAGATTGCGCTGTCCATACAGGTCGCCGAGACGGCCGGCCGTGATGAGGAGCACGGCGTAGGTCAGGATGTAGGCATTCAGGACCCACAGGATTTGATCGAGGGTCGTGTTGAGCCCGGCACTCATGGCCGGAATCGCTACGTTGACGATCGTGGTGTCGAGCAGGATCATGAAAAAGCCGGTCACCAGCACGACCAGGACCAGCCAGGGGTTACGCGGGTTACGGTTGGAGTCAGCCATACCTACTTCTCAACCTATCAGCCTCGGGATCGATTCCCAAAACGCACCCTGAACGATCACGAGTCCAGTCGATTTGGCGGGGAGCTCGGGGGAAATGCCTGGCGGTCGGGAGGGCGACAATGGCGCGATGGACCGGATCGTGCTGGAGGGCATGGTGTTCAGCGGGCACCACGGCGTGCGCCCGGCTGAACGCGAGCAAGCCCAGGATTTCAAGGTGGACGTCGAGATCGACGCCGACCTGGTCCAGTCGGGACGCAGCGACCGGGTCGAGGACACAGTCGACTACCGGCGCGTTTACGCCATCGCCAAGGAGGTTGTCGAGGGCGAATCGGTCAAGCTCATCGAGTCCCTCGCCGATCGAATCGCCGAGCGCGTGCTCGACCTCGAGAAGGTGGTTGCGGTGTCCATCCGCGTCGCCAAACGGCCGCAGAGCATGAGACCGATCGAAGCGGCGGCGGTGCAGATCAAAAGGACGCGCGCATGACGGTCGCCTACTTCGATTGCTTCGCCGGCATCTCGGGCGACATGACCCTGGGAGCCTTGATCGATGCAGGCGCCGACCGCACGCTTGTTGATGCTGCTGTCGAAGCGATGCGCCTTGGCGACGAGGTGAAGGTCGAGGTGCGCCGCGAATCGCGGGGCCATGTTGGCGGAACCAGGGTTTTGATTGGAATCAGCGACCGCACCGAGCGCACTGTGCCGTCGCTTCGGCGCCTCGTCGAGGACGCCGACGTGCCGGAGGGCGTCAAGCGCCCAGCGCTGGACGCCATCAACCGGCTCGCCCAATCTGAGGCGCGCATCCACCAGGTGCCCGACGAGGAGCTTCACCTTCACGAGCTCGGAGGCGCAGACACGCTGGTCGACCTGGTCGGCGCTTTCTGGCTCCTCCACGACCTTGACGTCGAGCAGGTCTACGCGTCGCGTCTTCCCGCGCCCCATGGGCGCAAACACGACTTGCCGCTGCCTGCACCCGCGAGCGTCCGCGTCCTCGAAGGCACCGGAGCGATCTTCGAAGATTCCGAAAGCGGCCAGGAGCTCGTGACGCCAACAGGCGCGGCCATTCTTGCCGCCGCTGCCAGGTTCGAGCGGCCCGCGATGTCGCTGAAGTCGATCGGATATGGCATCGGGGCGCGCGAAACGCCAGGCAACGCGTTGGCGGTCTGGATCGGCGAAGAGGTGCGCAGCCAGGTTGGAGTCACCGTCATCGAGACCAACCTCGACGACATGGCGCCGAACCTGGTCGCCGCCCTGTGCGAGGACCTCATGCTGGCCGGAGCCCTCGATGTGAGCATCACGCCGGCGTTGATGAAGAAGGGGCGCCCCGGTCACCTCCTCACGGTCATGTCGCCGCCCGAGCTGGTCGCCCAGCTGACCGATCACCTGTTGCGGCACAGCACCACGCTCGGGGTTCGCATGACCACAGCGCAGCGAGTCCTGGCTCAGAGGAGGATCGTCGAGGTCCAGACGCCGCTCGGGCCCGCGCGCGCCAAGGTCAAAGAGCTGGACGGCAAGCCGGTCGATGTCGCAGCGGAGTACGAGGACTGCCGGCGGATCGCCCGCGAATCGGGTCGAGACTTACAAGAGGTCATGAGACTGGTGGCCGAAACCGCGAGGAACGAGCTGGGCCTCGCCTGAGGCTGCCCGCGGAGCCGCGACAATTAGCGCGTGACAGCTCGAATCCTCGATGGCAAGGTCGTCGCCCAAAAGATCTACGCCGAGGTCGCAGCGGCCGTAGCCGCCCGCGTGGCGCGCGGTGGCTCGAGGCCCAAGCTGGCCACGGTGGTCGTCGGCGATGATCCCGCTTCGGCGCAGTACGTGCGCATGAAGCAGAAGAACGCGAAGCAGGTCGGCATCGACTCAGACGATCACCGACTACCGAGCACCACCACCACGGCGCAGCTGCTGGACCTGGTCGAAAGGCTGAACCGCGACGAGACCGTGAGCGGCATCCTGGTTCAGCAACCGCCACCACCGCATATAGATATGACGCGCGTGATCACCGCCATCGACCCGGTGAAGGATGTCGACGGCTCCCATCCTTTCAATGCAGGGCTGGTTGCGATGGGGTGGCCCGGTGGGATAGAGCCGTGCACGCCTGCCGGCATCATCGCGTTGCTCGAGAGCTTCGGGATTGCAATCGAAGGCGCCAATGCCGTGGTCGTCGGCAGGAGCAACCTCGTTGGGAAACCCACGGCATCTCTTCTGCTGAGGCGCCATGCGACGGTGACGCTCTGCCACACGCGAACCAGGGATCTTGCGAGTCATACGAGGAGCGCAGACATCCTGGTTGCAGCCGCAGGAAAAGCGAACCTGATCACCACGGAGATGGTGAAACCAGGCGCCGCTGTGATTGATGTCAGCACGAATTGGCTGGACGGCAAACAGGTCGGCGACCTCGGACCTGGCGTCGAGGAGGTGGCGGGCTGGTTGACCCCGAACCCGGGCGGCGTCGGCCCCATGACGCGGGCGATGCTGATCAAGAACACCTACGAGGCCGAGGTGCTGCGGCGGCCCTGACGTGACCTACGAGGAGTCGCTCGCCTACATCTCACGGTTCGGTCGCTTCGGCATGAAGCTCGGTACCGATCGCACGCGCGCGATCCTGGACCGCATGGGCAATCCAGAACGGAGCCTGAAAGGCGCCCTCATCGCGGGCACCAACGGCAAGGGCTCGACCGCGGTGTGCCTTGCCTCGATCTTGCAGTCGGCGGGCCGCAATGTCGGTTTCATGCCGAAGCCCCACCTCATCTCCTACACCGAACGCATCGAGCTCAACGGCAGGCCGATCAGCGAGCAGGACTTTTCGAGAACCCTCGAAGAGCTGATCCCGGCGCTCGAAGAGATCAAGGGCGAGATCGGCCAGGCGACCGAGTTCGAGATGCTGACCGCGATGGCGCTGGCGTACCTTGCCCCACGCATCGATCGCCTCGTCTGCGAGGTCGGACTCGGCGGCCGGCTCGATGCCACCAACGCACTCGATCTGGGAGTCGCGGTCATCACGAACGTGGATCTGGATCACCAGAAGTATTTGGGCGACACGATCGAGCGGATCGCTCATGAGAAGGCAGCGATCATCAAGCCGGGCAACCACGTCATCACGGGCTGCGAGGGCGTTGCCCTCGAGATCGTCGAAGACCACGCCAGAAAGGCTGGAGCCAAGCTCTGGCGCCTGGGGCGCGAGATACGCCTCGAGTCGACGTCCAAAGGCTGGGCTGGCCACACCTTCACCGTCACGGGCCCAGCCTTCGAACACTCCGATCTCAGCATTCCGCTCGTCGGCGACTACCAGCCGGCGAACGCCGCACTGGCTGTGGCGGCCGCGGCGGTCCTCGGTGACGCCACGAATGGCGCCGTGCGCCGCGGCCTGGCCTCGACAGTCTGGCCGGGAAGACTCCAGCTGATCGCGACCGGCCCGCGCGTCATCCTGGACGGCGGACACAACCCCGCGGCGCTGACAAGGTCGGGCGCCTCGCTGCGCCGTCTCATCGGTTCAGAACGCCTGGTCACCGTTTTCGCGATGCTCAGCGAACGCAACCCGGTCGAGCTGCTGGCGGCGCTGCGCCTCCTGGATCCCGCCGCCGCAGTGTTTACCGAGCCGGCCAGCGCCGCGGGGCATGCGATCTCCGCGGACGAGCTCGCCGCCACTTACCACTCGGCAGCAGAAGCGGTGACGCCGGCACGAGCCGCTCTTGAACGCGCCCGAGAGCTGGCCGGACCGGACGGAAACGTCCTGGTGTGCGGCTCGCTCTACCTGGTGGGGGAGATCCTGGCCCAGACCGAACACTAGGCCGGACGCTGGGTACCGCCGTCTGTTAGTAATGGAGCCGACGTGCAATCTCCTGGCAACCAGAGCTTCTTCCGAGGCAGCGACCGCATCATCGGAGGCGTCTGCTCGGGCCTGGCGGAAGGATTCCACATCGAGGTGCTCTGGGTGCGCTTGGCGTTCGTCGTGCTCGCGTTTGTAAATGGAATCGGACTTCTCCTCTACATCGTGCTGTGGGTTCTTATGCCAGAACGAACCGGGTCCCGGCCTGGCGCCAGAAATGCTTTTGAGGCGATGGCTGCCGACCTGAAGCGTGCCTGGGCCGATCTGCGCGCTCAATTTGGCGGTACGAATCAAGCGGCTCAGCCCTCTGCCGCCGCTCCGGCCCAGACCGCAGCTTATGTGGCGCCTGCCGCAGGCCAGGCCGTGAGTGGCGTACCCCCGCCCCCGGTCCAGCCCCAACCGGCTGCACGCAACCCGTCATTCATCTTCGGCGCGATCCTGATCGCGATCGGCGTTGCGTTCCTGGCCGCCAACACCGGGTTCGTCGACTGGTCGGTCATCTGGCCCGCCGCCCTGGTCGTGCTGGGAATATTCCTGCTCGTCCGAAACCTGGAGAAGAAGTCCTAGTCGATCACCGAAGGCGGGTGAGTCGCTCGACGTCGATCTTCCAGTCGCGCTCGGGCGCACGTAGAAAACGGAGGCAGAGGTATGAGCAGCCGATGACCATCGGCAGCAGCAGGACCAGCCCCATCAGACCCCAAAGCAAGCCGGCGCTGAGTCCGATGCCTGCGACCAGGACCGCAGCGACGATCAAGCCACCACCGCCGATCACAAGATCGTTCGCCGAGCGGATTCGCACAGGCGGCGGCGCCACGGCAGGGCTTGGACGCCGGGCCGGATAGGCTCGAGCGGCGGGCCCGACCCAGCCGTAGATGATCAGGCCGACTCCGGCCAGCCCGGCCAGGAGAGCGACGATCTCGTAAATCAGACCTTCGCGGGTGTCTGCGACACGGCTGCCGGCGAAGAAGGCGATGGCGACCAGGCCCGCGCCCACGGCGAGCGCCAGCCACCGCACTACTTTGAGGCGGCGACGATTTTGGCTCGGAGCCGCCGCATTCCCTTGAGCCACCTGTCGTAATCGGCCGCCTTGCGATTGAAGTAGTCGCCGACCTCAGGGTGAGGGAGGATAAGGAACTTTTCATCACGCAGGCCTCGAAGGACGATCTCCGCGACCTGCTCCGGCTCGAGCGCCGTGTCGGTCAGGAACTCGAGGCCCTGGCGGCGCTCCGCGGCCAGCATGTCGGTCTTCACGCCCTGCGGGCACAGGCATGAGACGCGGATGCCATCGTCCCCGTGTGCGATCGCGAGCCATTCGAAGAACGACAGCGCCGCTGCCTTGGTCACCCCGTAGGGCGCGGCGAACATGTGGTTGAGCAGACCTGCCGCCGATACCGTGCCGAGGATGTAGCCCTCCTTACGAGCGAGCATCCCGGGCAACACGTGGCGCGCCACGTAGACGTGGGCCATGACGTTGACATCCCAGATGCGCTGCCACTCGGCATTCGCAGTCTCGGGTCCGCCACCGACTCCGATGCCCGCGTTGGAGCAGAAGATATCGATGCGGCCTTTGGCGATGTGAGCCTTCTCGACCAGCTGGGCGACCTCGGTCTCGTCGGAGACGTCGCAGCGGATGGCCATACCTCCGATCTCACGCGCCACGGTCCAAGCGCCGTCGGGGTCGATGTCAGCGACGATCACTGTCTCGGCACCTGCAGAGGCGAACCTTCGAGCCAGAGCGCGTCCGATGCCGCGGGCTCCGCCCGTGACGACGACGACTCGGTCAGCTACTTCCACGCCGGCCTGCGCAGCGGAATGGCTACGCCGTTCGTGCTTTCGGTTGGCTCGACCGTAACGCGACGGCGGCGACACCGACCATGGCTGTCATGACGATGGCGAACCATGCCATCGGCGACACGATCCCGACTTCGCCGGCGAGGGCTGCGCATCCGAACAGCGCGCCGGCCGATGCTGCACCGAAAACGAGAAATCGTCCACGCGGAAGCCGGCCCCGCATAGCGACGAGCGCCCATGCCGCGATGCCGACCCCTGCGGCGATCACGACGAGGTGCATGAAGTCGACCAGCAGGCTCACGGCCGGAGTCTACGCCGCACAAGCTCACGTGTCGGCGACCGCCGAGTGGTCTCGCGCTCTGAGCTTCACTGATATTTCCACACGAGCCCTAAGGCTTTATCGCGCCATCGATGATCGCTTCCGAGCGAGCCGGTGAGAGTGGCGTCGAGAAAATCGTAGAAATAAAAGAACCCGTTGGGTTTCCGCGACCACCGATAGCGCATAGAATCTCTCCCCATGGTCGGTGGGGGCCTCGACTACAGCGCGCCCTTTCAGCGCGCCATTGAGCTGATAGGGAAGCGTTGGACCGGGGCGGTGGTGAAGGCCCTGCTCCCAGCGCCCGTTCGATTCAATCAGCTTCTTGCCGGTATCCCCGGCATTAGTGACCGCGTGCTCACCGAGCGGTTGCGCGAGCTTGAGACAGAGGGATTGGTTGAACGCCTGGTGGATCCGGGCCCGCCGGTCCGCGTGAGCTACAGGCTCACTTCAAGAGGCCGCGCTCTCGAGCCGGTGTTGGCCGCAGTCGCGGACTGGGCTGAAAGCTGGCTCACGACCGTCGCCGCCGCCGCGGGCTGACGCGACCCAGATCTCCCCGAGCCGCCGGCATCCGGCTGATAGGCTTTAGCGCGATGCCGATTGGCGACTTCCTACGCCGCCGGCCGGAAGCTCAGACATGCCTGGCTTGCGGGTCTCCATTACCCCATGGCGCTGTGTTCTGCCCATCGTGCGGAGTCAGGGTGGACGACCCGCAGGCCGAGCCTTTGCATATCGTCGATCGAACGACGGGACTATTCAACGAACGTTTCGTGCGGCCCGTCCTCGAAGACGAGCTGGCGCGTGCCCACCGCTATCAGCGGAACCTTGGCGTCCTGCTGATCGAGGCAGATGGCACAGGTGCACCCGACGACGCACTCAAGACGATGGCCGCTGCCCTCGCAGGGACCGTGCGCGACGTCGATACCCCTGGTGTCATGGGCCGCACGCCGCCGCAGCTCCTGGCCATCCTTCCCGATACCGACGTTGCAGGCACCGCGCACGCTGCCAACCGCGTCTTGACCGCGGTCAATGAGGCCCTGAAGCTGCAGGGCGGTCACGCCGTCGTCGGATTGGTGTGCGTGCGACCCGGCCAGCGGGTCCGGGCCGGCGCGGTCATCGAAAGCGCCAGCCGATCCTTGCGCTCGGGCCGACCCGAGATGATGGGCAAGCCGGTCTGACCAGCGAGATCTATCTGGTCCGCCACGGCGAGACCGAGTGGAGCATGAACGGCCGCCACACAGGCAGCACCGACCTAACGCTGACGACTCACGGTGAACAGCAGGCCGCGACTCTCATCGACCGGCTCGATAAAGTCCATTTCGACGCCGTCTACTCGAGCCCCCTGCAGCGCGCCAGGCACACGGCTGCGATCGCCGGCTTCCCCAACCCTCAACTGACGCCGCTGCTTCGCGAGGTCGACTACGGCGAGTACGAGGGTTTGAAGACCAATGAGATCCAAGAGCTGCAGCCAGGATGGGAGCTGTACAAAGACGGTTGTCCCGGCGGCGAAACACCAGCGCAGATCCGTACGAGGGCGATGGACTTCATCGAGGTGGCCACTGCTGCCGGCGGCCGCGCCCTCGCTTTCTCTCATGGGCACTTCCTTCGCGCCGTCGCCATTGCCTGGATGGATTTGGATATCAAGGCGGCGGCGGCACTCTATCTCGACGTGGCCACGCTGAGCAACTTGCGTCGCGACGCAGATAGGAATGTCCTCGCGGTGTGGAATGCGCCCACCAAGCGCTAGCTAGCGCTTTCGCAAGCTCCACGTCCGGCTGCGCACGCCGGGCAGCCCGGCGAAGACCAGGTAGGCGGATGTCTCGATCTCGGCTCGATAGGTGTGCCGCTCGCCAGGATTGATCAACATCATCTCGCCCGCCGCGACCTCGCCCTGGTTGATTCCGTCGTCGAAATGCAAATGACCAACGGTGACGATGAGCGCGACCGGGATCGCGTTGCGATGCTCCGGCACTTTCTGTCCCGGCTCCAACCGGAGGCCGACGACACGCATGGATCCGCAATCGGCAATCTGCTCAAAGCCGAAGGCTCGGTGCGATTCTTCAGAGCTCAGTCCTGACACTTTCACCGATTATCATGCCCGCCCCGGCGCGTGAGGCCTCACTATCCAGAGTGTGGAGATCGTCCACCTCACCGGCATAGAAGGCGCACGGCAGGCGAAAGGAACGGTGGTCGTGATCGACGTGCTGCGCTCATTCACGGTCAGCGCATATGCGCTCGCCGGCGGAGCGAAGGAGTGTCTGCTCGTGCCCACTGTCGCGCAGGCGCGCGCGCTGCAGGCTCGGATTTCCGGCTCGCTGCTTTGCGCAGAAGAGGATGCGCTGCCAGTCGAGGGCATCCCGATCAGCAACTCACCGACTCAAATCAAAGCTGCGGCGCTCACTGGCCGGGTCCTCATCCAGCGGTCGAGCGCCGGCACCACGGTCATGGCTGCTGTCGAGTCAGCTGTCGAGATCTACGCAGCGAGTCTGGTCGTGGCCCGCGCCACAGCGAATGCGTGCCTGGCGACGCGGCCACGGGTTCTGACCCTGATCGCGTCCGCCGATCACCCCGAGGATCACGCCTGCGCGCGCTACATCGAAGGTCTGCTGCACGGTGACCCACCGGATATCGATCAACTGCTGCAGCCCCTGCGCGACAGCGAGCGTTACGCGCGAGCGATCAGCGGTAAATGGCCCGGCTTCCCATCCAGCGACCTGGAGCTGTCGCTGGCGACAGACCGCTTCGACTTCGCGATGCCGGTCACGAGGCACGCAGAGTACCAGCGACTCACCGCGTCGGCCCCTCCCACTTAAACGGCTAAGATTCGAATTAGGGCACCAAGGGAATCCGGTGTGAAACCGGAGCTGTCGCGCAACTGTGAACGGGGAGCCTCCGTCCGACAAACGCCACTGAGTTGATTCTCGGGAAGGCGGGCGGGGGCGGCGATCCGCAAGCCAGGAGACCTGAACGCCCGTAACGGCGACCCGTCCGCGCGCAACGGCACGGAAGCTCCTGGCGGTCGGCTTTCAGCGGCGCGTTTGGGAAAGGCTGACCGCCTGGAGGAACCATCGTGCGTAAACACCTCATGTGGGCCAGCGCGACACTGGCTCTTGTCATCGCCGCCTGTGGCGGCTCGTCACCGACGAGCCAAGCGAGCCCGACCAGCACATGCACCAACGCCGGCGCCGCTCACCATGCCTACGTCGTGATCGAACACCACTCAGGGACTTCGCTCCAGAAGTGCGTGGGTTTTGCCGGGGATACCATCGACGGCCAGTCCCTGATGGATCAATCGGGCATCGAGTACAAGGCGCAGACGTTCAGCTTTGGCAAGGCGGTCTGCCAGATCGACAACGAGCCTTCGCAGTACAGCTCCTGCTTCCCGCAGAACCAGCCCTATTGGTCGCTCTTCATCGAGACGAGCGGAACGTGGGCGGCCGCCCCTAACGGATACACCGACGCCAAGCTCCACGACCACGAGGCCCTCGGCTGGAACTACGTCCCCCAATCGGCTGCGTCTCCAGCCCCACCACCGCTGGCCAAGACGAGCTGAACAAGACGAGCTGACCGAATGAACGCCCGCGCGGTGGCGGCCTGGTCC
>Ga0075522_10000646_pt1 | contig 25519 bp, 22 predicted proteins | sample NGEPerA_FD_74796 | JGI IMG/M metagenome (GOLD analysis project Ga0075522, IMG submission 74796) | Arctic peat soil microbial communities from the Barrow Environmental Observatory site, Barrow, Alaska, USA - NGEE PermafrostL2-A | ecosystem: Environmental > Terrestrial > Soil > Wetlands > Peat ...
TTGGCATCGTTTTTGGAGTTAAGTTATGTCGCAAAATATTCCGCAACGCGTGCTGGCAGCCAATGTGGAAATATTTCGCCGCGCCTTGGCAGAAGAAACTTTTGGCAATGTGAGCGGCATTGATTCAGCGACTGGTCAAGTCTTCATCAAGCCGAGTGGAATGGCTTATGCGGAGATTGCCGTTGGTGATCTAGTTGGCCTTGATCTTGATGGCAAGATAGTTTCGGGCAACCGCCGCCCCTCATCTGACACACCGACGCATTTAGAAATTTACAAAGCCTTCAAAGGCGTTGGTGGTGTGGTTCACACCCACTCGCGCTTTGCTACGATTTGGGCGCAAGTCCAACTTCCAATTCCGTGTTTAGGCACAACGCACGCCGATTATTTTGATGGGCCTGTACCAGTTTGCCGCGCACTTTCCGCCGAAGAAATCAAAACCGATTATGAAAAGAATACCGGATTGGCGATTGTGCAATCCGTGAAAGACTGGGCTTCCGTTCCAGCCATCCTCGTGCCAGGGCACGGGCCATTTTGTTGGGGCGAGACGGTGGAGGAAGCTGTGCGCAACGCGGCAATGCTTGAACTGGTCGCGCATCTGGCTTTCCATAGCTTGCAGTTGAAGCGCGATGTTCAACCGCTTGATCCATTGCTTCTTCAAAAACATCATCAACGAAAACATGGTGGTGCTGCTTATTACGGGCAGCCGCTAGATAATAAATAATTGGGAGAGATAAAATGAAACCATCAACATTTGCCATTTTGGTTGGAAGCCGCGGCTTCTTCCCACATCACTTAGCAAAATCCGGTCATCAACAAATGATTGATGCCGTGGTGAAGGCAGGCCACAAATATGTCGTGCTGAGCCCAGAACAAACACTTCATGGCGCTGTGCAAACTTATGAAGATGCCAAGCAATGTGCTGCATTATTTCAAAAGCATGCAGGTGAAATTGACGGCATCATTGTAACGCTGCCTAATTTTGGCGAGGAACGACCCATCGCTGATACGATCAGATGGGCCAATTTGAATGTGCCCGTATTGGTGCAAGCAACACCCGATGACCCAGAAAAAATGACCCGTGAGTTCCGTCGTGACAGCTTCTGCGGAAAAATGTCTGCTTGCAATAATCTCAAACAATACGGCATTGCCTACTCAATTACCAAAACCCACTGCGTGGCCCCTGACAGCGCCGAATTCCAAGATGATCTCAAGCAGTTTGCGGCTGTGTGTCGTGTGACGAACGGGATGCGCAAATTGCGTGTTGGCGCCATCGGAGCACGGCCACAGGCCTTTAATACTGTGCGCTATAGCGAAAAACTTTTGGAACGTGCCGGCATTTCGGTGATTACACTTGATCTGTCTGAAATTCTGGGCCGTGTATCACGCCTCAAAGACACAGCAACCATCGTTGAAGAAAAACTTGCCGCGATCAAAAACTATGTGTCTGTGAAAGGTGTTCCCCACCCGGCAATTATGAAACAAGCTAAGCTTGCCGCTGTCACCGAAGAGTGGATGCGCGAAGTTGATGTTTCAATCAGCGCAATTCAATGCTGGACATCGATTGAAGAAAATTACGGCGTTGTTCCCTGCACGATGATGAGCATGATGAGCAACAAACTCATGTCCAGTGCTTGCGAAGTTGATGTGTGCGGCCTGCTGGGTATGCACGCGCTGGCTTTGGCATCTGGCACGCCAAGTGCGCTGCTGGACTGGAATAACAATTACGGCGGCAATGCCAACAAGGCCGTCTGCTTCCATTGCAGCAATTTGCCGAAAGAATTCTTCAAGGATTTCCGAATGGATTTCCAAGAAATCATTGCCGACACTGTGGGCAAAGAAAACACTTACGGCACGGTTGTGGGCCAGGTTAAATCTGGCGGCATGACTTTCATGCGCGTCAGCACTGATGATGCAACGGGGCGCATTCGTGGATATGTTGGCCAAGGCAGCTTTACCGATGATCCTTTGGACACTTTTGGTGGTGCAGGCGTGGTTGAGATCCCTGAGATGCAAAAGCTGCTGCGGTTCATTTGTGAAGAGGGATACGAACATCATGTCGCCGCGAATTTCTCGGCGGTGGGCAATGTTATTGCAGAATCAACCAAGCGCTATCTCGGTTGGGATTTTCATCAACACATGGGTGTAAACTAATATGGCTATCGTTATTGGGGTAGATTTCGGCACATTGAGTGTGCGCGCGTCAGTTGTTGACAGTAAATTGGGAATGCTTGCAACACACGCTGCAGAATACCCATTAAAAAGATTGCACGAAGATCCTAACTTCGCAACGCAATCACACCGCGACCATATGGCATCTCTTGCAATAGCGGTGAAAACCGCTGTGTTGGAAGCGGGCGTTGATGGGCAAGCAATTGAATCTATTGCGCTGGACACAACTGGTTCAAGCGTTGTTGTGGTCGACGCCAATATGCAGCCACTCGGCGATTATTATCTGTGGTGTGATCACCGTGCAAAGTCTGAAGCAGCTGAGATCACCAGAGCCGCACATAAGTTTGGGCTCGAGGCGATAAAGTGGTGTGGTGGCACTTATTCTTCTGAATGGGGTTTTGCCAAACTGCTTCACTGGTTGCGCCATAACCCTGATAAGCGCGGATTAATGGCTTCCGCGTTTGAACATTGCGACATGGTGGCTGCAACATTATGCGGAATTAAACGCCCACAAGATGCTGCCCGCAGTATTTGCGCCATGGGCCACAAGTGGTTGTGGAACGCATCACTGGGTGGTTTGCCGCCACAAGAATTTCTGGTGAGTGTTGATCCTTTGCTGGCGGGTGTGCGGGAAAAGCTCTTGGGCAATTATCAGACCTCTGACAAATTGGCCGGAAGCCTTAGCCCTGATTGGGCTGAAAAACTGGGTTTGAAAGCCGGCATTCCAATCCCTGTTGGTGCTTTTGATGCGCATTGGGACGCCATTGGAACTGGCGCAAGAACGGGTGACATGGTCAATGTGATCGGAACTTCGACCTGTATTATCGGCATTTCAAAATCAACTGAGTTGGTACCGGGCCTCTGTGGCGTGGTGCCTGGCAGCGTTCATCCTTCTTATCTGGGGGTTGAGGCGGGGCTTTCAGCGGTGGGTGATATTTTTACAGCAATTGCCAACCGCGCCAACAGCAAACTCGCAGATCTTTTAGTCGGACTCGAAAACTACAAAGCTGGCCAGACCGGATTGCTCAGGTTGGTATGGGACAATGGCGATCGGACTATTCTGGTGAATCCATTTCTCACCGGCGTCACACTTGGCTGGACACTGTCAACAACGGTACAAGACGAGTTGATGGCCGCCATTGAAGGAACGGCATTCAACACCAGAATTATCTTTGGTCAACTTTCCAAATATGGCGTTGCAGTTACCCGCGTCATAAATGCGGGTGGCATCGGCCAGCGCAACGAAATGCTGAACCAATTGTATGCTAATGTGCTTGGAAGGCCCGTGGTTGCGCCCGCCGCATCTACCGTGGGATTAGGTGCTGCAATCTTTGCATTTCTCGCTGCCAAAACTTTCTCGACGGTGGAGGAGGCGCAAAATGCTGTTTGCCCGCCATTTAGAAAATATCTTCCTGATGCGCATGAACACGAGATTTATTCGCGCATTTATGAGCAATTCCGGGCAGTCTATTTTGGCTTTGGGGATCGGTTGGCCGGCGGCATGAAGGACGTGTTGCCTGAGCTGATCGCAATCCGCGAGCAGGTTACGGAAGCGCCAGACTTGCGGTAATTTAGAATTGCTTTAGGTTACCGCAATTCTGAGGTTGTGGTAAAAATGAGGACGGCACTGGTGGTCACAATTCGTTCATTCGTAATTGGTCTTGCTGGCTTAGTTTGCTTTGCTTCATCTGCGTTTGCCGAAGCTGATATCATCGGTTTTTCGCAGATTGGTTCTGAATCGGGCTGGCGCGCGGCTGAAACGGCGGTGACCAAACTTGAAGCGAAAAAGCGCGGTATTGATCTCAAATTTGCTGACGCCCAGCAAAAGCAGGAAAATCAAATTAAAGCCATTCGGTCTTTCATCGCCGAAGGCGTGAAAGCTATTCTCGTTGCCCCAGTTGTTGCCACAGGCTGGGAAGATGTTTTGAGAGAAGCGAAAGAAGCGAAAATTCCAGTTGTTCTGCTTGACCGTGGCGTGGATGCGCCTGCGGATCTTTATCTCGCCTCGGTGGCCTCAGATCAGGTCAAAGAAGGCCGGGTTGCTGGTGATTGGCTTGTAAAAACTGTCGGTGATAAACCATGTAGGGTTGTCGAGTTACAAGGCACTGTTGGCTCAACGCCAGCCATCGGCCGCAAAAAGGGTTTTGAAGAAGCAATCACTGGTCATCCGAATATTACAGTTGTGCGAAGCCAAACCGGAGACTTCACCCGATCAAAAGGCAAGGAAGTCATGGAAGGTTTTTTGAAAGCTGAGAATGGCGGCAAGTCGATTTGTGCCATGTATGCCCATAATGACGACATGGCCGTTGGTGGCATTCAAGCAATCAAAGATGCAGGGTTGAAACCGGGGAAGGACATTCTCGTTGTTTCTATTGATGCCGTGCCAGACATTTTCTTGGCAATGATGGCAGGTGAGGCAAATGCGACAGTTGAATTGACCCCTGATATGGCAGGCCCAGCCTTCGATCTCCTTCAAGCTTATTTTAAAGACGGCAAAGTTCCGCAAAAATTCAATGTGACTGAGTCGAAATTATACACGCCCGATGATGATCCAAAAGGCGAGTATGACCGCCGCAAAGGCCTAGGGTATTAAACTGCGAGAGATTTATGTATTCGCTTCAGAATAAGGATTAAAAGCAATGGTCGGTTCTGAGCATTATCTCGAAGCACGGGGGATCAGCAAAAATTTCGGCAGCCAACTGGCCCTCGACAAAGTTGATTTTGATCTCAACGCCGGAGAAGTGCACGCGCTGTTGGGCGAAAATGGCGCTGGGAAATCAACGCTCATTAAAATCATTACCGGAGCTTATCAGCCTGATAGCGGCAACATCAAACTCGATGGGCAGCCGGTCTCATTTTACGATCCGCTGCAAGCGCAAGCTGCTGGTATTGGAACAGTTTATCAAGAGGTCAATCTTCTCCCCAATATGACGGTTGCCGAAAATATTTTTATTGGACGTCAACCAACCCGCTTTGGAATTGTTCAGAAAAAACTCGTCGAACAGGCCGCGCGCGTCACATTGCTCAAATACGGCCTTGAAATAGATGTCAGCGCTCAAGTTGCTACACTGCCTGTTGCCGTTCAACAAATTATTGCAATTGCCAGAGCGGTTGAACTTTCCGGCAAGGTGCTGGTTCTTGATGAACCAACAGCAAGCCTCGATCGTGTTGAAGTCGAAAAATTATTCGGTGTTCTACGATTGCTGAAATCCAGAGGCTTGGCGATTGTCTTCATTACTCATTTCCTTGATCAGGTTTTTGAATTGGCTGACCGCGCCACGGTGCTGCGTAACGGTAAACTCATTGGCACGGAAAAAGTTAATCGCCTCACCAGAACATCCTTGGTGCGAATGATGTTGGGCAAAGATATATCGCTGCAAAGCCACCCCGTTATGGTTGGTGAACGTAAAGCTGGCGAAGAGCTAGTATCATTCACAAACATGGGTTTGCGCGGAGTGGTCAGCCCATTTTCGCTCAACATTCACAAGGGTGAAGTTGTCGGCGTGGCGGGTTTGCTTGGATCGGGTCGCACTGAAATCGCGCGCCTCATGTTTGGCGTTGATGAGGCTGACGAAGGTGAAGTGAAGATAAGTGGCAAAACGGTTTCAATCCGCTCCACTTCAGATGCCATTGCGCTTGGCTTTGGGTTCTGCCCCGAAGACCGCAAAACCAACGGAATCCTCGCGGAACTTTCTGTGCGCGAAAACATCATCATCGCGTTGCAGGGCAAGCTCGGCTGGTTCAAAACGCTAAACCAAGATGAACAACTCGAAATCGCTGAGAAATTTATGGAGTCTCTGGATATTAGGGCGAACTCGGCGGAGCAGCTGGTCAAATCACTGTCCGGCGGCAACCAGCAAAAGGTTATTTTGGCACGCTGGCTTGCGACCGATCCGCGCCTGCTTATTCTTGATGAGCCGACGCGCGGCATTGATGTTGGCGCGCATGCGGAAATTGTGCGCGCCATTAACTCTCTGCGTGATGATGGTTTGGCGCTGATCGTGATTTCGTCTGAGCTTGATGAGATTGTTGCTTATAGTTCGCGCGTGGTGGTCATGCATGACCGCAAAGTTGCCGTGGAACTGCGCGGTAAAGATATTACACCATCGGTTATCGTGCAGGCTATTGCAGCACAGTCACCAGAGCAAACTATATGAAACGAACACAATTTGATTTTCTTCTCAATCCTCAGATTGGGGTTCTCGTTCTCATTTTGATTATGAATTGGGTCTTGTTTCCGGGATTTTTTAATCTCTCATGGCAAGACGGGCGATTGTTCGGCAGCATGATCGATGTTTTAAACCGTGGGGCACCTGTTGCAATCCTGGCTGTCGGCATGTCGGCCGTGATCGCCACTAGGGGCGTTGATCTATCCGTTGGCGCGGTTATGGCCGTTGCCGGTGCGGTGGCCGCCACAGAGGCACTTCAAGGCTATCCGTTCATCATCATTCTCGCTTCCACTTTGATCGTCGGAATTTTGTGCGGGTTTTGGAATGGCTTGCTCGTGGCCTATTTGGGAGTTCAACCCTTTGTGGCAACACTGGTGTTCATGGTGGCTGGGCGCGGCTTGGCGCAATTGATTACCAAAGGTTCCATCGTCACCTTCAGCAATCCCTCACTCGAATATGTTGGCACCGGCTCTCTCCTCGGTTTGCCTATGGCATTCTGCATCGCGGCCGGTCTGGCTGTTGCTGCGCACTTGGTTTTCCGCAAAACCTCCATTGGCTTATTTGTCGAGGCCATCGGCATAAACCAGTCGGCATCAAATTATGCTGGTTTAAAAAGCCAAAGAGTTCTTTTGGCCGTCTATATGTTTAGCGGATTTTGCGCAGCAATTGCGGGCCTTATCGCCACCGCAGATATCAGGGGGGCCGACGCAAATAACGCCGGATTATGGCTTGAACTCGACGCCATTCTGGCAGTTGTGATCGGCGGCACATCACTTCTTGGCGGGCGCTTTTCAATTTTCATGTCCGTGATAGGTGCAATAATAATTCAAGCGATGAATACGGGCATTCTTATTTCGGGGTTCAAACCAGAGATAAATCTTCTGGTGAAAGCCGGCGTTATTTTGCTGATATTGATTTCGCAATCCGGCGAATTGCGCGCACTTATTGCTCGAAAGCTATACAGTTCTAAAAACACATCGGTGGCCAAATGACACTACGCTATCGGCCACTCGCAGCGACGATACTTATTTTAGTCGCATCCTATGCTGCCGCCGTGTTGCAATTTCCATCAATGCTTTCTGTGCGTGTATTGACAAACCTATTGACCGACAATTCTTTTCTAGGAATCGTTGCTGTTGGTGCGACGTTTGTTATTATTTCTGGCGGCATTGATTTATCTGTTGGGGCTGTGGTCGGCTTTACCAGTGTATTGCTTTCAGTTTTGATCACTTGGTTTGGCATACCCCCCCTCATTGCTTTTGCGCTTGCTTTGGTTATCGCAACTCTGTTTGGGGCCAGCATGGGGGTGTTAATCCACTATCTAAAAGTACCGCCCTTTATTGTAACACTTGCGGGAATGTTTTTGGCGCGTGGCGCTGCATCAGCCATAACGCAAGACTCAATACCGATAAATCACCCGCTTTATCACTGGATTTCGTCAGCCTCCTTTAAGTTTGAGGATGGAGCGCGGCTAAGCATGATTGGCATATTGATGCTTCTTACCTTTATCGTTGGCGGGGTCATATTACACCGCACGCGATTTGGGTCATATGTTTATGCTTTGGGGGGCAACCCCGTTTCAGCGCAGTTGATGGGCGTTCCGATCGCAAAAACAACAATATCAATTTATGCAATCTCATCGTTTCTCGGAGGTTTGGCAGGCATTGTGTATTCTCTCTACACCTCCGCCGGATATCCCTTGGCTGCGGTTGGTCTTGAACTTGATTCAATTGCGGCAGTTGTAATTGGTGGCACGTTACTGTCAGGCGGCTATGGTTTCATGTTGGGAAGTTTTGTCGGCGTGATCCTCCAAGGGCTTGTGCAGACATATATCGTTTTTGACGGAACGCTTTCGAGTTGGTGGACCAAAATCGTCATCGGCTTTCTGCTCTTCCTATTTATCGTTTTGCAACGGTTGGTTTTCAGAAGCGGTTTTGGTCGCTCGGTTGAGGGGAAGTATAATCTATGAGCGAGCCAGGGAGCCTCATTCGCTCCCTGTCTGGGCGAATGACGGCGCGAAATTTTCACTCTCACGTAATCAACGAGATCGGTGTGGGGATCATATCGGGTAAATATCAGATTGGGACGAACTTGCCGAATGACGCGGATATGATATCGCATTTCAACGTTTCGCGAACCGTGCTTCGTGAAGCGTTGAAAACGTTGGAATCCAAGGGTCTGGTTGAAGCGCGCCCTAAAATTGGAACGCGCGTTTCAGCGCGCAGCCGTTGGAACCATTTTGATTGGCAAGTTCTGGCGTGGCACTATATTGCGGGCCCCGATGAAAGCTTCTGGGCGAATTTGAACGAAGTGCGGATGTCGCTTGAGCCGGTGGGCGCAGCAAAAGCTGCTGAAAATCGAACCGCTGATGACGTTCGCATGATGCAATATTGGATTCAGCAAATGGAGAATTCAATAGACTCCGCGCAAAACTTCGCGCTGGCGGATTTCGAATTGCACCGCGCAATTGCTGATGCATCAATAAGCCCATTCATGCGATCAATTTCAGGAGTCATTGAATTGGCTCATGCCGCAACTTATGAGAAGATTGTAAGCGCCCCATCAAAATCATTGATTGATGGCCAGTTGATTTCTCACGGCAAACTTGTCGCGGCAATTGAAAGTGGCAACTCTACTTCCGCTTCAAACCAGATGAAAGCCATCATTAAGTTTGAAAGTAAATCAAGTTAGCGCGCTCGGCTTCACCTGGGGTTTTAGAACCTCCCCACTCGCCGTAAATGCGTGAATCTTTTTGCGATCAAACGTTAAGCTAATTTTATTTCCAATTTTGAGTCTCGTGTCGCCACCGCATTCAACAACCAGTTGGCCAATCTCGCTATCAACGTAAAGGACAACGGAATTGCCGAGTTGTTCGATAATGCTGACGGTGCCGGTAATATCTGCTTTCTTCAAAGATTCAGCAACTGAGATATTTTCGGGTCGGATGCCAATTTCTATGTGATCCCCACGCTTCACGCCAGTGCCGCTACAATTCACCGCCATTTTCCTTGCCACGCCAAATTTAAGTTCAATGGCTTTTGCCGAGGCAGTGATAACTTCGGCAGCGAAAAAATTCATCGCAGGAGATCCGATGAATGAAGCCACGAATTTATTTGCCGGCGTGTGATAAAGTTCAAGCGGTGTGCCCACTTGTGACACGCGGCCATTGTCGAGCACCACAATCTTACTGGCCAAAGTCATCGCCTCAACTTGATCATGTGTGACATAGATCATTGTCGATTTTAGAGCTTTATGAAGCTTCGCCAATTCCAATCTCATCTGGACACGTAATAATGCGTCAAGATTTGATAGTGGCTCATCAAAGAGGAAAACTTCTGGCTCGCGCACAAGTGATCGACCAATGGCGACGCGCTGCCGTTGCCCGCCAGAAAGTTGTGCCGGTTTGCGATCAAGTAACTTGTCCAGTTGCAGCAATTTGGCGACTTCTGCCGTGCGCTTTTCGATTTCCTTTTTCGGAACATGCGCGACACTCATTGAAAACCCAATATTCTGGCCAACGGTGAGATGCGGATAGAGCGCATAAGACTGGAACACCATCGCAATACGGCGTTTGGCGGGTGGCACGTCGGTAACATCAACACCACTGATGAAAACTTTTCCTTGTGTCACCTCCTCTAGGCCAGCAATCATACGCAGCAAGGTGGATTTGCCACAACCCGATGGACCGAGGAGTGCACAAAACTCACCCTTCTCTATGACCAATGACAAATCCGTTACAGCCTGAAATTGACCATAACGTTTAGTGATATTGCGCAGCTCAACGTGCCCCATCTATTTTATCCTTCACTCAAGCTTCCGGAATCCATACCACCATTGAGCCTTGGCCGCGATTGCTCCACAAATAATATGGAATTGCAGTCAGAGTGGCGGTGGTTTCACGCGGTGCGGCACTGCGATAGAGGTCTTTCTTCCAATCTTTTTGTACAAGGGCTTTGGCCTTGGCCGTTAATGTCACCACACCATCAAACAAATCGGCGCGGTGATTTACTTTCAGCGGTGATGATCGCGGTAATTTTATACGCTGTACGGGCCCACCGGCGTTGTCCACTTCTTCAAGACAATAGACCAAAGGTCCGCGTTGTAAGGCTACGCGACCCACATCCATGTTTACCGAGGGGTTCGCATAAACGCGTGTCGCTTTCATAGGCAAGGTTAGCTTAATTTTATCGCCTTTTGCCCATTTGCGTGTAATCGGCAGGTAACCCTTGACGAGTTTCTTTGCCGAAACGGTTTTACCATTCACCGAAACCTTGGCACCTTTGCACCATGAAGGTACGCGTAGGTTGATCACAAATTCTGCTGTCACTTCAGGATCTACTTCAATTGCAATAGCACCAGACCACGGATAGTTGCTGGTTTCGCGTAAGGCCACTTTGCCACTTTTCAGTGTAACTGAAGTTGCAATGCCGCCATAGAGGTGGAACGCAATTTCATTTTCCGTATGTGAAAGAAAATAATCGCCAACGGATCCGATGAGACGCGTCACATTCATCGTGCAACATGGGCAAGTGTGCCACGCCCAGCGTGTGGCCGTGCCAATGCTTTCCAATGGATTGGCATAAAAATAATGCTTTCCATCGCGCGATAGGCCAGACAAAGCGCCGTTATAAAGTGCACGCTCCAATACATCAGCATATTGCCCATCAAGATCAAGATGCAACATGCGTTGCGCCCAAAAGATCAAAGCAACCGAGGCGCAGGTTTCGGCATAAGCAGTCTGATTGGGCAAATCATAGTCATAGGTAAAGCCTTCGTTGCTCGCTGAAGGCCCGAGCCCTGCTGTCACATACATCTTGGTTGCCATCACATCATGCCACAAAACCTCACATGCTTTTTTAAGGTCTGCGTCTTGTAATTCAGCGGCCAAATCGGCCATCGCAGTATAAAGATACATGGCCCGCACCGCATGGCCGACCACTTTAGTCTGCTCACGCACGGGTTTATGAGACTGGCTGTATTCGTGGCTCTTTTGCACGAATTTAGCTGGATCATCGCCGCGTGCGATTGCTTCCGTGTCAAAATAATGCGGCGGTTGTTTGCCGCGCTGGTTGATGAAATAAACGGCGAGGTCGAGCTGCTTTTTATCTTTGGTCAGATGATAAAGTTTGATGAGCGCCAGCTCTATTTCTTCATGTCCACAATAGCCAGGTTTCTGATTTGGGCCAGGGCCAAAGGTTTTACGAATATGTTCAATATAGCGTTCCATAATATCAAGCCAACGCCTGCGCCCCGTTGCACGAAAATATGCAATGGCACCTTCAAGCATGTGCCCCGCATTATAAAGTTCGTGATTGTCACGCAAATTGGTCCAGCGATTTTCGATCTCACGACCAATATACCACAGGTTTAGATAACCATCAGCGAGCTGCACCTTCTCAAACTTATCGACGATGGCTTCGATCTGGCTTTCGATCTTGGCGTCGCGTTTATGAGACAAGCCATAGCTTGCTGTTTCAATCCATTTGCCAATGTCTGAATCCCAGAACACTTGCACAGTAAAATTGTGTTGATTGCGAGGGAAGACAAGCGGCGGCGGCGGTTGCTTAACATCCAAGGACTCAAGGATTTTAAATTCACCAAGCTTTTCATGTTGGCTGGGTATTGTGTTGCGCAACACCGTATCCAGACGTTCTTTCCAGAACGCACCTTCCAGTTTGATATCGTTGAATTTCACCGGTGCAAATTGTCTCATTTTAAACCTCGCTCAAATTTCCTATTTCCGAACCACAAGATTGTCGGATGACCAGGCTACAAGGCATCCGCTTTGCGCCACGAATTTTTTGGCCCCCAATCATCGCAATCAATCGTTCGCCGGCTTCAGTCCCCAATGCCTTGAGGTTCATGTCGATACTGGTGAGTGGTGGTCTGGCGGCCTGCGTAATCACTTCCCAATTATCAAAGCCCACGATTGCAACGTCACGCGGCACCTGAATACCGAGATCTCGCAGCCCCTCTGCCGCACCTCGGGCAATTTGATCGTTTCCACAGAACAGAGCGTCCGGCCTTTGCGTTCGATTTGAAAACAATTTGGTTGCCGCCTCACGACCCCAGACTTCAGACCATGGCCCGTGATGAACTTGCTCCTCTAAGCCGTTATCTTTCAATGCGCGGCGATAGCCCTTAAGGCGTAAACGCACCGCCTCAAATCGCTCAGGGCCAGTGACATGAACAATGTGTTTGCGGCCAAGCGACGCCAGGTGCGCCGTTGCGAGATAGGCACCGCCCTCATCATCAGGCAGCAGCGAATGCGCATCATCTTCATCAGCATGAGTGAACACATAAATTACGGGCAAACCATGAGCGAAGCGGCCAATAGGTGCGCGGTTATCAGTTCGCCTCGCAGTAACCACGAGGCCATCAATGCGCTTACCCAAAAGCTGATCAAGATGTTGTCGCTCTCGCTCTGGGTCGTCGGTGGCGTTGCACATGAACACTGCAATGCCCTCTGCGGCCAGGCGTTCTTCCAAGGCTTCAAATATCGGAAAACTGAACCGGCCAAAGCTATCATTGGTGATCACACCAACCGTCATCGACTTGGAGCGATGTAAGCTTTGCGCCAAATCATTGGGGCGGTAGCCGATTTCAGCGGCAACGCGTTTGACTTTTTCGCGCGTCTCGGTGCTTAGACGCCCATTGGCATTCAGCGCTTTAGACGCTGTGCCGATAGAAACCTTGGCCACACGCGCTACATCGCGGATGGTTGGGGCTTTGGTTCGCGTGTTGATGGGCTTTTTGGCGACCATGCTATTTCACCGCACCGCCCAAAAGACCAGACACATAGTATTTCTGCAGGAAAATATAGATCAACGCGCAAGGCAAAATTGAGATCAGAATACCAGCTTGCAGCGCGCCCCAGTCAACCGATCCAAAATGGCCAATGCGCACGCTCACCAGCATGATGGGAACTGTGAATGAAGTTTCTTTGTTCATGAAAATGAGCGCCGCAAGAAATTCGTTCCAAGATGCAATGAATGCAAACAGCGCCACCGTCACCATTCCCGGCAAAACCAGTGGCAGAAAAACGCGACGGAATGAGACAAAGGTTGAGCAACCGTCAATCACTGCGGCCTCTTCCAATTCCCGTGGAACAGACTCAAAGGCATTGCGCATCAAATATACGCTGAACGGAATTTGCAGGATCGTATGAACAATAGCCAATCCGAACAGCGTGTTTGCTAATCCGAGCTTCGCAAACATGAAATAAAGTGGTGTTAGCAAAGCTTGATAGGGGATCATCAGGGGTGTGAGCAAAATTACGAAAAGCAGTTCCTTGTATGGAATATTGAATCTCGCCAAGCCAAAGCCTGCTGGAACTGAAAGCACCAAACTGAAAATGATCGTGAATGCTGCAACGCCAAGACTATTGCCAACATAAGTTCCGAGGCCCGCACCGAAATTCAAAACATGACTATAGTTTTCGAGGCTGAAGTTGTGTGGCAAATAGCTGGGCGGCACCGCCGAGGCCTCAGCAGATGGTTTGATTGATGCAAAAAAAGACAAGACCAGTGGTGCCAACATGAGCGCGCCAATAAATACGGCAATGGCACTCACGAGATAGCCAGTGAGATTATTCTGTCCAGCGATGCGGTTTTCATCAACAGGAGTTTTATGCGCGGACGTGGTCATAGTACCAGTCATTGGTGCGCCCTCCGGTTTGTGAGAACCAGTTGCAAGGCTGTACCACACAGAATGATGGCAGTGAGAATAACGGAGAGTGCTGCGCCATAACCCAGTTTGAAATTGATAAACGAGTTCTGATAGATCAAGTAAACAGTTGTCAACGTCTGTCCACGCGGATTGCCTGCCGTCATGATATATAACTGTTCGAAAGCCAGCATAGATCCGATGGCACTGATCAGTGTGACCAACAGAATAGTACGCAGGATGAGCGGCAGGAATATGCGCGTCGCGCGCTGGAAGTAGCTTGTGCCATCAATCAGGGAAGCCTCGACTACTTCGCTGCTAATCGATTGCATGGCGGCCACAAAAAGGATCATACCGAAGCCAACCACCTTCCAAGTCACGGAGATGATGACTGCCCAAAGGGCCATGTTGGCAGTGTTAAACCAAACCATAGGATGGGCAATGACATGAAGATCAACCAGGGCTTTGTTGAATAGCCCAACTTGCTCGTCAAACAGCCAATACCAAAGAAAGCTGGAGGTGCCGAGGCCAATGACAACAGGTAAAAAAATTACACCGCGTGCCACTTTTCGGATTTTACGATTTGGCAATACGAGGAAAGCCAGCAATAGGCCCAATCCCATAAGGATCGGCGTGATAAAAAGTGTGTAGCGCGCAGTAAATCCGAGAGCAGTCCAAAAACCTGAATCGTTGAAGGCCTTTTCATAATTGGCCAAGCCAACAAACGCGCCTCCACCCAACAGGGACCTGCTGGTTAAGGACGTAGCGATTAATTGGCCAAAGGGATAGAGTACGAATGCACACACAAAAATGAGTGCGGGCAAAACATAGATTAACCCAGTCCACCGTGATGCGTTGCTGGAATTCATAACCTCATCTCTGAACAAGCCATCGCCACATTACTCTACTGGGCGCAAACCCAACAGAGTTCCGGTCGCAGCATTTGAACCGCGACCGGATATAGAGCTTACATTATTGAGCGACGATACTGCTCATGGAATCGCGAGCCTTCTTGATGGCGCCATCTACATCGCCGTCAAAAATCGCGGTCTGGAGCATCTGAATCCAAGGGCTCGAATCTGAGTTGACCATGTCATTGAAATGGAAAACCCATGGCACATAACCAACGCCAAGCGCCTTGGCAGTCGTCACAACACGTGGCTCGGCCTTGAAGTACTTGTTGTCGGCCAAAGCGGGCCGTGATGGGATGATGTTATTCTTGGCAAGGCCTTCCAACTGGACTTCGTCAGTAAGTTCCCAATGGATGAATTCCTTGGCCACTGCGGCTTGTTTGGAACCTTTTGGAATAGCCACAACGTCACCACCAACGAAGGCCGATTGTTGGCCTTCCTTGATGCCAGGCAAAATCGTCACACCGAAATTCAGATTTGGCGCTTTTTCCTTCAAGAGTGAAATCATAAAGCCACCTGAACCCTCAATGCCGATATTTCCCGACATGAACGCAGATACGAAACTGGCTCCATTGTCAGCTTGTGCGCTGGCAGGAATCAAGCCTTCTTTCCACATTGCATGCATTTCGGTGAGAACAGCTTTTACGCCGTCGCCATCCAGTGGGGTATCACCTGCTTTGGCGGGGAGGATTTTGGCACCAGACGCAACCATCATTGGCGAAGTTACGAAGATGTTACAGCCGGGGCAAGCGCCTGAGAAATAATAGCCGTAGGTGTCGCCGCCCAAGGCCCTGATTTTTGTGGCATCAGCATGAATTTCACCCAATGTGGTTGGGCCCTTGTCAGGATCAAGTCCGGCCTTCTTGAAGAGATCTTTGTTCCATAACAAGATTGAAACATCGGGTGTAAAGCCAGCGCCATAGATTTTGCCGTCGTAAGTTGCGATATTTTTATAGGCTTCGGCGACGCCGGCATAGTTCGGATCGCCCTTCATATCCGCGGTCAAGTCGGTTAAGAAGCCAGCTTTCATGAAGTCTGGCATGTAAATCAAGTCGAACGACACAAGATCGGGCACATCGCCAGCTTGCGAGCCGGTGGCCAGCTTGGTCACCATTTGATTGTCAGGAATAACAGTAACCGCAATCTTCTTGTCGGCATGACTGGTGTTCCACAGGTCAATCAGATGTTGGGCTGCACCAGCGCCGCTGGCCCGCACCCACATGCTCAGGTCTGCTGCGTATGATGTTGAGAAAGAAAGAAAAGTAGATGTCGTCAAGGCCAACGCAAAGGCGCTGGAGCGTTTTGCAAATGTCATAGTTTCCTCCACACGTTGATTGAACTCCAGCATTTTTGCTGCGAGCTATTATGAGAAAACCTTTTCCCTTAACTTTACCGAGGGGGGGGAAAATAACGGCAGAAACCTTTGGGAAAAGCTTTTCTCATGGGCTTATGGAGCAGTATTCGGAAACTTGCAAGACCACGGATTAGCATTTTGTTGAAATTATTTTAAAACTTGAAAATCAAATGCAATTTCATCTGGTTAGATTTGCCAAGATTTCGTCAGCGCATCCGGCAGGATTGTTCCGCAAGATTATGCCCCCCTCTTCCGCTCGTAAATTGAGTTAGTCCAACTCGTTCGGCTTACTTCACGACGCCTTTTTTCAATATGATGTTTGCATAGATCGCGGTTTCACCAGTGGCCACGATATAGGCAGCGGCTTTTGCTTTTTCATAAAAGGCAAAACGTTCTAACGGTGCAACTGAAAATTTTCCAGCAAGTCGGCTGACAATGTCCTGGTAAGACACACATATTTCCGGAATTTTATTTGGATCTTCCACCATCGCCATGCGCCAGGCAGAGGTGTCTGCATAAGGATCAAGTGGAAAGTGGGTGAGAATTGCAGTCAACAAATTTATGCCGCCAATTCCGTCGGCGCGAACTACTTTCGGGCCAAGGGAGGCTGCCGGAAAATTGGCATCGCCAATAACAATTTCATCGCCATGCCCCATGGTTTGCAAAGCATGTAACAAATCTGGCCCAAGCAACGGATGAATTCCTATCAGCATAATCTATTTCACCTCAGTGTAAATTGTTCCGCTCGGACGAAGAATTCTTCCGGCACTTTCGTAGATAATAGTTCCAAGTTTTTCAATAAGCTTACGGCTTTTGCCGTGCCAATGAGTACCGAAGCAACTGCCGGACAGCGCAGCGGAAACTGTAACGCCGCTGCAGCAAGTGGTATGCCATATTCGGCGGCTAAACCCTGCAAACCGTTCACTCGCCTCACGATATCGCTGCTGGCTGGTTCATAGTCAAAAAAGGCATTAGGCCCTGCGCCAGTTGCCAAGATGCCAGAGTTAAACACGCCGCCAATTACGAGTGAGGTGTTGCGCTGCGTACAACGCGAAATGAGTTCGGCCTCGGCGGAGCGATCCAAAAGCGTGTAACGCCCAGCGAGCAGAATGCAATCCATGTCAGCTTCAGACATAACATCCAAACAGACTTTGACCTCATTCACCCCGAGGCCCCAGCCGCCAATGACACCAGATGCTTTGAGTTTCTGCAACGCCTTCATGCCACCATTGCTGAATGTTCTGAAATGCGCAGCACCCAACTCTTTGCCGTGAGTGTAATCCCCCAAATCATGCACATAGAGAATGTCGATGCGGTTTAAACCAAGCCGCGCGTAGCTCATTTCAACCGATCGCATAACGCCATCATATGAATAGTCATAGTCAGCATCGAAATCTAATCCACCAACGAAGCCGTTACGTGCGCCAGTGCTGGAAGGAACGGGCTTGAGCAAGCGCCCCACTTTTGTTGAAAGGACAACTTCATTTCGGGCGTTGCTGCGGATGAAATCGCCTGTGCGGCGTTCTGATAGGCCTGCACCATAACGCGGTGCCGTATCAAACATTCTCACACCGCTCTGCCAAGCAGCTTGCAACACAGCGTTTGCGTCTTCTAAACTACACTCACGGTACAACCCGCCGATGCCACCACACCCGAAGCTGATCTCAGCGACTTCAAGTGTCGTTGAACCAATTCGTCTTTTTTTCATGGGTTGACTCACAGCACCGCACCGAGGTGCCATGGCACAAACTCATTATCGCCATAGCCAAACCCCTCACTTTTGGATTTTCGGCCAGAAGCCGTTTCGATGATCAATTCAAAAATATCGCGGCCCAATTCTTGAATTGTCGTGCCACCTGTTACGATCGGGCCGCAGTCAATATCCATATCCTCGGTCATACTATTATAAAGTGCGCTGTTGCTGGCCAGTTTTAACGAGGGCGTTGGGCGGCAGCCAAAGCAGGAACCACGCCCTGTCGTAAATGCAATAACGTTTGCGCCACCGGCAACCTGCCCTGTGGCAGAAACAGGATCATATCCTGGTGTGTCCATAAACACCAAGCCGTGCTCAGTTACTTTTTCTGAATAATTATAAACGGCATTCAATGGGCTTTGCCCGCCTTTGGCCACAGCCCCCAGTGACTTTTCCAAAATTGTGGTGAGACCACCTTTTTTGTTGCCAGGTGAAGGGTTGTTGTCCAGCGAGACTTCATGCTTTGCGGCATATCCACGCCACCACTCGATGAGTGAATAAAGCTTTGCAGACACCTCAGGTGATTTTGCGCGCGCCGCCAATAGATGTTCGGCACCATAAATCTCCGATGTTTCTGATAATATGGCGGTGCCACCGCAGCCCGCCAACAAATCAACTGCAACACCAAGGGCTGGATTGGCCGTTATTCCAGATAATCCATCGGAGCCACCGCATTGCAGGGCTACAATAATTTCTGAAATCGAAATCGGTTCGCGTTTCAACGCCTGAACTTCGGCGGCGATTTCGTGCAAAATAAGCAATGCCTTTTCAACCGACTTGCGTGAACCACCCGCGTCTTGAATGTTGAAATGGCGCTTGGTCTCCTTGCTTTGGCTTTGGCCATAGAGAAGGAGCTGGTTAACTTCACAGCCGAGGCCAATCATCAGCACGCCGCCGAAATTTGGATGGCGGGCATAGCCAGCCAAGGTGCGATGTAAAACGCGCATTCCTTCGCCCGAGTTGCTCATGCCACAGCCCTGCCCGTGAACAATGGGAACGAAGCCATCAACGCCGGGGAAATCTGGAAGGAGCAATCTGTTAGCAGCCTCAGCGATTGAGCGACACACCGTGGTCGAACAATTTACGCTGGCCAAGATACCGATAAAATTGCGTGTACCAGCGCGGCCGTCGGGCCGACGATAGCCCATAAACGTGCGATGCTTGTCCTCGTCCGTCGCTAAAATTGGAGGGGCGTGTCCGCCCGCCGAAAGCCTGTCATCGAAGAAAGCGAGATTGTGAGAATGCACATGTTGACCGATACCGATGTCTTGCGTGGCGCGGCCGATGGCCTGGCCATATTTGACAACCTCATCACCCGACTTGATCGGAACAATCGAAACCTTATGGCCTTGATCAATCTTTTCAGCTGCTAAAGCACCATTCGCCAGCGCTTCGCCGGGCAGGATAGGCTGACAGGCGACTGCAACATTGTCGAGGCCTGAAAGGATAATTGATTTCATTCGTCTGCTATTCCTGAATAATGGTGCGCTTCAATGGATTTACTGTTCGCATTTTGGCAGCTATCCATATCGGTTTATTATCGATAAAAGATGAAAAATAGTCAACTGTTTTGAGGTCCGAACTTTATCTATCGCGTTTTTCAATTGAACGCAGTTTGAGCGCTGAGACATATTCAGCTTCAGCCGTCTCGATAGACTTGCCGTTAATGAGCCGAGACATAAGGGCAAGCGCAATCGAACGCGCGCGGCTGTTATATTCTGCAGTATGGCCTTCGAGTGTAGGCATTTCAACCAAACCAAGCTTGACGTAAAGTTGTTGTAGGCGGCCTTGAACGCTGCGCAGCGAAATATTGCGACGATTGGCAATTGCCTGATCAGTCAGGCCAATAGCAATATCCAAAAGCACCTCATATTCAACATCTGATAGCCCATCGGTGCGTCCGTGACTGCGTTGTTGCACACCACGAATCTCACGATCGATGATGCTTTGCCCCTCCAGAAACACACATTGGATTGAGCGGCATAAGCGTTCTTTAGAAGACGTTTTGAGAATGTAGCCATAGGTGGCGCTGGCAGGCACGATTTTGGTGATGCCGCGCACATAGGCTTCATCAGCGTAGTTGGACCAGAACACAATCGGCATGGCCGGATTATCGGCCCAAATTGCTTTGGCTGCCTGCACGCCCGTTTTTTTGGGCATTTGCAGATCCATTATGATGCCTTTGGGTTCGTGCAATTGGACAAGTCTTATCGCCTCTTCGCCGTCGCAAGCCTCGATGACTTGAGAACACACCAGATCAGAAAGGGAGATGACCTCGCGCAAGAAATTGCGGTGCAAGGCGTCATCTTCAACAATAAGATATGTGCTCATGAACTTATGGAACTCCGCGCTCTTTGAGTTAAGTCAGTATTCGGTAAAGTAATTTCTAGCCGCGTTCCTGAACCGTTTTCACGAGCAGCGGTTACGAGTTTTGCCTGAATCAGTGAGGCCCTTGTGCTAATATTATTAAGCCCACCTGTGCGACGGCCCGGCAATTTCGATAGACCTGAACCATCATCTTCCACAACAATTTGCAGATACTCATCCTGCTGAGTGATCCGAACTTCAATTTTTGAAGCATTGGCATGGCGCACAGTATTATTTATCGCTTCTTGAACAATCCTATAGAGCGCAATCGTTATGCTGGTGGGAAGATCATCAAGATGTGGCGCGGCTTCATCATAGAGATGATAGGTCAACGGGGACGCCGCCGAGCGTGCGCAACGTTCTAAAAATGCTTCAATGGCTTGGCCCAATCCGAAGAACTGTAAGACTGAAGGCTTTGCGTTATCGATGATGACACGAAGTTCCCGCAAACAATTTTCGACATCTTCATGCACGGGCTGAAGTTCAGAACCGCGCAGGCTTGTGCGACCAATCAATCGTTTCAACGTTCGCGAAATGCGCGAAAGATCCGCCAGCGTTTGGTCATGTAAGTCCATGCCAATCGCCTGTCTGGTATTTTCAAGTTCTTCCGTCAGATGCAGCGCACCAATACGCAAACCTTCGGCGCGGGCCTCGGCCTGCACTTGCTGAAATTCGCTTTTTTTGGCCAGCTCACTTTGTTGAAGCGCAAACAGGTAGGAGGATAATATATCAGCAACGATGCGCGCCGCGTTCACATCAGAAATTGAATAAGTTGCAATTTGCTGTGTCGAAAACGAGAGCGCACCGATGACCCGGCTTTCCACTTTTAGCGGAACATGAAGTCTGCTGCGCAAGTTCGCGGCAAAAATGGGATTTGAGAAAGCGCCCTCAAAATGAAAGCGGATGTCAGTTTGTGCATCGTCGGTCAAAATGTGATCGACTTTACCCGTGAACAGATCACGGATCGGACTGATGGCAACTGGCTTTGCCGCTGTTGTGTCGGCATCCCATTCCGTATGTAGCCCCGTTTCATAAGCGGAAACCAAGCTTCCGTCCGGGCTCATGATGGCAACGTCCAGATGATCATGCGGCAAAAGTGGAAGAATTTCGGCCGATACAGCGTTGATTACACCGCGAAAATCGAGTTGTCCGGCAATTGCCTGGAGGATCGATAGGATTTGCGACGTATTCAGTGAACGTGAAATGCTGCGCATGCGAAGGTGCTTCTTCCGCGATTGAACTTTTGAACCCTGCCACATATCGAAACGAAATACATGCGGGAACCCGCAAAATAAATTCGTGTTTAACTCTGTAGTGGGGCGCTTGGACGTGAGACATCCTGAATAGCTTGTGAAGGTCAAAGACCCGCAAGGAGCTTGGGAGGGCTCATGGCTATCGTTCAAATCACCATTCTTGATCAACGCATGCGGCATTTGATATTGCCAAACGCTCACCTTGAGCAATTGCACAATGACGCCCTATGGGCCGAAGGCCCAGTCTATTTTGACAATGGTGATTATCTTTTGTGGTCAGACATCCCCAATAATCGCCAGTTGCAATGGGTGCCTGGGCTTGGCGTGAAAGTCTATTCGCACCACTCCAATAACAGCAATGGCAACACGCGCGATATGCAGGGAAGGCTTATAAGCTGCGAGCACCTCACCCGCTCGGTGGTTCGCATCGAACATGACGGTACAAGAACGGTGTTGGCATCTGCATTCGAAGGAAAGCCGCTCAATTCGCCAAATGATGTGGTGGTCGCATCCGATGGGGCAGTTTGGTTTACTGACCCATCTTACGGCATCATGACTGACTTTGAGGGAAAGCGCTCCAAAGTTGAACAAGCGGGCTGTTATGTTTACCGCGTTTCTCCAAAAACGGGTGCTGTCGAAGCCAAAATTCGTAACATGCGTATGCCCAATGGCCTTGCTTTTTCGTCAGATGAGCAAACGCTTTATGTGGCTGATAGTTCGCGTTCCCATGATGATGACGGGCATCACCACATCATGGCTTACTCTGTCGGCGCCAATTTCCTGGTTGGCGACGGCAGAGTAATTATTTCCATTCAGGACGGCGTGCCAGACGGATTGCGCCTGGATGATTCTGGAAATCTATGGGTGAGTTCGGGACAAGGTGTTGAAGTCTTTGCGCCCGATGGAACGCCCTTAGGCATCATCCATGTTCCCGAAACGGTATCCAATCTCACTTTTGGCGGCCCCAAAAACAACCGGCTCTTTATCACGGCGACTAAGTCTCTCTATGCCGTTTTTACTGCCGTTCGCGGAGCAACCCGCCCCGCGAACTCTGTGTTACCAAGTTAATTCAAACCCAAATGGAGGATACAATGACTGAAGAAATCAAAAATTCTACAAATGATCGTCGCCATTTCCTAAAAGGCATAGCCCTCAGCTCTGCTGCAATTGGCGGAGCTGCAATGGGGCTATTCGGCAACAGTGATTCATCAAATGGCATTTTCGGCGTTCAGAAAGCGAACGCAGCCGATGATGCTCGATTGAAGATGGCCTTTATCAAATACGCAACGGACACAGTTTCATCCGCTTGGTCTAAGGGTATTGAAGACGTTCTGACTCCGCAGCAAATTGTTGACTACAAACTGCTCGATGGTCAGGGCAAAGCGGAAGTGCAGGTCAGCCTCATGGATACGTTGATCAGTGATGGCAACTCAGTGATCTTCCTGCAGCCTGTTGACAGCGTAGCACTGGCACCTTCAATTCAGAAAGCCAAGCGGGTCGGCATTTCAGTGATCACCTTGAACATTGATGCTACCGAAGCTCACGCAGCCCATGTGGAAATGAACCATTACTTTGGCGCTATGGATATTGCCAAAGCACTGGGCGATGCGATGGGCGGCAAAGGCGATGTGGCCATTCTCAATGCCCCTCCCGGCATTATTATTCGCGACCTTCGCACCAATGGTTTCGTGGACGGCCTGAAAAAACACCATCCAGAAATCAAGATTGTGGCCGACCAAGTGGCAGAATGGTCACGCAAGAAAGCCCAAGACGTGTTGTCAACTATTCTTGCTGCTAACCCAAAACTCGGTGGTGTTTATGGCGTGAATGACGCCATGGCGCTTGGTGCGGTGGACGTTGCCAAGGATAAAGGCTTGATTGGCAAGCTGGTGATTTTTGGTAATGACGGTGAAACCGACGCCTTGGAATCAATTGCCGCTGGTGAATTGACTGGTACTCAATTTACTGACGTTCACCAACAAGGTCGTTTTGCTGCTTCTGCGGCAGTGGTTTTGGCGACCGGCATGGTGCCAGCCACGGCTTTCAAAAAACAGGGCCATTTGCTTATGCCTTATGTGATTGCCACAAAGGATACTGTGGGGCAAATTACACCCGCACAACGTTGGTAATCTTGATCCTATGCAAGATCTAGGGCCGCGACATTAGCGTGTCGCGGCTACTTTCTTAATTTTAAAAACAATCGAGCCCCACATGCTTCGCCGTCCGGCCTCAATTGCACTATTGGCTTTCTTTGCAGTTACAGTGGGACTCTTTTGTCTCTTCGCACCAAACTTTGCGACGACGAGCAACTTCGAAAATTTGATGTCCGGATTTTCCTTCGTTGCAATTCTTGCGATGGGGCAGTCTTTCCCAATCTTGTTGCGCGGTATTGATCTTTCCATCGGTGCCATGGTTGCACTTGCAGGAATGGTTGCCTTCGATCTCACGATGGTTTTTCATGTGCCGGGCTATCTGATTTTGCCACTCGTGCTGATTGCAGCAACAAGTGCCGGCGCGATAAATGGAATACTGATTGTCTATTTGCGTCTTCAACCCTTCATCGCAACTTTGGCAACGCTGGCCGCTTATCGTGGTGTGGTTTATGCGATCTCCGGGCGACTACTGATCCCGAAGCTTGCCACAACTCCAATTACCGATCCTTGGATTGTTGGCATCGAGACTTATTTTGATATTGGCGGCGCACTTGGCATTTCCGATTATGTGCACCTGCCCTGGTTTCCCCTTTCATTCTTTTTGATGATTGCAATATTCATCACATTCCAAGTGTTGTTGTTATCAACCAAGCTCGGCCGCGATATTTACACCGTTGGAGGTAATCAAGAGGCAGCTAGGTTGGCTGGAATAAACACGCGCAGAATTACGATATTAACTTATGCCATATCCGGATTTTGTGCAGGGGTTGCAGCACTTGTGCTGGTTGCGCGTCTCACAACTTCAACGGAAGCGCTTGGCACAGGCATGGAACTCACGGCAATCTCTGCTGCGGTTATTGGTGGTGTTAGTTTGCAAGGCGGCATAGGCTCAATGTTTGGCCCCGTCATTGGCGCATTTCTGCTGGGCGTGGTGTTGATTGGCCTGACATTGCTCGGTGCTTCACAATATGTGCAGCAGATTCTGACTGGGGCAATTCTGCTGGCAGCCGTTTGCTATGATCGCTATTTGGTGGTTCAGCGCCAACGTCGCGCTGCTGCGAATGTGGGGGCGAACACCTGATGGATGCAGGTCACCTCATTGAAGCACGGGGCCTGGGCAAGACTTATGGCAGTCTTGCGGTATTGATTGATGCCAATTTCACTGTGAATGCGGGTGAAATCCGCGCGCTCGTTGGGTCAAACGGTGCTGGAAAATCAACGCTGATCAAAATTTTGACGGGCGCCATAGCACCAACGACCGGAACCGTCAAAGTGGATGGCAAGGCACTTGTGCTTGGCAGTCCAACCGAAATGATCAACAGCGGCATTGCCTGCATCTATCAGCATTCAAATCTAGCGCCAGCGATGACGGTGCTTGATAATATCTTTCTCGGGAGGCAGCCAACCAAACGTTTTGGCTTACTTGACCGCAAACGCCAGAGGCGCGCGGCCGAAGAACTTTTGCAGCGCCACGCTATTAAGATCGATCTTGACGCACTTGTTTCAACGCTTCCAACTGTGAAGCAAAAGGAAGTTGAAATTCTCAAGGCGCTTGCCCTCAACGCGCGCATTCTGTTGATGGATGAGCCGACGGGATGGTTGGCAGCGTCTGACGTTGCAAAATTGCACGCGACAATTCGCACGCTAAAGTCCAGTGGAGTGGCGATCGTTTATATCAGCCACATGTTGGACGAAATCTTTGCCGTGTGTGACACGGTTACGGTG
>Ga0075522_10000647_pt1 | contig 25506 bp, 16 predicted proteins | sample NGEPerA_FD_74796 | JGI IMG/M metagenome (GOLD analysis project Ga0075522, IMG submission 74796) | Arctic peat soil microbial communities from the Barrow Environmental Observatory site, Barrow, Alaska, USA - NGEE PermafrostL2-A | ecosystem: Environmental > Terrestrial > Soil > Wetlands > Peat ...
GGCCACTACACACAAATCGTATGGAGCGATACCAAAGAAGTGGGATGCGCCGTGGCGCGAGGCGGGGCAACCGAGGTTTGGGTTTGCGACTATGCTCCGCCCGGCAACTGGGTCGGCCATCGGCCCTATTAGGCCGTCTACGGCTCTAGCGGCGCTGTAAGCGCCGCTGGATCGGCCCCGCGAACGCGCGAATTACCGCGTCGATTTCGCCCAGCCCCAGCGCCCGGCAACATACGTAATACACAGCGAGACCAACAGGGAGTGACACCGCCAGATCCGCCAGCCGGGCCTTTTGAGATACGCCCAGCCACATCGTCATTCCACGCGACGAAGCGAAAATCGCCGCACCCATGATCGCCGACGCCAGCGTTACCTTGCCGATCTGCACGGCCAGATCGCGTCCGTGCACTCCGCCGATCCGCTTACGCAGAATCGCGAACAGCACCACGAATCCAAACAGCGCGACCGCCGACGTCGACAGCGCCAAACCCGCGTGCCCGAGCCCTGCAAACTTGATCATCGTGTCCGCCACAGCGTAGTTCACCGCGATGGACCCCAGACTCACCAGCATCGGCGTGCGCGCGTCGTTTAGCGCGTAAAACGCCGGGCTCAGCACCTTGAGCGCCGCGTATCCCATCAGCCCGATCGCATAGTAAGAAAGAGCTACCGCGGTCTGCTGCGTGTCGTACAACTGGAAGCGGCCGCCCTGATAGATCGCGCCGATGATCGATTTCCCCAGCACGATCAGACCCACCGATGACGGTATCGTCAGCAGAAACACGGTACCGAGCGAGTTCGATAGAGTTCGCCGGAATTCGTCCATTTCGCCGCGCGCCACACTGCGGGCGATCGAAGGAAGCGTCGCCGACGCCATTGCCACGCCGAACAGGCCCAGAGGAAGCTGCATGAAGCGGAAGGCATAGCTCAGCCAGCTCACCGGGCCGTCCAGGCCTCGTATCGGATCGGAGATGGTGGAGGCGAAGTTGGTGTTCACCATCACGTTGATCTGCACCGCGGCGTTGCCCAGGATCGCCGGGACCATCAGCCGCAGGATGCGCTGCAATCCGGGATCGGCCCAGTCCAGCGTCGCCCGGAAATTGAACCCGAGGCGGTGCAGGCTCGGCAGTTGCCAGATCAGTTGCAGCGCGCCGCCGAGCACCACGCCGATCGCCATGCCTTCGATGCGTGTGAGATGCAGCGTCGGCCCCATAACGATGCCGAGAAGGATGCCGAATCCTACGGATCCGAGGTTGAAGAATGTAGATGCCAGTGCCGGCACCCCGAAATAGTTGCACGCGTTCAGCACGCCCATCGCCTGCGCGGCCAGCGCGACCAGCAGCAGGAACGGGAACATGATGCGTGTCATGCGGACGGCCAGCTCGAATTTGCCCGGGACTTCCGCGTACCCCGGAGCGAGCAGGTGGACCAGCACGGGAGCGAAGATCATGCCCGCGGCGCACACCAAGCCCACCACGATGATCAGCGCCGTCGCCACCAGGCTGACCAGCCGCACGGCTTCCGGTTTGCTGCGCTGGCTGAGGTACTCGCTGAAGGTGGGGACGAAGGCGCTCGCCAGCGCCCCCTCGGCGAACAGGTCGCGCGTCAGGTTGGGGATCCGGAACCCCAGCATGAACGCGTCGTAGATCAGTCCCGCGCCGAACAGCCGGGCCATCACCGACTCGCGCAGCAATCCGGTGACGCGGCTCATCATCACCGCGACGGAAACCACGCCCGCCGAGCGCACCACGCTTTCCGATTGCGAGGGCGGCTTGGCGGCTACTCGCGGTGTTTCGTCACTGCCCGTATTGTTCAAGGAAGTGGGCAATCGTCATGATCCCGGCGTAGTAGTTCGCCAGCTTGTATTTCTCGTTGGGCGAATGTAATCCATCGTCGGGAAGCCCGAATCCCATCAGGATCGTGGGAATGCCCAGATGCTTGGCGAAATCGCCCACAATCGGAATCGAGCCGCCGCTGCGAATGAACACCGTCTCGCGGCCCAGCACGTCGGAAAACGCTTTCGCCGCGACGCGGATCGCGTGATTGTCCGGATTCACGCTGATCGCGGGACCGTAAGCCAGCACCTTCACCTCGGTCTGGATTCCGGCGGGCGTGAACTCCTTGACCGCTTTCTTGTAACCCGCGATTACTTTTTCCGGATCCTGATTGGGCACCAGCCGGATGCTGACTTTGGCGGTCGCTTTGGCGGGGATCACGGTCTTGGCGCCCGGGGCGATAAATCCGCCCACGATGCCGTGGACTTCGAGCGTCGGCCGCGCCCACACCCGTTCGAGCACCGTGAATCCAGGCTCGCCGGTGAGCTGCGTCGAGCCGACTTCGACCTTGAGAAACTCCTTTTCGTCGAACGGCAGGGTGGACCAGGAATGTTTTTCTTCCGGCGTAGGCGGCGCGACGTCGTCGTAGATGCCGGGGATGTGGATGTGCCCTTGCGCGTCCTTGAGTTTGGCGAGCAGTTCCACCAGCCCGAAAATCGCGTTGGGCGCCACGCCGCCGTACATTCCCGAATGCAGATCCTTGGCCGGACCGCGCGCCTCGATCTCGGTGTAGATCAGCCCGCGCAGGCCGATGCATAGCGTCGGGATTCCCTCGGCGTAAAGCTCGGTATCGGAAACCAGCGCGACATCGGACTTGAGCTTAGCGGGATTCTCGGCGACATACTTGGCGATGGCCGCGCCGCTCACTTCCTCTTCGCCTTCGATCAGGAACTTCACGTTCACCGGGAGCTTGCCGTTGACCGCGAACAGAGCCTCGATGGCCTTGATGTGGCTGTACATCTGGCCCTTGTCGTCGGCCGAGCCGCGTGCATAAATATTTCCGTCGCGAACGGTCGGCTCAAAGGGCGGGGTAATCCATTCGTCCAGCGGATCCGGCGGCTGCACATCGTAATGCCCGTAGCACAGAACGGTCGGTTTGCCGGGCGCGTGCAGCCAATCTGCATAAATGAGCGGGTGTCCGGCGGTTTTGATCACCTCGACATGTTCGAGCTTGGCGGCGCGCAGGCTGGCCGCGACGAACTCCGCGGCGCGCTGGATGTCGGGGACGTGCTCGGGAAGGGTGCTGACGCTGGGAATACGGAGGAAGTCCTTCAGCTCGGAGAGCAGCCGGTCCTTGTTGTTCTGAACGAACGTATCAGTGGAGAGGGACACACTCCATTATAGGTGCGTACTTATTGGCTGGTCGAGCTTTTGCTGCCTTTGAGTGCCAAGGCGGCGCCCGCACCGCCGCCACCGACTGCCGCGACGATACCGACGATAGCGCCGGTAGAGAGTCCACCCGCCGTTGCCGCGCCAGCGGCCGCACCTGCTGCAGCGCCCGCTCCCGCACCTGCGGCCGCCGCTTTAGCGGCATTTCCAGATTTCGACGCGTTCCCTGGCGCCTCGGTCTTGGCGTTCAGAACCGCCGCGACACTCAGGCATCCGCCTTGCGCCAACAGCGCGACCGAGGCGACGCTCATCGCGCTGGTCGCCGGAGCGACCGCCGGGGTGCTGGAAGCTGCACCGCGCACCTCTACCCGGTTGCCGACGTTGGCCGCCAGATCCTGTCCCGAGATCTCGATCACCTCTTGCGTATTCTGATCCTGCAGCAGAAAGTGGCCGTCCTTGTAGACCATGCATCCCGAGTGCACGATCTGGCTCTGTGCGGCCTGGAAAGCCACGCCTCTTGTCAGCGGAGCGCGGAACGGAGTGCGAATCAATTTTGCCCGTTCCGAAACGCGCGCGTCAAAAGACGCCGGGGCCGCCAGTTGCGCGATCCCTTTTTCCAGATCCAGCCGGTTCTGCCAGATGCGCGCGCGCGATCCCACGCCGAGCTGCACTTTCACGCCGTTGCGCAGCGAGAGCTCCGAGGAAGCCGAGCTGGTCTCGATAGTCGTGCCGTCGAACAGCGTGGCGTTGCCCCATACCTGCGAGCCTTCCACGCTAAAATGACCGCTGGCGGTGACGATGCCGATGGCGGGCGCAGCGAGCGCTGCCACCGAGAACAACAAAGAGGAAAGAACGCTTCTTGCAACCACTGGAGCCAGTATACGGTCAGTTGATTTGATGCGGCAAGGGATTTTACTGTTATCCAAATGTATTACGCTGCTGGCGCTCGCCACCGCATCCCGGTGGTCGATTCGTCTGGCGCGAGCCGATGCGGCATTTCGGCAGCGCACGCCCGCGGAGGTTGCGCGTGCGATCGAGCTTGAACCGGAGAACGGCGAATATCTGGCGGTGCTTGCATTACAAGCGGAATACAGCGGTCAGGATTCCACGCAGCTTTTGGAGCAAGTCGCCCGGCTCAACCCGCGTTCCTCCGCGCCACGAATCCGGCTGGGTCTGGCGGCCGAGCTTCGGGGCGACACGAACATAGCCGAGCACTGGCTCAAGGAAGCATTCTCTGTCGATCGCCAGTTCGAAACGCGCTGGACCTTGGCGAATTTTTATTTCCGCCAAGGAAAATCCGACAAGTTCTGGGCCTGGATGAAATCGGCGCTCGAAATGTCGTACGGCGGCCGCGTCGCTGCGTTCGATCTGTGCTGGCAGGAGTCCAGCCACCCGGAAGAGATTCTAGATCGGGCCATTCCGGATCGCCGGGAAGTCGTCGCGTCGTACCTGGTTTACGTTCTGAATCACCATCGCCAGACAGCGATTGCGGGCGCCGCGAACCGCCTTGCAAAACTTCGCACTCCTGACGATTTGCCGCTGCTCTACGCCGCATCGGACGCTTTACTCGAGGGTGGGCAAACCACCGAAGCGGCCGGCTTGTGGCAGGCTCTCGGAAACCCCCGGCCCGAAGGAATCACTCATCCTGATTTTGAGGAGCCTCGTACGGGTCACGGATTCGACTGGATCTTTGCCGAAATACCTGGCGTGACTCAAGTAGCGCTCGACACGCCCGGCCACCGCATCCGATTCAACGGCCAGCAGCCCGAATCCTGCGAACTGCTTCGTCAGGTGGTGGCCGGACTTCGTCCCGGCGCTGCTTACACGCTGCATTGGGCATCCCGCACACAGGGAATGGCTTCACCCACCGGATTGACTTGGCGGATCGACAAGAGTATTGGAGACGTCGCCGCCAGTGAAGATTGGTCCGCCGGTCAGATGGCCTTCACCCCCGATTCCGATCACGCCGTTCTGGTGCTCGCGTACCGCCGCCCGCAGGGAGAGATTCGAACCGAAGGGTCCGTGGACTTGCGGCAGGTGCTTACTTCTTCAGCAGAATGAAATTGCCGCCGCGGATTTTGTTCGCCCGCGGATCGGTCTGGAAGTTTACTTCCAGCAGATTGAACGCCGGGCCGGGAATCAGCTCGATAGAACCCGGCGTTCCATCGCTGGTCATCAGCGTGAACTTCTGAGTCGGTGTCGCGGCGATGTCGCCCTTAAACGTGAACTGAAGGGTGGGGTCCTTGACGCCTGGCGAAGGCTTGAATCGCATCTTGAGAGTCCCACCGGCATGCCCATTGTTTTCGTGAACCTCTAAGTCCACCGACTCGGGTTGTGCTCCGTGGAAAATACCGTTGGCGACCGGGTAGTTCCATTCGCCCACGTAGCGAACGAGAGGAACGGGAGAGATAGACTCGTTCCGCGGCGCTTCGGTGAGAACGCTCGGTGCGGTACTGACCGGCGGGGCCGGCTCCGGCGCCGTTGCGTTGGGGATTTGAATCGCTCCGGCCAGCTTGTCATAATATTGGGCCCACGCCGCGCCTTCCTTCTCCATTTGCGCCACGGTCTGGGAGAGTTGCGAAGACTGATCGTCGAACGCCGCGGAGGTTTTGGCGCGGGCCTGCTCCAGGGCGACGGCGGCTGCCGAGGTTGCCGCCACGGTCTTCTGGCGAGCCTGGATAGTATCCATAAGCGCGGCCAGCGCGACGCGTTCGCGTTCCATGGATTGGCGGAGCTGCTGGATGGCGGGATCTTTGTCCGTAGCGAACCTGGCGATCGCCCGCGTGACGGTTTGCAATTCAACCGTGGCCAAATTTCCTACCGAGGGCGGCATGAGATCCGGCGAAGATCGGGTGGCAGGGGCCTTCAGGATCTTCCGGCGTTCGATCGCTTCCGCGGCGGCGGATTTCAAATAGGCGACGCGAGTGGCTTCAAAACTCCCCACGGCAGCCGCGGCACGATCCGCCTGAGCAACCTGTGGATCTCCGCCTGTCCCCGCGTCGCGCTCCAGGTTGGCCTGCGCCTGCTGCCAGATGTTGTAAGCCTGTCGATACGCGTCGCGGCCGGTCTGGCCGATCAGGCCCGTGGCGCAGCAAATCAACAAGCCCATCCGCAGGAGGCGAGAGTGTCTCATTGCTTCCCTTGCGATCGCGCACCGATTTGTGTGATCGTGCACTCCATCTGCGCCCGTGATCGCCGCGCGGCGTAGTATCCATTCCAGCGCGTCCGCTCGGCCTCCGACGCCGCGAACTCCTCGCGCAGCGCCGCGTCACGAGCCTCGAATTTCTCCACCAGGGCGCGCAGCAACGCGACGGCTGCATCCGCGGATCCGGCCTGCTGCTCCGTGGCAGCCGTCCGCTGGTGGATCATGGCCGCGATGTCTGCCAGAAGTTTCTGTGGGACCTCCAACGAGGTGCGCTGTCTGGCGCTTTGCGCCAGATCTTCGGATTGCGTGTTCACGGCCGTCTGTTCCTGGCTGGCGTCGGCCCGCTCCAGGTCTGCTTCCACGGCGCGCTTCTCTTCGGCATCCAGAAGGTTCCTTACATTCGCGGTCTCGGCGAAGGCCCGGGCGGAGACGGCTCGGAGGTAATCGGCAAGCGCGCCCAACCGCGCTTCAGAGGCCCGGCTGACTTCGGTAACCGCGGCCAGCGCCCGGGGATCGCATGGCAGGATCCGAGCCATGCGCTCATTCATGTCCTTGGCGACCGCTTCCCATTCAGCGGTGCGTTTCTGTGCGATCTGTTCCAGCGTCGAGAGCTGTGAAGCATCCTGCGCATGCACGGCGGCACACGAAAGTAGAGCGGCACAAATGAAGACGCTGGACGCGCGTTTCATGAATCTTATTATTTCACTCCCCCCATCATCCTGGTGACGGGGCGCGAGATCAGCAGCAGCACCACACCGAAGGCGATGCCCGTGCCGCCGGCATAACCCACCAGCTTGTCGAGCGGCATCGATTCGTAGAACGACGCCATGCGGCCCGCGAAGAAATTTCCGACCGAGATCGAAAGAAACCAGACGCCCATCGTGAGTCCGGCGATCCGCGCGGGGGCGAGCTTGGTGATCGCGCTTAAACCCACCGGGCTCAGGCACAGCTCGCCGACCGTATGGATGAGATACACCGAGGCCAGCCACAGCGGGCTCACCCGGCCGGTGGCGCCGGCCGCCTGCGCGGCGAACACCATCACGATGAAGCCGCCGCCTGCGCACAGCAAGCCGATCGCGAATTTAGTGACCAGCGATGGGTCGCGGTCGCCCAGCTTGATCCACAACCACGCCAGCAAGGGGCCGAGAATGTAGATGAATCCGGAATTGAGCGACTGGAACCAGGACGATGGGAAGGCGAAGCCGAAAAGGTGGTCATTCGTGCTGCGGTCCGCGAACAGGTTCAGCGTGGACCCGGCTTGTTCGAAGATCGACCAGAAAATCGCCGAGGCCACGAACAACACCAGGATCACGTAGATGCGTTTCTTCTCCACAGGGGTGAAATCCTTGGAGAGAATCAAGACTCCGAAGGTGACGGCGACCGCGATCACCAGCAGTCCGCCAAAACCGTCCGCGACCTTTTCGAGAGCGGGCCGCATGAGTAACAGCACTACAAGAGCGGCTGCCAGTACACCGGAACCGAGTCCAAGAACCCGCCGGTCCTGAGCGGTTGATTTGGCTGGCCGGAGGCCCGCTTCACCCAGATACTTGCGCGTGATCTGGAACTGAATCAAACCCGCCAGCATACACACGCCGGCCAAGCCGAAGGCGTAGCGATAATCGATGGTCTGGCCGATATAACCTAAGATCAGCGGAGCAATGCCCGCACCGATATTGATTCCCACGTAATACAGGGTGAATCCCGAGTCCCTCCGGATATCGTGCTGCCCGTATAGAAAGCCGACGATGGTGGTGCAACTGGTTTTGAGGAACCCGGTGCCGATGGCCATCAGCGACAGGGAAGCCACGAACGCCCCCAGGGACGGAAGCATCAATCCGAAATTCCCGGCCGCGATCAGCAGCCCGCCTAATATCACTGAGCGCTGATGACCGAGGAAGCGGTCGGCCATCCATCCCGCCGGCAGGGCGAAGATGTAGGCGCACGACGTATAGAGCCCGTAGAGCGCGCCCGCGATCGCGACGTTCATCCCCATGCCATGCTTGTCCACCGCCGCGATCATGAACAGAATCAGCAGCGCGCGGATGCCGTAATAGCTGAAGCGCTCCCACATCTCAGTGAAGAAGAGCGTGGAAAGGCCGCGCGGATGGCCGAAGAAGGCATGATCGTTGGCGGACGCCAGCGTGTTGGCGGACATTCCCCCGATTATAGGCGGTTGCTACAATTGTGGGTTATGAGTGTCGTTTATGAGCGCTAATCCGCGCCACCGCACGGTGGCCGTCAACGTGGGCGGTGTGAACGTCGGCGGAGGCCACCCGGTGGTGGTCCAGTCGATGACCAACACCGATACCGCGGACGTTCAGTCGACCGTGAATCAGGTGATGGCGCTGGCCAACTCGGGTTCCGAACTGGTGCGCGTCACGGTCAACACCGACGAAGCGGCCGCTGCGGTTCCCAAGATCGTCGAGACCCTCGTTAAGTTCGGCGTGCGCGTGCCCGTGATCGGCGATTTCCATTACAACGGCCACCTTCTGCTCAAGAAGTATCCGGATATGGCCAAGGCGCTGGCGAAGTATCGCATCAATCCCGGCAACGTGAATATCGGCAAGAAGCACGACGATAATTTCCGCGTCATGATCGAGGCCGCCATCGAGTACGGCCGGCCGGTGCGCATCGGCGTGAATTGGGGATCGCTCGACGGTGCGCTGCTCACCCGCATGATGGATGAGAACAACGCACTCGCCGAACCTGAGGACGCCAAAACCGTCACGTTGCGCGCGATTGTCCGCAGCGCCATCGAATCGGCCAAGGCCGCCGAGCATTACGGACTGGGCAAAGACCGCATCATCCTGAGCGCCAAGGTCAGCGGCGTCCAGGATCTGATCCGTGTGTATCGGATGCTGGCGGCCGAAGGCGATTACGCGCTGCATCTGGGACTCACCGAAGCCGGCCTGGGATCCAAAGGCATCGTGGCATCGACCGCCGCGATCGGGATTCTTCTCCAGGAAGGCATCGGCGATACGATCCGCGCATCTCTCACGCCGCTGCCCAACGGCGATCGTTCGGATGAGGTGATCGTCTGCCAGCAGATCCTGCAGGCCCTCGAACTGCGTAGCTTCACCCCGCAGGTGACCGCTTGTCCCGGTTGCGGCCGGACCACCAGCACGTTCTTTCAGGACATGGCCGACCAGATCCAGACCTATCTGCGCGAGCAAATGCCTTCCTGGAAAGCACGTTATGCCGGCGTAGAAGAGATGAAGGTCGCCGTCATGGGGTGCGTGGTGAACGGCCCTGGCGAATCCAAGCATTCCAATATCGGCATCTCACTGCCCGGCACGTTCGAAGAACCCGTCGCGCCTGTGTATGTCGATGGAAAACTCAAGCTCACCCTGCGTGGCGATAAAATCGTCGCCGAGTTCATCGCGCTCCTGAACGACTACGTCGACCGGCGCTATTCGGCTAAGGTGCCGGAAACCGTCGGCGCATCATAATTCGCGTTTATTCGCGTTCATTTGCGGCTAACAGCTTCTCGACCACCACGAAAGTGATGTCGTCGGTTTGCGGGGTGTCCTGGGTGAATTCCCCGATGGTCTTCAGAAGCTTCTGTTCGAGCGCCTGACTTCCCGAGGGGGCCTCTTGCCGAATGAGCGCGAGCAGCCTTTCCTCGCCGAACATTTCATCCTGCTGATTTCGCGCGTCCGTAAGGCCGTCGGAATAGACCGTCAGAATGTCGCCTTCGCAGAGATCGAGCGGGCACGATTGGTACGAGGCGGAATCGAACATTCCGAGCGCAAAATGATCGGAGACCAGCCGCTCGATCTTACCCGTCGCGGACCGGAACAAGTAAGCCGGATTATGTCCCGCGCTGATGAATTGCCCGCTGCGGTCCGGGCTTTGGAGGAACACAAAGAGCGTAACAAACTGCTCGGGAAGCGATTTTTCACACAGCAGCCGGTTGACCCGGTTCAAGGCTTCATCGGGCTGAGTCCCCGAGTGGAATTCCATACTGAGAGCGCCCAGTACCATCGAACTTAACAGGGCTGCGGGCATACCTTTGCCGGATACATCCGCCAGGACTCCCATCCATTCTCCCGAACGCAGCTGTAGAAAGTCGTAGAAATCCCCTCCCACATAGCGTGTGGGGCTGTTGAAGGCATGGATGCGAAAATTCTCAAAGCGCGGCAGGCATCGGGGGAGCAGGCTTTCCTGAGTTTCTTGCGCTAAGAGCAACTCCTGCTCCCGCGTCTTTTGCTCCTCCAGAGTCTTGAGCCGGATCACCTCGCGACTGGCTTCCAGCTCCCGTATCGTCTCCTCCAGCACCATGCTGTGGTCTTTCGCCCGGAGGTGCAACAGACGCACTTCCAGAATGTTGTGGACCCGCGCCCGGAGCTCGGCGAGATCGAACGGTTTGCTGAGAAAATCCTTCGCGCCGGCTTCGAGCGCGCGCAGCTTGTGAGCCGGCTGCGCGGTGATCACCAGGACCGGAAGATAACCGTCCCCCTCGATTTCTTTCAGACCTTGCATCACCTCGAATCCGTCTATGCCGGGCATCTGGAGATCGAGCAGGATCAGACTGTAGCGGTTCTCGCGGTAAAGCTCGCAGACTTGCTTCGGATCGGTTGTAGACTCCACGCAGGTATAGCCGGCGACACGCAGCATGCCCTCGATCAGGCGGACGTTGGCCACCTTATCGTCAACCACCAGGATCTTGGCGTTCAGGATATCGGCGGCGCTCACCATGGAATTACTTATTCTGAATCGTCTCGTGTGCCGCGAATTCCAGCGCCCCTTCGAGAGTATCCATGAACTCCTGGACCCTGATCGGTTTCGTCAGATAACGGAAAAATCCAGCTTGCAGGCCCTTCTCGATGTCACGAGGCATCGCATTCGCGCTGAGGGCCACCACCGGGATGTGCGATGTGGCGGGGTCTCCGCGCAGGATGCCCAAAGCTTCGATGCCGCTGATGCCGGGAAGATTGATGTCCATGAGGATCACCTCCGGCAGGTTTGCGCGTGCCAGCTCGATGCCCGTGTTTCCGTCTCTCGCGCTCAACAGGCGCATATCCGCGCGGCGCCCGATGAGTTGCTCGACCAGTTTCAGGTTGGCGGGATTATCCTCCACATAGAGCAGCGTCCGCAGCGGTGCGCCTAGGTGACGGTCCTTCGCCGGCGCAAGCGCCGCGGGCCGCGAGGCATCCAGTCCAAGTTGTGGCTCGGCAGTCGAGTTCAATTCGAACCAGAACACGCTTCCTATGCCGACGGTGCTTTCGACGCCAATCAGACCTCCCATCATTTCCACCAGTCGCTTGCTCATCACCAGGCCGATGCCTGTGCCTTCCTCCGTGCTACGCTCTTGTCCCAGCCGGTTGAAGGGCTGAAATAACTGATTCAGCATGTCCGGAGGCAATCCTGCACCCGTGTCCCTGACGCTGATGCGGATGCGTGTCGGGGCGCTCACGGCGCATTCCACGACCACAGCTCCGTTCGTCTGGTTGTATTTGATGGCGTTCGAAAGAAGATTAATCAGAACCTGCTTCAAGCGGGTCCGATCGGCATCCACAAAGTAGGGAATGCCCGACTCAGGGAAGGTCATTTTGATGCCCTTCCTTTGCGCCTGCGGCTCGATCATCGCCTTGCATTCGAGCATGACGTCGTCCAGCGACGTCGGTTCTCTAGACAGCGCCAGCTTGCCAGACTCGATCTGCGCCAGATCCAGGATTTCATTGATCAGCTGCAACAGGTACCATCCCGCGTGGAGAATCTGGTCAATACTGGCCGCCTGGGAGGGCGTGGGCGGCGGAGAATCGGAACTGATCAGCTGGGCGAAACCAAGAATCGCATTCAGCGGCGAGCGAAGTTCATGGCTCATGCTGGACAGGAAGTCCGATTTCGCCAGGTTGGCCTTTTCCGCGGCTGCTCTAGCTCGCTCCAATTCGACGTTGTTTTCCTGCAGCCTGTGCTCAAAGCGTTTGCGTTCCGTGACGTCGCGTGCCGCGGCGAAGACGCCTTGAAGCTTCCGGTCGCGATCGTGGAAAGTGGTCGCGTTATAGGAGACCACCGTTTCCTTGCCATCGCGCGCGCGCGCGGTGAGCTCATAGTCGGTGACCTTGCTTCCGCTCAGCACCCTCTTGATGGCCGCCTCGGCTTGGCCCGGATCGGTGAAATAGTTCTTGAACGGCGCGCCGATCAGTTCATCGCGCGTGCAAGCGGTGAGCGCCTCCATTTGCTTGTTAACGTCCGTGATAATGCCCGCCGGATCGGTAGTCATCAGCGCGTCGATATTGGATTCGATGAGAGAGCGGGTGTAGAACTGCTGATCGCGCAGACGTTGATCGAGCACTCTCTGTTCGGCTTCCACTTGTTTACGAGCCGTGTTGTCGGTGCCGATCAACAGATAGCCGATGATTCCGCCCAGATCGTCGCGCAGCGCCGTAACCGACACCACCGCCGGAAAGCGGCTGCCGTCCTTGCGGATGTAGGTCAGCTCATAGATGTCCTCGATACCGCGCGAGGCCTTGAACGCCAATGCATCGAAGCCCGGCGTAATCGTGGTTGCCAGCTCATTGCTCAACGCGTTGGCCCGGGCGATCACCTCTTGCGGATCGGAAATATCGGCGGGAGTGATCTTATTCACCACCTCGCTGGCCGTATAGCCCAGCATGCGCTCCGCGCCGACGTTGAACAATTGAATCACGCCCTTCTCGTCGGTCGCGATACTCGAGAAGTTTTCGCTGTTAAAGATCGCGCTCTGCAGGGCGCCCGCTTTGAGCAGCGCGTCTTCTGCCTGCTTGCGCGCGGTATTATCGGTGCCGATCAACAGATAGCCGATGATGGAACCCCGATCGTCGCGCAGCGCCGTAACCGACACCACCGCCGGGAAGCGGCTGCCGTCCTTGCGGATGTAAGTCAGCTCGTAGATGTCCTCGATGCCGCGCGAAGCCTTGAAGACCAGGGCCTCGAAGCCTGGAGTAATCGGCGTGGCCAGCTCGATGCTCAAGGCCTTGGCGCGCGCGATCACTTCCTGCGGATCGGAAATGTCGGCGGGGGTGATTTTATCCACTACCTCGCTGGCTCGATAGCCCAACATGCGCTCCGCGCCGACGTTGAATAGCTGAATCACGCCCTTCTCGTCGGTGGCGATGCTCGAAAAATTAGCGCTGTTGAAAATTGCGTTTTGCAGCGCCCCTGTCTTGAGTAAGGCCGCCTCGCGCCGGACTTCCGTCACGACATCAGGACTGACAACATCCACCACACCCGCGACGTCTTCAGGAGTAGATTGTGCAGACATGCCGTTTCCTGTTGCACGAGCATTGCCAACGGCTTTGGCCGATTCGGAGACGGATGAGTGAGGAGGCGGCTGGGCAGTAACGATATATGGTCACGTGCCCAAGGGCGGTCATGAATGCCGATGCTAGACCCATCCAGACGTGAAGTGTGTCAGCTAAAGCCGGACCGGGATGCTTTCTAGCGTTGTTGGATCGCCAGGCGGCGGTCGCTCGCGGGGACGGCTCGACATCCCGCCTTCTATCGAGCCGAAGCGCCGATAGAGCCGTGCGGGGCAAAAGACAAGCGTGCCACGCAGAATCTGACACGAGGCCATATTTGGAATGTAAAATGCACTGGGAAGGCTTGGAGTCGTCCCGTCGTCCATCCGTCCTGACGGTTGCCGGAGCAGATCGCTAAAGGCGGTCGCAACGGCCGCGAGTCCAAAATCGCTTCGCGGTCTGCGTCGGGAAAACACGGCGCGCACGCGTTCCGGGGATCGCGAACGACAAATGATCGCGTAGACCAAGCCGATAACCACGCCGGCCGCTGCGGGCAGTGCTTCAAAGCCAATTGCGCGATTCGGTGTGGCTTAGGCGAGAAGCTGAATAGAGCTTAATCGTCGTGACGTCGCCTGCTTCCGGGATTCGATTCTATGTCTGCCCTTCGCGTGAAACGCCGCCTGTTCGTGTTAGAACTCTATGCGTGCGAATAGCTGCAACGAGCGCGCATTGCTGGCATATGCGAGATCCGGACGATTGAACATCGGGTTTCCGGGAATCAGATTATTTCTCGTAGTCACTCCAGGATGAAATTCGACGTTGTTCAAGAATCCAGGCGTGTACTGCGGGTGATTCAAGGCGTTGAAAGCCTGCGCGCCCAGTTCGATCTTCCAGGCTTCTTTAATCGAAAATGCTTTCTTCACCCCAAAGTCAATGTCGTCGATCGGGCGGGTGGGCAGTGTGTTGCGAGCCGAAGTCGCCAGTGCGCCCAAACCCGCGACGACATACTGAGCAGTCGGGTTTTGAGCGACGTATGCGACAGTCGCAGGATCGCCTGAGGCCAGCCGGTTTCCCGCGCGGTCAATGGGATACACGCCACTGCCTGTATTCGCTACGCCGTTCACGTTGATGATGGCGCGGTCGCCGGCCGAGTCGAAGTTCAGGTTGGAGTCGAGACCGCTCTGCACCGTTACGTACTGCGGCGATTCATACATATAGGTTCCGCTCAGCGTGTAGTTACCCAGGATGTTGCGGAGGAACCGGCTCTGACTGTGCGAATACCATGGAGTTTCATAGATCCACGCCATGGTGAGTCTCTGGCGGCGATCTAGAAAAGAAGTTCCACGTTCGCTACGCATGTCATTGTAATCTTGAGGGCGGCGCGGCGCCAATAACGTGGAAGCCAAATCCGCCGTGCTGTCGTCAATATTGTGGCTCCACGTGTAGGCGACTTTGAAGAATAGACCGCGCGCAAACCGTCGCGACAATTCCGTCGCCAAGCCGTGATATATCGAGTTGCCACGGAACGGGAATGCCGTAATCGGGGCTTGATTGAAGTACGGCAACCAGGCCTGGCCGATAGGAGGGATGCTATTCAGATCGTCCAGAGAATAATGCAGGCTCGCAAGAGTCGCCGCGTCGGGCTGTTGCAAATATGTCGGAAGATAGCGGTCCGGTGTAACTACTGAGACGACATTCATCCTCGTTTGCGTCGGCAGGTGCACGCCACGCGTTCCCAAGTACCGGACCTCGAGCGAATAGTTTTCAAAGAGCACTCGCTCAACGCCAAGGTTCCAGTTGATTGCATAAGGGATGAGCCGGTCCGTAATGTAGCCCGAGGTGGCATCGCGCGCGTCCTGTGGAGTCGCAAACGTGTTCGAACGAGCCGTCGAAGAAATCCCGCCGTTTGCGAGGAAACCGGGGAGCGCCGCAGACGGGTCCAACGTGACCATGCTTTGCAGCTGCGGGGGCAGCGCGTTCAGGCTGAGGTTGTCGGGATACTTGTCGTAGGCTATTCCGAACCCGGCGCGCACGGTTGTCTTCCCACTCTGACCGGGAGAATACGCGATTCCCGTGCGAGGAGCGAAGTTGTTCGTCTGCGCCTTGGGAACGCCAAACTCGATGAGCCCGGGGACGCTAGCCGAGGAGTTCAGCGCCTGTAGCTGGTCACCGGCGAGGATACCCTGATAGTCGTAACGCAAGCCGAGCGTCAGCGTCAGATTTCTGCGCAGGCGAATCTGGTCGTTCGCGTACCAGGAGCCGGCGATCTCATTCCCCGAAAAGGGCGACGAACCCACCGTACGCTCCGCCGCGACGTCGGGACTGACGTCCCGCAAGAACAGATCCAGTGTCGAATACTGATAGTCGCCACGAATGCTGCTGGCAAAGGAGGTCGAACCAATATACTTCCGCCCGTCCACACCGAACTTGAACTGGTGGCGCCCGGCGGTCCAGCTCAGGTTGTCGATCAACTGATAGACATTCTGTACGCGTTGCTGAGGAGCTTGAGGAAACGGACCGATCTGGGCGTTCAGATCGTTCTGAATCACGATGTTCGGAAACGCATCCAGGCCGGGGAACTTGTAATTGCCGGCCGGAACTCCATCGTCGTTACGCGTGAAGCCGGCGCGCAGCTCATTTAGAAGTCCGGGTGAAAAGGAATGGAACTCGCCCAGCGAGATCAAGTGCTGCCGGATATTTTCGCCTTGGAAGAATGACGGTAGGGTTGGCAGAGTATCGGAACTGAACCCACCCTTATTCGTGTAGATATAGCGGCCGCGAAACTGATCCCTGTCGGATATCGTGTAGTCGAGGCTGCTGAGCGATGAATAGACGTTCGAGTAACTAGGTTGCACGACCGGCAGGATCCCGATGGGAATCGCCTGACCGGCGACAGTGGTTGTGGTCGAGGCTGCCGGCGCCGGCGTCAGATAAGTCTTTAAGACTTTCAGGTTGGTCTGTGATATGCCGGTCATCTGACTTAACTGGCTATAGCCTTCGGCGGTGGGCGAAAGAACGGCACTCGAAGGGGTGGAGGCCTGGCCCGTCGGGTTGTACTGAAACAAGCTGTAGTAGAACAGCTTGTCCTTTACGACGGGTCCGCCCACCGAGCCGCCTAAGACATTCGAGTCGAATCGCGGATTGGATAGAATTCCCTGGCGCGCGGCAGATTCGTCCACAGCGTTCAAGTTGCGGTTCATCATGTATTCGTACAGGGTGCCGTGAACCTGGTTACCGCCGCCGCGGATGACCGTGTTGAATTGAGCTCCGCTGCCATTGCCGAATTCGGCGGAGAATTGGTTCTGCAAAATGCTGATTTCGGCTACCGCTTCTCGCGGAACATCGAGATTGTGCAGAGTCAAATCCTTTTGGTTGTTGTCCACGCCTTCGATAGTGAAGTTGTTGGCGCGTGGCCGCTGACCACCCACCGACGGGCCCTCACCTACGCCCAGAGCGCCTGAGCTGGCTACACCGGCGTTGAGTAGCGATAGGTTTAGCGCGCCCAACGGGAGTGCAGAGGCAGGCGTGTTGATCACCTGCGCCGGCAGGTAAACAGCCTGAATCTGGACGCTGGTCGTGTCGATCAGCACAGGAGAATCGCGTACGTCGATGCTCGTCTCCACTTTGGAGATTTCCAGCTTCACCGCTACCGTCGCCGTGTTGTTCAACTCGACGGAGATGCCCTTGATGGTTGCCGGCGAAAATCCTTCCTTCCGGACCGTTAGTTCGTATCCACCTGGCAAGACATTGCGAAATAAGTTTTGACCGGCGTCATCGGCGATTGCCTGGCGGGCAACTGCGGTTGCTGTATTCGACAACTCCAGGCTTGCTCCGGCAATGGCCCGATCGGTTGGGTCGACCACTCGGACCATCAGGTTGCCGTCCGTGGCCTGCGAAAACACACATCCCGATGCCAGAAATAGTGCCGATACTGCCGTGAGCATTCTCATGCGTGCCTGATCCTCCCGAATTGTCGAGGGCAACTCGACTTCTTCAAGGATCGACGGCATCGGGTGTTAGCTTTAATCCTACGTAGGCCGTTCCAAATAGTACTGCCGGGAAGAGAGTTCTCCTCCCGGCAGGGCCTGCAGACGCGGTCTTTAGTTACTTCTCGCCATTGGTGCTGCTACCCCAGGCAGCCGAGGAACCCCAAGCGGCCGAAGAACCCCAGGCCGCTGAGCTGCCCCACGCCGCGGTAGAACCCCAGGCCGCAGAACTTCCCCAGGCAGCCGAGCTGCCCCAGGCGGCGGTAGATCCCCAGGCAGCCGAGCTACCCCACGCCGCGGAACTCGCGGTCAGGGAATTACCGCTCGACCAGAGTGAGATCGATTGCAGTGCGCCCGACAGCGGGTATACTCTCCATTGGCTGGAGGCGTTTTCGAGCACCGAAGGACCCCAGACATTGGTGAGACTCCAGTTGCTGTTGTTCCACAAAGCACCGCCAGGCTGGAGCAAAATCCCTTGGTTCACGAGCGGGCTATAAACCACGGAGGGCGAGGCGGCGGAGCCGCTCCCGCGATCGTTATTGGTCAGAGCCACCGGAATGTTCAGATAGCCGGCGCCGATCGTGTAGATGTCATAGAATGCCGGATACACGCCGCCGGTGGTTGAATCCACGGTGACGCTCGCGGTGGGGAAGCTCTTGGAAGCGGTCTTCATCAGCCGCGCCTTAACGATATCCGGGGTCAGGCTAGGGTCGCGCTCCAGCATCAGAGCCGCCGCACCTGTAACCATGGGTGCGGCCATGCTGGTGCCACTCAAAACTATGTGGGTGGCGTCAACGATATTGCTTGGAAACTCCTGGTCCAGGGTCGAACCCGGATCGCGCAGGCCTACAATCTGGTTGCCCGGGGCCACGATGTCCGGTTTGACTACCAAGTCGCCCCAGCTCGGTCCCTTGGAACTGTAACTGGCGATCTGGTCATCGCCCGTGGGGGCGGTACCCAGGGTCTTCATGGCGCCGACGGTGATCACCGAGGGTGAATTTCCCGGCGAAAGAATAGTCGCGTAGCCGTTTCGGCCCAGGTTGCCCGCCGCGACCACCACCACGATTCCGTTTTTCCAGGCAGCGGCGACAGCTTGAGTCAGCGGATCCGTGCGGTAGCTCTCATAGATCGGCCGGCCGAGCGACAGATTGATTACCCGGATGTTGTATTTGCTGCGCAGCTTCACCGCGCGGTCCAGCGCAGCGATGATCACGCTGTCGCTGCTCATGCCCTGCGCATCCAAAACGCGCAGGTCCAGAAGATTCACACCCGGCGCTACGCCATGGACGGCCCCCTGGGAGGAGGCGCCATTGCCCGCCACGATGCCCGCGACATGTGTGCCATGACCATAGTCGTCGTTATTGGTGCCTCCGATGAAGCTCTCGCGGTACACAACACGGGAAGCAAGGTCGGGATGTCCAGAGATGCCGCTGTCGATAACGGCCACGCCCACGCCTTTGCCCGTGTAGCCGTAACTAGCCGCGATATTGGCACCCACTGCGACGTCGGCGTAGTCGGTCGCTTGCGCCAAGGCGCCGCGCACCGGCCGGTCCAGCGAGACGTAGGAAACGCTCGGATTGGTCACCAGAGCCAGCACTTGATCCAACGGCAGTGTCTTGGCAGCCCCTGGGATCAGGTCGAACACGATGTTCGTCACACCGCCGACAAGACCGTTAACCAAGCCGCCGACGGTCTGGAGCAAGCCGGGCGGATTGAGCTGGACGATGACGTTAACCGTAGTCGGCGGATTGGGACTATTCAATAGCACCTGGAGGTCCGGGGAGATCTTCGAGCTCTGGGCAAATAGGCCAGTACTCAAAAATATTAATGCGAGTGACGCAACTAAGAGGCGAACGGATTTCATGATCCTCTGACTAGCACGCCTGGTACCGCGGTCCTGAAACTCATTTAAGTGATTGATACTTTTGCGATTACGCTTCTTACCGATTGCGTCTGCGTTCTGCTTTCGGCGCCAGCGGTGACGCCGCCTGCGTCAGGCGTGACGCTTTCGCTGGTCTACCGACGTCCGACAGAAGATCCGATGAATAGTAAAGGACTAGCGCGAGCACGGTACTCGAGCTCCGGAATGACCAGGACCAGAATGGATCGAGAACCATGACCTCTCGCGGCGCGCGAGTCTATATTGTCGCGATGGTTGCGGCCGGCGCTGCGGTGTTGGGCTACGGCTTCTGGAATTGGCACACCGCTGACTGGGCTCGCTACGCATTTCTGCTAGGAGTGTCTGGATTAGCTTCTGGCATGAAGGTAACTCTTTCGGCCGGCGCCGGAACCATGTCGATGAACTTTCTGTTCATCCTGATCGGCGTTCAATCGCTCAGCCTGGGAGAGACGTTGCTCATGGGCGTAGCAGGGATACTGGTGCAGCGCTGTCTTCGTGCCAACAACAAGCCCTCGATCGTCCAAGCTGTTTTTAACGTAGCCAGCATTGCGTGTTCCATTGGAGCGGCGTTTGCCGTGTATCGGACCGGATTGAAATTCGGCGGCCTGGTGGAGGCCCCGGTTCTCCTTCTGCTCGCGGCCGGGACCTTCTTTCTGGCGAACACGTTCTCGGTGGCGCTAGCCATTGGGCTGACGGAGCAGAAATCACCGTGGGCGGTGTGGCGCGCGACGTATTTCTGGTCGTTCCCGAACTACCTGGTGGGAGCAGCGGTCGCCTGGGTGCTGGGCGCCGTCAGCAAGGTATTCGGTTGGCAGGTGTCGCTGCTGGTGCTGCCCGTGCTATACGTGATCTATCGCTCCCACCGCTTGTACGTGGATCGTCTCGAAGAGGCCCGGGAACGGGCCGAGCAGCAGCGCATCCACGCCGAGGAGCTGGCCGCCCTCAACCGCCGCACCATCGAAACTCTGGCACTTGCGATTGAGGCGAAGGATCAGACCACGCACGATCATTTGGCTCGCGTCGAGGCGTACGCGACGGAGATCGGCCGGGAGCTGGGACTCAGCGAAAATGAGCTGAAAGCACTGGAGGCAGCGGCGCTGCTGCACGATATCGGCAAGCTGGCGGTGCCGGAATATATCATTTCGAAGCCCGGGAAGCTCACGCCGGAGGAGTTCGAAAAGATGAAGATCCATCCGGTGGTGGGCGCCGAGCTGTTGGAACAAGTCGAGTTCCCATATCCGGTGGCGCCCATCGTGCGCGCACATCATGAAAAATGGGACGGCAGCGGCTATCCGGACGGATTATCGGGCGAAGATATACCCATTGGCGCACGGATTCTTTCCACGGTGGATTGCTTGGACGCCCTTGCTTCAGACCGCCAATACCGCCGTGCTCTGCCATTGGAGGAAGCCTTGGCGGTTGTTCGGGGAGAATCCGGCAAAGCCTTCGACCCACGCGTTGTCGAGGTCCTAAGCCGCCGCTACGTCGAACTGGAACGCAAGGCCAAGGCCAGTACTATGGCCCAACGCGCTAAACTTTCCACGGATGTCAGAGTAGAACGAGGAGCCGCGCCCGCCGCCGGTTTCGAGGAAACCGCGGCTCAGACTGCTGCGGACCTGATGAATATTCACCGCGCCACCGGAGGGACAGACGAATCCGCGCTCCTGGATCTACTGGAGGAGACACTTACGGGCCGCACGGCTTCAGAGGTGTTCACGATGCTGCGTAACAACCTTGCAGGAGCGATTCCCTATCACGTTCTGGTGATCTACCGGCGTCACGAAGACCGGCTGGTGCCGGAATTTCTAGACGGAGACGCCCAGCAACAATTCGCGTCGCTGGCGATTCCCCTGGGGATGGGCTTGGCGGGTTGGGTCGCCGAGCATCATAAGTCGATTATCAACGGTAATCCTTCCGTGGAGCCGGGTTACTTAAACGATCCTACGAAGTTCAGCACCCTGGGTTCGGCGCTGGCGGTTCCGCTCGAATTCCCGGGCGGGCCATGTGGCGTGTTGTCCCTTTACCGCCGCGATCGAAACGCCTTCCAGACAAGTGAATTGAACTTGCTGCGGTTAGTCGCGACGCGTGTAGGCCGCGTCCTGGACTTGGTTTCCCATCCGCAATAGGTCACCGGCGACTTCCTCTCGGAGCGGAAGTTGCGGAATGGCTTCGATCAGCCGCCGTGTATAAGGATGCTGGGGCGCGCGAAACACTTCTTGCGTGTCTGCGCACTCGATGAGTTGCCCCTGATGCAGAATCGCAACGCGGCTGCACAGTGCAGCCACGGAGGCCAGGTCATGCGAAATGTAGAGAATCGCGATACCGCGTTCCCGGTTCAGCCGGCGGAACAGCCCCAGGATCTCAGACTGCGTGATGGTATCCAGGGCGCTGGTGGGTTCATCCGCCAAGAGCAGCGATGGCCCATGCAACAGGGCCATAGCGATTAGAAACCGCTGAGCCATGCCGACGCTCAAGTTGCGCGGATAGAGGCGCAGAAAATCGGGCTCCGCGGGCAGGCTGACGCTCGCCAGCAACGTCCCCCAATCCGAGTCTCCCGATTGGTGCGCCCGCCAGGCTTCGCGAAGCTGTGTGCCTAGGCGGAGATTCGGGTTCAGTGCCGCCAGGGGACTCTGCGGGACCAACGCAATGTGCCGGCCGCGCAGCCGCCGCATCTGGTTCCCAGCCAGCTGCAACAGGTCGCTGCCCTGGAAGAGAATCTCGCCGTGGCAGGTACCGTTCTTGAGGCCGAGCAGGCCCAGAATCGAGAGAATCAGGGTGCTTTTGCCTTCACCGCTACGCCCCACCAATCCGACGATTTCCCCAGGTTCTATTTCAATGGACACGTCGCGCAACACATCCGGCTTGCCCGGATAACCGGCCGTGATCCGCAGCTTAAGCAGAGGCGTCATTTTCCGGCGGCGGCGGTGAGGTGCTCGGCATCCCAGAACGTGTGCGGGAAGAAGGGGCTCGGTTTTGCTCCCGGAAACCGGGACGAGATCGCAGACAGCGAATTGGGATGCAACAGGAAGACCATGGGTGATTGCTCGCGCAGGATCTCCTGCACGCGGTCGAAGCTCTTCTTGCGTGCCGCCGCATCGCTGGAGGCCGCCTGTGCCAGCATCAGCCGGTCGATCTCGGCTTCCCAAGCGGTCGCCGGCGTCTTCTGCGACGGATTCCATGGATGGTTGCCGGCGGAGCTGAGAAGGACATTCATCAAACCGCTGGGATCGATGTCGATGTTGACCAGTCCCAGCAAGCACGTCTCATAGTCCAGCGTACGTGTGATGCGCTCGATCAACGATGGAAACTCAAGCGTCACGATGTTGATCTTGATGCCCAGCTTCGCCAGATCTTGCTGAATCATCGCCGCCATACGCTCACGCGTCTTGCTGCCCGCGTTGGTAATGATGGAAAATTCCACTTCATGGCCGGCCGCGTCGCTCAGGACGCTGCCGTGCAGCTTGAAGCCTGCATCCGCCAAACGCTTGGCCGCGTCCGCCGGCTGGAATGCTTCCGGAGAAAGCTTCGCGTCGAACCATTGCTTGTTGGCCGGAGAGACCAATCCGGCCGCCGGGCTGGCGTGGCCCCGGTAGACGATGCGGCTCAAGTCGGCGCGCTGAATGGCTTCCGAAATCGCCCGGCGAAACGCCTGTGACTGGAACCACGCCTTCTTGTAGGCGGCCAGGGGAGATTGGGGCGCCATGTTGAACCATAGAAACTCGGCGTCGGTGGTCGGCCCAGCATCGAACGCGCGTCCAGGCGCATCTTTCGCCAGCCGATCATAGAGGTCCGGCGTAAGCGTATCGATCAGGTCAAGCTCGCCGCGCTGGAACCGCGCCAGTTCCAGATCGCGGTTCTGCTGGAACTCCAAGCGAATCGCATCCGGCCGCGGCAGTGGCTGGCCATCGGCTTGATGCTTCCAATACTTGGGATTGCGCTTGAGTACGATGTGCGATCCCGCGACGCGTTCCCCGATGAGGAACGGTCCCAACCCGGGCGCGGGGCGCTGCTTGGCAAGGTGGGACACGATCGCAACCTGGTCGAACAGATGTTCAAAGGCCGAGGGAGGCGCGGGGAAATTGGCCACTACCGTGTAATCGCCCTGCGCGGTGATGGCGACAGCGCCTTTCTCGGTTTGGAATGTGTCGGCGATTGGAGAATGCAGCGCCGGGTCAAACAGTTTGTGGAAGGTCTCGACGACATCTTTTGAGGTAAATGCGGATCCGTCCGGATACTCCACTCCTTTGCGCAACTGGAATGTGACGCGCTTCCCGCTGTCGCTCACTTTCCACGATACGGCCAGTTCCGGCTCCGGCTGCTGGGTGAGACGATTGATGCGAATCAGGACACCTTCTGTCAAATAGCGAATCGCTTCGGCGGATTCATCGGCGAACACCAGCGGGTCCAGGGTTTTGGGCTCGCTATGCAGGGCCAACCGAATCTCGCCAGCGTTCAAGCTACTTGCGACTAGCGCCAGGAATACAAGCGGACGGACCGGGTGATTCATATCGAGTAATCCTCTCTTGGCAAAATGAGCTGAAAACAGCCGACCACGGCGGCCAGGAGCACGGCCGGCGCGGCGATCCATGGTTGTGACCACAGGTCGCCGCCCTCAAGCTCGCGGAGCATGCTACCCCACGAAGGCAACGGTTCCGAGACGCCTAGTCCGAGCATTCCCAAAGTCGCTTCCGCCAGAATGAACACCGGAACAGCGATCCAGAATTGGGCCAGCAGGACCGGCATCACGTTCGGGATGAGCTGCCGCGAGATCAGCCGCCACGGTGTCACGCCGGATGCGCGCGCTTGTAACATGAAGTCGGAATCGCGTAGCGAGTGGATCGCGGCGCGCACAACGCGGGCCGATGCCGGCCAGCTCAAAAGTCCCAGCAAAGCGAAGGTGATGCTGAGCGAGGTCAGCGGTGAAACATTCAGTGGTAGTACCGCCCGCACGGTCAGCAGCAGGAACAGCCAAGGCAGCGACATGAACAAGTCCACGCTGGCCAAAACCGTCCGTTCCGTCCAACCGCCCGCCCAACCCGCCAGGCCTCCCACCAGCGCCGCCACTACGCACGACAGCAGAGCAGCGGCCGGAGCCAATGCCAGCGACACGCGCGTTCCGTAAAGCAAACGCGCCATCCGGTCGCGACCCAGTGCGTCCGTACCCAGAGGGAAGCGCGCGGAGGGAGGAGCATCCGGCGCCTCGCGGAGTTGAGTTTCGTAACTATCCGGAGTCCATAGGCGCGGGACCAGCGCGGAAATCCCGACCAAAGCCAGGAAGACAATCGCTACTAGCCGTGCGGGCTTCATGATGAACTTTCACCGGGCCGCAGGGGCGCGAGTTCAGCAATCGCCATCGCCGCGGTGGTTGCCAGCGCGATCAGCATGGTCAGGTTCACCAGCAGCGGCAGGTCTCGCGACATCGCAGCTTGCCACGCCAGACGTCCCAAGCCCGCCGCATCGCATATCGCTTCGATGGGAATGATGGCTCCCACCGCCATACTCAGGGATGCCGCGATCAGCGCGACCATTTGTGGCGCGGCACTGCGGAAGACATGCGCGAACAAGATCCGGGTCTCGCTGATCCCCCGCGCACGCGCCATGTCGATATAGGACGATCCATAGGCTTGTACCAGCAGGTTTCGGGAGAATCGGTACACCCGCGGAACCAGTACCAGGATCAGCACGATTTCAACCGCCACTCCGGCTGTCAGGCAGAAATAGGCAAGCACCGCTGCGGGCAGGCTCAATAGAGTCCCGGCAGCCATGGAAGCTACGGACTCCACCACCCAGGCTTGACGGAATCGCGCGACTAGAATTGCCATTCCCAGTCCCGCAAACCAGGCGCCTACAAGTCCGATTCCCAACCGCCGCAGCGTGGCGGGCGCGTTTTGGGTCAACAGGTCTGCAATCGGCGCGTTGCGCGACGTCGACTGACCCAAGTCTCCACGTACCGCTGCTTTCAGGTACTGGACGAACCCGGCGCTAAGACTGTTCTCCGCCGCCCGTTTTGCACGAAGCGCTGCCAAGCTCGCCTGACTCATTCTCGGATCTAACTCGCGTTCATCGACCAATGTACCGGGCGAGAATCGCA
>Ga0075522_10000648_pt1 | contig 25500 bp, 19 predicted proteins | sample NGEPerA_FD_74796 | JGI IMG/M metagenome (GOLD analysis project Ga0075522, IMG submission 74796) | Arctic peat soil microbial communities from the Barrow Environmental Observatory site, Barrow, Alaska, USA - NGEE PermafrostL2-A | ecosystem: Environmental > Terrestrial > Soil > Wetlands > Peat ...
ATGGCCACCGTTTTCGTCGGCGCGCCCCGGTTCAGCAGCGCCAGAGCCCCGGGCGCCGACGGCTCCTCGGGGGCCGGCAGCGCGAACTCCGGCGCGTGGATGCTGTGGCCGAACATCGTGCCGCGCAGCGCCCGATCATCGAAGGGGGGCGGGCTCTCGGGCTGGATCGCCATCGGCCCGACCACATTGCGCCCCACCGAGGTTTCGCGCAGATGGTGCGTCATCGGCGACGGTGGCGCCAGCGGGATATCCAGCGACGGAAAATCGATCGGCACCTCCATCGAACCGCTCGGACCGGACTCGAGCGCGTCGACCACCGCCTTGGTGATGCCGGTCAAGGGGCCAAGCGGCGCGTCCAGCGACCTCAGCTTCTTGAGCCCCTCCTCGACCTTCACGTCATCGACGACGGTCGGTCCGGAGTAAAACGGGCGCGAGTTGCTGGAGTCGCTGTCGGCGGCATCGGCCGGGTCGACCGGAGGAGACTCGTCCTCGAGCTCGCCGATCCCGGGAAAGGTCTTGCCAGCCATTGGCTTGAATCTTAACGGATATCGAGCCCGATATCGACGCAAAGACCAGCGCGGCGTTGGGCCGCCGTGTATAGTCCATTTCGGCTCGGCGGTGGCATGCGGATCTGCTTCGTCGTCAACAGCGCGCGGACCCAGAAGGCGACCTACACCACGCTGCACCTGGCGTTCGCCGCCTATCGGCGCGGACACGACGTGGCCTTCGCCTCGGTCGACGCGTTTTCGCAGGGGGAAGGGAGCGACATCGTCGCCGAGGTGGTTAGGCCCAAGGCCGGTCGCCTGCGCGACGCGGCGGCCTACGCCAAGGCGCTGAGCGCCGCCGACGCCCCCTGCGAAGAGGCGCGCCTGGTCGACTTCGACGTCATCTTCCTGCGCAACAACCCGAACGCGGGCACGCCGGAGGGCGACCGGTTCAACCCCGCGCTCGACTTCGGCCGGCGGGCCAAGCAGCTGGGCGTCCTGGTGGTCAACGATCCGGAGGGGCTCTCGCGGGCCGGCTCGAAGATGTATCTGGCCGGCTTTCCGGTCGAGCTGCGCCCCAAGACCGTCATCACCCGTTCGGTCGAACGGGTGCGGGCCTTCCTGCGCGAGCTGGACGGCCCGGCCATCATCAAACCGCTGGCGGGATTCGGCGGCCAGAACGTCTTCTATGTCGCGCGCGGTCAGAGCGCCAACCTGCCGCAGATGATCTCGACCGTGCGGCGGGCCGGCTACGTCATCGTGCAGGAGTACCTGCCGGCGGCGGCCAAAGGAGACAAACGGGTGCTGCTGCTCGGCGGCGTGCCGCTGCGGGTCGGATCGGTCGTGGCGGCTTACAAACGGATGCGGCCCAAGGACGACATCCGGAACAACATCCACGTGGGTGGGTCCCGGCGCCCGGCCGAGTTCTCGGAAGCCGAGAGCCGCATCTGCGATCTGCTGCAACCGCGCCTGGTGGCCGACGGCCTCTACTTCGTGGGCGTCGATCTGGTGGGGGACAAAATCCTGGAGATCAACGTCTTCGCCCCCGGCGGCGTCGCCAACATCAACGAGCTGTATGAGATCGACGTCGGGACCGCCATCGTGCGCGATCTCGAGCGCAAGGTGGAGCTGCGCGCCGTCTACCCCGAGCCCATCCCCCCCCACGTTTTCATGCGGGCCTGAGCTATCTCACGGGGTGTGGCTCGCTGCCGCTCGCACACGCCGGTTCCCCTCGCTGCGCCCGCCAAAAGCCGGGCTACGCCGGCGCACTTCGGACTCAAAGTTGTAGATGTAGAGGGAGGCTCTTCTCGATCGACTCGGTGGCGCCGTCGGCGACCAGGTGCCAGATGTGCCGAAGCTGGGCCTCGATGACCGTTCCCTCGTCTTCGTCCTCGGCGTCCTCTTCTTCTTCCTCGTCCTCTTTGTCGTCGGCGTCGACGCTCAGCTCTTCGCGCATCTCTTCGAGCACGTCCAGCAGCGCCTGGGAGGAGGCGACCCGAAAATCACCGATCGTGACGCGCCCTTCGAACTCGAGCGGCACGTAGATCTCCGCGCCCAGATCGTGGGCGTCGAGGCGATCCAGAAACTCGGTCAGCGCCTCCTCGGAGATCCGGGCGGCGATGGTGTGCGACGCGTGCTCATCGGCCTTGTCGAGCGGCGGGGCGCCCGCCTCGACCAGCAACTTGGCGAGCGTCCGCATCTCTTCTTCGTCCAGGCGGTGCGAAAGCGGCGCCAGCTCGATCTCTGACATGGGACTTACCGTGCCGCACGCACCGACCGTCGTCAATGCGCCGCCGTCGATTCTGGTAATCTCCTCCCGCCCATGCCGTCGGACATCGCCCCGAGGTTCGCCGCCGCCCGAGAGCGCGCCGCAGCCGCCGTGCACGCCGGGGGCAACGGCACCGAGGTCTCTCGGGTGCTCTCGCGCGAGGTGGACGGCATCGTGATCGAGGTGGCCGGGCGGGAGGTGGCGAAGTGCCGGACGCCGGTGGCCATCTTCGCGACCGGCGGTTTCGGCCGCTCCGAGCTGGCGCCGTATTCGGATCTCGATCTGCTGGTGCTCTGCGCCAAGACCCCGGGGGCCGAGGTGCAGGCGCTGGCCGAGGCGATCCTCTATCCGCTGTGGGACGCCAAGGTCGACGCCGGGCACGCCGTCCGTTCGTACAAACAGGCGCTGTCGCTGCCGGAGAGCGATCTGGCGGCCGCCACCGCGCTGCTCGACGCGCGGTTTCTGACCGGCGATGCGGAGCTGGCCGAGAAATTCTTGGCCGACTTTCGGGCCCGGGTGGCGGCGACGGCGGCCGAGGATTTCGTGGCCCGCCTGCGCGCCGAGCAGAAGGCCCGCCACAGCCGCTTCGGCGACACCATCTTCTTGCTCGAGCCGGACCTCAAGAACGGGCCGGGCGGCATGCGCGATCTGTGCGTCGGCCGCTGGGCGGCCATGGCGCGCTTCGGGACCTCCGACACGCAGGCGTTGCTGGCCAAGGGGGTCATGACCGGGCGGTTGGCGCAGGCCTTCACGGCGGCCATCGAATGGTTGCTACGGGTGCGGATCGCCATGCACGCGGCGGCCGGGCGGAGGCAGGACCATTTGCGCTTCGCGCTGCAGGAGGCGGTGGCGCCGGTGCTCTATCCCGAGGCGCGCGATCGCGGCGGCGTGATCCGGCCGGCCGTGCACCCGGCGGTCGAGGCGCTCATGCACCAGTACCACGCGCACGCCAAACTGATCCGCAACGAGACCGAGCGCCTCCTGCAGCGGGCCACCGCGCGCGAGGATCAACGCCGCCGCAGCCGGCCGGTGGTGACCATCGAGGGTGGCCCGGTCGATCAGAGCTTCGTGATCCGCGACGCCGGCCTGGAAGGGCTGGACGCCACGGTCTTCCAGAACAAGCCCTCCGAGATGTTGCGGATCTTCCAGGTCGCGATCGCGCTCAACGTCCAGCTCTCGCTGCGAACGCTGGAGCTGCTGGGCGAGATGGCCGCCTCGCACGCCGAGGCGCTGCGGGCCGATCCCGACGCCGGGCGCATCTTCGTCGAGATCCTCTGCGACGGCACCGACACCGCCAACCCGTCGCGCCTCGAGCAGATGCAGGATCTCGGCCTGCTCGCTGCGTTGATGCCCGAGTGGGAAGCCTCGACCGGCCGCGTGCAGCACGACATCTACCACGTGTACACGGTCGACCAGCACGCGCTGTACGCGGTCGGTCGCATGCACGCTCTGGCCCGCGGCGATCACGCCGATCACTTTCCGGTTCCCACCGAGACCATCCGCTCGGTGATCCGGCCGGTGGCGCTGGCGGCCGGCACGCTCCTGCACGACGTCGGCAAGCCTTACGGCAGCCCGCACAGCGAGATCGGCGCCGGACTGGCGGTGACCATCTGCCGGCGCCTGGGCCTCGAAGAAGAGGACATCCAGCGGGTCGATTTTCTGGTCCGGCAGCACCTCGTGATGGGCCAGATGTCGCAGCGGCGCGACCTGGAAGACGTGGGGATGATCTCCGACTTCGCCAACCTGTGCGACAACGAAGAGAACCTGCGCGAGCTGTATCTGCTGACGTTCTGCGATCTGGCCTCGGTGGCGCCCGATGCCATGTCGAGCTGGAAGGAGACTCTGCTGGCCGAGCTCTACTCCCGCACGCTGACCTTCATGCGACGCGGGCCGGACCTGCTCGGTTCGGAGCGGGCCGAGATCGTCCAGCGTCGGCAGAAGCGCGCCGCCGGAATCCTCGAAGAGGCCGAGGCCTCCGCCGAGCTGGTGACCTTCTTCGCGGGCTTTCCCGATCGCTACTTCGCCGAGAACACCGCGCTGCGGATCGCCAAGCACGTGCGGCTCATGCGCGCGCGGCGCGCCGCCGGCAAGACCTCGCTGGTCGAGGTGTCGCACGAGGAGCGGCTGGGGATCACCGAAATGGTACTGGCCGCGATCGATGCGCCCGGGCTCTTGGCCGAGGTGGCCGGCGTCCTGCACGCCAACCGGATCGAGGTCGTCGACGCCGCCATCTACTCGCGGCACCCGGTGGGCGAGGGGGAAGCGGCCGAGGCGCTCGACGTCTTCCGGGTCCGCGACAGCATGGGCCGCCCGGTGACCGACGAGGCCCGCTGGAACAAGGTCCGCGAGGATCTGGAGGCGGTGCTCTCGGGACAGGTGAAGGCCGAGGCGCTGGTGGCCTCGCGCCCGCGCAACGATTCAATCGCGGCTTGGCGCACGCCCGCCGTCCCCACCGAGCTCAAGCTCGACAACGAGGTGACCCGCGACTTCACGGTGCTGGAGATCGTCACCGAGGATCGCCCCGGCACCCTCTACGCCATCGGTCGGACGCTTTTCGTCGAAGGTCTCGACATCCACCGCTCGAAGATCGCCAGCGAGGCCAACCGCGCCATCGACGTCTTCTACGTGCGCGACAAGGCGACCATGGAGAAGATCACCGACCCGGCGCGGATGCAGCGGATCAAGAGTAGGCTTCTGGACCTCCTGAGCCACAGGTAGACTGCCGCGATGATCGCGCTCCCCTTGCTGACCCTGCTCTCGCTGGCGGACTCCGCCGGCGCGGCGCCACTCCTGGAGAAGGGCGAACGGCTGTTTCGCCAGGGCGACACCTCGGGGGCGCTGGCGGCCTTCCAAGAAGCGGCGGCGGCCGATCCCCAGGATCCGCGGCCGTACTACCTCGAGGGCGTCGCGCTGGAGAAGAAAGGGGACGCGGCCGGCGCGGTCGGGGCCTACCGGCAGGCCATCGCGCGGCGGGGCGGGTTCGCCGAGGCGCACAACAACCTGGGCGCGCTGCTGATCGCGCGCGGCGACGCCGCCGGGGCCGCCCGCGAGCTGGAGGCGGCGATTCGTATCAAGCCCGACTACGCCCAGGCCGCCTACAATCTGGGCGTGGCGCGCGACGCCCTCGGCAAGAAGCCCGAGGCCATCGCCGCCTACAAGGACGCGGTCCGGCTCAAGCCCACCGACGCCGGCTATCGGCTGAACCTGGGTGCGGCGCTGCGGCGGGGCGGGGATCTGGAGGGCGCGGTGGCGGCGCTCGAGGACGCCACCCGGCTCGGGCCACGGGATCCGACCGCCTGGGCCGACCTGGGGATGGTGCTCTCGGACAAGAAGAGCTATGTCGAGGCTCAAGCTGCCCTGGAGAAGGCCACCGTGCTCAAGCCGGACTTCGCGCTGGCCTGGAACCGCCTCGGACGGGTCGCGCTCAAACGCGGTCAGGTTCCGGTGGCGGTCGGCGCCCAGGAAAAGGCGCGCAAGCTCGATCCCAAGAACGGTGCCTTCGCCGCCGATCTGTGCCGGGCCTTCATCGAGCAGCGCGAGGCCGGGCGGGCCACCGCCGAGTGCCGGGCGGCGGTCGACCTCGACCCCAAGAATCCGCTGGCCCACTACGAGCTCATGAAGGCGCTGGTGGCCAAGGGGGATTGCCGGTCCGCCAAGACCCAGCTGGCCCGATTCAAGGCGCTCCCGGGCGTCAAACCGGAGGCTCAAAAACAGGCCGAGGCCATCGCCGCCAGCTGTTCCCGCGCTCCGAAAAAATAGTCGACGCCCGCGCGGTCGGCCCTGCTACTCTCCCGAGATGCTGCCGGACAGTCAGCTCCGAGAGGCCCTCACCTTCGATGACGTGCTCTTGGTCCCGGCCGAAAGCGATGTCGTGCCGAAGGACGTCGAGGTGCGTACCCAACTGACCGCCGGCATCGCGCTGGCCATCCCGATCGTGTCGTCGGCCATGGATACCGTGACCGAGGCGGCGACCGCCATCTGCATGGCGCGCGAGGGCGGGATCGGGATCGTCCACAAGAACCTGACCATCCCCGAGCAGGTCCTGGAGATCACCAAGGTCAAGAAGGCCGAGACCGGGGTGGTCGTCAACCCGGTGACCGTGGCGCCCGAGCAGAAGCTGGCGGCCGCCGTCGAGCTGATGCGGCGGCACGACATCTCCGGCCTGCCGGTGGTGGCGGCCGACGGCCGACCGGTGGGCATCCTCACCAACCGCGACATCCGTTTCGAGCGCAACTTGGACCAGCAGGTCAGCGCCATGATGACCAAGAAGCTGATCACGATCGGCGAGGGCACCACGGTCGAGGCGGCCAAGGAGCTGCTGCACAAGAACCGCATCGAGAAGCTGCTGGTCATCGACGGCGGCGGCTACCTCAAGGGCCTGATCACGATCAAGGACATCGAGAAGGCGCAGCACCACCCGTTCGCCGCCAAGGACGAGCACGGGCGGCTGCGGGTGGGCGGTGCCATCGGCGTGGGGAACGATCGAGACGAGCGCATCGACGCCCTGCTCAAGGCCGGCTGCGACGTCATCTGTATCGACACCGCGCACGGTCACTCGCGCGGGGTGGTCCAGGCGGTGGCCGACGTGCGGCGCAACTTCCCCAAGGCCCAGATCATCGCGGGCAACGTGGCCACCGGCGAAGGGGCGCTGGCGCTGGCCAAGGCCGGCGCCGACGCCATCAAGGTCGGCATCGGTCCGGGTTCGATCTGCACGACCCGCATCGTGGCCGGGGTGGGGGTCCCGCAGATCACCGCCATCAACGACTGCTCGAAGGCGGTCGCCTCGCTGGGCGTGCAGATCATCGCCGACGGCGGCATCAAGTACTCGGGCGACGTCGCCAAGGCCATCGCGGCGGGCGCCAACAGCGTCATGATCGGCAGCATCTTCGCCGGCACCGACGAGGCGCCGGGCGAGATCGTCCTGTTTCAAGGGCGCAGCTACAAGGTTTACCGGGGAATGGGCTCGATCGGCGCCATGCGGGCCGGCAGCCGCGATCGCTATTTCCAGGGCGAGGTCACCAGCGACGCCAAGCTGGTGCCGGAGGGGATCGAAGGTCGCGTTCCCTACCGCGGGCCGCTCTCGCAGTCGATCTACCAGCTCATCGGCGGACTCAAATCGGGGATGGGCTACACCGGCTGCCGCACCATCGATGACCTGCGCAGCAAGGCGCGCTTCATGCGCGCGACCGCCATGGGGCTACGCGAATCGCACGTGCACGACGTCATCATCACCAAAGAGGCGCCCAACTACCGTGTCGAGCAGTAGCCGCCGCGATCTGATCCTGATCCTCGACTTCGGGGGGCAGTACACCCAGCTCATCGCGCGCCGCGTGCGGGAGCAGAAGGTCTACTCGGAGATCCACCCGTTCAATCTGTCGGTGGCGCGGATCCGCGAGCTCGGGCCGCGCGGGATCATCCTGTCGGGTGGGCCGGCCTCGTGCTACGACCCCCAGGCCCCGCACATCAGCAACGAGGTCTACCAGCTGGGGGTGCCGATCCTCGGCATCTGCTACGGCACGCAGCTCACGGCGCTGCAGCTGGGCGGTCAAGTGGTGGCGGCCGAGCGCCGCGAGTACGGACGGGCCACGCTGCGTGTGAAGTCGGCGGGCGGTCTCTTCCACGGCTTTTCGGCCGGCGAGGAGATGCCGGTCTGGATGAGCCACGGCGACAAGGTCGAGACGTTACCACCCGGGTTCGAGGTGATCGGCGAAAGCGCCAACTGCCCGGCGGCGGCGGTGGCGGCGCCGGACCGAAAGTTCTGGGGTGTGCAGTTCCACCCCGAGGTGGCGCACACGCCGCGCGGCGAGGAGATCCTGGCCAACTTCCTGTTCCGCATCTGCCAGGCCGAGCCGAGCTGGACGATGGCCGGCTTCGTGGGCGAGGCGGTGGCGGCGGTCGCGGCGCGCGTCGGGCCGACCGGGCGCGCGGTCTGCGGGCTGTCGGGCGGCGTCGACTCCTCGGTGGCGGCCGCGCTGGTGCTGCGCGCGATCGGGCCGCGGCTGACCTGCATCTTCGTCGACACCGGCCTGCAGCGGGCGGGCGAGTCGGCGCAGGTCGAGTCGCTGTTCCGCGACGCCTTCAAGGCCGACCTGCGGGTGGTCGAGGCCAGCGCGCGCTTTCTCGACAAGCTGGCGGGGGTCACCGATCCCGAGCGCAAGCGGAAGATCATCGGCGCCGAGTTCATTGCGGTCTTCGAAGAAGAGGCCAAGAGGATCGAAGGCGGCGGCGCGGGGGTCGGCGTGAATTTCTTGGTGCAGGGGACGCTCTACCCCGACGTGATCGAGTCGGTGTCGGCCAAGGGTCCTTCTGCCACCATCAAGTCGCATCACAACGTGGGCGGGCTGCCCGAGCGGATGCACCTCAAGCTGGTCGAGCCGTTGCGGGAATTGTTCAAGGACGAGGTGCGCGCGCTCGGGGCAGAGCTGGGGCTGCCCCACCACGTCCTGTGGCGACAGCCGTTTCCGGGGCCGGGCCTGGCGGTCCGAATCATCGGCGAAGTGACCCGCGCCCGCTGTGACGTCCTGCGCGCCGCCGACGCCATCATCGAGCAGGAGATTCGCGCCGCTGGGCTCTACGAGTCGATCTGGCAATCGTTCGGCGTGCTGCTGCCGGTCCGCACGGTCGGCGTCATGGGCGACGAACGGACCTACGCCGACACGCTCGCCTTGCGGGCCGTCCATTCGCGGGACGGCATGACCGCCGATTGGGTTCAGCTCCCCTACGATCTGCTGGCCAGCATTTCGTCGCGCGTCGTCAACGAGGTCAAAGGAATCAACCGCGTCGTCTATGACATCTCGTCGAAGCCCCCCGCGACGATCGAGTGGGAATAGCGCCGTCCTCGCGGCGTGGCTGTCGCTCGCGATCGGCGCCGGCGCGGCGCTCGCGCGCGGCGACGACTCAGTGGCCGACGTCGGCGGCGCGCTCCACGAGAGCCGCGGCGGCGTCGCGATCGACTGGCAGGCCGGCACACTGGGCGCGACCGCCGGCGCGGCGGCCGATCTGCGCATGCCCAGCGTCGACCTGGCCCGCCCGGGCGCCGAGCGTCGCGCCCACGCGGCCGCCCTGGCGAAACTGAGAAGCGCGCTGGCGGCGCTCCCGCTCGGTGGCGGTCGCACCTTGGACGCGGCCGGGATTGACCGCGCGCTCGGCCGTGCGCGCGTGGTCGACACGCAGTACCAATCGAACGGCGGGGCGGTCGTTCGCCTCGAAGTGCGCTTCGCGGACTGGATCGGGCGCAGCGAGCCGGCCGCGGTGACGCTGACCGCATCGGCCATGCCTTTGGCCGCCGCGCCGGTGGCCCGCGTGGGCGGGCGTGAGATAAGTTTGGGCGCGGCAACCTTTCACCTGGGTGCCGCGCCGCCCGGCTCCCACGCGGTGGCCGCGCGCACCGATCACGCGGGGCGGCTGGTCATCGAGGGAGGCGGCCAGTTGGCAGCCAAGCTCGCCGATGCGGTCGCGCTGATCTACCTTCAGAAGGTGCAGAAGTGAAGATGAGCTGGCTCCTGGTGGGCGTGATGCTCGGGGGCGGGGCGGCCCAGGGCGCCGATCCGTCGTCGCCGCAGTCGCCGTGGTTGCCACCTCGCGCCGCCACCGCCGCGCCCGCGGCGCAATCGCCCGGCGCGGTCCCTTCGACACCGGGGGAGCGGGTGGCGATCGGGCAGGCGCCGGTGGTGGGCGGAAACGCCGCCGGTGCCCGTGAGCGGGCTCTCGACGCGGCGATGCGGCAGGCGGTCGATCTGTCGATCGCCGAGCTGACCGACGCGCCCACCCGCGCGGCGCAAGCCAAGGCCATCAAGGGCATCGAGGCCAGGGCCCGCTCGTGGGTGCCGAGCTATCGGACGCTCCAAGAGGGCGAGGCGGACGGGATCTACACCGTGCAGATCGAGGCCGAGGTCGACGAAGTGGCGCTGCGCCGCAAGATCGAACGCTGGAGCACCGGCGCTCCCGGTCCCGCGGCGGCGCCGCCGGGCGCGCCCTCGGTGTTGATCGTTCCCGGCGATCACTCCGCCGGCACGGCCGGCTTTCTGCCGGTCCTGGTGTCGGCCCTCTCGAGGGCGAAGGTTCGGGCGCGTGCCGATGATAACGACGGCGATGGCGCGGTGGGCGCCACCACGCAGGCGGCGGCGCGCGCTGGCCTAGGCACCGCCGGGCTGGTCGTCGCCAGCGTCGCCGACGAAGGGATGGTGCGGGGAACCGGCAAGGTGGCGACCGCCTGTCGGGCCACGGTCCGCTTGCTGGCGGCCCCCTCGGGCGCCGCGCTGGGCGAGCGGGCGGCGAACGTCCGCGTCTTCGATGGGCGCCCGGAGGCTGGCCGCACCGGCTGCCTATCGCAACTCGCGCACGAGCTCGGCGACGAGATCGCCGGCGCGCTGTCGGCGACCATCGGCGCCGGCCCGGGCGGTCTGAGGATCCTGACCGTCGATGCCGACATCATCGAGCCCGAGGCCGTCTCCGCCCTGCTCGAGAGCGTGCGCTCGGTCGGCGCGGTCTCGTCCGCCGAGCTCCAGCGGATCGGCGGCGGCCACGCGGAGATCCGGGTGCGGACCCGCTCGGCCGCCGGGCCGCTGGCGGCCGCGCTGGCGCGGGACGCCGACGCGCTCATCGCGCTCACCAACCTGCAGACTTCCGGCGACACGATCCGGCTGCAGGCCCGACTGCGCGCACCGATTTCGCCCACGCCCACACCCGGGAGCCCGCCATGAACATCATCCCCCCACGCCTCGCCTTGATCCTATTCGCTTCGGTCGGCGTCGCCTCGTGCGCCCACGCGCTTCCCGAAGGCCGGGGCGTTCGGGTCGATTGCAACCTGACCGACGCCACCGTCTGGATCGACGACGTCCCGATGGGCAACGCCTCGACCTGGAAGGCCGCGGGGCACCAGATCCGGGCTGGGTTCCACCGCGTCGAGATCCGCCGCCCCGGCTACTACTCGGTCTTCAAGGAGATCGATCTCCCGGCCGGTGGCCAGGCGCTGGTGGTGGCCAAGCTGCGCGAGACCATCGACTGAGCCCGGGCCTGCGGGCCTTTAGACCAGCTGCTCGCAGAATTCGATCTGCCGCGGGACCTTGTAAGGCGCCAGGTTGCGGGCGCAGTGATCGATGATGTCCTCGGCGCGGCAGACACCGGCGCGCACCACCCGCGCGACGACCATCGGGCCACCCAGATCGTCGGTGACCACCCGGGCCTGCGCGGCCTTCACCTTGGGAAAGGATTCGAGGCAGCCCTCCACCTCGCCCAGCGCCACGCGCTTGCCGTCGACCTTGACCAGATCGTCTTCGCGCCCGGTGATGGTGGTTCGTCCGGTCTTGTCCTGCTGGCCGATGTCGCCGGTCCGCAGCCAGCCGTCGTCGAGCCCGCCGATGGGCACGCCGTCGCTGCGCTTCGGCAGGTGGGTCTTGGGCACCGAGAGCACCGACAGCGCGCCGGATCGCACCCAGATGGGGCCCGCTTCGCCGACCGGCAAACGGTTTCCCTTGGGACCCGCCACCCGCAGCTCCACCCCCTCGAACGATCGGCCGACGCTCTCGGGATCCTTGCCGGTGCGATCGAGCGCCAGCGGTCCGGCCTGCGTGCTGTGGTAACAGGACAGCAGCCGAATTCCGAAGCGCTGGAAGAAGCCCTCGGCAATGTTGGCCGGCAGGGTAGAGCCGGAGCTCAGAAAACGAGCCCCGGCGGTCTTGAGCGGCTTGACGGTGGGGACGCGGACCAGCGAACCGTAGAGCGCCGGGGTGCCCGCGAAGAAGTCGATGCTTTGCTCGCGCAGCAGCTTGGCGATCCGCTTGGGCGAGACCTCGTCTTCGAGGAACAGCGTCGCGCCGCTCGACAGGGTGGTCAGGAGGCCGAAGTCGAAGCCGTAGCTCGCGTGCAGCGGCAGCGTGCAGAGAATCCGGTCGGAAGCCGACACGCCGAGCGTCTTGTTGATCGCCTGGGCTGCCGCGGTCAGGTTGGCCGAGGTCTTGACGACCCCTTTGGGGTCTCCGCCGATGCTGGCGGTCAACTGCACCACGTCTGGCGAGGTGGGTTGGTCGGCCAGGATGGCCAGCGCCGCCCGTTTGTACAGACCGCAGGTGAGGAGGGTTCCCTGCAGACGCCGCCGCGACTCGGGGACGAACTTGGAAGGCGGCCCCGCCGGGGTCCGCGCGGTCACCGGGCTCGCGTAGTAAGGCAGCCCCGGCGAGGCTTGCCCGCCCTCGCCGCCGCGCGGCCGCGTGATGAGCGCGCGCAGCGGAGCGGCCTCGAGGATCATCTCCAGCTCGCGGTTTCCGGTGGTCGGATCGAGCGGCACCAGCACCGCGTCGATCTTCGACAGCGCGAGCGCCAGGATCACGAAGTCGGGCACGTTGCCGAGCATCAGCCCCACCCACGAACCGGGCGCGATCCCGAGCGCGTGCAGCTCCTGCGCGCGCCGATCGACGCGATGGAGCAGTCCGCGCCACGATAGGTACGTGTCTCGGTAGACCAGAGCTTTACCGCTGCTCTGGCCCGAGGCGACGTTCGAAAGCCACTCGTAAAGCTGCATGCTGCGCGACGGGACGCTTTTGGGAGCCCGGCGAGTCTATACGGCGAGGGGATGGCGCCACAAGCTCGGATCTGGCGCCCGGCGGGCGCAGGGCGTGCGATGGCGCGCCGCCGGGCCGCCGGTAGGTGCCGCCAACTGGCTCCCGGCTACCTTGCCGCAACGAGACGTGCGCCGCCGCGATCGGCCTTTTCAGCCAGGTATTCGGTGACGATGTGGCGGCCGACATAGGTGGCCTTGATGCGCCAGCTTGGGCCGTTGCCGAGGACCACGGCGAAGGCGATGGTCGGGTGATCCGCTGGCGCGTACCCCACGAACCAGCTGTACCCGATCGGCCCGCGATCGGTGTTGGCCGCCAGCGTCCCGGTCTTGCCGGCCACTTCGATCGGCAGATAGCGCTGCCCGCGCTTGTTGCGGAAGGTGGCCTTGGCGGTGCCGATTCGCGTGGTCAGCTCCATCATGCGGCCGACCTCGACCGCGGCGGCGGCGTTGGCCACGTGGCGGGGCGCCGCGACGGGCAGCGGCAACGGACGGCCCTCCGCGTCGACGGCGCTGTCGATCAACGTCGGCGCCGGCATGTCGCCCCGGTTGGCGATCGTCGCCGCCACCAGCGCGCCGTGCATCGCCGACAGCGTCGAGTGCCAGAAGCCGGCCGCCGCGCGCGCGAACTCCAGACGATCGCTCGGCACGTCCAGGTGCGACGCCTCGACCGGCACGTCGAACGGGATCGCCTCGTCGAAGCCGAAGCTGCGCCCCTCGCGCAGGAGCCCTTCGCTGGTTAAGTGGCGGCTCACCAACTTGGCGATGATCGCGTTCTGCGATTTTCCGACCCCGAAGGCCAGCGTGTCGCAGCGGCGATCGATGGCGGGCAGATCGATCAGGTTGTCGGCGAGGATCGAGGAGACACCGCCGTGATAACAGGTGCGGGTGGCGCCCGAGACGCCGCTCTCGACCAGCGCGGTCGCGGAGATCACCTTGAAGACCGAGGCCGCGGGCGCCCAAGGGTGAAGCGCCAGGTCGGCGGGCCCGAGGCGCGGGTCGGCGGCCGATCGCCCCACCATCGCCAGCACGCGACCGTCGGGGATCGAGACCACCACCGCGCCCGCGTAGGGGATCTGAAAAGTCCGCAGCACATCGTCCGTGCTGCTCTGAAGGCGCGGATCCAGCGTCAATACGGCGTGTCCGCCATCGGTCAGGTCGGCCACGTAATGCCGGCCCGCCAGGCGAATCGTCTCCGGTTTCACGGAGACCGATTGACCGAAAGCCGGGCCAGAAATGGCCAAGCAGATCGGCAAGAAGGTCGCGATCGTTGCGAAACCCGAGGTATGTGACATAATCACACGCTCATACATGTAGGTTAATGTGTCAAATTATCCTCCTCTTGCTGCCCGGCTGGGTTTGACCTAGCCTGCTTCGCCGAGACTGTGGCGCGACATCCCCGCGATCCGAATGACACCTCCGAGTCGGACCATGTCCGAGCGAAGACGGTCGTCACCAGCATCAGCCGCATCTCTGAGCGGCCGGTGGGCAATGAAGCATGCCTGGTCGTCATCTACGGTTCGGAGCTGGGTAAGAAGTACAACCTCAACGCCGCATCGTTGGTGATTGGCCGTTCATCGAAGTGCGACATCCAGATCGATCAGGAGTCGATCTCGCGCAATCATTCGAAGATCGTCAACACCAGCAAATCGATCTTGGTGCGCGATTTGGGATCGACCAACGGGACCTACGTCAACGACGAGCCCGTCGATGAATACATCCTGCGCGACGGCGATCTGATCAAGATCGGCCGCACGATTTTCAAATTCCTCACCGGCGGCAACATCGAGAACGCGTACCACGAGGAGATCTACCGGCTCACGACGATCGATGGGCTCACCCAGATCTTCAACAAGCGCTACTTCCTCGACACGCTGGAACGTGAGGTCGCGCGCTCGCACCGCTATCGGCGCGCGTTGTCGCTGGTGATGTTCGACATCGACCACTTCAAAAAGGTCAACGATGGCTACGGCCACCTGGCCGGCGACTACGTGCTCAAGCACCTGGCGCAAACGGTGCGCGCCAAGATTCGCCGCGAGGACTGCTTCGCCCGCTATGGCGGCGAGGAGTTCGCGATCGTGTTGCCGGAGATCGACGGCGGGAACTGCCTGCCGTTCGCCGAGAAGATCCGCGAGATCGTCGAGCGCACCGAGTTCAAGTTCGAGAACGCGCGCATCCCGCTGACGATTTCAATGGGCATCGCCACGGTCGATCCGGAGCTCGCCGACGCCGCCGCCATCATCAAGCGGGCCGACGAGCGTCTCTACGAAGCCAAAGCCAGCGGCCGCAACCGCGTCTGCGGCTGATCTCGCTCCGCCCGCGCGGGATGAACTGGGCCCCTCCCGTGGGCCCCCCCGCGGACGTCGCGGGATCGCAACGCGCGGCCGAATTATCTAATGCTGGGCTCGAGGACGCCGTCCTCGTCGACCTTTTCGGGCTTGTCGATTTTCTCGGTCTTGCCCGAGGCAGACGAGCCCGCGGAGCGCGAGCGGTGGACCTTGGTCGCGGTGGCGGCGGCCGCCGCTGCCAGTCTGTCGCCGGGGGCGCCGCCCTCGGTGGTGGCCGGCTCGACGTCGGCGCGGCGAAGGCTGGCGAACATGGGCGACGGGAGGTTGGGGACGACGTACATCGTCTTGGGCTCGTAGCCGGCCTTCTTGAACAGGAACTCGACGGCCGAGTCGCTGTACGCGACCTCGATCGACAGCGGGGTGAGCCCCAATGTCTGGCCGTCGGCGCGCGCGACGACCGCGCCGTCGGGATCGGAGTTGAAGTTGACCCGCACGGTGGCGGGATGAACCGGCACCGTCGCGACGGGGATCGGACGACGGGTGTCCCGGTGAGGTCCGAGCAGCGCGAACGCGGCGATGGTCAAGGACACGATTCCCACCAGCAGTACCAACCGGCTACCGGGCTTGGTCCGGATCAGGTTGTCGATGTTGTTGATGAGCTCGCCGCGCCCCGACGGCGTACCGCTGGAGGCGGGCGTTTTGGCGCCGATGCCGGATCCAAAGCCCAGCACCGAGCGCTGTTCCAACTCGGCGCGGGCCATCGGCGCGGCGGCCCGCGCGATCCCCGACAGATCGTCGGGAATGCCGACCTCGGGCGCCGAGCTGGCGTAGCGCTCCGGATCGAGCAGCGCCTCGCGTAGGTCGGACATGGTCTGGAACCGCTGATCGCGATCCTTGGCCAGCACGCGGTAAAGCAGCAGGTCGAGGTACTCGGGCAGGTCGGGGACGATGCTGCGCACCGAAGGTGGCGGCATCGTGACGTGCTTGACGATGATCTCGCCGTAGCCCTCGCCACCGAACGGGACCTTGCCGGTCAGCATCTCGAATATCAGGACGCCGAGCGAGTAGATGTCGGCCCGGTAATCGATCTCGGTCTTCCCCTCACACTGTTCCGGGGACATGTAATACGGGGTGCCCATCACGGAGCCGGTGCGCGTCTTGTGCGTCACCTTCTGATCGTTCTGCGTCAGCTTGGCGAGGCCGAAGTCGAGGACCTTGACGAAGTCGCGGCTGCCGCCCCGGGTGCACAGGAAGATGTTCTCGGGCTTGAGATCGCGGTGGATGATCCCCTGCTGGTGCGAGGCGTTCAGCGCGTCGGCGATCTGGGCGCCGATCGACATGGCCTGCCCGATCGGGATCTGCTTCTCCCGCTTGAGGCGGTCGGAGAGCGACTCGCCCTGCAGGTACTCCATGACGAAGTAGAATTCGCCGTCGGAGGTGTTGCCGAAGTCGGCGATATCCACGATGTGCTCGTGGCCGATCTGGTTGACCGCCTTGGCCTCGGTGATGAACCGCGAGACCACGTCGGAGTTCTTGGAGAGCTCGGGGTGAATCGCCTTCATGGCGACTTTTTTTCCGATGACGGGGTGCTCGGCCAGATACACCACACCCATGCCCCCCTCCCCGAGCTTGGCGGTGATCTTGTAATTCCCTATCGTGTGGCCGATGTCGATCATGCAGCCGCGCGGCTAAGCCCCCAATTTATATCCGAACGGTAACGAGCCGCACGAGTATAACGTACGAGAAGCCAAAACGTTTCGCCCCTTGGTCAGCCGAAAAGGATCGATCGCCGCTGGGCCAGTTGGTCGGCGATCATGCCGTCGATCGTGGTCCGAACCGCCTCGGCCACCCGGGCCGTCCCGGCTTCGTCGCCCATGGCCGGCGGGGGAATCGGGGCCCCAATCTGGATCGTCCACTTGGTCGGAACCGGAAGCAGGCCGAGCGGGCCAAGCCACGGAAAGGTTGGAGTTATTGGGATGTACGGCAGGCCCAGAGGCTCCGCCAGCCGCGTCAGCTTTCCGATCACCGGGTGGATCTCCTCCGCGCCCACGATGGCCACCGGGAGCAGCGGGACCTGCGCCTGGCGCGCCAGGCGGACGAAGCCCCCGCGCCCGAAGCGCGCCATTCGATACCGCTCCCGGTAAAGCTTGCCAACTCCTCTCAATCCTTCCGGAAATACGGCAACCAGCTCGCCGGCGTCGAGCAACGGGAGCGCGGTCTCGGTCGACGCGCGGACGCCTCCGATGCGCGAGACCACGTTGGCCATCCAGCCGGCGCGGAACGCGAAGTTTGCCACCAGCGGGCGAACGCGGCGGTGGCTCGGCTGATCGCGGTAAATTCCATACAACAAGAGGGCGCCGTCGTAGGGGATGCCACCGGAGTGGTTTCCGACCAGCATGGCTGCGCCCGAAGCCGGCACGTTTTCGATTCCCAGCAGGCGCACCCGGAAATAGCGGGACCACAGGAACTCGAGGAGCGGCGCCGCGCGCTCGAGAAAGTGCGGATCGTGGCCGCCATCCGGGAGCTCGGAGGCCCTCGCGGCGTGCGGGCCGTAAGCCGATCGAATGGTCTCGACCACGGCGGCCAGCGCCGATTTGATCGTCGTCTCAGAACCCGCAGTCGCCACGTGTGCCTCCCAGGGATTTGAGCACGGTCAGAAAGTCATCGGGTGGTGGGGTCCGCAGCTCGACCAGAACGCCGGTGACTGGGTGCGGAAACCCGAGCAACGCGGCGTGCAGCAGCAGGCGCGCCGACGCGATCTGCGGGCGATCGGTCCGGTAGAATTCGCGGTTGTAGACGGTTTCGCCCACCAGCGGGTGCCCGCGCTCGGAGAGGTGGATGCGAATCTGGTGCGTGCGGCCGGTCTCGAGGCGCACGCGGCACAGGGTGGCCCCGCGCAGGGGTTTGAGCGGCTCGACGTGGGTCACCGCTTCCTGGCCCTGGTCGGCGTGCCGGGTCGAGCCGCGGATGCCGTCGCCCCGATCGGTGACCAGCCGCGATTCGATCCGTGCGGCCGCCACCTCGCCGTGCGCCACGGCCAAGTAGAAACGATCCGCCGTGTGGCGCTGAAAGACCTGGTGCAGCCCGCGTTCGGCCAGACGGGTCTTGGCGAAGCAGAGCAGGCCGGAGGTGTCCTTGTCGATCCGGTGCACGATGTAGAGCGGCGTCGCCGTCGCCCGCTTGCCGCCGCGGCGCCAGGTGGCGCGCACCAGATCCATGGCCGTGCCGGTCTCCTTGCGGTCGTAGGGGACGCTGGAGATACCGGAGGGCTTCTCGACCACCACGACGTGGGCGTCTTCGAAGGCGATGCGGAACCCGGGTGGCGTGGCCACCGGTCGGGGCGCGCGGAGGCGCAGCTCCAGGCGCTGGCCACTTTGAACGCGCAAGGCCGGATCCAGGCTGACCACGCCGTCGACCATCACCTTTCCGGTCGAACAGAGGCGCTTGACCTCGTTCCAGCTCTTGTCGGACATCCGCCGCCGCAACGCGGCCGCCACGGTGCCGCCGACATCCGCCGCCTCCACCTCGATGACCTCGCCCGTCTCGATCGCGCGCGCGTCAGCCACGGATCATGTCGAACACCCGCTCGAGCGCGCCGTCCAGCTGCTCGGGCTGCGATCCGCCCCCCTGCGCCATGTCGGCTCGGCCGCCCCCCTTGCCGCCGATCGCCTTGGCCACCTCGCCGACGATCTTGCCGGCGTTGAACCGGGCCGTCAGGTCGGGCGTGACCATGGCGACCAGCGCGATCTTGTCCCCCTCGACGCCGGCCAGCACGACGACCCCCGAGCGCAGCTTGTCGCGCAGCTGATCGGTCACCTCGCGCAGCGCCTTGGGATCGGCGACGTCGGCCCGGGTGGCCAGCACGCGGACGCCGCCCACGTCGCGGGCCTCCGCCAGCAGGTCGCGGCCACCGCCGGAGGCCAGCTTGCGGCGCAGCTTCTCGATCTCCTTCTCCTGCTCGCGCAGCTCGACCTGCAGCTTGGCGACGCGGGCCGCGACCTCGAAGCTGCCGGCCCGCAACAGGTGTCCGGCCTCGGCCAGCTCGCGGTCCATCCGGCGCACGTAGGCCAGGGCGCCGGCGCCGGTGACCGCCTCCATTCGGCGCACACCCTGCGCGACGCCGGTCTCCTCGGTGATCTTGAAGAAGGCGATGTCGCCGGTGCGCGCGACGTGGGTCCCGCCGCAGAATTCCTTCGAGTCGCCCATGGTTACCACCCGTACGGTGGCGCCATATTTCTCGCCGAAGAAGGCGATGGCGCCGGCTTGCTTGGCCTCGGCGATGGGCAACACGGCGGTGTCGGCCGGCGCGTTGGCCCGCACGCGGGCGTTGACCAGATCTTCGACCCGCTGTTTCTCGTCTTCCGAAAGGGGGGCCGAGTGCGAGAAGTCGAAGCGCAGCCGATCGGGCGCGACCAGCGAGCCCTTCTGCGTCACGTGCTCGCCGAGCACCTGCCGCAGCGCCCAATGGAGCAGATGGGTCGCCGAATGGTTGCGGCGGATATCGTCGCGCCGCCCGATGTCGACCGTCAGATCGACTTGGTCGCCCACGCGCAGCTCGCCGCCTTCTACCTCGGCGAAATGGACCCACAGCGTCGAGACCGGCCGCTTGCAGTCGCGCACCACCAGACGCGCCTTGGCCGACGCGATGGTGCCGGCGTCGCCGATCTGTCCGCCCTGCTCGCCGTAAAAAGGGGTCTCGGCGACGATCACGGCGACATCTTTGGAATAAGGGCCGACCACCTCGACCTCTTGGCCTTCCGCGATGAGCGCCACCACGCGTGAGGTGGCCCGGCTCTCTTCGTAGCCGAGGAACTTGGTCGGCCCCAAGCGATCGGCGACGCTCTGGAACACCCCCGCCACGGCGACCTCGCCCGAGCCCTGGAACTCGCTGCGCTGGCGCTGCTCGGACATGGCGCGCTCGAAGCCGGCCTGGTCGACCTCGATGTTCCGCTGCGCGGCGATGACGCGCGTCAGATCCAGCGGGAAACCGAAGGTGTCGTACAGCTTGAACGCCAGCTCGCCCGAGACCTGGGTGGCCTTGCGCGCGAAGGCCTCGTCCAGCATGTGGACGCCGCGCTCGAGCGTCTCCCGGAACCGGCGCTCCTCGTCGACGGCGATCTTGTTGATGAGCGGCGCGCGCTCGCGGAGCTCGGGGTAGACCTCGCCCATCTGCGCGACCACGTCGTTGGTGATGACGTGCTGGTCGGCCATTCCGATCAGCCAGGCGTGGTAGACGCCCCGGCGCATGATCCGGCGCAGCACGTACTCGCGTCCGGTCTTGTCCGGGAAAACGCCGTCGGCGATGAGGAAGGCCGCCGCCCGCGCGTGGTCGGCGATGGCGCGCAGCGAGACGCTCTGCCCCTGGTAGTCCTCGGGCGAGAACTTCTTCCCCGAGGCCCGCGCCACGTGATCGATGAGCGGGCGCAACAGATCGGTCTCGTAGTTCGACCGCACCCCCTGCAGCACGGCGCACAGCCGTTCGAGGCCCATCCCGGTGTCGACCGAGGGCTTGGGCAAAGGACGTCGATCGCCCGCGGCCACCTGTTCGAACTGCATGAAGACCAGGTTCCAGATCTCGACCCAGCGGTCACAGTCGCAGGCCGGACCTTCGCAGCGCCCGCCGCCCGCCTCGACGACGCAGGGGATGCCGTCCCCCTGGTGGTAGTGGATCTCGCTGCAGGGGCCGCAGGGCCCGGTCTCGCCCATGGCCCAGAAGTTGTCCTTGTCGCCCAGCGAGATCACCCGGTCGTCGCCGACGCCGGCGATCTTCTTCCACAGGACGCGCGCCTCGCTGTCCGACTCGTGGACCGTATAGATGAGGCGGTTGCGATCGATGCCGTAGACCTCGACCAGGAGCTGGTGCGCGAAGGCAATCGCGTCCGGTTTGAAGTAGTCGCCGAAGGAGAAGTTCCCCAACATCTCGAAGAAGGTGTGGTGGCGGGCGGTGCGCCCCACGTTCTCGAGGTCGTTGTGCTTGCCACCGGCGCGCACGCATTTTTGCGAGGTGGTGGCGCGCGGGAAGGGGGCTTGCCGCTTGCCCGTGAAGTAATCCTTGAACTGGTTCATCCCCGCGTTGGTGAACAGCAGCGTCGGATCGTCGGCCGGGACCAGCGACGCGCTCGCGACCTCTTGGTGGCCCTGCTGGCGGAAGTAGTCGAGGAAGGCGCGGCGGACGGAGTGTGATTCGAGCGGTGGGGACGGGGACGGCGGCATGGGGCCGTGAAGACTAATCGGGCCCGGGGTCGTCCTCAACCGTTGGTTGCGTCTCGGGGCCCGCGGCCTCCGAGCTGGCGCCGCGGCGTCGTTTCGCAGTCGGGGCCGTGGGGGGGGTCGGCTCGAACTTGGTACGCCCAGGTAGCTCGACGGGCTCGGCGGTGCCGGGGGTCTGTTCGGCGATCCACCGGCGCGTCTCGGGAAGCACGCGCACCAGCTCGCCGGCCGGGCGTCGCTGGCCGTCGGCCGCCACCAGCCGCTGGAACACCACGCCGCGCAGGGCGGCGGCGATTCGGGCGCGCGCCTCGCCGCGGGCCTCGGGCGCCCAAAACCGCGCCAGCCGCGCGATGGCGCCGCCGGCGCTTCCCGCCGTGATGCCCACCAGCACCATTTGTCCGGCCTCGGCGGCCGAGAGCGCCAGCTCGGCCGACTCCGGATCGGTCAGCGGATCGACGGCCAGCACATCCGCATCTTGGCGGGCCGCCGCGCGCAGTGCCGCCGACGCCGACGGTACGTCCGCGCCGACCTCCCGCTGCACCACCGACGTGCGGCGGTGCAGGTATTCGGCGGGGTCCTCGATGGTCAACACCCGGCAAGGGAAGCGCGCCCCGACGTCGTCGAGCAGGGCCGCCAGGGTGGTGGTCCGACCGTGCCCCGGCGCCGCGGCGACCACGATCAATCCGGCGCCCAGCCCGGTGACCCCGGTCAGCTCGCGGATCTCGGCCGGCAGCCCCAGGGCTTCCAGCGTCGGAATCTCGGCGGGAATCAGGCGAAGCGATAACCCCAACCCGCTGCGCTGCTGGAAGATGTGCACGCGCTGGCGTCCGGCCGCCGTCGCGAACACCACCGTGACCTCGCCGCCCCGTTCGAGAGTCTCGCGCCGTCGATCATTTATCAGCGAGAGCGCCAGGCTCTGCAGAAAATCGCGCGACAGGGCCGGCACGTCGGTGAAGGTGCGCAGCCCGCCCGCGATCCGCAGGATCGGTGACTGGCCGGGCTTCAGGTGCACGTCCGAAGCGCCCAGGCGCCGAGCCGCCGTCAACGCCCTATCGAAAAAGGAATCCATCCCCGATGCCCTGGCCAAGCCCAAGCTCCTTCAGAATAGCAGCTCGAGGAGAGATCGCCCCGCCGGAAGACCGGAACTCTTTGAGGGTTCTCAAATAGAGTTTAAATTGTTGGTCGTGGCCAATGACCCAGCCGCCGCCGGGCAAGAGGTTCTGGTCGTCGATGCCGACGAGCAGGTGGTCAAGGGCCTCGACCGCCTGCTGACCCGGGTGGGTCTCATCGTCACCGGCACGCACGACCCGATTCGGGCCCGCGACCAGATCCTAAACAAGTTCTTCGCCGTCGCGCTGGTGGATGCCGACACCCCGACCCCCGGTGGCGGGATCGAGCTGCTCCAGTTCGCCCGCGACAAATCTCCGCTGACATCGGTGGTGGTGATGACCGCCCGCAAGTCGTACGAGACCGCGGTCAAGGCCTTCCGAGCGGGTGCCGCGGACGTGGTGCTCAAGGAGCCGGACGTGGTGCCGTATCTGCGCGAGCGGGTGCTCGACGCCGCGGGCGAGATCAAGGCGACCGCCGATCGGAACAGCCTGTTCGAAGAGGTGGCCGAGACGCACGAGGAGTTCTTGCGCCGGCTGCGCGACGTCTCCCATGAGCTGCTCGACCTCGAGGATCGGGTCACCGGGCGCACGCGCGACGACACGGGGGGCGACGCCGGCATCAGTGTGGTCCTGGTGGACGACGATCAGAATGCGCTCCAGCAGATCGAACGGGTGCTGACCGCCGACCAAGGGTGGCACTTTCGGGGCGCCTTCACGGGCGGCGAGGCGCTGGACGTCATGATGCAGGTGCGCCCGCAGATCGTCATCGTCAAAGAAGATCTGCCCGATCTGCCGGGGAGCATGGTGGTCAACACCGTGCGGGCCAGCGCCCCCGACGCCATCACGCTGCTCTACACGCCGTCCGACCAGAGTGGCCGCATTGGCGAGGTGAAGTTGGTGGACGCCAGCCGTTCGATGACCCTGATCGCCAATTACAGCGGGGCCGGGCAGCTGGTCGCTCCGCTCAACGAGATCCGTGAGGCGCTCCGGCAAAAGATGCACGAGCGCCGGTACCTGCAGGCCTTTCGCCAGCGCCACTTCGAGTTTCTCCAGCGTTACAACGCCATCAAGCAACGCCTCCAACAAGAGCTCGACCGCCGGAAGAAACCGCGTTGATTGACTCTGGAACCCTGGGAGGGTTCCAACCTCCGATCACTCTGGAACCCTGGGAGGGTTCCAGACCTCCGATCACTCTGGAACCCTGGGAGGGTTCCAGACCTCCGATCACTCTGGAACCCTGGGAGGGTTCCAGACCTCCGATCGGCCGGCCTCCGGTGGGCGAAGCCCACCTGCGGCCTATGCGTTGGGAGGGGAACCTTTGGTCGAAGGCGGTGATGGGGGCACATCTATCGCGCAAATTCCGGGGAGATTCCGGTAGAGCTGGGCGGCGTCTAGGCCGTAGCCGACGACATAGGCGTCGGGGGCGTCGAAGCCGACGAAATCCAGGGGGGCGCCGGCGGCCCGGTAGGCGGGCTTGGCCAGCAGGACGCAGGTGTGCAGGCTGGCCGGACCGCGGGCCCGCAGCAAGTCGAGGAGATAGCGGAGCGTGAGGCCGGTGTCGGCGATGTCTTCGACCAGCAGCACATGCCGGCCGGCGATGGGCGCGGCCAGGTCACTGGTGATTTCGACGACGCCCGAGGAGACGGTGGCGTCGCCGTAGCTGCGCACGCCCAAGAAGTCGCAGGTCAGATCCCGGGGGATGGACCGCACCAGGTCGGCCATGAATACGAAGGCGCCCCGCAGCACACCTACGACGGTGAGGGGACCGGCTGGCAGGGTCCGGTCGATCTCGGCGCCCAGCTCGGCCACCCGCTGGCGGATGGCCGCCGGGGAGATCAGCTCGCGCGGCGGCATGGCTTTACGGTGCCCGACTGGAGGTTGTCTGTAAACCCACCGATGGAACCTGCGCCGATGGGCGTTGTCATTTACGATTGGGTGGGGATCCGCATGAAAAGGTATCGCTGGTTGGCTGCGCTCGCCCTGGTCGGCGCCTGCGCGGGCAAATCCAAAAACGAGGTGGTCATGGTCCCCCCGGGGACCCCGGTCGAACAGATCGAGATGGACCCCATCAAGATCACGGCCGTCAAAGGCCCCGACGGGACGCACTTAGAGACCTACGACGTCACCGAGCTGTTCGAGCGGGCCGGCGCCGCGCTGTCGGCCAAGCGCTACGACGACGCCGCAAAGAACTACGATCTCTTGCTCAAGGAGTTTCCCGACACCCGCTACACCAAGGCCGCGCTCTATAATGGGGGGCTGGCCTATCAGGGCAAGAAGGACTACCAGACGGCGATCGCCCGTTTTCAGAGCCTGGAGAGTGGCTTCCCGGGCACCTCCGACGCCAAGGACGCGCTCTTTCAAATCGGCGCCTCGTACGCCGAGATGGGCAACTGGCCGACCTCGGCCACCGTGTTCGCCGAGATTCTGGAGCGAAAGGATCTGACCGCCGACGACAAGATCGAGGCGCTGGCCCGGCGCGGGTTCGCCCAGTTCGAGCTCAAGGATCTCGACACCGCCGAGCGGACCTTTCAATCGGCCCTGTACTACTTCAACAGCATCGAGCACGACGAGCGGCTGGAGACCGACTTCTATCTCGGCCTCGTGAAGTACCACCTGGGCCAGATCCCCCACGAGCGGTTCCGCGCGATTCCCCTGCGCCTGCCGGTCAAGCAGATGTCGATCGACATGGAGGACAAGGCGCGCCTGCTGCTGACCGCGCAGCGCCTGTACATCGACACCATCAAGCTGGGGAACCCCCAGTGGGCGTCGGCGTCCGGCTACCAGATCGGCTCGCTCTACGAGGAGTTCTACGACGCCTTCATCCACGCGCCGATCCCGGACGAGCTGCAAGGCGAGGCCAATCAGGAGAAGCGCGAGGTCTACTACGAGGAGCTGCGCAAGAAGATCCGCATCCTGCTCGAGAAGTCGCTCCGCACGCACGAGCAGAACCTGCTCATGCTGGAGCGCCTGGGCGTGCAGAACGAATGGCGGGACAAGTCCAAGCTCTCCTTCGCCAAGCTGCAAAAGCTGCTCGACCCCAGCTATAAGTTCGAGTTCGCCGATCCGTCCACCGCTGGCGCCGAGT
>Ga0075522_10000650_pt1 | contig 25474 bp, 14 predicted proteins | sample NGEPerA_FD_74796 | JGI IMG/M metagenome (GOLD analysis project Ga0075522, IMG submission 74796) | Arctic peat soil microbial communities from the Barrow Environmental Observatory site, Barrow, Alaska, USA - NGEE PermafrostL2-A | ecosystem: Environmental > Terrestrial > Soil > Wetlands > Peat ...
GGCAACATGGAAGGCAAGGAAGTCCGCTTCGGCATCGTCGCCTCCAGCCTGTTCGCGGTGATCACCACCGCGGCCTCCTGCGGTGCGGTCAACGCCATGCATGACAGCTTCACCGCGCTCGGCGGCATGGTTCCGCTGATCAACATGCAGCTTGGCGAAATGATCGTCGGCGGCGTCGGCGCCGGCCTCTACGGCATGCTGCTGTTCGTGGTGCTGGCGATCTTCGTCGCCGGTCTGATGGTCGGCCGCACCCCGGAATATGTCGGCAAGAAGATCGAGGCGCGCGAGGTCAAGATGGCGATGCTCGCGATTCTGATTCTGCCGCTGAGCTATCTGGGCTGGACTGCGGTGGCGGTGGTGCTGCCGTCGGGGCTGGCGGCGATGGCCAATGCCGGCCCGCACGGCTTCACCGAAGTGCTCTATGCCTTCACCTCGGCCACCGGCAATAACGGCTCGGCGTTCGGCGGCCTCTCCGGCAACACCTCCTTCTACAACCTGACGCTCGCCAGTTCGATGTTCGTCGGCCGCTTCTTCATGATCGTGCCGGCGATGGCACTGGCAGGTTCACTCGCGGGTAAGAAGTCGATACCGCCGTCGGCCGGCACGCTGCCGACCACCGGCGGGTTGTTCGTCGGCCTCGTGGTCGGCGTGATCCTGATCATCGGCGGTCTCACCTTCTTCCCGGCGCTGGCCTTGGGCCCGATCGCCGAGCATCTCGCCGCCAACGCCAACACCCTGTTCTGATCGATCTCTTTTCGGAGTTACGTCCATGGAATCCATGAAGCTGCAGAAGCAGGTGCCGGTCTCGGCGATGCTGGACCCGAAGATCGTGGTCCCCGCGATCGGATCGGCGGTGACAAAACTCGATCCGCGGCTGATGATCAAGAACCCCGTGATGTTCGTGGTCGAGGTCGTCGCGGCGCTGACCACGATCATCTTCCTGCGCGATCTCGTGACCGGGGGAGAAGACCTGGGCTTCACCTTCCAGATCATCCTGTGGCTGTGGTTCACGGTGCTGTTCGCCAATTTTGCCGAAGCAGTGGCGGAAGGGCGTGGCAAGGCGCAGGCCGAGTCGCTGCGCAAAACCCGCACCGAGAGCCAGGCCAAGTTGCTCTCGGGTGCCGACAAGACCTATCGGCTGGTCTCCGGCACCAGCCTCAAGGTCGGCGACGTGGTGCTGGTCGAGGCCGGCGACAACATTCCCTCCGACGGCGAAGTGACCGAGGGCGTGGCCTCGGTCAACGAAGCCGCGATAACAGGCGAGTCCGCGCCTGTCATCCGGGAATCCGGCGGCGACCGCTCCGCGGTCACCGGCGGCACCCAGGTGTTGTCGGACTGGATCCGCGTCCGCATTACCGCCGCACAAGGATCAACCTTCATCGACCGCATGATCCGGCTGGTCGAGGGCGCCGAGCGGCAGAAGACGCCGAACGAGATCGCGCTCAACATCCTGCTTGCGGGCCTCACCATCATCTTCGTGTTCGCCACCGTGACGATCCCGAGCTATGCGGCCTATGCCGGCGGCTCGATCTCGGTCGTCGTGCTGGTGGCGCTGTTCGTGACGCTGATTCCGACCACCATCGGCGCGCTATTGTCGGCGATCGGGATCGCCGGCATGGACCGGCTGGTGCGCTTCAACGTGCTGGCGATGTCCGGCCGCGCGGTGGAAGCCGCCGGCGATGTCGACACGCTTCTGCTGGACAAGACCGGCACCATCACGCTCGGCAACCGGCAGGCCACCGCGTTCCGTCCCGTCCGTGGCGTCAGCGAGCAGGAGCTGGCGGACGCCGCGCAACTGGCCTCGCTCTCGGACGAGACACCGGAAGGCCGCTCGATCGTGGTGTTGGCGAAAGAGAAATACGGCATCCGCGGCCGTGACATGGCGGAGCTCAATGCAACCTTCATCCCCTTCACCGCGCAGACCCGCATGAGCGGCGTCGACACCGGCGCCTCCTCGGTGCGCAAGGGCGCGGTCGACGCGATCCTGAATTGTATCGACGGCGGATCGTCGCGCATCGTGGCGTCCGGAAATACGGCGCGCGTGGTGCAGAGCGCCGTCTCCGAGGTCGCCCGGGAGATCCAGGTGATCGCCGATGAGATCGCCAAGGCCGGCGGCACCCCGCTGGCGGTTGCCCGCGACGGGCGCCTGCTTGGCGTGGTGCAGCTCAAGGATATCGTCAAGGGCGGCATCCGCGAGCGTTTCGCGGAATTGCGCCGCATGGGCATCCGCACCGTGATGATCACCGGCGACAACCCGATGACGGCGGCTGCCATCGCCGCCGAAGCCGGCGTCGACGATTTCCTGGCGCAGGCTACGCCCGAGGACAAGCTGAAACTGATCCGCGACGAGCAGGCCAAGGGCAAGCTGGTGGCGATGTGCGGCGACGGCACCAATGACGCGCCGGCGCTGGCGCAGGCCGACGTCGGGGTCGCCATGAATACCGGCACGCAGGCCGCCCGCGAGGCCGGCAACATGGTCGATCTCGATTCCAACCCGACGAAACTGATCGAGGTGGTCGAGATCGGCAAGCAGCTGTTGATGACCCGCGGCGCGCTGACCACGTTCTCGATCGCCAACGACGTCGCGAAATATTTCGCCATCATCCCGGCGATGTTCCTCGCGTTCTATCCGCAGCTTGCCGTGCTCAACATCATGCATCTGGCGAGCCCGCAGAGCGCCATCCTGTCGGCGATCATCTTCAACGCGCTGATCATCATCGCGCTGATCCCGCTGGCGCTGAAGGGCGTCGCGTATCGCGCCATCGGCGCCGGCGCGCTGCTCCGCCGCAACCTGATGATCTACGGTGTCGGCGGCATCGTCATTCCCTTTATCGGTATCAAGGCGATCGACCTCGTCGTCGCCGCCTTGCACTTAGCTTAACACGGCCATTTGCGATGAGTGAACCGATCCACAAGCCGTCATTCCGGGGCGATGCGAAGCATCGAACCCGGAATCTCGAGATTCCGGGTTCGCGCTGTTCGCGCGCCCCGGAATGACGAAGCGGGGATTGCTTCGTCGCTTCGCTCCTCGCAATGACGAAGAGAATTTAGGAGACCTGTCATGTTGAAAGAAATTCGCCCCGCCATCATGGTCCTCGTCATCCTGACGTTGATCACCGGGCTTGCCTATCCGCTGGCCATGACCGCGATCGCCGGCGTGATCTTTCCGAAGCAGGCGGAAGGTAGCCTGATCGAACGGGACGGCAAGGTGGTCGGCTCAGCCTTGATCGGGCAGGAATTCAAGGACGACAAATATTTCCGCGGACGGCCTTCGGCGACGACGGCACCGGATCCGGCGGATTCGACCAAAACCGTGCCAGCGCCCTACAACGCCGCCAATTCCGGCGGCTCTAATCTCGGCCCGACCAGCAAGGCGCTGGCCGACCGGGTCAAGGGAGACGTCGACAAGCTCAAGGCCGAGAATCCGCAAAGCTCCGTTCCTGTCGATCTCGTCACAACCTCCGGCAGCGGCCTCGATCCCGATATCTCGCCGGAAGGCGCGCTGTTCCAGGTGCCGCGTGTCGCCAAAGCGCGTAACATGCCGGAAGATCGTGTCCGTCAGCTGGTCACAGACAACACGTCAGGCCGTCTTGCCGGGATGATCGGCGAACCCCGCGTCAACGTTCTGGCCCTGAATCTAGCCCTCGACCAGGCGGCATCGAAATAGCAGACGCTAGGCTGGGGCAGGGCTTGAGGATTATAATGCCGTAATGGTCCAGCCGCGCCGCGACCCCGAACAGCGTCCCTCGCCGGAAGCCTTGCTGGAAGCAGCCCGGCGCGAGGACAGCCATGCCGGACGGCTCAAGATCTTCGTCGGCGCCGCTCCCGGCGTCGGCAAGACCTATGAGATGCTGCAGAGCGCGCACGCCAGGCTCAAGGGCGGCGCCGACTTGGTGGTCGGCGCGGTCGAGACCCACGGCCGGGCGGAGACCGAAGCCCTGCTGCAGGGCCTTGAAGTGCTGCCGCGCAAGCGGATCGAGTACAGGGACCAGGTCATCGAGGAGATGGACCTCGACGCGCTGATCGCGCGCCATCCGCAGATCGCGCTGGTCGACGAACTCGCCCACACCAATGCGCCCGGCGGCCGCCACCCCAAGCGTTATCTCGACGTCGAGGAACTGCTCTCGCACGGCATCGACGTCTATACCGCGGTCAATATCCAGCACATCGAGAGCCTCAACGACGTCGTCGCCCAGATCACCCATGTGCGGGTGCGCGAGACCGTGCCGGACAAGGTGTTCGATCGGGCGGATGCGATCGAATTGATCGATCTCACGCCCGATGACCTGATCCAGCGCCTGAGGGAAGGCAAGGTCTACGTTCCCAAACAGGCCGAGCGCGCGCTCGAGCATTATTTCTCGCCGGGCAACCTGACCGCGCTGCGCGAGCTGGCGCTGCGGCGGACCGCCGAACGCGTCGACGAGCAGCTGCTCACCCACATGCAGGCCAACGCCATCGCCGGGCCCTGGGCGGCCGGCGAGCGCATCCTGGTTTGCGTCAGCGAAGATCCGCGCGCCGCAGGCCTCGTGCGCGCCACCAAGCGGCTGGCCGACCGGCTGCACGCGCCCTGGACCGCGATCAGCATCGAGACGCGGCGCAGCCTGCAACTGACCGACGAGCAGCGCGACCGGCTGGCCGATACGATGCGGCTGGCGGAGGCGCTGGGCGGCGAGGCGCTTGCCATTCCCGGCGTCGGACGCCGCATCGCCGATGACGTCATCAATTTCGCGCACGCCAACAACGTCACCCAGATCATCATCGGCAAGTCGACGCGTTCGCGCTGGTTCGAGATCATGCGCGGTTCGGTGGTGCACGATCTGGTGCGGCGCGCCGGCAATATCAGCGTCCATGTCATCGCCGGCGACGAGCCGGCCGCGGGACAAGCGGCCAAGCCGGCGGTGCAGACCGCGGCGATATCCGAGGCGTTCGATCCAAAGCCCTATCTGATGGCGGGTTCGATCGTGGCGATCGGACTTATCTCCGCCGAGCTGATCCGGCCGTGGTTCGGCATCGAGAACGTCGATCTGGTATTTCTGACGGCGGTGGTGGTGGTCGCCGTTCGCTACGGCCTGGTGCCGTCAATACTCGCAAGCATCGCGGCGTCGCTGTGCTACAATTTCTTCTTCCTGCCGCCGGTCTACACCTTCACCATCACCGACCCGACCAATGTCGCCGCGTTCTTCTTCTTCATGCTGATCGCGATCCTGGTTTCCAACGTGGCGGCGCGGGTACGCACCCAGGCGGTTTCCGCGATCGGCAGGGTGCGCACCACGGAGTCGCTCTACGCCTTCAGCCGCAAGCTCGCGGGCACCGCGACGCTCGACGACGTGTTGTGGGCGACGGCCTACCAGGCCGCGCTGATGCTGAAGGTGCGCGTGGTGCTGCTGTTACCCGAGGACGGCGTGCTCACCGTGAAGGCGGGCTATCCGCCCGAGGATGAACTCGACAAGGCGGATCTCGCCGCGGCCAACTGGGCCTGGAGCAACGACCGCCTCGCCGGGCGCGGTTCGGATACGCTGCCTGGTGCCAAGCGCCTGTTCCTGCCGATGCGGACCGGGCGCGGCCCGATCGGCGTCATCGGCATCGACGATGACAGAAGCGGCCCGCTGCTGACCCCGGACCAGCGCCGACTGCTCGATGCGCTGGTCGATCAGGGGGCGCTGGCGATCGAGCGCGTGCTGCTGGTCGAGGACATGGACCGCGTCAAGCGCACCGTCGAATCCGACCGCCTGCGCTCGGCGCTGCTGACCTCGATCTCGCACGATCTGAAGACGCCGCTGGCCTCGGTGCTCGGCGCCGCCTCCACCATGCGAGACCTTTCCGGCGGCCTCGACGAGGCGGAAAAGCGCGACCTGCTGGCGACCGTGATCGACGAGTCCGAACGGCTCAACCGTTTCATCGCCAATCTGCTCGACATGACCAAGCTGGAGAGTGGCGCCATCGTGCCGAACACAGCCCGGCACGACGTCGGCGAGATCGTCGGCAGCGCGCTGCGGCGCGCCGGCAAGATCTTGACGCATCACAAAGTCACGCTCGATCTCGCGGCCGACCTGCCGATGCTCGAACTCGACGCCGTGCTGTTCGAGCAGGCGCTTTTCAACCTGCTGGATAACGCCGCCAAATACGCCCCCCCGGATTCCACGATCGCGATCAGGACGTCGCGAGATGCAAGCTGGGTCACCTTGCAAGTCATCGACGAAGGCAGTGGCATTCCACGCTCGGAGCTGGAGAGCGTATTCGATAAATTCTATCGCGCGCAGAAGGGCGACCATGTCCGTCCCGGCACAGGCCTCGGGCTCGCCATCGCCCGGGGCTTCGTCGAGGCGATGCATGGCACGATTGCCGCCGACAACCGCAGCGACCGCAGCGGCGCGGTGCTGACCATCCGTCTGCCGATTCCGGCAGCCTCGCATGCGCTGGATACCGCCGCATGACCGCGGCTCCGATCAAGGTCCTGGTCATCGACGACGAGCCGCCGATCCGCAAATTATTGCGGATGGGGCTGTCGACGCAGGGCTATGAGATCCTGGAGGCCTCCAACGGCAAGATCGGGCTCGAATTACTGGCTCAGGATCCCGCTCTCATCATCCTCGACCTCGGCCTGCCGGATATCCAGGGCCATGAATTGCTGCGCATGATCCGCGGCCGCAACGACAGCGTTCCGGTCATTGTACTGTCGAGCCGCGGCGACGAGGCGGGCAAGGTGCAGGCGCTCGATCTCGGCGCCGACGATTACCTGACCAAGCCGTTCGGGATGGACGAACTGCTGGCCCGCATGCGCGCCGCGCTGCGTCATCAATTGCAGGTTCATGGCGAACGCCCGGTGTTCCGCACCGGCGATCTCACCGTCGATTTGGTCCGCCGCATCGTCAAGGTGGGCGAGAAGGACGTAAAACTCTCGCCGAAGGAATATGAATTGCTGCGGGTGCTGGTGCAGCACTCGGGCAAGGTGCTGACCCATCGCTTCCTGCTGAAGGAGTTGTGGGATGAACTGACGGACGCGCAATATTTGCGCGTCTATGTGCGCCAGCTCCGGCAGAAGATCGAGTCCGATCCGGAACGTCCGCAATTCGTGCTGACGGAAACCGGGATCGGCTACCGCCTGCGCGCGCCGGACTAAGCGCACTCGGCTGCGATGCGCGCCCCCTGGAGCGATCATGAAAATCTCCGATTGGTTGTCAACTGCCGATGTCATCATCGACATCCGGACCTCGAACAAGCGCCCGCTGCTGCAGGAACTCGCGGCCAAAGCCGCTGCCGGCTGCGGTCTCGCCGCCGATCTGGTCATCTCTTCGCTCTTGAAGCGGGAAGGACTGGGATCGACGGGGATCGGCAGAGGCGTGGCTATCCCGCATGCCCGAAGCGCTCGCCGCGCTGGCGCTGGTGGCGCGGACATTGAGGTCGCCGGACGTTCATGCCCGATTGCGGGTTGCGAAGGCGGTGTCCGAGGTTCTCTCGGCGATGACCTGACATCGCGCCTTTCACAACCGCGCGGTCCTCGGAGTGCTTACATCTCCAGCATTATTCGGCGGCGATCCCGTTTGGAGCGGTCAGGTATCCGTCGCGGCCTTGCGGCAGTTTCCAGCCGAGCAGCCGGCTCGCGACCTGATTGCGCAACACCTGGGCGGTGCCGCCGACGATGGTGAACATGCGTGCGTCTCGCACGATCCGCTCCATCGGATTGTTGCGCGAGTAGCCGCGCGCGCCAAAAATCTGCAAGGCGTCGTTCGTCACCTTGAGCGCCATCTCGGATGCGAAAATCTTGGCTTGCGCAGCGAGCAGCGGATCCGGAAAGGGGCCGGCGCTGGCCGCGGCGCTCCAGATCGACAGGCGGGCGGCGTTCAGCTGCACCGACATGTCGGCCAGCATCCATTGCAGGCCCTGGAATTCGGCAATCGGTCGACCGAACTGCCGGCGGGATTTCGAAAATGCCAGCGCCTGCTCGAAGGCGCCCTGCGCCAAGCCGAGGGCAACCGTCGCAGCGCCGACGCGCTGGCTGTTGTAGGCGTTCATCAGTTCGGCGAAGCCGCGCTTCCAGCCGCCCGGTGGCTTCAGAACCATGTCGTTCGGCACTTCGGCGTCTTCGAGGATGATCTCGGTCTCTGGAATGCCGCGCAAGCCCATCGTGGGCTCACGCTTTCCGACGCGCAGTCCGCTGGCCTCGGTCCGTGCATCCGGGTTGCGCACGATCAGGAAGCCGCCGATACCCTCCGCGCGGGCCGGCCCATTGAACACGCGGGCAAAGATCAAATGAAGCCGGGAAACGCCGCCTCCGGTGATCCAGTGCTTCTTGCCGTTGAGCACATAGCCCGAGCCGCGTTTGTCCGCGCGTGTCGTCATCTCGGTGGCGGCCGAGCCTGCCTCTGGCTCCGTGATGCAGATCGCCGGCTTGTCGCCCGAGAGCACGAGTTCGGCGGCGAGTTTCTTTTGTTTCTCGCTGCCGTAATGCATCACCGCCGAAATCGCGCCCATATTCGCTTCGACGGCGATGCGGCCGGTGACACCGCAGACGCGCGCCATCTCCTCGACGATCAGGCTCGCATCGAGGAAGTTGCCACCGGCGCCGCCATACTCCCTGGGGATGGTGTAGCCCATCAGACCGGCGGATGTGAGATCGCGGACGTTCTCCCAAGGGTAGGCTTCGCTTCGATCGGTTTCGGCGGCGCGGGCCCTGATCGGACCGTCGGCGAGTTCGCGCGCCAACCCTTTAAGCTGCTTTTGCCGCGGCGTGAGGTCAAACAGCATTCTTCGGTCCTCCGTGATGCTTGCCTAGCTTGATCTCAGGTGATCGATCCGCACAAGCGAATAAAGCCGGTCGATGCCAGGAAAGTCAGAAGGGGAACCATCCCTGGTTGCGACGATTATTTTCCTGCCACAAGGAGAACATTCATGGCACGAAAATATTCGAAGAAAGCCTCCGCCAAGGTCGGGCGCGCGATGAAGAAGCGCAAGGCCGGGACGCTCAAGAGCGGCCGCTCGGGCCGCAAGGTCAAGAGCCGCAAGCAGGCGATCGCAATCGGCCTGTCCGAGGCGCGGGCGGAAGGCAAGAAGGTCCCGAAGAAGGCTGCGAAGAAGCGAAAGACCACGAAGAAGCGCAAGGCCAAGCGGTAGGCCGGTGCAGGAAGCGGCAGGGCCGGGCCACCAAGCTTCCGCTCAACCCGATGGTCTCCTCGTCGTCATTGCGAGCGAAGCGAAGCAATCCATCTTTTTTCCGTCGAGTGCAGAGATGGATTGCTTCGCTTCGCTCGCAATGACGCATGTGGGATGACGGCTTGGTGTGGCAGCTCACCCCGCCTTGCGCGCCCGGGCGGCCGAGCGATGACTCTTTTTTGCCGTACGCTGGGTGGTTCGCCGGGCCGGCGACCGGCGCTTGGCGGAGGCTCTGCCCTTCAAGCTCTGCTTCAGCGCATCCATCAGGCTGACGACGTTGCTCGGCCGCTCCTCGGGCTCGGCTGCCTTGACCGGCTTGCCGGCGGCCTTGCGCTTGACCAGCGTCTTCAGCGCGGTCTCGTATTCATCCTTGAACTTGCCGGGGTCGAAATGCGCGGCCTTGGTGTCGAGGATGTGGCTCGCCAGATCGATCATGTCCTTTGAGATCTTCGGGCTTTTGATGTCATCGAAATACTCATCCTCGTCGCGCAACTCGTAGGGGTACCGCAGCGTGATGCCGAGCAGGCCCTTGCCGCGCGGCTCGAGCGCGATGACGTGCTCGCGGTTGGTCAGCACAATGCGCGCCAGCGCCACGCGGTCCTTGTTCTTCATGGCGTCGCGGATCACGGCAAAGGCGTCGAGCCCGGCGTTGCCATCGGGGACGATGTAATACGGATGATTGAGGTAGCGCTCGTCGATCTCGTCTTTCGGCACGAAACTGTCAATGTCGATGGTGTGGTTGCTTTCGATCTGGACCGCTTCGAGTTCTTCCTTGTCGATCTCGATATATTCACCCTTGTTCAATTCGTAGCCGCGCGCCTTGTCCTCGCTTTCGACGACATCGCCGGTCTCGGCATCGACCATCTGCTGCTTCAGGCGGTTGCCGGTCTCCCGGTTGATCATGTGAAAGCGGGTTTTTTCGGATGCGGTCGTGGCCGGATAGAGCAGGACGGGGCAGGACACGAGGGAAAGCTTCAAAGACCCTTTCCAATAGGCGCGGGCGGCCATTACAATCTCCGGCGTGTGACGGTTCACGGGGGTATGGGAACTTCAACTGGCGTTCCGGGTTTTGGTTCCGGGCGTCAAGCGTCGTGCCGCGGCGCGTCGTTCATTTGCAAGTGTGAGATCGATGGCGCCTCTGAAAAAGCTCTCCATTTATCGCAAGAAGCGCGATTTCGAAAAAACCGTGGAGCCGAGTGGCAAGGCCAAAGTTACGCCTTCGAGGCACCGGCGCTTCGTGATCCAGAAGCATGCCGCGACCCGGCTGCATTACGACCTCCGGCTTGAATTCGATGGCGTGTTCAAGTCCTGGGCGGTGACCAAAGGCCCCTCGCTCGATCCGCATGACAAGCGGCTGGCGGTGGAAGTGGAGGATCACCCGCTCGACTACGGCGATTTCGAAGGCACGATTCCCAAGGGCGAATATGGCGGCGGCAGCGTAATGCTGTGGGATCGCGGCTATTGGCAATCCGACGATGCCGACAAGGGTTTCAGGAAGGGCGACCTGAAATTCACGCTGGAGGGCGACAAGCTGCATGGCAGCTGGGTGCTGGTGCGAATGCGCCGCGATCGCGACGGCGGCAAGCGCACCAACTGGCTGCTGATCAAGCACCGCGACGAATTCGCCAAAGAGGGCAACGCCAACGACATCCTGGACGAGGATAAATCCGTCGCGTCTGGACGCAGCATGGAGCAGATCGCCGGTGGCAAAGGCAATGCGCCAAAGCCGTTCATGACGGCGAGGTCAAAGCGCGCCAGCGCGGATGCGGTCTGGCATTCAAATCGAAGCGATGACGTCGTCTCCTACGTGCCGCCCGCGAAGGAAGCGAAGGGCAAACGCGTCACCGCGATGCCAGCTTTCGTCGCGCCCGAACTCTGCGCTTCCGTCGACCGACCGCCCAGCGGCGAGGGATGGTGCCACGAGATCAAGTTCGACGGCTACCGCGTGCAACTGCGCGTCGAAGATGGCGGGGCGATCCTGAAGACCCGCAAGGGTCTCGACTGGACCGACAAGTTCCGTGCCATCGCCAGGGAAGGCACTTCGCTGCCGGACGCGCTGATCGACGGTGAGATCGTCGCACTCGACCAGAACGGCGCGCCGGATTTCTCCACGCTGCAGGCCGCCATCTCCGACGGCAAGACCGACGCCCTCATCTTCTTTGCCTTCGATCTGCTGTTTTCCGGTGACGAAGATCTTCGCCCGATTCCGCTGCGCGAACGCAAGGCGCGTTTGAAAAAGATGCTGGAGGCGCGGACCAAGCGCGACTCCCGATCGATCCGTTATGTCGAGCATTTCGAAACCGGCGGCGACGCCATCCTGCAATCGGCCTGCGAGTTGTCGCTGGAAGGCATCGTCTCCAAGAAGCTTGGCGCGCCCTATCGCTCCGGCCGCTCCGAGAGTTGGACCAAGGCGAAATGCCGCGCCGGACACGAGGTCGTGCTCGGCGGCTGGAAGACCACCGACGGAAAATTCCGTTCACTCATGGCGGGCGTCCATCGCGGCGATCATCTGGCCTTTGTCGGCATGGTCGGCACCGGTTTTGGGCAGGACACGGTGCGGCGGATCATGCCGGCGCTGAAGGCCAATACCGCGGACAAGAGCCCGTTCGGCGGCAAGGACGCGCCGCGCAAGACCCGCGACGTGCACTGGCTGAAGCCCGAACTCGTTGCCGAGATCGAGTTTGCGGGCTTTACCGATGGCGGCAACATCCGGCAGGCCGCGTTCAAGGGCTTGCGCCAGGACAAGCCGGCGAATGAAGTGAAGGCGGAGAAACCGGTCATGGCCAAGGTCGCCAAGCCTTCTGCGAAAAGAGCTGCTGCTGCCGGCAAGCCGCGGCCGGCGGCTGCCGCCGGCAAGTCCGCCGCCGTGATGGGCGTCGTGATCTCGAAACCCGACAAGGATCTGTGGCCGGATGCCGGCGACGGCAAGGGCGTGACCAAGCTCGACCTCGCCCGCTATTTCGAGGCGGTCGGCGACTGGATGATCGGCTATTTGAAAGGGCGGCCGTGCTCGGTGGTCCGCGCGCCCGACGGCATCAGCGGCGAGAGATTCTTCCAGCGGCATGCCATGCCGGGAACGTCAAACCTGCTGGAGCTCGTCAAGGTTTCCGGCGACCGCAAGCCCTATCTGCAGATCGATCGGGTCGAAGGGCTGGCGGCGGTGGCCCAGATCGGCGGGCTCGAGCTGCATCCCTGGAATTGCGCGCCCGACGCGCCCGATGTGCCGGGACGGCTGGTATTCGATCTCGACCCCGCGCCGGAAGTGGAATTCGCTGATGTCATCGAGGCTGCAAAAGACATGCGGCAGCATCTCGATGCGCTCGGCATCGAAAGCTTCTGCAAGACCACCGGCGGCAAGGGGCTTCACGTGGTGACGCCGCTGGCGTCAGGCGCCAGGGACAAGGTGACCTGGAAGGAGGCCAAGGCCTTTGCCCAAGGCGTCTGCCAGTGGATGGCCAACGAAGAGCCCGAGCGCTATCTGCTCAACATGTCGAAGAAGCTGCGCAAGGGGAAGATCTTCCTCGACTATCTGCGCAACGACCGCATGGCGACCGCGGTCGCTGCATTGTCGCCGCGGGCCCGGGAGGGCGCGACCGTCTCGATGCCGCTGACCTGGGCGCAGGTTCGTGGCGACCTCGATCCCCGGCGCTATACGGTGCGCACCGTGCCGGCGCTGCTCGCGAGGAGCACGGCGTGGCAGGACTATGATGAGGCGGCGTCGTCGATCAAAACGGCGATCAAGAGGCTGGAGACGAAGATTTAGCGGTCATTCCGGGTTCGATGCTTCGCACCGCCCCGGAATGACGAGTAGTCATAAGTTCGCGTGCGTCTCAAAGCCTTCCGAGCAGCAGCAGGATCACGAGAATCACGATAACAAGCCCGAGGCCGCCGCCGCCATAATAGCCGGTGCCATAGAACGGGCCGCCGCCGATGCCGCTGAAGCCGCCGAGCAAGGCGATCACGAGAATGATCAGGATGATTGTTCCGATAGACATTTGGCGTTTCCTCCAGCCCGGCAGTCGGCACCTTTGCCCTGCCATCAGCCGGGGAAACCGGTGGGAACCCTGAAAGTTCCGTTCTTCCATGGAGGCGCGGAACTCTTTTTTCCCCGCCTTCCGGAACTAGATAGACCCCATCAGATAAGGAATCCCCAAAAATGCCCTCACCCCTGATCGTGTCCATTCCGCATCGGCTTGGCCGCGAAGAAGCGATCCGGCGCCTCAAGGTGGGGTTGACACGCACAGTTGCTAACGTTCCCGTGCTCAAGGTCGACGAGGAAAGATGGCAGGACGATCGCATGATCTTCCGCGTCCGCGCGCTCGGGCAAGCCGCCTCCGGTCATCTCGATGTCGCGGACGATCATGTGCGTCTGGAAGTGACACTGCCCTGGCTGCTGCAGCGCTTTGCCGAGGCAGCCCAGATCGCAATCCGGAATCGCGGCAACCTCTTGCTGGGAAAGCGCTAAACCGTCGTTCGGGATTCCAACAAAACCTGTGAAGAATACGGTCGCCGGCCGCTGGTAAGCTTCTGTTAACCAGCTTTGGCGAGTATCGAAGTCTGCGCGGGGGAGGGAACCGAACTTCGAGTCGGCACGACATCCGCCAGACCGCCCGGCCGTCGATCCCGGGCGGTCTCTGTTTTCAGGCCCCCAATTCAGCCCGCACCCGAAGTCGCGCCGTCCTGACGACGCCCGTGAATCTCGCTTTTCGTACGGCCACCGGCAGACGTTGAAACAGCGCGGAAACGCGCAATTTTGTGGCGTCGGCATCGGCAAAGCCTTCCACCGAATAGCCGCCGATGTTCAGCTCGGCGTCGAAACTGCCACCGTTGGGCCAGGCGCGGCCATTCGATGAAAATGGCGCAAGCGATTTCGCAACCACGACGATTGCCGCATCGCGGTCATGGCGGCGTGCAAAGGCAATGATATGGTCGCAGTGCGGACCGGTCACCTCGATGGGTTGGTAGTTGCCATGTGTGAACACCTCAACCAATTCGCCGCGAAGCTTTAGCAGATGCCTGGTCCAGGCCAGCTTCAGGTGACCATCGGTCCAGTGCTGCGCCAGGCGTTCCCAATCCGGTGATTCGTTTGCAGCCAGCACGACTGCGCGTTCGCGAAAATCCACCGGGCAACGGTTATCGGGATCGACCAGCGACAGATCCCAGAATTCGGTGCCCTGATAGAAATCAGGCACGCCCGGCATGGTGGCCTTCAGCGTGACCTGGCTCAGCGAATTCAGCGCGCCCAATAGCGCGATGCGCTGCGCCATGGTTTGTATCGAATCGAGGAATTCAGCCGAGATCGCCGGGTCGAGAATCCGCCCGATGAAGGTCCGCAGACCGGCTTCATAGGCTTCGTCTGGATTGAGCCAGCTCGTCTCCTGCTTGCCCTCCCGCGCTGCCTTCAGCGCATAGGCTTGCATCCGTTCCACAAACTGCTCGTCACGCCGGTCAAGCGACCACGCACCGAGTAACGCCTGATACAGCATGTATTCGAAGCTCGCCGATGGCGCGCGCATATCGCCTCCGACGACCAGATGCGGCGCATTCAACACCTTCCAGCGCGCTACCGCGCTGGTCCACTCGCCGGGAATCTCCGATAGCGCTATGAGACGGGTGCGGGCGTCCTCGCCGCGCTTGGTGTCGTGGGTCGCGGTCGCGGTCATGCCGTGCGGCCATTGCCCGGCGCGCAACGTCATGGCTTCGTGGAAGGCCTCGACAGGCAAGGCTTTCGCCGCGGGGTCGCCGCCGACTTCGTTGAGCGCGAGCAAGCGGTGGTAGCGATAGAACGCGGTGTCCTCCAGCGACTTCGCCATCACCGGTCCGGTGAACTGCTGCAGTTTCAGGGCGAAACGGCGCACCCGCGGCGCGCTGTGGGTGGTGCGGCCGGCTGCGATCAGGTCCATGGTCAGGGTATCGCGCAGGAAATCGAAGATGCCTTCGTCGGCGGCGAACCACTCGGCGCGGGCCTTTTCGATCGTCTTCGAAATCAGCGCGCGGTCGTACTCGGTGGGGCCAGCGGCGGTCAGATACGTGCGATAGACCGGAAAATGCAGGATATAGAGCTCAAGCGCCTGGCGCAGGCTGTCGGCGGAATAATCGCGTGTCGAGTAATGGCCGCCGGCGATCCGCGCCAGCAATCGCCGCAGCACCGCGAACTCGCTGGTCAACAGCGTCTCGAGCACCCGGTGCTTGGCCTCCCTCAGGATTGGTTCAAGCTTCGGCGGCGTATTGCTGATCTGGCGCCAGACCTCGTCGAGTTGATCGAGGCCACGATCGTCGAGCAGCACCTGCGTAATGATGTTGAGCCATTCATAGCCGGTGGTGCCGTCGACGCCGGCGAAAGCGTGTAGCTGCTCGTGCTCCCCGAGAATTTTCTCGACCACCATGTAGATGGGTTTCGTGGCGGCCCCCTGCGCCTCGCGAATCAGCCGGCGCAGCCGCTGGAAATACTGCGCGGGGTCACGCAGCCCGTCGATGTGATCGAGCCGCAGGCCCTGGATATTGTCTTCTGCGACGAGCTTCCGGACCAGGCGATGCAGAGCGGCAAATGTGCCGGCATCCTCGACCCGCAGACCCGCCAGCGTATTGACGTCGAAGAAGCGCCGGTAGTTGATGTCGCTCGATGCCAGCCGCCAATGCCCGAGCCGGTAATGCTGTCGTTCCAAGAGGTGATGCAGCGCCAGCGTCTGCGCCGAGCGATCCCCTCCAGCCCGGTAGGTGGCAAGCCCTTGTGCGATCGTCTCCTCGGCGCCTTCGATCTCCCTGAGGGCGGCCTTGAACGCGGGCGCCTCCTTACGATTGGGATGGCGCAATCCGGTGTAGCGCGAGGCCAGTTCGAGAATACGTTTTCCCGCCGCGCTGTCGGAGGCCTCTGCCTCCTTGACGATGGTTCGCAACATCTCGCTGTATCGCTCCGGCGCGATCGGCAGCCGGTGCTCGAAATACCACGCCGAAAAACTACCCTCCCTGGAATCATAGCGCAGCTCGATCTCACCCTTTTCCAGCGCTTCGCCATAGGACGAGCCAAGGATCGGCAACAGTACACCGGCGCGGGCGCGATACGGCAGGATGTCCCAATCGATGTCGAACGACACCGCGTGCGGCGAGGCCGGACCCCATTCCAGCACGTCGAGCCACCAGGGATTGTCGGCGAAATGCACGCCGACATGGTTGGGCACGAAATCGAGGATCAGGCCGATATCGTGCCGCTTCAGCGTCTCGCTCAAGCGTTCGAAGGCCTCTTCTCCGCCGAGCTCGGGATTGATTTGGGTGTGATCGACGACGTCGTAGCCGTGGCTGGAGCCCTTGCGCGCCTTCATGAAGGGTGAGGCATAGAGATGGGTGATGCCCAGCGCCTTCAGGTAGGGAACGATAGCGGCAGCCGCGTCGAAGCCGAACTCGGCGGTGAGTTGAACGCGGTAGGTCGCGATCGGAACAGCGCCACGCATCAGCACACTCCGAGACGCCAGGACACCGACCAGGGCGGCATGACGTCGCGCGCATCGATGCCCCAGATGGCGGCGCCGGTCGTCAACGCTGATTTGCGGACAATTTCGGTATCCGACAGGTTGGTCTCAAGCCGCAGCGTGGCGCCATCGCCCATGCGCCAGTTCGCCGTCAGCAGGCCGTTGTCGTCCGCATGCGCATCGCCGAATGCCGCGCCAACAAGCCGCGGGGTAATTTCCCTATGACGGATCGTCAGGAGTCGCTGTACGAGCGTGAGCCGCCTTCGGCCTTCAGAGCTGTCGCGTGCGTCCCAGTCGAGCACGGCGGATTGGAAGGTGGCAGCGGCAAGGGGATCGGGAACCTCATCGCCGTATTTGGCATAGGCCCAGGCAAACTCCTTGTGGCGTCCGGCGCGGATGGCATTCGCCAATTCGTCGTGGAAATCGCAGAAGAAAGGGAACGGCGCCCTGGAGCCCCATTCCTCGCCCATGAACAGCATCGGCGTCATCGGCGCGAGCAAGGTGATCGCGAGCGCTGCCTCGATCGCCTTTGGCTCGGCGATGCTTTCGAGCCGGTCGCCAAAAGGCCGGTTTCCGATCTGGTCGTGGTTCTGCAGGAAATTGACGAAGGCCGAGGGAGCAACGCCGCCATTGGGTTCGCCCCGCAGCTTGCCGCCCCAGAAGGGCGCGGCTTCGCCCTGGTAGACGAAGCCCGACGCAAGCGCCCGCGCCAGCTTGCCGCGCGGCGAGGTCTGATAGTCGCCGTAATAGCCCTGCGATTCGCCGGTCAGCATTACATGCCAGACGTGATGGTAATCGTCATTCCATTGACCGCGGTATTTGCCGCGCAACGGTTCCTGTGCTGGATCCAGCAGGCTGGCGCGATTGTCGCTGTTTTCCAGCACGAGATGGATATGCCGGCCGGTTTCCTCCGCGAGCTTTCCGACAGCGACGCTGAGATCGTGCAGGATCGGGATTTCACCGGCCTCGACGATGGTATTGACCGCATCGAGCCGAAGCCCGTCGAAACGGTAGTCGCGCAACCAGCCGAGCGCATTCTCGATGGCGAAGGCGCGCATCTGCGGCACGCGGTAATCGATCGCGCTACCCCAAGGCGTCTGGGCCTCCGTGAAGAAGGAGGGCGCATAGCGGCCGAGGTAATTTCCATCGGGCCCGAAATGATTATAGACCACATCAAGGAACACCATCAGCCCGCGCAGATGCGCTTCGTCGATCAGGGCTTTCAGATCCTCGGGGCGGCCGTAGGCGCTGTCGGGCGCGTACCACAGCACGCCGTCATAACCCCAGCCGCATTTGCCTGCGAAGTCCGCCAGCGGCATCAGTTCGAGCGCGGTTATCCCGGTGTGCGCGAGGTGATCGAGTTTGTCGAGCATGGCGCGGTACGTGCCCTCGGGGGTAAAGGCGCCGACATGGCTTTCGAGCAGCACGGTTTCGTGCCACGGGCGGCCGCGCCAGTCCGCCGCGCGCCACCGGTAACTGCTGTGGTCGATCACCTCGCTCGGGCCGGAGATGTCGTCGGGCTGGAAGGCGGAGGCCGGGTCGGGGACGTCAATCTCGTCGTCGATGCGGAATTTGTAACGCGTGCCGGCCTTGACGCCGGCTATCTCAGCGCCGAACCAGCCGTCCGATGCGCGCGGCAGCGCGTGAGGTTTTTCCAGCAGCAGATCGACGCGCTTTGCCGCCGGCGCCCACAGCCCGAACAGCACGCCATCCGCCGTCAACGTTGCGCCGAATTGCCGCTCATTCATGCCGAACCCGCAAAAGCAAGGACCGAGCGGGGAGGCGCCTTCGCCTCGCTTCCCGACGCGAAGTCCGCTGTCTCCTGCTTAACGTTCGCGGTGTTCAATAGTTGCCGCCAGTTGTTGTACCCCGGCATCTTCGGCAGCTTGAACGCAATCTCTTCCGGGGCCGCGTTCAGCACGATGAAGATCGGCGCGCCGCCCTGTTCGGTCGGGCCGAGCACGTAGGCGAGAAATCGTCCTTCCGGGAAATTCCAGTCGGTTTCCTTCATATCCTCGGCCGCCGGCGTCAGCCAAAGCACGCCATAGGAGCCGTCGGCGCGGCGTCCGTCGAGCCAACGATGCGATCGGATCTGCGGAAATTTCCGGCGCAGTTCGGTCATGTGACCGACGAAGTCAGTGAGATCGTCGTCCGGATGGCCAAGGCCTTCCCAGCCGACCCAGCCGATCTCGTTGTCCTGGCAATAGGCGTTGTTGTTGCCCGACTGCGAATTGCCGACCTCGTCGCCGGCGAGAATCAGCGGCAGGCCCTGGGCCAGCAAGAGGCAGGCGAGCTGGTTCTTCCGGAGCTGGCGGCGAAGCGCAATGATGGCGGCGTCGTCGGTCGGGCCTTCATGGCCGCAATTGGTGCTGTGATTGTCGTCGGCCCCATCGCGGTTGTCCTCGCCATTGGCCTCGTTGTGCTTCTGGTTGTAGCTGAACAGATCCGCCAGCGTGAAGCCGTCATGGACAGTAACGTGGTTGATGCTGGCGCGGGGGGCGCGGCCGTCATGGTTGAACAGATCGGATGAGCCGGTCATGCGGCTCGACACCTCGCCGATCAGGCTGCCTTCGCTGCTCCAGTAACGCCGCATCGCGCTGCGATAGCGGTCGTTCCATTCCGACCATTGCGATGGAAATGCGCCGACCTGATAGCCGCCCATGCCGAGGTCCCAGGGTTCGGCAACGAGCTTCACGGATGCCAGCACCGGGTCCTGCCGGACCGCGGTCAGGAAAGCGCTGTTGCGGTCGAATCCGTTCGGCCCGCGCGCGAGCGTGGTGGCGAGGTCGAAACGGAAGCCGTCGACGTGGCAGACCTCCACCCAGTAGCGCAGCGAATCCATCACCATCTGCAGCACGCGGGGATGGGTGAGGTTGAGCGAGCTGCCGCAACCCGTGAAGTCGTCGTAGAACCGCGGATTGTCCGGCTTCAGCCAGTAATAGGAGGCGTTGTCGATGCCGCGGAACGACAGCGTCGGGCCCAAATGGTTGCCCTCGGCAGTGTGGTTGTAGACGACGTCGAGCATCACCTCGATGCCGGCGTCGTGCAGCCGCGCGACCGTGGTGCGGAAGGCGTCGAGCGGGTTGTCCTGCGCGTAGCGCGGGTCCGGCGCGAAGAACGAAAGCGTGTTGTAGCCCCAGTAGTTCACCAGCTTCTTTTCGACCAGCGCCCGGTCGTCGACGAAACCATGGATCGGCAACAGCTCGACGGTGGTGACCCCGAGCCTTTTGAGATGGTCGATCATCGCGGGCGAGGACAGGCCGCCAAAGGTGCCGCGCAGGTTCGGCGGCACGTCTTCGCGCTTCTGGGTCAGCCCCTTGACGTGCGCCTCATAGATGATGGTGTCTTCCCAGGGCACATTGGGCCGAACCTCGCGGCGGCCCCAGTTGAAGGTCTCGTCGACGACGACCGCCTTGGGTATGCCGCGGGCATTGTCGCGCCGGTCGAACGAGAGATCCTCGCGCGCGCTGCCGGTGCGATAGGCGAAATGCGCATCGCTCCACACCAGCCGCCCGGCCAACCGCCGTGCATAGGGGTCGAGCAGCAGCTTGTTGGGATTGAAACGGTGGCCATGCTCGGGCTCATAGGGGCCGTAGACGCGATAGCCATAGAGCTGCCCCGGCGAAACGTCGTTCAGGTAACCGTGCCAGACGTCCTCGCTGCGCTCGGGCAGTTCGATGCGTTCGAGCTCGCGGCGGCCCTGGCTGTCGAACAGGCAAAGCTCGACCTTCTGCGCGTTGGCCGAGAACAACGCGAAATTGGTGCCCCGGCCGTCCCAGCTTGCGCCGAGGCGGGAGAACGTTCCGGCGGACAATCGCATGAATCAGCTTTCCGGTACGAGGAAAATGGCGGCAAGCGGCGGGATGGTCAGATTGAGTTCGGGCACCAGGCCCTCCAGCGAATGGACCTCGCCGACGTTCCCGACATTGCTGCCGCCATAATGGGCGGAATCCGAATTTAAGACTTCGCGCCATTTGCCGGCGAACGGCACCCGGAGGCGATAGTCGTAATAGACATTGGGTGAGAAATTCACGACCACGAGGCATCGGGCGCGGGCGTCGTTGCCCTTGCGGATCCAGGCGAAAACGTTGCCGGGCGCGTCATCGGTCACCACCCATTCGAAGCCGGCCGGATCGCAATCGAATTCGTGCAGCGCCGGCAGCGAGCGATAAAGACCGTTGAGGTCGCGGATCAGGTTCTGAATGCCGGCGTGCTTGTCTTGCCCGAGCAAATGCCAGTCCAGGGAATGATCGTGATCCCATTCGCGTTCCTGAGCAAATTCACAGCCCATGAACATCAGCTTCTTGCCGGGATGGCCGAACATGAAACTGTAATAGGCGCGCAAATTGGCGAAACGCTGCCAGTCGTCGCCCGGCATCCGCCCGAGAATCGAGCGTTTGCCGTGAACGACTTCGTCGTGCGACAGCGGCAGGATGAAGTTCTCCGAGAATGCGTAGTGCAGGCCGAACAGGATGTCGCCGTGATGATGTTTGCGGTGGATCGGATCCTTGCCGATGTAGTTCAGCGTGTCGTGCATCCAGCCCATATTCCACTTGTAGCCGAACCCGAGCCCGCCAAAGTCGACCGGGCGCGAGACCTGCGGCCAAGCGGTTGATTCTTCCGCGGCGGTCGTGGCCTGCGGAAACCGGGCAAACACCTCGGTATTGAAGCGGCGCAGGAATGCGATGGCTTCGAGATTTTCGCGGCCGCCGAACTTGTTCGGGATCCAGCCCCCCGCCGGCCGGCTATAATCGAGATACAGCATGGAAGCCACGGCATCGACGCGCAGGCCGTCGATCGCATAGCGCTCGAGCCAGAACAGCGCGTTAGACACCAGGAAATTGACGACTTCGGTACGGCCGTAATTGTAGATCAGCGTGCCCCAGTCGAGATGGCGGCCCTGCAGCGGGTTGGCGTGCTCGTAGAGCGCGGTGCCGTCGAAACGGGCGAGCCCGTGCGGGTCGTCGGGAAAGTGCCCCGGCACCCAGTCGAGCAACACGGCGAGCCCTTCGCGGTGACAGGCATCGACCAGCGCGGCGAAATCGGAGGGCGTGCCGAACCGGCTGGTCGGCGCGTAGAGCCCGGTCGGTTGATAGCCCCATGAGCCGTCGAACGGATGTTCGTTGATCGGCAGGAATTCGACATGGGTGAAACCGAGATCCCTCGCGTAACGCGGCAGTTGCTCGGCGAGATCGCGATAGGTGAGCCATTCGTCGTTGTCCTTGCGCCGCCACGATCCCAGATGGACCTCGTAGATCGACATCGGCGCACTCCGCGCATTGACGCGGTCGGGTGCTGCTTGGGGGCGCGGCAGCCGGGCTTCGTCGAAAACGATGGATGCGGTGTTCGGGCGCACTTCCGCGGCGAACGCCATCGGGTCGGATTTCAGCGCCAGATGCTGGCCCTGCGGGCCGACGATATCGAACTTGTAGTGGTCGCCCGCGCTGGCATGGGGCACGAACAGCTCCCAATAGCCCTGGCCGCGCACCCGCATCGGATGCCGCCGTGGATTCCAGAAGTTGAAATCGCCGACGATGCTGACCCGTCGCGCGTTAGGAGCGAACACCACGAAGCCTGTGCCGGCGACGCCTTCGAGCGTCATCGGATGCGCGCCGAGCTTGTCGTAAATCCGCTGATCGGTACCTTCACCCAACAGATACAGGTCGAAATCGGTGAGCACCGGTGGAAAGCGGTAGGGGTCGTCGAGATCAACCACCTTGTCGCCGAAGCGGGCGCGCAACTGATAGCGGCTGGAGCCGTTCGGCAGCGCGCCGACGAACAGGCCGGCATCGTGAATGCGCGACAGCTCGGCCGCCTCGCCGTGCTCGCCGATCGCTTCGACCCGTGAGGCCTCCGGCAGGAACGCGCGCACCACGGACTTGCCATCCTCGGTGTGAAGGCCGAGATAATGGAAAGGGTCGGAGTGACGCCCTTCGACGATGGCGTAGGCTTCCGCGGATAATTTGGTCATGAGGTCTCGTTGGTATTCTGCGACAAAATTCGAAGCATTCCGGTCAAGGGCACGCGCAGCCAATCTGGCCGAAAAGCCAGTTCATATTCGATCTCGTAAAAGGCCTTTTCGAGCAGGAAGAAATTCAGGATGCGCTCGGAGTTGTCCGGATCCGCCGGCCACAGCCGTTGATTGGTCATGGCCGCGCGATAGGCGCCCAGGAACGAGGCGGTCGCCCGGTCGCGCCATTCCGCAAGCGCTGCGCCAAGCTTGCCGTGCTCGCCGGGGGCGACTTTCAGCGCGCGCGACAGGGCGGCGGTCGCCGAGTAATCGATTGAACGGATCAGGCCGGCGACGTCGCGTGCAGCCGGCGCCTTGCAGCGGCGTTGCTCCAGCGGCCGCCGCGGCTCGCCCTCGAAATCGATGATGAAGATGTCGTCCTTGACGATCAGGATCTGACCGAGATGGAAGTCGCCATGGTGGCGGATCTTCAGGCCGTCTATATCCCGAGGCAGCAGCGCGTCCAGTCGTTGCAGCAGCATGTCGCGCTGCGCGAGCACCTGGTCGAACAGCGGCCGGTCGGCCTCCCGGACGGCATCGCGTCGTTGCTGCAGGGCATCGAAGACGCGTCCGGCGCGGACAAGCGCATCGTCGATCCAGCGCTCCACGTCTTCGGGCCAGGTCGGCTCCGGGGTGAAATCGGCGAACTCCTGGCTGGCGGCGAGCGCCAGATGCATCTCGGCCACGCGCCTTCCGGTTTGCGACATATAGCGCAGATAGGCGACCTGCTCTTCGCTCTCGCCGGGGCGTTCGCTGCCAGCCAACACGCGCTGTTCGTCGACGAAACGATCGAGATAGGCCGACGTCACAGTCCAGGCATCGCCCTGGTTTTCGACGAAGGCGTGGACGATGGCGATCGCATTTTTCTTCTCGCCCTCGATTAGTTCGACGCTGCCGAGCAAAGCGGGCGTATTGGCAAAGCCCGCGATCTCGGTCAGGAACCGGCCCATCTCGATCTCGGGATTGATGCCGGCTTCAAGCTTGCGATAGACCTTGACCACATATTCGTTGTCGACCAGCGCGGTGCTGTTGGACTGTTCGGTCTCGACCGCCCTTATATGCTCGGGCGTCCTCACGGCATGATCGGAAAACCTGCTGGTCGGCCTGAATTCCAGCCGCAAGTCGTTTTCCGCGACCGTCAGGCTTTCCCGCAAGTTGCGAAGCAAGAGTGCGATGAAGATATGCTCGGTCGCGACATCGAGCAGCGTTCCCTCGCGCGCGCCCTGACGGACGGCTGCAAAGGCGCGGGGGTTGTAGCGTTCACGGTCGAAGCGCACCCACTCGATCTGCATCGGCAGCACGTAACGCGCGGGCACGCCGCGCTGGGTTGCCTCGAAGAAGGCCAGCCAGGGACGGTTGTCGCCGATGTCACAGAAAGGGATCGCCGAGGTCAGCGCCGGTTGAATGGCCTTCGGAGAGCGCTCGGGATACCAGCGCGTTCGTGCCAGGAAGCCGGGGAGCACGTCGCGTTCGAACACGCTTCGGGTGCGGGCCAATGAGACCCAGGTTGCGCCGAGCGGCACAACCAGCGTCTCAAATTCAGGAACGGTGGTGGGTGCGACACGCTCGGATTTGTCGGGCTTCCGGAGTTGGAACCAGTAGAAGCCATAGGGCGCCAGCGTGATCATGTACGGCAATTCGCCGATCGCCGGGAAATCGGTGCGGCCAAGCATTTCCAGCGGGATACGCTCCTTCCATGGTGAAAGGTCGAGCTCGGTGGCCTGCGCGGAGCGCGAAAGGTTGGCGACGCAGAGGATCACTTCGTCGCCGAGTTGTCTGACATAAGCGAGCACCGAGCGATTCACCGGGCGGATGAAGGTCATGGTGCCGCGTCCGAAGGCGAGCGTCGACTTGCGTACCGAGATCAGCCGCTTGGTGGCGCTGAGAAGCGACGAGAGGCTGCGCGACTGCGCCTCGACATTGACCGCTTCGTAGCCGTAGACCGGGTCCATGATGGTCGGTGCATAAAGCCGCGCCGGATCCGCGCGAGAGAAGCCGCCATTGCGGTCCGGCGTCCACTGCATCGGCGTGCGCACGCCGTTGCGGTCGCCGAGATAGATGTTGTCGCCCATACCGATCTCGTCGCCATAATAGATGATCGGCGTGCCCGGGAACGACAGCAACAGCGAATCCATCAGCTCGATCTTGCGCCGATCGTTGTCCATCAGCGGCGCCAGGCGCCGCCTGATCCCGACATTGATACGGGCGCGGGGGTCGTTGGCATAGGTCGACCACAGATAATCGCGCTCGACGTCCGTGACCATTTCCAGCGTCAATTCGTCGTGGTTGCGCAGGAACAGCGCCCACTGGCAATTGGACGGAATATCAGGGGTCTGGCGCAGGATGTCGGTGATCGGAAAGCGATCCTCCTGCGCGATCGCCATGTAGATCCGCGGCATCAGCGGGAAATGATAGGCCATGTGGCATTCATCGCTCCTGCCGAAATATTCCTGCACGTCCTCCGGCCATTGATTGGCTTCAGCCAGCAGCACCTTGCCCCTGGCGTAGGCGTCGAGCTCGGCGCGCAGCTTGCGGATGATGGCGTGCGTTTCCGGCAGGTTCTCGTTGTTGGTGCCGTCGCGCTCGCACAGATAGGGGATCGCATCGAGCCGGAAGCCGTCGACGCCGGTATCGAGCCAGCGCTTCATCACCTGGACCAGCGCGCTGACCACGCGCGGATTGTCGAAATTGAGGTCGGGCTGATGCGAGAAGAAGCGATGCCAGTAAAACTGCATCGCCACGGGATCCCAGGTCCAGTTGGATTTCTCCGTATCGGTAAAAATGATGCGCGCTTCCTGGTACTTCTGGTCGGTATCGCTCCACACGTAGAAATCGCGCTCGGGTGAAC
>Ga0075522_10000653_pt1 | contig 25434 bp, 18 predicted proteins | sample NGEPerA_FD_74796 | JGI IMG/M metagenome (GOLD analysis project Ga0075522, IMG submission 74796) | Arctic peat soil microbial communities from the Barrow Environmental Observatory site, Barrow, Alaska, USA - NGEE PermafrostL2-A | ecosystem: Environmental > Terrestrial > Soil > Wetlands > Peat ...
AGGCGACGGTGGCCAAAAAGCCCGGCGCACCGAGGAGAGCACGCCATAATCCGTAAACCATTGCGTGGGGAATGCCGGGCTTCTCCGGTGTGACCTGTGGTGAATATGCTCGTGTACTTTGTTTTTTATCGTACGCGAGGCTGCGGGTGCATCGAGCGCCCGGCATTCCCTGCGCCCTTTGTTTAAGGGCGAGCGATAAACGAATACCTCGCGCAAGCAGTATGCGGCGAGATCGCGAGGTCGTGCCTCATCGTCATTGCCTACGACAAACGCGAAGCGTTTGCGCAAGAGCTCTCTTGCGACGAAGCAATCCATACTTGCTTTCAATTCCGGCAGCGCAAATCTGCAGATTTGCGCCGGTCGGCCATCCTCATTCCCCCATTGGGCAGATGATGGTAGGACATCCCCACCATCCGCCGCTGCCCACCCGTCATCCCACATTCCCGCGCCGCATGAAAAACGACGAGATCCTGAGCCTGATAACCGCGTTCTGCCGCCAGGCGGACATGGCGGAATCGACCTTCGGGCGGCGCGCAGTCAATGACGGCAAGCTGGTGCACCGGCTGCGCGAGGGCAAGCGCATCACCATCGATACGCTGGACCGTATCCAGGCCTATATCGCCGCTTCCATGCCCGGAGGTTTGCCGCCGCCGAAAGGCCTCGAAGTTCCGCCCGAGCGGCGCGACCCCCGCGGCAATTTCCGGTTTTTCGAGAACCGCCAGAAATACCTGCTGTTCGTCCATACCTGCAGCGAGAAGCGGGTGATCGCGGATAGGGTGGCGCTGGAGCTATCGAGCATCCATCCCCGTCCGCCGGCGCTTCGGGTGTTCGATGCCGGTGTTGGCGACGGCACGGTGCTGTCGCGGGTGATGCGCTCGATGCACGGCCGTTTCCCCCATATGCCGCTTTATATCGCCGGCAAGGAGCTCAGCTTGGAGGACGTCCGGCTGACGCTGGAAAAGGTGCCGGACCGGCTGTTCGAGCACCCTGCGACGGTCTTTGTGCTGACCAACATGTATTACGCCGAGGCGCCCTGGCTGGCGCCGGCCTCGCCCGCGGCCGCCGCCGGCATGATCTGGCATGAGGTGGCGCTGCGGGGGGATTCTTCGGGCCAGTTCGAGGCCCAGATCGCCGAACTCAAGCCGTTTCTGGAGCAGAACTGGCGCGCCAATGTCAGCCCCCGCTCAGGCATGCCGGTCTATGAGCGGCCGATCGCGATCGTGCTGTACCGGGAGGATCACCGCTTCCTGCTCGACCAGATCATCCCGCGGGCAGGGCGGAGCGAGGCCAATTTCGACCTGATCATCGCCTCCCAGCCCTATCGGGCCAAATCGTCTGTGAATTTCCGGGCCAAACGCATCATCGCACCCCTGGCCCGGGCGTTGCGGCCGGGCGGCCGGCTGATCGGAATCCACTCCCACGGGCAGGATCCGGGCCTTGAAATCATCCAGGCGGTATGGCCCGGAGAAAATCCTTTCGCGGTGAGCCGTCATGAGCTATTGCGCGCGGTGAAATACGAGCTGGGATCGGCGGGCCGGGACCTTAACTTTAATGCCTATGCCGATAACCGTTCGATCTTCCGCTATGATATGGAAGCGCTGCCCAACGAGGTCACCGGCTCGATCGGAACCTCGACGGCCTTTGCAGCGTGGAACGCGGCGGTGTATGTCGCCCAGATCGAAGATGACCGGTTGACGGATATGACCCAAAGCGGCCGCACTCTCGATGCCGCCAGAGAGGTTTTGCGCAAGCATAACGGGCTCTGGTTTTACGACGAATCCTACGTCATCTCGCGCCGTCGCGACTGACATCTCAGGACACATTGGATAAGGACCGCCGGGGTCTGGCGGAAAAGGGGTTTGGTTGATGCGCGAGTCATATCTGTTCACCTCAGAGTCGGTTTCCGAAGGCCATCCGGACAAGGTCTCGGACCAGATTTCGGATGCGATCCTCGACGCCTTCATCGAGAAGGACGTCAAGCTCGGCATCGCCGACGACAGCCTGGTTAACACCAGGCTCGGTTGCGAGACGCTGTGCACGACCAACAAGATCGTTGTCGCCGGCGAAGGCCGCGGCCAATTGTTCCGCACCATTCACGGCAAGTCGGTGGTCGATCGCGAATTGATCACCGAAATCGCGCGCGGCGTGGTCAGGGATATCGGCTACGACCAGAACGGCTTCTCCTATCACGGCGCCGACGTCGAGGTGCTGCTGCACGGTCAATCCCCCGATATCGCGATGGGCGTCGATGCCAAGAAGAAAAGGAGCGGCGAGGAAGAGGGCGCCGGCGACCAGGGCATGATGTTCGGCTATGCCTGCAGCGAGAGCGAAGTGTATGAGAAGGGCTCCTACATGCCCGCGCCGATCTACTTCGCGCACAAGATCCTGAAAGTCCTTTCTGAAAAGCGCCGCAACGGCCAGTTGGCCGACTTGCAGCCCGACGCCAAGAGCCAGGTGACGGTGAAATATGTGGGCGGCAAGCCGATCGGCTGCACCAAGGTCGTGGTCTCGACCCAGCACAACGAGAAAAGCCGCAACAACAAGAAATATACGCCCGGCCTGATCAAGGAGATGATCTCGACCGCGGTCGAATCCGCGCTGCCCAAGGGCTGGATGCCGCGGAAGACGTCCGACTTCCTGGTCAACCCGACCGGCAATTTCGTGGTCGGCGGACCCGACGGCGATTGCGGCCTCACGGGGCGCAAGATCATCGTCGACACCTATGGCGGCTATGCGCCGCATGGCGGCGGCGCATTTTCCGGCAAGGATCCGACCAAGGTCGACCGCTCGGCCGCCTATGCCGCGCGCTACCTCGCCAAGAACGTGGTGGCGGCGGGCCTTGCCGACCGTTGCACGATCCAGGTCGCTTACGCGATCGGCGTCGCCGATCCGATGTCGGTCCTGGTCGACACCCACGGCACCGGCAAGGTGGACGAGAAGAAACTCGAGAAGGTATTGCCGGAAATCTTCCGGCTGACGCCGACCAACATCCGCCGCACCCTCGAACTAAACCGCCCGATCTATCGCCGCACCGCGGCCTACGGCCATTTCGGCCGTGCGCCGGAAAGGGACGGCGGCTTCTCCTGGGAGAAGACGAATCTGGCCGCCGAACTCAAGCGGGCGGTGTGATCGCTTGCGTCATTCCGGGGCGCTCGCGATAGCGAGCGAACCCGGAATCCTTATCCATCATGTCGAGATTCCGGGTTCGATGCTTCGCATCGCCTCGGAATGACGAGCCAGCCAACAGGAAGCTCTCATGACCGCCACCGCGAAAAAACCCGCCTTCACCGATTACGTCGTCAAGGACATCTCGCTCGCCGAATTCGGCCGCAAGGAGATCTCGCTGGCCGAGACCGAGATGCCCGGCCTGATGGCGACGCGGGAAGAATATGGACCGAAGCAGCCCTTGAAAGGCGCGCGCATCGCGGGCTCGCTGCACATGACGATCCAGACCGCGGTGCTGATCGAGACGCTCGCCGCACTCGGCGCCGATATCCGCTGGGTCTCCTGCAACATCTATTCGACCCAGGACCATGCGGCCGCCGCGATCGCCGCGGCCGGCATCCCCGTGTTCGCCGTGAAGGGCGAGAGCCTCTCCGAATACTGGGACTACACCGCGCGAATGTTCGACTGGCACGGCGGCGGCACGCCCAACATGATCCTCGACGACGGCGGCGACGCCACCATGCTGGTGCATCACGGTCTGCGTGCCGAACAGGGCGACGTGAAATTCCTGGACAAGCCGGAGTCGGAAGAAGAGGAAGTATTCTTTGCGCTGATCAAGAAGCTCTTGAAGGAAAAGCCGAAGGGCTGGTTCGCCGAGATCGCGAAAAACATCAAGGGCGTCTCGGAAGAGACCACGACGGGCGTGCACCGGCTCTACAACATGGAGAAGGAAGGCAAGCTGCTATTTCCCGCCATCAACGTCAACGACAGCGTCACCAAGTCGAAATTCGACAATCTCTATGGTTGCCGGGAATCGCTGGTCGACGGCATTCGCCGCGGCACCGACGTCATGATGTCGGGCAAGGTCGCGATGGTCGCGGGTTTTGGTGACGTCGGCAAGGGCTCGGCCGCCTCGCTGCGCCAGGCCGGTTGCCGCGTCATGGTCTCCGAAATCGATCCGATCTGCGCGCTGCAGGCGGCGATGGAGGGCTATGAAGTCGTCACCATGGAAGAGGCCGCCCCTCGCGCCGACATCTTCGTCACCGCGACCGGCAACAAGGACATCATCACTATCGAGCACATGCGTGCGATGAAGGACCGCGCCATCGTCTGCAACATCGGCCATTTCGACAACGAGATCCAGATCGCGCATCTGCGCAATCTGAAATGGACCAACATCAAGCCGCAGGTCGACGAGATCACCTTCCCGGACAACCACCGCATCGTGCTTCTGTCCGAAGGCCGCCTGGTGAACCTCGGCAACGCCATGGGGCATCCGTCATTCGTGATGTCGGCCTCCTTCACCAACCAGACGCTGGCGCAGATCGAACTGTTCGCCAACAACAAGGACGGCAAATACGGCAAGAAGGTCTACGTGCTGCCGAAGTCGCTGGACGAGAAGGTGGCGCGGCTGCATCTCGCCAAGATCGGCGTCAAGCTGACTGAGCTGCGCAAGGACCAGGCCGACTATATCGGCGTGAAGCAGGAAGGCCCGTTCAAGGCGGATCACTACCGGTATTGAGCGGTTTGCCGGGTAATCCGGCGCGGCGATCGGTCCAATAAATTGGCACTACATGTGCCAAAAAGTGCTGGATACGGCCGGCGGGGGCGGCTATAAATCGCTCCTGTCCAGCCGCGCGCCGCTCATCATGGCCGCCAGCCCTCGGAGACCGCCATGTCCTCAGAACATTTCGACGTGCTGATCGTCGGCGCCGGCCTGTCCGGCATCGGCGCGGGCTTTCACCTGCAGCAGAAATGCCCGGGCAAGAGTTACGTCATCCTCGAAGGCCGCGACTGCATCGGCGGCACCTGGGATCTGTTTCGCTATCCCGGCATCCGCTCCGACTCCGACATGTTCACGCTCGGCTATTCGTTCAAACCGTGGGTCGAGGCCAAGGCTATCGCCGACGGACCGCGCATCCTGAATTATGTCTGCGAAACTGCGGCCGAGAACGGCATCGACAAGAAGATCCGCTTCCACCATCGGGTCAAGCGGGCGTCGTGGTCGTCACCCGAGACGCGCTGGACCGTGGAAGCCGAGCGCACCACAGGCGAGGGCGCGGTCGAGATCGTGCGCTTCACCTGCAATTTCCTGTTCATGTGCTCGGGCTATTACCGCTACGAGGAAGGCTACACGCCGGAGTTTGCAGGCCGTGACAATTTCGCCGGCCAGATCGTGCATCCGCAGAAATGGCCCGAGGACCTCGACTATGCGGAAAAACGCGTGGTCGTGATCGGCTCGGGCGCGACCGCGGTGACGTTGGTGCCGGAGATGGCGAAGAAAGCCGCCCATGTCACCATGCTGCAGCGCTCGCCGACCTATGTGGTGTCGCGGCCGGCGCAGGATCCTGTCGCCAACAGATTGCGCGCACGACTGCCATCCAAGCTCGCCTATCATTTGATCCGCTGGCGCAACGTGCTGTGGGGGATGTATTTCTTCCAGCTCTCGAGGCGCAAGCCCGCCCGCGTCAAGCAGTTGATCCTCGGCGGCGTGCGGATGGCGCTCGGTCCCGACTACGACATCGCAACCCATTTCACGCCGCGCTACAATCCATGGGATCAGCGGCTGTGCCTGGTGCCCGACGGCGATCTGTTCAAGTCGATCAAGGAGAACCGCGCTTCCGTCGAGACCAAGGAGATCGACACCTTCACCAAAGGTGGCATCAAGCTGAAAGACGGCAGCGAACTCGAAGCCGACATCATCGTCACGGCCACGGGGCTCGTGCTGCAGGTGCTGGGCGGCATGGAAGTCAGCGTCGACGGCCGCGCTGTCGATTTCGCCAAAACGCTGAACTACAAGGGCATGATGTATTCAGACGTGCCTAATCTGGCTTCTGCGTTCGGCTACACCAATGCGTCGTGGACGCTGAAATGCGATCTCACCTGCGAATATGTCTGCCGCCTGATCAATTACATGGACCGGCATGGCTACAGGAAATCCATGCCGCACAATATCGATCCCTCCATTACTGAATTGCCGTCGCTGAATTTCTCCTCTGGCTATGTGCAGCGCTCGGTGGCGCAGATGCCCAAACAAGGCTCGAAGCGGCCGTGGCGGCTCTACCAGAATTACGCGCTCGACATCGTCAGCCTGCGCTTCGGTAAGGTCGATGACGGGGTGATGCGATATTCGTGAGGAGGTTGACGCGGATGGCCGGGACTAGCCCGGCCACGACGAGTTGAAACAGGCGCGCGCTTTACGCCGCCGCCGCGATCGATTTCAGAAAACCGTCGATCTCGGACTGCAGGCTGGAGGTCGAATCCGATAGTTGCTTCGCCGACGACAACAGCTGGCTCGAGGCCGCGCCGGTCTGGTTGGCGCCCTGGCTGACTTCGGCGATGGTGCCGGCGACCTGCGTGGTGCCTGACGCCGTCCGCTGGATGTTGCCGGAGATTTCCTGGGTGGCCGCGCCCTGTTCCTCGATCGCCGCCGAGATCGCGCTGGTGATTTCGGAAATCTTGCCGATGGTGGACGAGATCATCTTGATCGAGCCGACCGCTTCCTGGGTCGCAGTCTGCATGCCCGCGATCTGGATGCCGATTTCGTCGGTCGCTTTCGCGGTCTGACTGGCCAGCGCCTTGACCTCCTGGGCGACCACGGCGAAGCCGCGGCCGGCCTCGCCGGCGCGGGCGGCCTCGATGGTGGCGTTGAGTGCGAGCAGGTTGGTCTGCTCGGCCACTGAGGTGATCAGCTTGATGACGTCGCCGATGCGGCTTGCCGCCTGCGACAGCGCGTTGATGCGCCCGTCGGTCTGGTCGGCCTGCTGCACCGCGCTCAGCGCAATGCGGTTGGATTCCTGAACCTGTGCCGAAATTTCGCGCACCGAGCTTGCAAGTTCCTCGGTCGCAGACGCTACCGATTGCACGTTGCTGGAGGCCTCCTCCGAGGCATTGGCGACGACGCTCGCGAGCCGCGTGGTATTGCCGGCATTGTCGCTCAGCGACCGCGCCGTGCTTTCCAGTTCGCCCGAGGCGTTCATCAGCGCGGTGATGATGACGCGGAAACGCTCGCTCGCTTGCGAAATGGCGTCCTTGCGGGCCTGACGGTTGGCGCCGAAATAGAACGCGACGACGTTCTCGGTGTCGAGCATGTTGGCCTTGGCGATAGCGATCCGCATCGCCGCCCGCTTGTCGCGGGCGGCTTGCATCGCGCGGCCCCAGCGCGGAACCTCGACTTCGCTCTCGACCGCCTTCATCAGTTGTGTGGCGACGAACATCAGGCGGCAGCCGATATACCATTGCGGCGCCACCCCGGCGCGCTGGTTAAACTCGCAGATGCGCGCCAGTGATGCCGCATAGGCCGGACCGAAATCGCAGGATGCGAGCAGGTCCCAATGGGCAATCTGCATGGCAATGGCCTCCTGCACCGCGCCGTCGCGGAAGATGCCGGAGGATGGATCGTAGTGACGGACCTTGTCGTAGAATTTCGCGAGGATGCCGGGCAGGACCTTGGCGAAGAACGGCCGCATGTCCCGAAGGCTCGCCCGCATCGGCTCGTCGATACCAAGCAGATCGAGGCGGATTGCATTCCAGTCGGGGGTCATGGGCGGCTCCGGCGCGGGTTGTCGTGGCGGCCTTCCCATTTAATGTCCGTATGGTTAATGGACTGCCAATTTCACCAGGGCTTTACCGGAAGTCCTCAAATCCGGACGCAAAAAGGGTCCCGAACCCGATCCGGGACCCTTTTCGCCTTGAGCGAGCCGGTTAGACAGCTGGCTTGCCGATCGAGACCTTCAGGGTGCCGACGCCGTCGACGCCGCATTCGATCCTGTCACCGGGTGACAACGCGGCGACGCCGGCCGGCGTCCCCGTCATGATGATGTCGCCGGCCCCAATCTCGACCTGCTCCGACAGTTTCTCGATGATCTCCGGCACGCTCCAGATCAGTTCGGTGAGGTCGCCCTTCTGCCGCTCGGTGCTGTTGACCGAGAGCCAGATCCTGCCCTTGGCCGGGTGGCCGATCTTTGAGGCCGGTTGCAACGCGCCGCAGGGCGCGGAATGGTCGAACGACTTGCCGATCTCCCACGGCCGTTCCTTCTTGCGCGAGGCCTGCTGCAGGTCACGCCGGGTGAGGTCGATGCCGACGCCATAGCCGTAGATGTGGTCGTTCGCCTTGGCGGCCGGAATATTGAGGCCGCCGCTCTTCATCGCCACGATCAGTTCGACCTCGTGATGCAGGTCCTTGGTCAGCGGCGGGTAGGGGATGGCTGCGCCATCGGGCTCGATCATGTCGGCGTGCTTGGCGAAGAAGAACGGCAGCGCCCGCTCGTCATTGCCCATCTCGCGGATGTGCTCGAGATAATTGCGCCCGACGCACCAGATGCGGCGAACCGGGAAGGATTTCGCATCACCTGCGACGGCGATCGAAGCTTGCTTCGGGGCGGGAATGACGAAGGATGTGGCGCTCATGGAATGATCTCGGTGAGGGGTTGGAGACGGAATTCGAAGATAGCCTTACGCGGTCGCGATGATCGGCGCCAGAGTGAGGGGGCCGGCGTCGCGGTGCTGGATGCGGAAGAACGAGGCATAGCGGCCGCCGCGGCGCAGCAGGTCGTCATGCCGTCCGCGCTCGACGATCTCGCCGCCCTCGACCACCAGAATGGCGTCGGCATGCATGATGGTATGCAGCCTGTGGGCGATGACGATGGTGGTACGATTCTGGCAGAGATGCTCGATTGCTTCCTGCACCTGCTGTTCGGATTCAGAATCCAGCGCCGCAGTCGCCTCGTCGAGCAGGATGATAGGCGCGTTCTTGATCAGCGCGCGCGCCACCGCGACACGCTGGCGCTGGCCGCCCGACAATTGTGTACCATGCTCGCCGACCGGTGTGTCGTAGCCGAGCGGAAAGCCCATGATGAATTCATGCGCGCAGGCTGCCTGCGCCGCGGCCACAATCTCGTCCTTGGTGGCGCCGACCTTGCCGAAGGCGATGTTGGCCGCGATGGTGTCGCGGAACAGATAGACGTCCTGGCCGACATAGGCGGTCTGCTGGCGCAAGGATCGGCGCGACACGCCAGATATCGACTGGCCGTCGATCAGGATATCGCCCTCGCTCGCTTCATAGAACCGCAGCAACAGCGCCAGAACGGTCGACTTGCCGCCGCCGGAGGGCCCGACCAGCGCGGTGACCTTGCCGGGTTCGGCAACGAAACTCATCCGGGTGATGACCGGCTCGTTCGGCCGATAGGCGAAGCTGAGGTCACGCAGTTCCACCCGCGCATCGGTCAGTCTGAGAGCCGGCTTGTCGTCGTCGAGCGGCTCGCTGGATGGACTATCGACGATCTCGAGCAGTTTGCGCGCGCCAATCAGATTGCTGTTCAATTCGATGTTGAGCCGCGCCAGCCGCTTCGCCGGCTCATAGGCCATCAGGAAGGCGGTCAGAAAAGAAAAGAACTGGCCGGGGGTGGCGCCCAGCGCAACCACGCTGTAGCCGCCATACATCAGCCCGCCAGCTACCGCGAAGCCGCCTAGCGTCTCCATCAGCGGGCTGGAACGGTTGGACACCCGCGCCATCTTGTTGGCGTTCTTCTCGACCGCGGAAATGCTGGCGTCGATGCGCTCGCGCATGGTCTGTTCCAGCGTGAACGCCTTCACGGTCCGGATGCCCTGCAGCGATTCCTGCATGGTTTCGAGGATGTCGGCGGTGCCGGTGAACTGGTTGTGCGCGAGCCCCTTGATGCGCTTGACGAGCTTGCGCAGCACCAGCATCGCCGGAGGCGCCACCGCGAAACCGAGCAGCGCCATATAAGGGTCCTGCATCAGCATGACCACGACCAGCCCGATCAGCAGCAGGAAGTCGCGCCCGAGCGCATTGATCAGCAGGTTGAGCACCTGGGTGACCGAGAAGGCGCCCGACGTCAGCCGCGCCAGGAATTCCGACGAATGCCGCTCCGAGAAAAAGCCGACGCTCTCGTTCATCAATTTGGCGAACAGACGGCGCTGGTTGTTGGCGAGGATGGCGTTGCTGATCTTCGACAGGATCACCTGGTGGCCGTAGGTGGCTACACCCTTGACCATGAAGAGCAGGAGGGTCACCCCGGACAGGGTGACGATGCCGTGGACATCCTTGTCGACATAGGCCTTGTTGATGATCTGGCCGAGCACGTAAGCCGATAACGCGGTCGCGCCCGCCGCGATCCCCATCATCACGAAAGCGAACAGATAGCGCCGCCAATAGGCTGCTCCCTGTTCGCTGATCAGGCGGCGCACCAGGATCGCGGCGCCATAGGGGTCGTCGGTGATTTTCTTCGGAAGTTCGGTCATCCGCGTTCCATTGACGCCGCCGGCACGGGTCCGCGCGTCAGGGCTTTAGCGAAAGGTCTCCTTGCCCACTATAGCAGGGTTTTTCAAGCCCAAATCAGGACTTGCGCCGGGGGAGAATCTAGGCCGATACGGCGTGCTGCAAGTCGCCGTGGCGCTCGCGGAACAGTTTCTCTTCCCATTGCAGCGCATGCCTGGCAATGGTCTCGAGATCCTCATATTGCGGCGTCCAGTCCAGCGTCGCGCGGATGCGGCTGGTGTCGGCGACCATGGTCACGATGTCGCCGGGACGTCGCGGGGCATACTGGACCGCGAAGTTGCGCCCGGAGACGCGGCGCACGGCCTCGATCGTCTCCAGCACCGAATAGCCGCGGCCATAGCCGCAGTTCAGTGTCGCTGACGGGCCGCCATTGCGCAGATAGGACAACGCCGCCCGATGAGCCTGCGCGAGGTCGCTGACATGGATGAAATCGCGGATGCAGCTGCCGTCCGGCGTCGGATAGTCGGTGCCGAACACGTCGATCTTGGCGCGCTGTCCGGTAGCCGCCTCGACCGCGATCTTCAACAGATGCGTCGCGCCGACCGTGGCCAGTCCCATGCGCGCCTGCGGGTCGGCGCCAGCGACGTTGAAGTAGCGCAGCGCGACGTAGTTCATGCTGTGCGCGGAAGCCACGTCATGCAGCATGATTTCGGTCATCAGCTTGGAGGAGCCGTAAGGCGACAGCGGCCGCGTCGGGGCGCTTTCGGGAACCGGCACCTGGTCCGGATTGCCGTAGACCGCGGCGGTCGAGGAGAAGATGAAGCGATTGACGCTACATTTCACCGCGGTGTTCAACAGGCTCCGTGTGGTCATGGTGTTGTTGCGGTAATAGGCGAGCGGATCGCGCATCGAATCCGGCACCACGACCGAGCCCGCGAAATGGACGATGCTCTCCACGCCGTGCGCGGCGATCACGCCCTCGACGAGATTTTCGTCGGCGGCATCGCCGATGAACAACGGTACGCCGTGCGGCAGGAATGCGGAAAAGCCGGTGGACAGGTCGTCGATCACAACGACGCTTTCGCCGGCTTCCACCAGCGCACCAACCATGTGGCTTCCGATATAACCGGCGCCGCCGGTGACAAGCACGCTCATGAACTCACCCGTCTTGCGATATAGGGCGATGCTATCGGGGGCGCGGTGAAGAGTCGGTTTCGGCGCCGGCCAACTGGCCACTATGCTTAATGTTGCGTATAGGAACTGTCGGGAACGGAGCCTGACGTGGGAATCCCCGACACTTTTGCCGACGATCTGCAACTGATTGTGCCGAATCTGCACAGGCGCTATTCGGGCGTCACCGCGACCAATCGCATGGTGGCGCCAAGGCTCGCCGCGATGATTTCCGCGGCATGGCTCGGTCCCGACGCGCCCGGCGGCATCGCGCGGATCGCGCTCTTTGACCTTGCAAAGCTATGGCGCCGCCGCATGCCGTTGATCTGGCATGCGCGGCGCAACAACGAGATGATCGCGGGCGTGCTGCTGCGCGCGCTCGGCTGGCCTCTGAAGCTCGTATTCACATCGGCGGCGCAGCGGCACCATACCTGGATCACGCGATGGCTGATCCGGAAGATGGATGCCATCATCGCTACCAACGATATCTCGGCGTCCTTCCTCAAGCGCGCGGCGATCGTCATCCCGCACGGCGTCGATACCGATGTCTATGCGCCGCCGCCGGATCGTGCGGCAGCATTCGCGGAAGCAGGATTACCCGGCCGCTACGCTATCGGCTGCTTCGGCCGGGTCCGCGCCCAAAAGGGGACCGACGTGTTCGTCGACGCGATGTGCCGGTTGTTGCCGCGCTATTCCGATTTCACCGCGATCGTGGTCGGCGGGATCATGCCCGAGCAGACAGGCTTTGCGAACGAACTGAAGAAGCGGATCGAGGCCGCTGGTCTCGCGTCGCGGATCGTAATGACGGGCGAGCTTGAAATCGAGGAGGTGCAGCGTTGGTACCGGCGGCTGACGATCTACGCCTTCACATCGCGCAACGAGGGTTTCGGATTGACGCTGATCGAGGCAATGGCGGCGGCCGCGGCGCTGGTGGCCTCGCGCGCGGGTGCTGCCGAACTCGTGATCGAGGATGGTGTGACAGGCGTGCTGACGTCGCCGGACAACGTCGGAGCGCTAGTCACCGCGCTGGAGCCCTTGATGAGCGATCCGGCCTCGGCGGCGGCGATGGGCGCGCGCGGCCGTGCGCGGGTGGTCGAGAAATTCAGCCTGGATGCGGAAGCCGGCCGGATCGCCGAGGTATATCGCGGCCTTCTCCCTAGTGGATGAGGAAGTCGCTGGCGTGCAGGTCGGCGATCTGGACGCCCGTCAGCATGATGCTGTCGTGATTGCCGAGATTGATCAATGTGTCGTGGCCGCCATTCACCGCCCGGAACAACGATTGCATCTGGCCGGTTTGGGCTTCATTCAAAAGCGTCGCCAACTGATTGCCACTGGTCACCCCTGAAAATCCGTCGAGTTCGATAGTGTCGGAACTCGCGGCGTTGACAATGGTGTCGGAACCGGTGCCCGGGTGGAAGACGAAGGCGTCGTTACCCGGGCCTGCGATGGTGATCGAGACCGTCTGGGTGGCCGCGCTGGTGGTGCCATCGGCATGATGGTCGGCAACGGTGACGGCATAGGATTGGGTAACGGTTTCAGCGACCGGGCTGGCGTTGAAATTGAAGTGCCAGCCGACCGTAATCTGTCCGTTGGCCGCGGTTGCAGCATCGGCGACAAAGCTCCCAAGATAGAAGGCGCCTCCATTTTGCGGCGTAACGCTGACGGCAGGTGTATCCGTCGGATCGGGATCGCTGAAGGACAGGGTACCACCTGCGGCAGGCTGATTGTCCACGGGATCGATGACGATCGTACCGCCGCTGCCGTCGCTGGATAGCGAGAATGTCGAACTGGTATAATCACCGGCAAGCGTAATGTGCGCGGTGTGGTTCTGCGCATCGCTGACTGTGAGAATGCCGCCGACCGAGGTCCCGGCATAGCCAACAGTCGTTCCCGGCCCGAATCCGATATCCCGGAGATCGAGTTGATCCGAACTCGGCAAGTTGCCGTTACCGGCGAGATTCAACACCTGGCCGTTGAACTCGGTAGAATGGTCGAGCATCAGGGTCCCTGTCGGACCAAGGAATTCCACATACAGGGAATCCGCTCCGGTCAGTTCTAGCGTCGCACCGGCATCGATCTCCGACGGCTGAGCCAGCGGATTTTGGGTCAACAGAATATCGCCCTTGGCCTCGATCACCGTGGTGGAAAGGTCGATCAGGCCGTCGCCGTTCAAATCCTGATAGAAGCCCGGCTCCAGCGCCTGCAGCGCCGCGCTGCTGCCCGATACGGTCCCGATCGGGTCGGAGGTGATGTTGCCGTTGGAGTCGGTGTCCCACACCGTATAGAGATCGGCGCCTGTGTACTTCCAGGCCACCTCGTATCCGGTCGCGATGGCTTCCGCGCCGATCGGCATCCAGCCGCCCCATTCGTTCGCAGTGAAGGGCGTGCCGCCATATTTCAGTTCGGGGCCGACGGTGCCGTTGTCGCCGTTGAGGAAATAGTCGTTGCCGATCGCGACCAGGCTGGTCGAACCAGCCCGTTCGATGGGAGGAAGCCCGAACACGCCGTCGCCGTTCAAATCCTGATGGAAGCTCGGCTCCAGCATTTCCAGCGCCGTGCTGTTGCCCGACACCGTGCCGATCGGATCGACGGTGATGCTGCCGCCGGAGTCGGTATCCCAGACCGTATAGGTGTTGGAACCCACGACCTTGAAGGCCACTTCGTAGCCGGTCGCGGTCGCTTCGGCGGCAATCGGCGCCCATGCGCCCCATTCCCCAGATACCCAGGGCGTGCCGTCGTATTTCAGTTCAGGTCCCGTCGCGGTGCCGTTCGCATACATGAAGAAGCCGTTGCCGATCTGGTCGAGGCTGGTCGCGCCGAACTGTTCGATCACGGTGGCGCCTGGAATGCCAATCACCCCGTCGCCGTTCAGATCCTGATGAAAGCTCGGCTCCAGCGCTTCCAGCGCCGTGCTGGTTCCCGAAACGGTGCCGATCGGATCGGTGATAATGTTGCCATTCTGGTCTGTGTCCCAAACCGTATAGGTATTGCCGCCTGCGACCTTGAAGGCCACTTCGTAGCCGGTCGCGGTCGCTTCGACGCCGATCGGCGACCATGCGCCCCATTCGCCTGCCGTGAAGGCCGTGCCGTCATATTTCAACTCGGCGCTCGGCGCTCCGGCGGTGCCTTCGAGGAAATAATTGTTGCCGACCTCGACGAGATTGGTTGTGCCGAACGACTCGATCGTCGAGGTGGGAAGCGTGCCGACGAAGCCGTGCTGGCCGCTGGCATCGTTGTAATATCCGGAGATCACGCCGGTTGCGCTGATGCCGAGAATGTCGGTTTGGGTCGCGCCGGGAACATCGACCGTCGTGATGACGCCGCCATTGTCGACGAAGCCGTGAACATTGTTGCCGCTGTCGATGTAATATCCAACGATTTCGCCGGCCGCGTTGATAGCCGAAACGCCGCTGCTGATAGCGCCCGGGATATTGATCTTCGAGATCATGCCGTCGTTGTCGACAAAGCCGAAGTAGTAGTTGGAGCTATCCTGGTAGTTCCCGGCGATCTCGCCGCTATCGCTGATGCCCACCATGCTGGTGTAAATCGATCCGGCCGGATCGATCGTCGTGAAGGCGCCGTTGGTCTCGACGAATCCGTGGCCGACAAACTGGGCGTCGCTATATTCTCCAACGATCGTGCCTGCGGCATTGATCCCGGCGACGGAGGTGCTAAAGGCGCCGGCGACGTCGACCCCGGTGAAGTTGCCGTTGTTGTCGATGAACCCGTGAACTCCGTTGGCGCCGTCCGCAAAAGTGCCGTAGATCACACCGGCATTGGTGACGCCGTCGACAACGGTACTGTTGGCCAGGAAGATATCGACCGGCGTCACGACGCCATTGGTCTCGACGAAGCCATGTTGCCGGTTTTCCCAGTCGACATAGTCGCCGAAGATTTCGCCGCTGGAGGTGATGCCCACGATGTCGGTGTTGCTTGAGCCTGGAGGATCGGAGGTGATGCCGTTGCTGCCCGTGGCTGTCAGGCCGTGGAAGGTGCCGTCGCCGTCGCCGTCGACACTGCCGTAATTGCCGACTGCCTCGCCGGCGGCGTCGTCGCCATCGACGGAGATGTATTGATAGGTTCCGGCCGCGGCGGGAACGTCGATTTTTGTGAAGCTGAAATTTGTCATGACGGGTCAATCTTTGTGTGATTTGTCATGACGGTTGGTGGCGGCCGAATCTGCTCGGGTTCGGCGGGCCCTGGCGATCAAAGCATTAAGTTTCGGAAAGAAATCGGTCGAGCGATGCCGCGATCTGCAGGGGGTGATCGCGTCCGAATCAGGGCTTAAGGGAAGCCTGCTCGCTCAGGACATCGGCGACGAAAGCATCGAGATCGCCGCCTTCGAACAGGAAGCCGGGCAGACACGCAGCTTCGGCGGCCTCGATGTCGGTGGAGCGGTCGCCAATGACAAAGCTGCCTTGGCGTCGCACCGGCCAGTGCGCCATCAGATCGAGAATCATGCCGGGGCTCGGCTTGCGCCAGTGATGATCTTCGAGATAGCCAGGGACCGATCCGTCGGGATGATGCGGGCAGTACCTGACGTCGTCGATCCGCGCGCCCTGCGTTGCAAGTTTGGCCAGCATCCAGTCGTGCAGCGCAGTGAGTTCGCTTTCGGTGAAGTAACCCCGCGCCACGCCGGATTGATTGGTGAAAAAGAATACAAGATATCCGGCATCGTTGAGCCGGCGGATCGCCTTTGCCGCATTGGGCATCCAGCGGATACGTTCGTGCGTGCCCATGTAGCCGTCGTCGTGATTGACCACGCCGTCACGGTCGAGGAACGCGGCGGGCCGGGACGCTAGGGCGGCGGACTCCTCCCCGCTCATTGCCCGGCGGCCATGGTCTGCTCGATCACGTCGCAAATGCCATGGGCCACCGCGAGGTAAATCTGCTGGACAACCGGCGTATCGTCACTGGGCGCGATCAGCAGGTGATCGCAAAGCGCGCGGAGCGCCTCACCGTTCAAGCCGGCGAAGCCGATGGTGGCAAGCCCATGCTCGCGCGCGGTGCGGAGCGCCGCCAGGATGTTCGGTGAACGCCCCGAGGTCGACAGCGCCAACAGCACGTCGCCGCGCCGGCCGAGTCCTTCGACCTGGCGCGCGAACACCTGCTCGAAGCCGTAATCGTTGGCGATCGCGGTCAGTGCCGAGGTATCGGTGGTCAGCGCGATGGCGGCGTAGGCCGGCCGGTCCTGCTTGTAGCGGCCGACGATTTCTGCGGCGATGTGCTGGGCGTCGGCGGCGCTGCCGCCATTGCCGATGATCAGGACTTTGTTGCCCGCGCGCAGAGCCGCGATGATAACATCCGCGATCTTGCGGGCGGCAGCGAGCATCGCCGCGTCCTGCGTCGCGCGCTCAAGCGCCGCGAGCGAAACTTTCAGATGGGCTCCGATCGGATCCTGGCTCAAGAAATACCGTCCATGACGTAAGCTGCGCCTTTGGTAATGATCGCGCCGCGGCAGCGCAAGCGCGCGGGCTCAAGGCGCAATGCGGCCCGCGGCTTCGGACAGCACTCGCGCGGCGATATCGGCCACATCGGAGGCGGGAATGTCCCGCATGCAGCGATGGTCGTTCATGGTGCAGACCGGGCGGTGGCAGGGCTGGCACGGCACCACGGTCTTGGTTTGCACGGTCGCCGCCAGCCCGTTCAGCGGCGCCCAATGGTAGGGGCTGGTGGGGCCGAAAATTCCCATGGTCGGCGTTCCCAGCGCGGCGGCGATATGCATCAGGCCGGAATCGTTGGAGATCGCGGCACCAGCCGCCGCCATCGCCAGGATGCCGTTGCGCAGGTCGTTTCCCGTGAGATCGCGCACCTGCTGTCCGCCGCCGGCCACGATTTCCTCGGCCAGCGCCCTTTCGCCGGGCCCGCCGACCACCCAGACCTCGAGCCCTCGTTCGGCCAGAAGCCGCGCAGCTTGCGGATAATAGGTCCAGCGCTTGGAGGCCCCGACGGAGCCGGGCGCCAGCGCCACGGCGGGCCGGGCGCCCAGCCCGTTGGCTTGCCGCCAGCGGCTCACATCCCCGGCCGGCACGTTCAATTGCGGCATCGGCCATTCCGGCGGCAGCGGAGCGCCATCTGGCAGCGCCAGGGCTGCATTCTTGTCAATGAAGCGGGGCAGGGCCTTCTCGCCCCAGCGCCAGCGGTTGATCAGCCCAAACCGGGCTTCGCCTACAAAGCCTACCCGTTCCGGGATACCGGCGATCGCAGGTGCGATGGCCGACTTCCAGGTCCGGGGCAACACCAGCGCGGTGCCGTAGCCTCGGGCCTTTAACTCGGCCGCCAGGTCCAATTGTTTGGCCACCGCCAGCCGGCTGCGCGGCAGATCGCAGACGACCGCCCCGCGCACGCCGGGCATATAGTCAACCAACGGTGCGCAGAGGGTGGTGGTGAGCAGATCGACAGGGCGGTTCGGCCAGCGCTGGTTCAGTACCCGCACCACGCTGTGACCGCGCACGAAATCCCCGATCCACATATAGGGAACGACCAGGATCGGGCGGGTGTCCGCCACATCCTCGGTTATCACCGTATGTTCTGAATCTTTGCTCATTCTTTAGGCAACGATGGGGTTGGAGCGTGTCGGTAACCGCTCGGCGAAGCCGGGTAAAGCCGTCAAAACCCGCGCTGGCTGTCTTCACCACTCCGGCTGAGCCAAGTTGCCTGGCGCACGGGAGTGGGGCAAAGCTTCGATCCCATATCAAGGGCAGGGTCAGGATATGTTGCTGGTGACCGGGGGCGCCGGTTTTATCGGTTCGAACGTCGTGGCCGCGTTGAATGACGCCGGCCGCACCGACGTCGTCGTTTGCGACCTGCTCGGCCATGACGGCAAGTGGCGCAATCTCGCCAAGCGGCAGCTCGCCGACTTCGTTCCGCCGTCGCAGCTTCTGGCGTGGCTGCAGGGCCGCCGGCTTGACGCCCTGATCCACCTCGGCGCGATTTCAGAGACCACGGCGACCGACGGCGATCTCGTCATGGAAGCCAATTTTCGGACACCGCTCAGGCTGCTCGACTGGTGCACCGCGACCGGCACTCCGTTCATCTATGCGTCATCGGCGGCGACCTATGGCAATGGTGAGCACGGTTTCGATGACGACGGATCGGTCGAGGCGCTGAAGCGGCTTAGGCCGATGAATCTCTATGGCTGGAGCAAAAGCCTGTTTGATCTGGCCGTCGCCGAGCGCGCGGCGCGCGGCGACAAACTGCCGCCGCAATGGGTAGGCCTGAAATTCTTCAACGTGTTCGGGCCGAATGAATATCACAAGGCCACGATGATGAGCGTGCTGGCGCGCCACTTCGACGACATCAAGGCGAACCGGCCGGTACAGCTGTTCAAGTCGCACCGCGACGGCGTCGCCGACGGCGACCAGCGCCGGGACTTCATCTATGTCGACGACGTGATGCGGGTGACGATGTGGCTGCTGGCGACGCCCGGTGTGAGCGGCATCTTCAACGTCGGAACCGGCAAGGCGCGCAGTTTCAGGGATATGATGCTTGCCGCCTATGGCGCGCTCGGCACGGCTCCAAACATCCGGTATATCGACATGCCCGAGACGATCCGCGGCAGCTACCAGTATTTTACGGAAAGCAAGGTCGATCGGCTGCAGCGCGCCGGCTATAACGGCGGCTTCACGCCGCTGGAGGACGCGGTCGGGGCCTATGTCCGGGGTTACCTCGATTCCGCCGATCGTTACCGCTGACCGCGCAACAAAGTACGAGTTCAAATGTTCGATTTTGACGCCCTCGCGCATGCGATTGCCAGCCAGACGGTGCTTTGCGTCGGCGATCTCATGCTGGACGAATTCGTCTATGGCGAGGTGTCGCGGATTTCGCCGGAGGCGCCCGCGCCTGTCATCGCGGTGCAGCGCAGCGAGACCAATATCGGCGGCGCCGGAAATGTCGCGCGCAATATCGCTTCCCTCGGCGCGCGCTGCGCCTTCGTCGGATTGATCGGGGAGGACGAGGCGGGTGCGAAACTGAAAACGCTGCTGGCGGAAGAGAGCCGAATCGAAAGCGTGCTGGTGAGCGACCCGGCGCGGCCGACGACGCGAAAGGTGCGCTTCGTCTCCGAGCATTTTTCCACCCACATGCTGCGCGCCGATTGGGAAATGGCGCAGCCCGCTTCCGCCGGGATCGAGCAGCAACTGATCGACGCGATCATGCCGTGCTTGCCACGCGCGGACATCGTGCTGCTGTCCGACTACGCCAAGGGCGTACTGACCGCGCGCGTGATCCGTAACATCATCGACGCCGCGCGAAAGCTCGGCAAGCGGGTGATCGTCGATCCGAAGAGCGCCAATTTCGCGATCTATCGCGGCGCGACGCTGCTGACGCCGAACCGCAAGGAGTTCGCGGAGGCGACCCGCAGCCGCGCCGACAGCGAAGTCAGCATTGCCGGCGCCGCCGAAGATGCGATGCAGCTTGCCGATTGCGAGGCCATGCTCGTGACCCAAAGCGAGCACGGCATGACGCTGGTGCCGCGCAAGGGCGAGGCCATCCACGTCCCGGCCCATCCGGTCAAAGTGCGCGACGTCTCCGGCGCGGGCGACACCGTCGCAGCCATGCTCGCGGTGTCGCTGGCGGCGGGAGCCGATTGGGAGACGGCGTTGCGGATGGCGAACGCCGCGGCCGCCGTCGCGATCGGCAAGCAGGGCACCGCCAGCGTGACACCGACGGAATTGCGGCGAAAAATCCTGCCGCACGCCTACCTTGCGGCGGAGGAGAAAATCATCGCGGCCGGTGGCGATCTCGCGACGCATCTGTCGGATTGGCGCAAGCAGGGTTTGCGGATCGGCTTCACCAATGGCTGTTTCGATATCCTGCATCCCGGCCACGTCAAGGTCCTGACTGCGGCGCGCGCCGCCTGCGACCGGCTGGTCGTCGGGCTGAACAGCGATGCCTCGGTGAGGCGACTGAAGGGCGAGGGGCGTCCGGTGCAGGACGAGCGGGCGCGCTCGGAAGTGCTGGCGGCGCTGGAGGCGGTCGATCTGGTCGCGATCTTCGAGGAGGAGACGCCGGTCCGGCTGATCACCGAGATCAGGCCAAGCGTGCTGGTGAAGGGCGGCGACTATACTCGCGAGCAGGTCGTCGGCCACGAGATCGTCGAAGCATGTGGCGGCGAAGTGGTGTTGGTCGACATCCTGCCGGGCTTCAGCACGACGTCCCTCGTCAATCGTGCGAGGGGTGGCAAGGCGTGACAGCCGTCGCAGGAGCGTCCATCCGGGCGTGGCTGTGGCGGCGCTGGCGCGATCGGACCGCCTGGTCGACCGCCGCGGATGTCTTTGCCATCCTGATCGCGGCTTCGCTGCCCTGGTCGACGTCGCTGGTCGCGGCTTTTGTAGCCGCTTTCCTGGTTTCGACGGCGCCGTTCTTCGATATCAGGGCCTTCCTGCGGTCGCTGATTAGCCCCGTCTGCGCGTTGCCGATTGCACTCGCCATGCTCGCGGTGCTGGGAACGCTGTGGTCGCCCGCGCCCTGGAGCGTGCGTCTTTATGTGCTCGGCCCATATGGGAAGCTGCTGGTGCTGCCGCTGTTGCTCTATCATTTCGAACGCTCGTCGCGCGGCGTGCAGGTCTTCACTGCCTTTCTGGCCTCTTGCGCGGCTTTGATGGCGCTGTCCTGGGTCGTTGCCTTCTTCCCGGCAATGGCGCTGAAGGCGGACGCCGAATACGGCGTGCCGGTCAAAAACTATATCGACCAGAGCCAGGAATTCGCCTTGTGCGCGGTGGCGCTCGCTTATCCCGCGATCATGCTATTGCGGGAAAAGCGAATCTGGCCGGCGGCCTTGCTGCTCGCGCTGTCGGCGGGCTTCGTCATCAACATGCTGTTTGTGACGGTATCGCGGACCGCATTGGTCACCATGCCGGTGATGCTGGCGGTGTTTGCGCTGCTTCATCTGCGTTGGCGGAATATTCTTATCATCGCATGCGCGGCGGTCTTTCTGGCCGGATTGGCGTGGGCGGTGTCTCCGCATTTGCGCAAAACCTCGGAGACCTTCCTGCGGGACTATCAGCTCTACAAGGAACACAATATTCCGACGTCGCTTGGCCTGCGTCTGGTTTTCTGGCGAAAATCGCTGCGGTTCTTCTCCGAGGCCCCGCTGCTCGGTCATGGCACCGGATCGATCCGCGCGCTCTTCGAGGAGGCTGCGGTCGGGCAATTCGGCGCCGATGCGGAGGTCGTTGCCAATCCGCACAACCAGACGCTGGACAATGCCATCCAGTGGGGCGCGGCCGGCGTTGTCCTGCTCTATACGATGTGGCTGGTGCACCTGCTATTGTTCCGTGGCGAGGGCCTGGCGACCTTTGTCGGATTGATGGTCGTGCTGCAGAATATTTTCACCTCGCTGTTCAATTCTCATTTGGTCGATTTCAACGAGGGCTGGATCTATGTGCTGGGGGTAGGCATCGCCGGCGGCATGGTGCTGGCTGGGCGCGCTCACGAGGGGGCGACGGTAACGCCGGCCGGGTCATGACCGCTGGTATGGGAACGCCGGATAAGCTATCAGCGGCAACGGCGGTCTGGCCTCAAATTTCCTTGTAAACGTCGGCGAAATGATGCGTCTCTCGAATCTCACCTTGCGGAACCTTTTGATCGCGGTGCACGACGCGCTTGCGACCACGCTTGCGGTGTTGGCGAGTTTCTATCTGCGTTTCGAAGGCGATGCCTTTTTCGAACGTCTGCCGCTGTTGCTCCGCATCCTGCCGTATTTCGTCGCCTTCAGCGTGGTGGTCTGCTATTTCTTCAATCTCACCACCACGAAGTGGCGTTTCATTTCGCTGCCCGACGCCCTGAATATTCTTCGCGTCGCCAGCGTGCTGACGCTTGCGCTGCTGTTGCTCGATTACATTTTTGTCGCTCCCAACGTGCATGACTCGCTGGCAGCGCCAAATCTCCAGACGCCGTTCTTTCTCGGCAAGATCACCATCGTTCTCTACTGGTTCCTCGAGGTATTCTTTCTGAGCGGTCTGCGTTTCGCCTACCGCTATTTCCGCTATTCCCGCACGCGCCATCACGCCCGCAGCGAGGGAGCTTCACCGGCGCTTCTGATCGGCCGCGCGGCGGACGCCGAAATCCTTCTGCGCGGCATCGAAAGCGGGGCGGTCAAGCATCTGTGGCCGGTCGGAGTCTTGTCGCCGTCGCCGTCCGACCGCGGGCAGCTGATCCGCAACATCCCGGTGCTCGGCGGGATCGACGACATCGAGGACGTGATTGCGGACTCTGCACGGCGTAACAAGCCGATCGCGCGGGTGGTCATGACGCCGTCGGCGTTCGAACCCGATGCGCGGCCCGAATCCGTGCTGATGCGCGCGCGCAGGCTCGGGTTGATCGTCAGCCGGCTGCCCTCGCTGGAGAGCGGCGAGACGCCGCGGCTGACCAATGTCGCGGTCGAGGACTTGCTGTTACGGCCGAGCGAGAAAATCGACTACGGACGCCTCGAGGCGCTGGTCAGGAACAAGGCGGTCATCGTCACCGGCGGCGGCGGCTCGATCGGCTCGGAGATTTGCGACCGCATCGCGACCTTCGGCGCGTCGCGGTTGCTGGTGATCGAGAATTCGGAGCCTGCGCTCTATGCCGTCACAGAGGCGCTCGCCGCGCATTCGACCGGAGCTTCCATCGAGGGAAGGATCGCCGACATTCGCGACCGCGAGCGCATGCTACGGCTGATGAGCGAGTTCAGGCCTGATATCGTCTTTCACGCCGCCGCGCTCAAGCACGTGCCGATCCTCGAGCGCGACTGGAGCGAGGGGGTGAAGACCAACATCTTTGGGTCGATCAACGTTGCCGATGCCGCGCTCGCCGCCGGCGCCAAGGCGATGGTGATGATCTCGACCGACAAGGCGATCGAGCCGGTCTCGATGCTTGGCCTGACCAAGCGTTTCGCCGAGATGTATTGCCAGGCGCTGGATCACGATCTGGTGTCAGAGCCGGGCGCCAAGCCGAAGATGCGGCTGATCTCGGTGAGGTTCGGCAACGTACTGGCCTCGAACGGATCGGTGGTGCCGAAATTCAAGGCCCAGATCGAGGCGGGCGGGCCGGTGACGGTCACCCATCCCGACATGGTCCGCTATTTCATGACCATCCGCGAGGCCTGCGATCTCGTCATCACCGCCGCTACCCACGCTCTGGCGCCGGTGCGCCCGGACGTTTCGGTCTACGTGCTCAACATGGGGCAACCGGTCAGGATCGTCGAACTCGCCGAGCGCATGATCCGGCTTTCCGGCCTGCAGCCGGGCCACGACATCGAGATCGTCTTCACCGGCATGCGGCCGGGCGAGCGGCTCAACGAAATCCTGTTCGCGAGCGAGGAGCCGACGGTCGAGATCGGGGTCGCCGGTATTATGGCCGCCAAGCCCAACGAACCGCCGATGCCGGCCTTGCGAAAGTGGATCGCGGCGCTCGAGCAGGCGATTGCGCGGGACGACCGGACCACCATCCGTGCCGTGCTGAAGGATGCGGTCCCCGAATTCGGATCAACAGCTGCCTGATGAGATCACGGCGCGATTCAGTGGCGCCGGACGATTCGAAAGCGATGGATGCCTGAGCCCGGAAAAGTCGTCATCGTCAGCCAGCACTACCCGCCGGATCGCAGCACGACCGCTGCGATCATGGCGAGGATCGCCGAGCACCTGGCGGCGGATCGACCGGTTCTGGTGCTATCGGGCATGGCGGGCTCGGCGACCGGCGATGCCGCGCCGTTAAACCTGCCGCAGGTCGTCGAGATCAGGAACCGGATGGCGGCGAAGGGCGCGCTGCTGCGGCGTGCTGGGGCCGAAGCCTCCTTCACGATCCGCGCCTTCATCGCGGCATTGCGGACGCTGCGGCGCGGAGATGTGGCGCTTACGGTCACCGCCCCCTTCATGCTGCCCTATGCGGTTGCCGCCGCCGCCCGCTTGAAGCGGGCGCGATCGGCGCTGATCATGCACGACCTCTACCCCGACGTGCTGGTCACGGCCGGACTCTTGAAACCCGCATCGATCGCGGCCAGGGCGATGCGGGCCGCCAACGCGCTGATGTTTCGCGCACTCGATGCCGTCATCGTCATCGGCCGGGATACCGAACGGTTGCTTGCGCGTTACCGGGGAATAACGCCCGACAAGATCCGGTTCATTCCGAACTGGGCCACGCTCACCCCTGGCGTGCGGCCGATCCAGTCCGATAACCGCTATCGCCGCGCCCAGCCCGCGCGATTTGTGGTCGGGTTATCAGGCAATCTCGGGTTCACCCATGATCCCGTGATCGTGTTCGAGGCGGCAAGGTTGCTGCGGGAGGATACGGATATCCACTTTCTGCTGTCGGGCTGGGGTATCGGCTTCGAACGGCTCAGGCAAATGCAAGCCGAAGCGGATCTTCCGAATGTCAGCCTGGCCGACCGGGTCGAGGATGAAAATCTCGAGGAGTTCCTCTCCGCCGCGAACCTCTGGCTCATTCCCTATCGCAAGAACGTCGCGGGCGTTTCGGTGCCGAGCCGGTTCTACAATCTGCTGGCGGTCGGGCGTCCCGTCATTCTCGTTTCCGAGGTCGACGCGGAGGCGGCGCAGACCGTCAGCGAACATGATCTTGGCTGGGTTGTTCCGCCCGGTGACGCCGGCGAACTCGTCGCAACGATCCGTCGGGCGCGTGCGTCGGAAGATCCACTGCGGGCCGCGCGCGCGGTCGATATCGCCGGGCGATACAACATGGCTGCGGCGTTGGCCGGTTATTCCGCCCTGATCCAGGAATTGCGGCGGAAATAACAGATGGTTGCCTAGAGCGGGATGGGTCTAATTTGAATCGATTGAGGATTCCCAAATCAGAAGACTTCTGATTCAACATGCCGGCTGGGAAGGAGGCCAGCATGGATGGGACGACCTTATTCGGACGAC